>Ga0209737_10001125_pt1 | contig 19673 bp, 18 predicted proteins | sample TergutCu122P3_FD_187284 | JGI IMG/M metagenome (GOLD analysis project Ga0209737, IMG submission 187284) | Cubitermes ugandensis P3 segment gut microbial communities from Kakamega Forest, Kenya - Cu122 P3 (SPAdes) (version 2) | ecosystem: Host-associated > Arthropoda: Insects > Digestive system...
CCCCCGGCGCATCACCGCAACGCCAAGCCGCCGCATTGCCAGCCGCAAAGCCGGAAGAGTCTAGACGGACAGACGATCCCGCCCCGCTGCAGGATGGAGAACTACGCCATCTCGTACAGACCGGGGACACCTTGAACAGGATGGCGGCGCGTTATAATGTCACTCCTGAGGCAATCATGCGGCGTAACAAACTACCCCCGTCCGATCTCATTGTGGCGGGCCGAACGCTGATCATTCCCGCCCCCGGCGCATCACCGCAACGCCAGGCCGCCGCATTGCCCGCTGCAAAGCCGGAAGAACCAAGCCGTGCCGACCTTCCTGCTCCGCTGCAGGATGGAGAACAACACCACGTCGTACAGACCGGGGACACCCTGAACAGGATGGCGGCGCATTACAAGGTCACTCCTGTGGCAATCATGCTGCGCAATAAACTGCCCCCGTCCGATCTCATTGTGGTGGGCCGAACGCTGATCATTCCCGCCCCAGGCGCATCACCGCAACGCCAGGCCGCCGCATTGCCAGCCGCAAAGCCGGAAAATCCACGCCGGGCAGAGCTTCCTGCCCCACTGCAGAATGGAGAACGACATCATGTCGTGCAAACCGGGGACATGCTGACCAGGATTGCGGCGCGCTACAATGTCAGTCCTGAGGCAATTATGCGGCGCAACAACTTGCCATCCCCTGACCGCATTGTACTGGGGCATACGCTTATCATTCCTGCTCCTGTACAATGATAACAAAAAAACGATACAAGCGATAAGAGCGATAAGAGACTTGCGTTTTTCCAGCAAGGCGCATACTCTAGACCGTAATCGAACGTGAACATGAACCACTTAACGAAGGAGCATCGTCTATGGCCCTGTATACCAAAGAAGAAGCCTTAGCCTATCATGAGAAACCCAGGTGCGGCAAAGTTGAAGTATTGCCCACCAAACCCTGCCTTACCCAGAAAGACCTTACATTGGCGTATTCTCCCGGGGTCGCAGAAGCATGCAAGGCCATCCATGCCAACCCAGACTTGGTAGATCTCTATACCGGCCGCGCCAACTTGGTGGCCGTCGTATCCAACGGCACTGCAGTGCTTGGGCTCGGCAACATCGGCCCCAAAGCCGGCAAGCCTGTCATGGAAGGCAAAGGCATTCTCTTCAAAATGTGCGCGGATATCGACGTCTATGACATCAATCTGGACGAGAACGACCCTGATAAACTCATTGCCATTGTCAAAGCGATGGAGCCCACCTTTGGCGGCATCAACCTTGAAGACATCAAGGCCCCGGAATGTTTCTACATCGAAGAAACTCTCAAAAAGGAAATGGGCATCCCCGTTTTTCATGACGACCAACACGGCACCGCGGTTATTTCCGGTGCGGGACTCATCAACGCCTGTGACATCACCAACCGCAAATTTGGGAACATGAAGGTGGTCATCTCCGGCGCCGGAGCCTCAGCCATTGCCTGCGCCGATTTTTATGTGGGACTCGGCGTTGCTCGCGAGGCCATCTACATGTTCGACACCAAGGGATTGCTGCATAAGGGCCGCACCGACATGAACAAATATAAGGCCGCTTACGCGCAAAACAAGGATATGACCTTGGCCGAAGCCATGAAGGGCGCGGACATGTTTTTGGGCTTGTCCACCAAGGGCATCGTCAACCAAGCCATGATCAAAAGCATGGCCAAGAGTCCGATTATTTACGCCTGCGCCAATCCAGATCCGGAAATTTCCTACCCCGAAGCCAAGGCTGCCGTTCCCGACTGCATCATGGGCACTGGCCGCACCGATTTTCCCAACCAGGTCAACAACGTCTCCGGCTTCCCCTTCCTGTTCCGCGGCGCGCTGGACGTAGGCGCTTCTGACATCAACGAACCCATGAAGATCGCCGCTGCAAAAGCTTTGGCTGCACTCGCCAAGCAGCCCGTGCCGGCCTCGATTTCCAAAGCCTACGGCGGACAAAAATTCACCTACGGCCTGGATTATGTTACTCCCAAGCCGCTTGACCCGCGCATTCTGGAATGGGAAGTCCCGGCTGTCGCCCAAGCCGCCATGGATTCCGGCATCGCCAAAAGGCCCATTAAGGATATGGATGCGTACCGCAAGCAACTGCGCGCACGGATCAAGGCCTGCCACGCCCGCGCATCCACTTTGATAAAATACTACCAAAAACAATTATAATTCCGGATCTGCCGGATAGGCTTCTTTTAGGGGGAGGGAAGAGTCTTCCTTCCCCCGGAGATGTGTATATGCAAGGTTTTTTTGAAGTTCTCACAGTAGAGCAGGTGATTCGCCTGCTCTCCGCATTTTCTCCCCTGCCGCCGGAAATGGCGGAACTGCAGGCAAGCGACGGCCGTGTCCTGGCAGAAGATATCATTGCCAAAGAAGACCTGCCCTTTGCCGATCGCGCGTCTATGGACGGCTACGCCCTGCGCGCGGCGGATACCTTCGGCGGAACGGAAAGCAACCCGTCATATCTGCACTGCATGGGCACTTTTGACATCCAAACGCCTCCGAATATTGAACTCCTGTCCGGACAGTGCGCGGGCATTGTGACCGGCGGAATCCTGCCCGCCGGAGCGGACGCGGTGGTCATGGTGGAATATACCCATACCATGGGCAAAGACGTTGTGGAAATCCGCGCGCCTGTGGCGCCCGGCACACATGTGATGCTGAGGGGAGAAGACGCTCGGGCCGGCGAAATACTCTTGCCCGCCGGCACCCTGATCCGGCCACAGGAAGTTGGCCTGCTGGCTGCGGCGGGTGAACTGCTGATTCCGGTACACCAACGCCCGCGTGTGGCGATTATTTCCACGGGTGACGAACTTGTTGACGTAAACGCCACGCCCAGACCCGGACAAGTACGCGACGTCAATAGTTCCACGCTTGCCTGTCTCGTGCGCCGCGCTGGGGGAACGCCCGTTCTGCTCGGCCTGGCGCCTGATGAACTGAGTACTTTAACCGCCAAATTGCAGGAAGCGCTTAACATGGTGGATTGCATCCTGCTTTCCGGCGGCAGTTCCGTCGGCGTACGCGATATAACGGTCAGCGCACTGCAATCTATTGAAGGCGCGCACATCCTGTGCCACGGAGTAGCTCTTTCGCCGGGCAAGCCGCTCATCATCGCGGATGTTGCCGGAAAAGCCGTCTGGGGCCTGCCAGGGCAGGTCACTTCCGCCCAAGTGGTGATGATGGTGCTGGGACAGGCGTTTATACGTCACCTGCAGGGCTGGAAAAACCCCTTCGAGCAAGCACTTTGGCCAAAGCAAAAGGCTGTACTCGCCAAAAACGTTGCGTCACGCCAAGGGCGGGAGGACTATATACGGGTGCGCCTTGAACATGATGAAGCAGGCGAATTCCTGGCCGTGCCAGTTCTCGGCATGTCCGGCCTGCTGCGCTCCTTAACAGACGCGCACGGACTCGTGCGTATTCCTGCCTCGCTGGAAGGGCTCGAAGCACGCCGGCAAGTCGATGTGCTGTTGTTTTAGCTCAGTAGACATACAAAATCTCCGGCAAAAAAGACAGCCGGGCATCCAGCTCAATACCCAGAACACTCTTCAAAAGCTCGCGCAAAAACTTTCCTTCCTTTGGCTGCTCTAGGAGCGGCGTTCTGTATTCCACACCCGCCGCCACGCGCAATTGGCGTAGCGCTTCCATCTGTCCGCCCAGTTCATCGACAAGTCCCAGTTCCAGAGCTTTAGCGCCGGTCAAAATGCGCCCGTCAGCTATGGCCAGCACCTTTTCCTCGGGAAGATTTCTTGCCAGTGCCACAAGCGTCACAAAATGCTTATGCATATCATCAACTATTTCTGCAAGATAAATCCGCTCATCCTTGGTCATGGGGCGAAAAGGGCTGCCTGCGTCTTTATATTTTCCAGAGGTAATGCTTTCACGATGCAATCCCAGTTTATCCATTAAACCCTGCATTTGCGGCACTTCCATTTTGACGCCGATGGAACCCGTAATCGTCGATGGCGTAGCCAGAACACGTTTGGCTGCCAACGCCGCCATAAGGCCGCCAGAAGTGGCCACGCTGCCCATGGAAGCGTACAACGGCTTCGTAGCGCCCAAACGTTTAAGCGCTTCATACAGTTCATGTGAGGCGGCCGCACCTCCTCCCAGAGAGTTCACACGCAACAATACGCCCTTTACGCTCTTGTCGCGCGCCAGACGGTCTATCCAGGCAAGCAGCTTGCCGGTGTCGCCGATAAATCCCTCCACGCGTACAATAGCCAGATATTCCCGTCCGAGCATGTTGTTTTCGTCCTCAGCCAGCCAATGCCCAAACGCCATGAGCAAGCCGCCCAAGATAACGCACACGCCCAGCCAAAAAAATACCGGACGTCGTTTACGAAATGGTTCCTTGGGAAGTTTTGGGGGCTGCCAGGGATTTAAACGGTCGTGGGCGCGCCTGCCAAGCCGATTGACGGCGGCATCTGCAACGGGTATGGCGCCGGATGCCGTGTCCTGCAAAGATGGGGATGGTGTATCCATAAGCTGTCCCATAACGTTTTGGATACTTTATACCATCCGCACTGTTCAAATGCAAAGTCTTTGCGCTGGGGAGCGCCCTTGTCTCAGAGCGCCCGTACAGACGATGCGAAAAGCGCTACCTCACATAATGGGGGATATTCGTCAGAACTCCCCGCGTAAAGGCGAGGATCTGATCCATAATCCATGGCAAGGCCAACAGGAGCGCAAGAAACATGCAGACAATCTTGGGAATGAAGCTAAGCGTCATTTCCTGAATCTGTGTCGCCGCCTGTATGATGCTCACCACCACACCCACTGTCAGTCCCACGCCAAGCATGGGCAAAGCCATCATCAACGTCAATTCAATGGCCTGTCTGCCGAAACCGATAACGAAATCCGGTGTCATGGCTCGCTCCAGTATATGCACATTCCGCGCTTAGAGTAAAAAACTGTTGACAAGAGAGCCGACAAGCAGATTCCAGCCATCCACCATGACGAAAAGCAGGAGTTTGAACGGCATGGAAACCATCATCGGCGGCAGCATCATCATCCCCATGGCCAGCAACACGCTGGAAACCACCATATCCATCACCAAAAACGGCACATAAAGCAAAAAACCGATGGTAAACGCCGTTTTCAGCTCACTGATGATATAGGCGGCAGCCAGGAGAATGGTGGGCACCTCATCCTTGTTTTTGGGCAGCTCCATCTTGGTGATGGCGTAAAACACGGAGAGATCCTTTTCCCGTGTGTGTTTGAACATGAACTCCCGCAAGGGAACCTGGGCAAGATCGAGAGCCACTTTGTAATCGATGCGTTCATCCAGGTAGGGCTGCAGAGCCGTGTCATTGATTTGCTTGCCCACCGGAAACATAATGACCACAGTCATGAAAATGGCGAGGCTTGCCAATATCTGCGTAGGGGGCAATTGCTGCACGCCCATTGCTTGGCGCAGGAAACTGAAAACTATGATAATGCGGGTAAAGCTGGTCACGGTCAGCATGATGGCCGGCGCCAGGGAAAGTACCGTGAGCAGAAACAAAATTTCAAGCAGCAAAGATACTTTTCGAGGTTCCGGCTGCCCGCCTGACAAGGTCAACTGCATGAGGGGCATGGGCAAATCTTGCGCCGCAAACACCAGGGAAGGCACAAACGGAATGCTGCACACAACGCAGGCAAGGAGAAGATTATTTGTCAGTTTCTTGACGTTCGGCCGCTGCAAGAGCTTTGCTAAAATCCGCGTTGTATTGCCCATCCCAATCTGCCTCTGATAAAAGGTTGATTTGCTGGTCGCTCAGTCCCAACAACAGCCTTTTATTCAAAAATCGTACCACCATCAGTCCTCGGCGAGGACCAAGAGGAATCTGGGCTTCAATACGCAACGCATCACGAGGAAAAGTGTCGTACGCAGGCATGAACCGGAACTTGCCGGAACGGCGCATAAGCCATAGCGCGCCCCATAATAGGCCAAGAATCAGACAGAGTGCGCCGATCGCATAAAAATACCCGCTCCAGGAAAAAGCGCCTGCCACTGGAACGGCAGGAGTTTTCGGGCTTTGTCCGGAAAGATCGGCAGACGCGGCGCTTGTCGCAGATGGAAAGGAAATTTCCGCGCCGCCACGCGCCTCGGCTGAGGCAGCCGCAGACTGCCCCTGCTCCTGTTGCGCGGCAAAGACTGGCGAAAACAGCAATGCGCAAACAAGAAGGGCCAAGCATGCGAGATAGGCGCCGCGGCATGCGCCCGATACCGCAGGTTGGGAAGAAAGCAACATGGGCATATCAGCCAAGCTGTTTTACCCGTTCCATCGGGCTGATGATGTCCGTGAGACGCACGCCAAATTTTTCGTTAATCACCACCGCTTCGCCGCGAGCCACCAGTTTGCCGTTCACATAAACTTCCAGCGGTTCGCCGGCCAGTTTATTCAGTTCAACCACCGAACCTTGTCCAAGCTGCAGAAGCTCGTTGATCAAGAGGCGGGTGCGACCGAGTTCCGCCGAGACATCCAGCGGAATATCCAAAATAAAGTCCAGTTCACGCTTTGGCTGATCAGGCCGGGGCTGGCGGGCCACATCGGTCATATCCTTGAACACCGCTTCTGATGCCTGCGCCCGCAAGTGCGTCTTTTCCCGGTCGGCTCGCATCTGTTCTTTTTCATCGGCAGCAAGCGCTGCTGCCCATTTTGCCGCCAAGTCATCATCAGAAGAAGCAGCATCCGCAGGCGCGGCAACGGCATCCGCCTCTTCACCTTCATCAGTTCCAAGTTCCGCGGCCCATGCGGCGGCGAGTGCTTCTTGATCCGCACCAGAACTCATACAACACCATCCCAAGGTTACAATGAATGCACTTGCGGCACATTTTAGTCCACGACAAATTCCGTAAAATATACCCTGACGATCCTGGGAGCGCCCAATATCTGGTTCAGTCTGGCCGCCACTTCCGCCCTCAGCAACACCTTGCCCTCCGGCGACTGGACTTCTGCAAAGGTTTTACCGGCCAAAAGCGTGATCACGGCATCCCGGACTTTTGCATCATTTGCTTGTAATTCCCTTGCAATGTCAGCATTGGCCTCTACTTCCATGCCAAGCCTCAACACGCGTTTACCAGCAGGATCCGCCAAATTGACCACAAACTGCGGCAGGGGCAACACCTTTCCGGCACTGCGCGGCAGTTCGCTCACGCGTTCCACGCGGAGTGAACTTTCCCTGCCCTGCATCGCGGCGCTTTCAGAGCGCGCGGCGGGCGCGGCGGCCTCGCTGCCGGGAAAAGGCGGAACACGCAAAAAGAGCCACCAATATGCCCCACCGCCACAGGCGCTCAAAATAATCAGCAAGATAGCGAGTAAGATGACAATCTTTTTCATCCTGCTTTTTTTCTTCGGGGCTTCGACCGCGTCTGCGGGAACAGCGGGAACGCTCGCCTTGGGCGCTTCCTTTGCCATGGATCTCTCCTTGCCTGTCTAAGGCAATTTGACTTTAAAACGCTCGCTTCGGCGTTGACGGCGAAAACTCATTTCGCCCACGCCGCCTTTGGCGGCGCGCACCCCCTGTGCGGGGTTGCGGCTAGTGTCGCTTAACGCGACACTAATCCGGTTGTGACAAAAAACTGCCAGCGGCATACGTTATGCACAAAATGTTCCAGCTAATATTTTTTAAACGACACATTACAATGCTTTGGGCTTCCGCGCAGGCCGGGGGCCGAAAATTTCCGTCCCTATCCGCACAAGCGTCGATCCTTCCGCCACTGCTTCGGCAAAATCGCCGGACATGCCCATGGAAAGCTCCGGCAGGGCAAGTCCAAGCCGGGCGCGCAGGCGTTCGCGCAATTCACGCAAAAACGCAAAGTACGGGCGGGCCAACGCGCCGTCATCGAAAAAGGGCGGCAGGCACATCAAGCCTAGCAGCTCAAATTCCGGAAATTGCGCGACCTGCTCCGCCAAAACGGGAAGTTCTCCCGGTTGGACACCGGATTTTTGCTCCTCATTGCCCACATCGACCTGGATAAGCACCTGCTGCCGTTGCGGAAGAAGAATATGCCGCCGTAGCGCCTCGGCAAGCTTCAGTGAATCCAGACTGTGGATGTAATAAAAACGCCCGGCCATGCTTTTGGCCTTGTTTGTCTGTATATGCCCAATACAGTGCCATTGCAGGGCAAGATGAGAAAGTTCGGCCTGCTTGGAACACGCTTCCTGCACATAGCTTTCGCCGAAATCACGCTGCCCGGCTGCCGCCAATGACGCAACAGCCCATGCCGGATGAAATTTTGATACCGCAATGAGGCGTACGTCCCGCGGATCGCGCCCGGCCGAACGCGCCGCGCGATCAATGCGTTCGCGCACTGAATACAGCCGTTCCGCCAGGGCCTTGTCTTCGTCTTTCAGCGCAGCCACAAGCCGTCCTTGGAATTATACCGGACCAAAACCGAGACTTCGCGCAAGATGTGGATCTTCCATCCAGCCTTCGCGAACTTTTACCCATAATTCCAGATGCACCTTCCGATCGAGTAATTCCTGCATCTCCTGACGCGCCGCACTGCCGATCTCCTTAATGCCCGTTCCTCCTCTGCCGATGACCATGGCCTTGTGGGAAGAACGGCCCACATAGATCACGGCATGAACAAGAGTGCGCCCCTCATCTTCCAGTTCTTCCCAGCTTTCAATCTCCACGGCCACCGAGTACGGCACTTCCTGCGTCAGGCGAAGAAAAAGCTTTTCCCGAATAATCTCGGACGCCATGAAGCGTAGTGAGGCGGTGGTAAGCTGGTCTTCCGGAAATTGCGCCGGCCCTGCAGGCAGCTTCTTTGTAAGTAGCGCTACAAGTTCGGACAGGCCGTCACGTATTAAGGCCGAAACCGGAAAAATCTCCGCTTTCGGCCACATGGTCTGCAAGCGTTCCAGCAACGGAAGCATGCGGCTTTTATCCACAAATTTGTCCACCTTGTTGGCCAGCACAATCACTGGGCGCTCATCCACGGCCAGCGCTTGTGCAAACGCCTCAATATCGCGCTCAAGAAACTCTGGCTTGCGCAGATAGAGGTCGCAATCCAGGATAAGCAGCAGCGCATCGGCTGTATCCATGCTCTGCCACACGGATTGCAGCATCAGCTTGGGCAGGTGTCCCCGCGCTCTGGTCAGGCCGGGCGTATCCATAAAAATGATCTGCGCACCCGGTTCGCTGAGGATGCCCACAATCTGGTTCCGCGTAGTCTGCGCTCGCGGAGTGACAATGCTCACCTTCTGCCCGAGCAGGGCGTTAAGCAGGGTGGATTTTCCCGCATTGGGCGGTCCCATGATCGCCACCCAGCCGCAATGGTGTTGTATATCGCGTGTCATTATACTCTATAGAAACAGATCAGAATTTTTTACAGGTAATACTAGAGAATTTCTGGCATTATCTGCCGGAAACCCAAAAAGTTCTCATCTCATCCTCAAGACGCCCTTCGCTGATATCTTCATAACCCGCTTCCCGTACAGCCGACAGATATTCTTCGCGTGTGCGCAGCCACCCCCAAAACTGCCTTCTGCGTATGCCGGCAAAATGCAGCAAGGCGTATAGCACGGTTTTACAGACCCCGGCAAAGGCGGAAATCAGCCCATCGTCCTCAAGCAACGACCCGGAAAGACAGATGAGCCTCCCCCCCTGCGCAAGGCGAGGATGCAGATCTTTCAAAAGCTGAACAAATTCATGTTGCCGTAAAAAATAGTCCACTCCAGAAAGATACACCATATCAAAGCGCAAATCTTGAGGCAACGCGCCCAGACCCGCGCCGATATGAATACGCTCCGGCGGGATGCAGGTACGTATCCAGTCCATGCCAATGGTGCTGGGTTCGCTGATGTGGAGTTCCGTCTCTGGCAGTTCCTTGAGAAAATTGTATTCAACAAAGCCAATCCCACTCCCTAGGGAAAATACCCGCAAGGGACGCTTTTCGTGGTTTGCATGCAAAGAGGCCACTTCCTCCGCTTGCCGCGCAAGCGAACGGGCCACGATGGCCTTGTGATCCCGCCAGCTCTGCGGCAGCGCATCCCATGAGTCGTAGGTGCGGAACAGCGCCGCATAGAACTGCTCGTAAAAAGCCGGTTCCGCCAGATGGAAGAAAGACACCCTGGTAAAGGACGAAAAGGCGATCCCGAACCAATTTTCCTGATAAAACCTGCGCATTTTCACGTCCTTTTGCTCTTCTGCTCTCCGCCCTGACCTTTGCGCCTGAACACGCATACGCCCGGCAAATGGTAGATATGCATCAGCTACGAACGGGCTTCCAAAGCCGCAACGGACGGCAGCACCTTGCCCTCGAGCAACTCCAGTGAAGCACCGCCGCCGGTGGAGATATAGCCCATCTTGTCCGCTTGGCCATACTGCTCGACAGCGGCCACGGTATCGCCGCCTCCTACAAGTACATAGGCCGGGCTTGCAGCCAGCATTTCCGCCAAGGATCTGGTGCCTGCGCCGAAGGGTTCGGTTTCGAAAGCGCCCACAGGGCCGTTCCAAACCACCGTGGCGACATTCGCAAGCATGTTGGAATACAAAGCCACAGTCTGCGGACCTATATCCAGAATCATGCCGTCAGCGGGCACGGCGTCCGCCTTGACCGTCTGCACGGGAACGCCCGCTGCAAGCTCTTTGGCCACCACAACGTCTATCGGCAGAGGCAGCTCTTTGCCGGCCTTTTTGGCCGCATCCATAATCCGCCTGGCATCGGGAACAAGATCAGTTTCGCACAACGAAGCGCCCACGCCGAAACCTGCAGCGGCCATAAAGGTATTGGCGATACCGCCGCCCACGATGAGGCGGTCCACCTTGGTCAGCAGATTTTCGAGCAGCGCCAGTTTGGTAGATACTTTGGAACCGCCGATGACCGCTGCCAGAGGACGAACGGGCTTGTCCAAAATTTTGCCGATGGCTTCCAATTCTTCCACAAGCAAAGGTCCTGCACAGGGTTCCGCCGCGAAGCGAATCGCACCTTCCGTGGAAGCATGCGCGCGATGCGCAGCCCCGAAGGCATCCATCACATACACGTCTCCCAGTGCGGCCAGCTTACGGGCCAGTTCCTCGCTGTTCTTCTTTTCCCCTGTCATAAAACGGATATTCTCGAGCAGCACGACTTGGCCGGGAGCAGCAATAGCGTCTTCAATATTTTTTACCAGATGCACGTGCTTGCCGAGCAAGTCCGACAGCCGGGCAGCCACAGGCTCAAGGGAAAAAGCGGGATCGTACTCGCCTTCCACTGGTCGGCCAAGGTGTGAAAGAACAACTACGCCCGCCCCCTTGACGTCAGCCATCCTGATAGTGGGAAGGGCCGCGCGGATACGTTTGTCCGAGCCAATCTTCCCGTCTTTGATCGGCACGTTCAAATCCTCACGGATCACAACGCGCTTGCCTGCCAAGTTCATGTCTTTCATCTGTACAATACTCTTCATGCTATACCCCCTTCGCAATGGTGCGTTGGTCAAGCCAGGGACGAATTCTGCCGGAAAGGCGTCATTTCGCCAGCCCTGCAGCCCTCTCAAATGCTTCACGGCGCCGCGCATAGGGCGGAAAGCTGAAAAAAGCCGAGCCAGCAACCAGCACATCCGCGCCGCAACGAAGCAGTTCAGCAGCGTTATCCGGGTTTACGCCCCCATCTACCTGGATTTTCACATGCAGACCGCGACTGTCCAAAATTTCCCGCAACATCCTGATTTTCGCATAGGTCGGGAACAAAAAGCTCTGCCCGCCAAAGCCTGGGTTAACGCTCATAACAAGCACAATATCGATGTCATCCAGCACATAATCAAGCATGGAAAGCGGGCTCGCCGGGTTCAGGGCCACTCCGGCCTGCATGCCCAAGCGGCGGATTTCCGCCAGCGTGCGCTGCAGATGAATGCCAGCCTCGGCATGTACGACCAGCAAATCCGCGCCCGCATCCTTGAATGCGACCAGATAACGTTCCGGCGCTGCAATCATCAGGTGGACATCAAAGAAAAGCCCGCTCTGCGGCCGCAGACGGGCTATGACAGGCGGGCCGAAGGTAATGTTTGGAACAAAGTTTCCATCCATGACATCCCAGTGCACCCAGGAAAGGCCGGCCTCCTCTAGTGCAGAAAGCTCTTCAGCCAGTCTGCCGAAATCGGAGGAAAGCAGGGATGGGGAAAGGATCATGGCTGCGCTCACAGGGATTGCGGAACTACGCACCGGGCCGCAAAAGCTGCCTCAACTCCTCAAGCTCTGCAACACACTGTTGCAGCAGGTCTTCACGGGCCAAAGGGATTGACGCTGCCGCCAGCGGCACCAAATTGGCAAGGCTGGCGCGGTTGTATTCCTCATGGTCCAGAATACGCCGCGCGCCTTCGATGGTCATACCATTTTTGTGCAGCAGGGTCTGAATATGCCGCAACAGAGCCACATGCTCCGCCGTGTACAGACGCTGCCCTTTCTCAGTGCGCAAGGGAACAAGCTGAGGAAATTCGCTTTCCCAGAAGCGCACCACATAGCTCTTAAGTTTTAAAATTTCAGCGACTTCGCCGATACGGTAGGTTTTGCCATGTTCAAGCGCATCCGTTTCCGTATTTTCCAGCGCACTTACTGCGTATGACGGTTCGAAAACTGTCATGCCCTCTCCGCTTTTTCAAAGCGCTCCCGATCCAGCCAGGTATGACGGAAGAACACGCTGTGCGCCGCCGAATCATACCCGCACGCCAAGCGCCTGTTGCAGCGATTCTGCCACTTTTTCCCGTTCCTTGTCCACCTCCGCATCCTTTAAGGTGCGGGCCGCATCTCTGAACGTGAGGCGGAAAGTGAGACTACGCTCACCATAATCTTTGTGATCAAAAAGATCAATAAGATGTACATCTTCCAGCAGGCCAAGTCCCATGCCGCGGATATGCGCGAGCACCGCATCCGCGCTCACTGCGCTGCCGATAACCGTGATGTCGCGCCGCACTGGAGGAAATATCGGAAGCGGGACAAAGCGTACTTTTGCCGCATGATGCAATTCGTAGAGCACATCCAAATCCAGTTCAGCAAGCCAGACGTCCTTGCGGGCATGAAAACAGCCCGCAATCTCGGGCAATACGCGGCCCATACGGCCAAACAGGCGGTCTCCCAGCGAGATGCTCACACTGGGCAAAAAACAATCCCTGGCGGCGTCCGTCCTGAAGATCGGCCGAGGCAGATGGAAAGCGGCGCACAAATGTTCCACCAGTCCCTTCAAATCATGATAATCCGCCTCTTCTCCCATATGAGGCCATGCGGAATCAAAACGTTGGCCGTAAAACAGGAGCGCCAACCGGCCGTATTCCCGTGCCGTGGTTTCCGAAGCGGCATCCGCCTCGAAAATATGCGCCAGTTCGAACAGGCGCAGCCCCTGCGCTCCCTGGGCAAGATTGTGACGCAGGTTTTGCAGCAAACCTGGGGCCAGCGCGGTGCGCAGCACATTCTGCTCAGCGGAAAGCGGATTCATAATTGAAATGCGTCCTTCGGCGGGCAGACGCAAAAAATCTAGATCCGCATGCCCGACAAAGCTGTAGTTAACCGCTTCGTTCAGGCCAAGGCCATAGCCCCAGTTCTTGACCCGTCTCCAGAAAGCATAGCTGGATTCCGGCATCGTGGCAGCGTCAAGAGAGCGTTCCACGCGGGGCAATTCCGGCTCGATATTGTCCAACCCATAGACACGGCCGATTTCCTCAATCACGTCCGCCTCGCGGATCAGATCGTGCCTCCAGCTTGGAGGCAGCACCATCCAGGCATCCTCGTCTTCCTCAAGCTTGCAGCCGAGGCCGTTCAAGGTTTCTCGGCAAAAGGCCCTGTCCAGGGAAATGCCAAGCAAAGACTCCGCCCGGTATGGCCGGAAACGGATTTTCGGAGCCTTCCAGGGTTTGGGTTCCGCGCGGCATACGCCTGGACGCGTATAGGCTCCGGCAAGTTCCCCCATCAACGCGCACGCGCGGTTCATGGCTTGGGTGTTGGCCGCCTGATCGACGCCGCGTTCAAAACGGTAGGAAGATTCGCTCGTGATGCCGAGGCGGCGGGCAGTGCGACGGATGACCGCCGGGCGAAAAATCGCGCTTTCCAGGAAAATACGGTTGCTGCCGGCGGCGATTTCCGTCTCCTGTCCGCCCATGACGCCGGCCAAGGCAACTGGACGCGTTCCGTCGCGAATGAGGAGATCGCCTTCCGTGAGCGCGCGCTCCTGCCCGTCCAGGGTCAGGATGCGTTCTCCCTGCCTGGCGGCGGAAACAACAATCCTGCCGGTCCGCAGCTTGTCAAGGTCAAAGGCGTGCAAGGGCTGCCCCCATTCCAGAAGCACATAATTCGTAACATCCACAATATTGGAAAGCGCACGCACGCCCATGGCGAACAGACGGCAGCGCACGCGCAACGGCGAGGGTTTGATGGCCGCCCCCTCGAGAATGCGACCTTGGTACAGCCAACACATCTCCGGATCCGGAATATCAATGCGCACCAGATCAGAGGCGTCCGATCCGGACTCGGCCACCCGATATTCCGGCAAGCGCAGCGGCAGTTTAAAGGCCAGCGAGATCTCACGCGCTAGACCAAGCACCGAAAGGCAATCCGCTCTGTTGGGAGTCACGTTGACGTCCAGCACCTCGTCATCAAGATCCAGCGCGTCCACAAGGCGCTTTCCCGGCGCAAAATCTTCAGGCAGCACCATGATGCCGTCATGATCCCCGGAAAGCCCCAGTTCACGCTCCGAGCAGATCATGCCGTGTGAGGGTTGCCCGCGCAGTTTCGCCTTTTTAACCTCCAGGCCGTCGGGCAGCACAGCGCCCACGGGCGCGACAGGCACCTTCTGGCCTTTGGCTACATTGGGCGCGCCGCATACGATATCCAGCGCCCCGCCCTGCCCCGCATCCACCTTGCAGACAAAGAGCTTGTCCGCTTCAGGGTGCCTTGCGCATTCGACCACATGACCGACAACAACGTCTTTCAGCCCGGCAAATGGATGCAAGATGTCCTCGACTTCAAGGCCAAGCATGGTCAGGCTGTCGCTCAGGGTTTGCGTTGCAGCATCAAAAGGTACAAACTCCCGAAGCCATTTTATACTCAAACGCATGGCAGCTACCTGTCCTGCTAAAATTGCGCGAGAAAACGCACATCATTTTCAAAAAACATCCGCAAATCGCCAATGCCGTATTTGAGCATGGCAACGCGCTCAACGCCCATGCCAAAGGCAAAGCCTGTCACTTCTTCGGGATCATAGCCAACGGCTTCAAACACCGCCGGGTCCACCATGCCGCAGCCCAAAATTTCCACCCAGCCCGTGCCCTTGCACACACGGCAGGCATCCTCGCCCGTGTGGCCCTTGCCGCCGCAGAGACAACAGGATATGTCGGCTTCGGCAGAAGGTTCGGTAAAAGGAAAGAAGCTGGGGCGAAAACGCACCCGTACTTCCGGCCCGAAGACCCCACGTAGAAATACGGTAAGTGTGCCACGCAACTCGGCCATGCTCACGTTTTTCCCGACCAGCAGCCCTTCGATCTGATGGAACATGGGCGTATGGGTCAGATCGGAGTCGCGGCGGTAGACCTTGCCCGGCACAATAACTGCCAGCGGCGGCTTGCGGTTTTGCATGGTGCGCACCTGCACCGGCGAGGTATGAGTGCGCATGAGAATGCGTTCCGTTATATACAGCGTATCCTGCATATCACGGGCAGGATGTTCGGGCGGCATATTAAGCGCTTCAAAATTGTAATAGTCGGCTTCCACTTCTGGGCCGGAAACCACTTCATAGCCAAGTCTCTGAAAAATATCGCAAATTTCTTCGACAACCAGCGTAGTGGGGTGTTTGCTGCCTTGCCAGGGCGCACGTCCGGGCAAGGAGGCGTCAAAGCCGGACAGGCGACTGGCTTCTTCACGCGCCTCCAATTCCGCTTTGCGCTCATCCATAAGATCTGTCAGGCGCGCTTTGACCTCATTGGCTTTCCGGCCGACAGCGGAACGCTCGGCGGACGCCAGTTCCGGAAGACGCGCCATAATCCTGGCAAGGCTGCCTTTACGACCGAGACAGGCTATCCGCGCCTGCTCCAATTCCGACAGGGTACGAGCCTTGGCAAGCTCTGCCTGGAGATTCGGGACCAGTTCTTCCAAGTCCGTGATCAGCGACATAGCGTATCCTCATAATGATTTGGCGGAAGACGCCTCCCGCATCCTCCGCCAAAACAATTTTCAGAGCATCCTTAAGGTGTTTACACAAGTTTACTTTTCGCCAGTTCCACAAGCTTGGCGAAATCTTCCTTGGAGCTTACGGCCATATCGGCCAAAACCTTGCGGTTCAGTTCCACGCCGGCCGCCTGCAGGCCGCACATGAAGCGGCTGTAGGACAGACCATGCTCGCGCGCGCCCGCGTTAATGCGTATAATCCACAGTTTGCGGAACTCGCGCTTTCTGACTTTACGATCGCGCGTGGCATAGGCCATGGCACGTTCCACGGCCTCACGGGCGGTACGGTACAGACGGCTGCGGCCGCCGCGGTAACCTTTGGCCAGATCCAAATATTTCTTGTGCCTGCGATGGCCGGCATGACCTCTCTTCACACGCATGGGCGTATCCTCCTTCTTCCCGGCGAGGCGGAGATCAGGCCAGCCGGGGCTTGGGGCTCCAAATGGGAGCCTTAGAATAATCCGAACAAGCTTCCATAAGTTGGAAGCGGCAAAGGTTTACGATTTCACGCCGTTATCACGGGTGAGCACACCGCGACCATTGTCAGGCATAGGGAAGCATGCGTCTGACAGCGAGCGCATTCGCGCTGTCGACGATGGCGCTCTGGCCAAGACGCATTTTGCGCTTGGCGCTTTTCTTGGTCAGAATATGGCGCAGATTCTGGCGGCGACGCCGAAACTTGCCGCTGCCGGTGACGTCAAAACGCTTGGCGGCAGATTTTTTTGTTTTCATCTTGGGCATGGCGTTATCCTCCAGCGCTTCCGTGTCAACGTGCAACCCGCAAAGCCGCATAAGACAGCAAGAGAAAAATGTTGCAACATTTTGCTATAAAAATCAAGCAAAACTATCGTCGTGCGAAAAACATATTATTTTTTCGGCACCAGGAGCATTTGCAGGGTTCGCCCTTCCGCGCGCGCTTCCTGTTCAACCTTCGCAATATCCCTGGTGTCTTCCAGCACACGATCAAGAATGTTCATTCCACGATCCTTGTGGACAATCTCCCGTCCACGGAAAAACACCGTCACCTTGCAACGGTCGCCTTCCTCGATAAAACGCCGTATATGCCTGACCTTGGTTTCATAGTCATGGTCATCCGTCTTGGGACGCACCTTGATTTCCTTGACATGCACCACGGTCTGGCGCTTTTTCGCTTCCTGCTTTTTTTTCTGTAGCTCGTACTTGAATTTCCCGTAGTCCATGATGCGGCATACGGGAGGTTCCGCGTTAGCAGCCACCTCCACGAGATCCAACCCCATTTCTTTGGCTTGGGCGATGGCATCCATACGAGACAATATCCCCAATTGCTCACCTTCGGGCCCAATAACCCGCAATTCACGCGCACGAATCTGCTCATTCCGGCGCACGAGATCCTGCGGCATCTCGCGCCGGGGTTTATTCATTGTAGGCGAAGTTATAACGCATACCTCCTTGTTTAAAGGGTTCCTGGCAATCGGCCCGCATCATTTCAATCAATTCCGGCAAAGAACGTAAACCGACATTTTCGCCTGAACGTAGGCGCACGTTTACGCCCCCAGCCTCAACCTCCTTGTCTCCGACAACGAGGATGTAAGGAATTTTTTGTATTTGGGCCTCACGTACTTTAAAGCCCAGTTTTTCGTTGCGCAAGTCCGCCTCCGCACGGAATCCTGCTTCTATAATCCGCCTTTCGGCTTCCTGCGCGAAAACATGCTGGGCGTCCGTCACATTGAGCAGACGCGCCTGCACGGGATGTATCCATGTGGGCAGCGCGCCGGCATACTGTTCTATCAGCACGCCGATAAAACGTTCCAGCGAACCCATGATAGCCCGATGCACCATGACGGGACGGTAACGTCCTCCATCCGCGCCCACATACACCAGATCAAAACGTTCCGGCAAGGTGAAATCGCACTGTATCGTGGAACATTGCCATTCGCGGCCCAAACAATCCAGGAGGCGGACATCGATTTTCGGGCCATAAAATGCGCCGTCTCCCTCATGCAGCGTATAGGAGACGCCCGCGCGCTCCACTGCCTGGATCAGCGCCCTGGTGGACCTCTCCCAGTCTTCGTCGCTCCCGATGCTCTTTTCCGGACGGGTCGCCACAGCCACCTTATAAGAAAAGCCAAAAACTTGCATGAGGTCGCGCACCAGGGCAATCACGCCAATAATTTCGTCTTCCAATTGTTCCGGCATGCAAATGATATGCGCATCGTCCTGGGTGAATTGGCGCACTCTGAGCAAACCGTGCAGGACGCCGGACTTTTCATGGCGATGCACCATGCCCAGTTCGAAATAGCGCTGCGGCAATTCTCGGTAACTGCGCAGGCGGTTTTTATAGATCAGCATGTGCGCGAGGCAGTTCATCGGTTTGATGCCGTAGACGTCCGCATCTTCCGTTTCGTCGTCCTGTTTGATCGCGGTAAAATACATGTTTTCGCGGTAATTGTCGTAATGGCCGGAACGTTCCCAAAGGTCCCGCCGCAGGAGTTGCGGCCCTTGCACGATGTCATAGCCGCGCCGTAAGTGTTCTTTGCGCCAAAAGTCTTCAAGAATAGTACGTACCAGCATGCCTTTGGGATGCCAAAAAACCATGCCTGGAGCCGCTTCTTCGTGGAAGGCAAAGAAATCCAGCTCCTTGCCAAGTTTACGATGGTCACGCCGCTTGGCTTCCTCCAGACGGTACAAATAGTCCTTGAGTGCTTTTTCATCGCCAAAGGCAGTACCATAAATGCGTGAAAGCATGGTATTTTTTTCATTACCACGCCAATACGCGCCAGCTACGGAAAGCAGTTTGAAGGCTGCAAGAAAACCTGTATGCGGCACATGCGGTCCGCGGCACAAATCGACAAACTCCCCGATCTGGTACAGCGAAACACGATCCTCCGCAAGATCCTCAAGCAACTCGCACTTATACCTTTCCTTTTCGCCGGAAAAACGCGCCAGGGCCTCAGCCTTGGAAATATCGTCACGAGCAAAGGGCAGCGCCTTGGCGACAAGTGCGCGCATGCGTTCCTCAATGTCGGCGAAGTCTTCCGAGGAAAAGGAACGGCTGTAATCAAAATCGTAATAAAACCCGCTTTCTATGGACGGACCAATAGCAACTTTGGCTTCAGGAAACAGCTCCTTGACAGCAGCGGCCATCAAGTGCGCGGTGGAATGGCGCAAAATATCCAGACCTTCCGGGCTGTCGGCGTACACAGGCTCAAGTTCCCGCATGCCGGGCTCCAGAGGAAACGACAAATCCGCAAGCAGGCCGTCTGCCTTGCAGGCCAGCACGGACTTGAACTTCTTGTTGCTGAGCGCTGTTTTCAGCACTTGTGCGCAGCTTGTCCCTTCCGTGACCTGCTGCTCCCTTCCTTCCACCAGTACCCGCACAAACGCCTCCTGCGGCAATGCGCGCGCCAAGCTGGCGGCGCTGCGTTCAAACGAAAAAAACCGAACACTGCGGGCAGAACTCCCAGAAAAAGGGGAGCAACGGCTCCCCATAGTACCGCCGCATTTCCGGCGAAACGCGAAATTTCTGGTAGGAACGAGCAGACTTGAACTGCTGACCCCTTCCGTGTCAAGG
>Ga0209737_10001126_pt1 | contig 19666 bp, 8 predicted proteins | sample TergutCu122P3_FD_187284 | JGI IMG/M metagenome (GOLD analysis project Ga0209737, IMG submission 187284) | Cubitermes ugandensis P3 segment gut microbial communities from Kakamega Forest, Kenya - Cu122 P3 (SPAdes) (version 2) | ecosystem: Host-associated > Arthropoda: Insects > Digestive system >...
TTGTAGCATGTTCGGCCATGGCCTCTAGGAGGTTGCCTATGGTGTCTCTGTGGTGTCCTGTGAGTCGTTCTATGCTTCTTATGCCGTTTTTTTCTACTAGGTGTTTGCATATGTTTGTTATTTGTTGTTCGGTTAGGTGTTTTCGGTAGAGGGGTGTGTTTTTGGTTTGGGTGAAGTATTTGTTGCAGTGTTGGCATTTGTAGATTTGGTGTCCTGCTCGGTTTTTGCCGTGTTTTATGGTGTTTTTGTTTTTTTCTTTTTGATAGTATTTGCATTGGATGTTTTGGCAGGGTGGAGTGTTGGTGTTTCTTGGGCGCGTCATACTAATATCTTGACATCAACCACTATGTAAACGAATCTATATTAGGACACTGCCGAAGAAAATAATAAGCACTTAAATCTAACTAATGTGTATTAAGTAAGGGTTTACTATGCCAACTTCGCCTTTGATGTCTTTGCCTAAAACAAAATCTGCAGAAGAGTTTGAATCCATGTGCAAACATGTCCTTAACGCAAAATATGGATTAAGCTTTGAGACTTATGGGCGTAAAGGACAGCGTCAGTGTGGGATAGATATTTTTGCTAAACATAGCAGTGGGCTTATTGTAGCGCAATGCAAAAATTACATTCAACCAAAATCAACTAAACGTCTGATTGATACAATATCTGAAGATATAACTTCAATTACTAAAAGAGATGACATTACAAAAATTGTTATCATGACAGCGTATGATAGAGATGCCAGAGTTCAAGACTCGATAGTAACACTTTGTGAAAAACCTGTACTTGTTGAAGTGATGTTTTGGGAAGATATACAAGAAATTATTTGCTGCAATGAAAAATTATTAAACAAATATTATCCCTTGCCAACTTCTAATGTAGAAAGCGGACAAAATTTAAACGGCCATGATGAAATGCAAAAGTATTTTGACTATTGCCTAAAAAATACAGAACCAATATTAAAAAAAATCCGTACATTAAAAACAATTCATGAAAACAAAAATTCACTGAATGTTAAAATTAAATATAATGATGAAGATAAAAACCTTTTAGAAATTATACCGATATTGGAGCCAAAAACTATTTTATTTCTTTTAGGCAATGGAGGTTCTGGTAAAACATATGCTTTCTTAAATGCATGGAATTCAATAATAGATGGTCGTTGTAGTATTTTTATCCGTTTACATATGTTGGATTCTAAAACTTTATCAATACAAGAAGCTATAAAAAAATTTTTATTTAATAATGATGTTAAAAAGTTTAATTCGTTCTATCATTATTGGGTGGAATATACTGGTAATTCCCCTCTGCTCTTATTTTTAGATGGATTTAACGAGATACCAATTGATGACCAAAACGAAGTATGGCAAGAAGTCCATAAAATAGTGAGAGACTTAAATGTTATAATACTTATATCGTCACGGTATGCTGACAACTTAAAGCATCGAGTTAATAATGTTTCTCGTGCAGATATGAAAGAACTTGACAAAGATGCAATCCGCAGTTTTCTCATTAATAATGACGTAGATGTAAGTGTTATGAATAATGTTTCGCTTTTAGGTTTATTAAAAAACCCGTTAATGTTATCTCTGTACGCCCAAACTGCGCGAGAATATGGTAATGATTGTGCTGGTAGTATAAAGTTTTATGGACCAGTTTACTCCGAAAGTACAATTATTTGGAATTATTATCAACACGAACTTATGAAAGGATTCGAAGAAGCTACGACTTCTGCTGAAGATAAAATATTAAGTTTTATAGCAGTGAATTTTGTTTTGCCATACATTTGTTATAATATGCAAAAAAATGGAAAACCACAAGAGAGATTTAATATTTCATCAAGTAAACTTAAGGAAGAAATTGGAAAAGCCGTTGAAATATGTTCTGAAGATTTTGCTAACTTCGAGAGATTTAAATGTTTGAAAACATATTTGAACTATCTGAAAGAGATAAATTTTAATTCAGAATACTGTATTAATAGAATTAAGGAACTTTCAACTGTCAAGTTACAGCTATTTTGTCAATTAAACTTTGTAAACCCATCGGAACATAAAGAAGATAAAACATTATACAGTCTTTTCCATCAACAGTTAAGGGATTGTCTTGCGGGAATATATTTACTCCATGGCATGGAGATATGTGGTAAAAATAAAATATTGAGCGAATTGGCTTTTGATAATATAACGTGTAATCAACCTATGGTTCGCCATGTGGCATTTCTTGAGCAACGCAATGGCAGAGCAAATATCGATAAACAGTGGGAATTATTAAGAGGGCTTCGATTCATCAACAGAACTGATAATAAAAAAGTCACACCTAATTTGTTCATCAATAATCTGGTAGCAATATATAAATATGTTACAAATGGCAATTTTTCTGAACTTGATTTTTCAAACATAGATCTTCGGCATGTTTCTTTAAATGGGTTTAGCTTTCAGCCAGTAACAGACAAAAAAATTTTTAATAATGCCACATTCGGAACTAAAACTTTTACTCTTGGAGGTCACACTGGACGGATCTGCAATTTGGCGGCTTGCGGCAATACTCTTGTTTCACGTGATCCCGATTCGATTCGCATATGGAATATAGATACGAGTGAGTGTGTTAACCTTCCGTTTATCTCGGAAGAATATAACGACGAGGTCAAAGGTCTTGGTGTCGATATTTTACCAACGAATGAACATATAATTCTATATTCAAATTCAACCTATGTTATTGAACGTAACATTGAAAACGAAGATGAAAAATCATTCGAGGGTGCAACTGCAAACATATATTTTGTATGTTATTCTCCTGATGGAAAATATATTATGTGCTATACTGAAAATGACGATGTATTTGTATGGGATCGAAATGATAATAAAAATGTTCTTTTCTCAGTACATTGTGATGGCATAGCAATACCTGCTATCTCAAATTCGAAAATAGCCTACTGCATAAACAAATCTTCGGTTATCTTTGCAGATTTCAGTACAAAAAACAAAGCGACTATTCCTGTGCAACTGTACCAAAATGAGATAATATCTGCTATTGCTTTTATGCCTGATGGACAATCAGTTGTTTTGGCCATATTTAATGGTGATGTTGAAACGAATGAGAATGGAACAATAACGTTACTTCAAAAAGCTGGTTCTGATTTACAATTCTGGAAAATAAATGAGTTTGTACCATATAGCTATATGAAGAACTGTAGCGACTCTTTAATAACTTCTGTAAAGGTTCATCCTTATGGCGAGAAAATCGCTTTTCTTTCAAATGATCATACATACCGAATGTATGAAGTAATCGATGGGGAAGAACCCCGTGAAATTATAGGACCCACAATATACATAAAAAAACAATTGGAAAACTATTTACATGAAAGAGAAATAGATACTTTAAATCCCTTCAAATGCTTAAATCCAGAACACTCTGATAATAACTCAAGCATGATTTATGACCATAAAAGAGAAAAAACATGTTGTGTAAGTTGTGGCGTAGAATACGACATCTTCGATATTATGGGAATTGATTTTAATCTTAAAAAGAAGGAAGATGTATACAATAAAGCATATAACGTATTCAATACTAAATTATATGGAGGTTATACTAGTAGCATAACCTTCTTTGATTCAATTTCTGATTCATTGTCCGCATCTGAACGTGTACAGCAAGAACGGGGGCTATTCGTAGGTTTTGTTAGTGGAGAGATATTTTTATATGAAATATTGGCTGACGTACCCTATACATGTATGATGTACACTGGTCATAAGCCGTGTGTGAATTGCTTTTCAGTTGCTCCTCATAAGTCACATTTAATTGGAGCTTACAGTGATGGTAGTGTTCGTGAATGGTCTATTGAGCAACGTTTGCTTATCCATGATTATAATGAACACCGTAGTTCTGTGCGTTGTGTGGAATTTGAGCCTAATGGGGAATTTTTCGCAAGCGGTCATGCAGACGGTTCAATATGTTTATGGGATACTAATAAGCATACGTTGATTTGCAAATTGATGGATAAAGGAAATAATGCACATAACGAAACTGTTCGCGACTTAAAATTCACTAATGACGGAAAACTAATAAGCTGTGCTAATGATCACACGATAAAGTTGTGGAATATAGAAACACAAGAAGTAATTAATACATTAAAGGAGCATTCGCATTGTGTTAAGTGTTTGCTATATTATGAAGATGAAAGTTGCAAAATAATTATTAGTGGATCAACAGATAGAAGCATTATTATTTGGGATGTATGTGATGTAAAAAACTGCCGTGTCATTGAAAAAATAAAAAAACATAAAGACCGAATTCGTAGCTTTGCGATGCACAAAGATAAGCAAACCTTCGTGAGTAACTCTGAAGATGGACATGTTTATGAATGGAAAATTACAAAAAACGAACGTAATATTATAAATATTGAAAAAACCGGTCGCGAGTTATATGTTGAAAATGAAAGTACCCCCTGGGGTATCACCAAGCGGTCTGCTGAAGCTATTGCTTATTCTGCTGATGGCGAAAAACTCTTAATTGCAACTGATCCTTATGGTGCTAACGTTGAACAGATTCAGGCAATTATTGAAGAATGGGATTTTACAAATAAAAAACAAATAAAAAAAATGACAGTACACTCAGGCAGCATCACAGCAGTTTCTTACCACAGCGACGACCAAATCATAAGCAGTTCAATGGACGGCAACATCAATATAGTAAATCTGTATAACGAAAAAACTATGAATCTATCTCCAAGCACAAGTTTTTCCAATAAACTAGAGGGTTATGACCTTGATACAGTTAAATATGTTCCAGAATGGATTAAAGGTTATTATTATGGTTCAACGCAAATTAGCATACCCACTGTACACGCCCAAAATTTTTCTGAATTAACAAAAATTTTGCAAAAAGGTATATTGCCTAATATTTTCGATTTTATACCCAAAAACCTTTCTGAGAAAGAAGCGATCGTTCAGATAAATTCTATTGTCGATATTTTATTGGAGAACACACGTGGTTTAGGTGAAATCGGTGACAGAGCCATGCGGCATAGAGAGAAGACACTTTTACTCGCGTGTGTGTACTTTGCATATTCTGAAGCGCAATCAAACGAAAAAACTGTATTGTTAATTTGTGATCTTCTTGCTGCGGCTGTTGATACGCAAAATCGTGAAGATGACAGGGCTTTCAGCAGTGATCTAGACGTAGTATTTAAGATATTAAAAGCAAAGAACCCGCATCATATAGCCCTTGGATTTTATGATAAACATAAAAACAGTTATACCAAAAAAAAGACCATTCTTTCTTGCATAAATCGTTTGTATCCACTTACAGCTTTTTATAGTGCCAACAGAAAAATGTTGAACCGTGTTAAGTTAAACCCACAAGATGTTGACTGTATAGTTAAAAGTTTTATTGACAACACAAAAAAATATGTTCTTTGTCAAGAGGATATTGCTAAAGCCGAACAGGTTTTTATCGAAAAGATAATCACTCATTTTGTTCAAAGTAACCAAAATTGGGATAAATTAGATATTATGCAATATGTCTGTGAATTGATAAATTATATTAACGGTAAAAAAGTAGTCAATTTTCATGTGAGTGCTGTCGTAGACTTGTTTATAAAAAATAACACACAACTTGTTGTGGAAAAATCTGTTGCCTCATTTATTTCACGCTTAGAATTTTGGATGAAATTTGACGAAAGGCTACCTGACGAAATGAAGAAAAGGGCATTTGATTTTCGATTATTAATCAAAAATGGAAGTACATAGAATAGTTGCGGTTGACTTTTTCTATACGTTCTTGTGTGCTCAGTAGTTACTGTTCTAAAACTGCGTTAGTAGATTTTAATACTACTTACCATCGTCGTTTTACCCGTGTAGTTGTGTATTTTTCTACATTAGACTTCTTGCGAAACTGTGAAATAGTGTAAAAGTTTGATTGTTATTATAGCGAAAAAATGTTCTGGTTTGAGGTTTAACCTGATTTGGGCGTTTAATTTTTTCAAAAAACAGGTAGTTTCGCAAGAAATCTATTATTTTTGATCATTTAGCAGTGTGTATGGATGGTTTTAGAATGCAAAAAATAAGTACTGAAGCTATTTAGTTTTTTGATGAAGGAATTATGGAAAAAATGGATTCTGAATTTTTCAAGGGTTTAAACTACTTTTCGGCAGACTGGGGAGGACTTGCGTGAACTGGAAATAGAATTGCCGTAGGGTGATACTTGTCTATCTACGTTGGAGTACATGAGGTCTCGAGACTGCTAAATTTTCGTCTATTACGATAATGCAACAATTGCATTTTGTAGCGTAATTAAAGAAAAATACTTAAACCCAAATAAAATAATCATTAAGATAGTGGTAACATAGAAAAAGATGTCTCGATTAGACGATAGAACCAAAAAGTATGATTACCAAAAGACGGGGAGGTAAGAGGGATTCAAAGCAAAAAACAGCGGTTATTTAACGGAATTTTGGGGTTACTAAAAAGAAAAGGGAACATAGAAAAGCCAGCGTACAGTTTTGTCATTAACGACCCTAATGGCACATTATTAACCTGCAAAGCTCCTGAACTTAAAGCAGCGGGATATACAATTAAGGTGTTTAATTTAGTTGACACGATGCATTCTCATGCATATAACCCGTTTGCATATATAAGTGAAGATAAAGACATATATCGAATAATCGATATAATAATGGAAAATACGGATAAACTTCCAAAAGAGCACGGAAACCTGTTTTGGGAAGTGGCCGAAACTGCTTTGTTGAACGCAATTTGTTGTTATTTATATGCCGAAGCGCCTTATGAGGAACAAAATTTTAGCATGGTAATGGAACTTTTACGAAGTGCAGACTATGTGAAAGGAGAAGATCATGAGACAGATCTTGATTTACTTTTTAGCCAGCTTAATGCCACAAAACCTGAACATATTGCGTTAGTACAATACAACATATTCAAAAATCCAGAAGAGAAAACGGCTTTAACTAAAAATTCATTATCTATTAAGGAAGTATTATCAACAATAGAAACTGTCCGTTCAGCTTATAAAAAGAAAATTGCAGTAGAATCCATTTATAAACGTTTAGAGGTGTTTAACCAACGCAATATAGGCGCAATGACTATAACCGATAATATTCAATGTGACAAAATATTTTTGAAAAAAACAGCTTTATTCATTGTATTGCCAGATAATTATGAAATATATCATTTCATCATCCGTATGCTGTATACACAGCTTTTTGATTTATTTCGATCAGTGGTAAATAACAACTTCAATGGAATACCGCCACTGAAGGTATGCTTTGTAAATGATTTTGATGGAGTTCAAGGTAGTTGCAGTATATCCAGAATAATTGTGGAGTTATTTGATTGCTTGAAAAAAACGGACATCAATATATCACAGCACATTAAACTGATAAATGGGCTTACTTTTAAGAGCCTTAATATAAATGATAAAACGAAATCTTTCAGTTTGAAAGACATAAACACTCCGTTCGATATGTTGGATAATTTCTTTAAGGAATTTTCGAATGATGATAAATCTGTTAATAGTCCTGTCTTAGACAGTAGCACAACCATAAATAGTGATGAAAAAACGGTAAGTATGCCTGAGATTTATGACGAAACAAGTAGAAACGTTAGGCCAGAACAGCTTGATACAAATGAACACAAGTGTACTATTATTGGAACTGACCAAGGTAATACCTGTAATCAAGAAAAAATAAAAGACATGACTCATGGCGCAAGTGTAATTGAGCTTTATGATAAAATGGGTGAAAAAGTAAAATTTGAACATCTTGACACAATTAACTTTGATGGTAATAGGTATGTGGTCATTACGCCACTCAACGAAGAAGATGAAGCGACAGATGAGATTACAAGTGATGTTTACATAATGCATGTTACAACTACAGCTGACGGTGAAGAGATATTGGAGATGATTGAAGATGACAAAGTTGTCAAAAAACTTTATAATGAGTTCAAGCGAAAAAGAAAAGCAGATTACAAATTTATATAAGTGTTTACGTTATGTGGTTACAGATGTTTTGTTGAGGTTGGCTCGGTTCTTTCTCGCAACAAACAGTGTCATCATCAACTTATGGGGTATGTAACCATTCTTAGTTGTTGTAGTATTAATAGCCGAATAGCTTAATTTTTAGCCTATGTTTTAGTGCTTATGTTGTACAAATGTGATTTCTGCGAAACATGTTGAGAATTGATGGTGAATATGAAGTTATCACTACCTGATTTGATACTCAAACGCGAATTCTTGTAAAAAAGCAGTGACCACCTATTTCAAAGAGTGCAATTCTTAAACTATTTCACTATAACTGCCAAAAAATCGTAACAAGATAAATGCCCTAATTTCCCGGATTAATTATACATGGATGAATTGAACTCCAAGTAATTAGAACAAAAATAAATTGAAATACGTCAAATTTTTGTCTTTTGTCTCAAACAGAGCAGTTCATGCGTTTGTCGTTTATGTATTACTTATCGTTTAAACACATTTTTATGGTGTTTTTCCAAAACTAACCATATTTACTGAACAATTTATACATCTAGCATTTTTTAGGAAATTAGGCTAATTACTATATATGTCCTTCATTACCCGTGAACTTGGAACAAAACTGTTTTTGAGAATTTCTAGCTATTGTGGATAAGTGTCTGCTCATTATTTTTGTTTGTGGTTTTTTAAAGTCTGGTGTGTAGTGGGGGTGTGAATGTCATGCAGTATGGTTTGACGTATAGTTCCAGTTTACGCTGTTGTATATTGTTTAGCAGTGGGGGTTGTTTTGGTGTCTGAGTTAGTGCAGGTGTTGTGTTTTGATGGTGTGGGTTTTTTGCATGAGCAGCTGTTGGATACTCCTGTTGGCAGGTTTTCTATTCGGCAGATGAGCATATTTTTAATCTTTGGTCTTTTAGCGTGGCTCTTGTCGCTTGCTTTTGCTGATTTGGTGCTTAAAGTTGTAGTGGCTGGTGCAGTATTTTTTGCTGGTGCTGCTCTTTTCACGCGGAAAATTAAAACTGTTTCTCCTGAAGCCCATTTACTCTACATGATAAGGCGGTTCAGTATGCAGGTAAAGCAAAAGCGTTCTGCCGTTAAGGCTAAGCAGTCTGTGGGGCAGGTTTCGAAGTCTTTGTTGCTTTCTGCTACTTTAGGTGTGCCTGTTAAGGTTGTTGGGGTTCTAAAGGATGTAACTGGCAAGATTCTTTCGGGTAAAAATTTCAAGGTGAACATAAACAACACTACCTACTCCAAAGGCTCAACTGATAAAGAAGGCTGCTTCTGCACCTATTTTATTCCCGACTGTTCGGGTGTTTTTCAACTAGACATCCAGCCCGAAGGCTCTACTGATCCCGTCCAACAAATAACCGTAAATGTACAACCCAAAACAGAAGAGGAAAACAAACATGCAGAAACTATTAAAACTTAAATCTAAGCTTGAAAAACAACCCGTTTGCTTCTATGAAGTATTTCCAACGAATTTTGTTATGCTTCCTAAACAGAAACGCTCTGAAACTCTGGGACGCTTCCAGCGTCTCTTAAACAGCCTACCCTGTCCTGTAAAGTTGTCTGCGGTTAAAACCCAAAAGACCCTTGAAATAACTGAGAACCAGTTTACAGCTACTTATTATCGGTTTTTTGTTGAAAGCACTGAACCCATAGACTGGATAATAGAACAATGTGGCTTCAAACAACAACCTCTAACTGAACTACCTAAAACAAAAACTGTCAAAACCTACCACAAACACCTTCTGCTTGAAAATAATAAATTTCAAAGAACCTTCACCGTTTGCCAACTCCCAGGCACCCTCCTGCCTGGTTTCATAAGTGAACTCTACAGTCTATGTGAAAAAGTGCTGCTTTGTATTAAGCCTCTGCCCCCTGAGGTTGCCTCTTCCCAAATGGGCAAATACCTACGTTTGCTAAAGAGCATCTTGTTGGCTGATCAGTCTAAGGGTCGTATTGCTAAAGATGAAGTTAAGCTAAAGCATGCCATGGCTGAGGCTACCTATCAAGGTTTGATAACAGGTTCTACAAGGCTGTTTGAGCTAAAAGTTAACCTCACCATACAAGCCAGTGACCTTGAAGAACTCAAAACTAAAACCAAGAAGCTCAAAGATACTTTGCAATCAAGATTTATACGTCTTGATTGTCCTGCGTATTTTCAGTCTGATTTGGCTCTTGGTGTGGTAGGTAAAAAGCTTGTAGCTGACACCGCCACCGTTAGCACTTTCTTCCCCTTCGTTTCTGCAGACTTAATTGAGAGTCCGGGTGGGGTTTTTCTTGGCATAAACCAACTCACAGGTGCACCCATAGTCTTTGATCCACATCTGCGGATGAATCAGAACATAATCATCATGGGTAAAAGTGGGGCTGGCAAAAGTTTCACCTCCAAGATCCTTCTCACCCGACTGTTGCAAAAGCATCCTAATCTTGCTTACTATATTGTTGATCCTGAGAATGAGTATGGTGAAGTGGGTAGGCTTTCGGGTGCAGATGTCTTAGACATTACAACTGAGAGGCAGTTAGGTTTAGATCCTATTCAGATTTTTAGTGATAACAAAGATACTGCGGCTGGAATACTTGCCGACCTAGTGGGTATTGAGGATAATCGGGGTTATCAGGAGCTCCGAAGTATAGTGGGGGCAAGCCGTGACCTGCTGGAAGTTTACCAAAACAGCTCAACAACCCTAAAAGACCGCCTCTCACCTTTTGTTACCGGAACCGACAGCTTTCTAACCATGGGGCAGCCTCAAAAGTTCTCACATCGTATGGTCTTCAACTTGAGTGCTTTGCATCGACAACTTGCGATAACGCAGCGAAGAAGCCTAACTTTTCAAGCTGCAAATGTTTTGGTGTTTAGTAAAATTTGGCAAATGCTTGACAACACCAAATTCTTACCCCTACACATTCCCAAGTTGGTAATTATTGATGAGCTTTGGCTCTACACTGCACTGCCCGCCTCTGCCAGTTTCTTGGAAGGTGTTTCACGACGGGGAAGAAAACGAAACGTAACCCTACTACTAAACTCCCAACGCCTAGCAGACGTACTAGAAAACCCCGCAGGCAAAGCAGTCATCGAAAACTGCGCCACAAAAGTAATGCTAAGACAAGATGAGTCAGCAATACGCATGGCAGGCCAAACAATCGGCCTATCAACCGCAGAAATGGAAACCCTCCTAGAACTAAACCAAGGCCAAGGCCTAATCGTCGCAGGCGACATACACCTACCCATAGACTTCCTAGCAACCAATCAAGAATACAACATATTTACAACCAAACCAACCGAAAGGAGCACTCCAACTTGAAAATCCAAACGTTCTGGATTGTTGTTCCAAAACACTATCCGCCAACAGGGAGGACACAACGTGACTGCAGTCCACGTATGCAAACTCTTCACGGACATTAGCAACTTCCGACTTGGCTTTAAAAAAACCTCAAGCCACTTTGAAACAATGTCTGCTAACAAAGTGGAAAAGTGGAACACCCGCATCTACTGCTATCACTGGCATGATGGCTCATTTTGTGAAAAAGTTGAGAGTTTGATTCTTAACTTTTTTGAGGAGGCTACTTGATGGATTTGATTTTAGATGCTACGGCTTCTTTTCGTTCAATGTGGTTTAGCAAAAATGATTCTGATGTAGTGTTTATGGATGTACGCAGTAATGATCAACTACATAATGATTGGAGTGCCATAGGGGCTTATGAACCGCATAAGCGTGCGGATTTTACTTTCAAGCTATCAGTGCAGGCTGATTTTTGTCATTTGCCTTTTCGTAGTGGTTTGTTTTCTCATGTTACTTTTGATCCGCCTCATCTTTTCAGTTTGGGCAGGACAAGCATTTACTACAAGTTATATGGTGCGTTGGAGGTGGATTGTTGGCGATTTGTGCTTAGAAAGGCTGCAGGGGAGTTGTGGCGTGTTCTTAAGCCTGGGGGTACTTTGAATTTAAAGTGGAACGATAGAAATATCCCCTTCTTAGAGGTGCTGCGGCTTTTTCCTATGATGCCCCGATATGGACAAAAGAGCAGTCATGGTAACAAGTCGCATACGTTTTGGTTTAGTTTTGTTAAACCTTTGGAGGCTGCTTAATAGTGTCTGATAAGCAGCTTACGTTTAGATGCGTTGACCCCTCTGGGTCTTGTGATGGGTTATTCTTGTCTAATTTTGGTCCGCTTCACCCAGAGAATTGTTGTGAGTTTGTTAGGGAGCGTGTTTATTTTGGTGCGTCTGGGCGTAAATGTGTTGTTGATGGTTCTTTTTGTCCTGAACGTATCTATGCGGATAAGTCGATTTATTTTCAATGCTTTTTACGGATTCGTGAGTTGGCGCGTCAAAAGAAACTAGAAGAGCAACGTTAGGAGCTGACTGTTTGGTTGACTCTGATGATCTGAAGCGACAGCATACACCTGTTGTAACACCTGTTACAACAGTTACAGGTCCTCAGAGTCGGAATTTTGGGTATTCGATAGAGGAGAGGATTTGTCATGTGATTGATGCCTCCGAGGTTGAGTTAAAACCGTCAGAGATTGCACGTAAAATTCATGCTCCGCATAAACCCACGGCTGGACAATATACGTCTGTTCGGGTTATTTGTGCTAGGTTGCTTCAAAGAGGTCTTGTAATTCAACCCTACCCTGGAACATACTGTAGTAAAATCACATACGGTGTGCGGTTTGTACCCTTAATGCTGCATAACATTAGGTTACATTCTAACCTTTGTATGGATGTGAAAAGTGAAGTGATTAGTGAGGTGGTTGGCGGGATTGGTATTAAGGTAGTTTTTGGCAGTGAACGTAGGAAGGTGTCGGGGGTTATTAGTTGCGATGCTGGAATGAGTCGGGATGCCTGTTTATTTGCGGTGAATAGGTGGTTTGAGCTTGTGGAGAAAAAGTTGGGATTTTGTTTAAATGATTTGGTGTTAACTACGTGGGAACTCAATAAGGATCATGCTGGCATCAGAATTGACGGAATTCAATGTGTAACTAAACGTGATCTTTACGGCATGATTGAACGCACTTATCAAAAAGAAGAAAATTTGGTTCGTAAGGAGTGGAAGATCTCTACTCCGATGAGTTTGAACAAGTTTGAGGAAGCCGTTTCTAAGGGACTTGCGGGGATAGAGAAAGCACAGGATCTTAAAGATTTACGCGATGAAGTCCGTGGGGTATGGAAGGCTTTAAAATTCAATAACAGCAGAATGTTGGAGTTGGGGCGTTGTGTTGAAGCTATTTCTAAAAGCCAACTAAATATGGTTGATAGATTTGTGGACTTGGAGAAGGGGCTAACTCTGTTAAGTAATACAGTCAGTAGGCTATTTGAGGTTTTAGCTGGAAATCAAACTGATAAATCATCAGTTTCGGAACATGATGATACTGACGGTTTTGAGTATGTTCGATAAGTGAGTATGTTTTAGTGTGATTTATTTTATCTTCTTTTTTGGTTATGGAAGATAACAATTGACCGCAGAAAAACTGATACTTATGAACTGTGAAAATAGTTTGCAGCACATAGTTGATGTGTAGTGTTGGTACCTATATAACGTGTTTAACTGAAGTGACGTGTGAAAATCACATTTTTCTCCAACAAAATAGCGACAATTTTTTTGTGTACTTTCTTAATGGTTCTTTTGTATTTCTATGGCGTCGGAAATTTTCGTGTATAATTCTACACTATTTCGCATTTTATGACATTTGTGCATTATAAAATAAGCCAAAAAGTACTTTAATGCAGTTTACAGAGGTAAAATAAACTGTTGGAGAATTATACATGAACGTAAGTAAAAAACTTCTAAAACTCTTAGTTATAGTATTGTTTGCAAGTTTGATTATGAATTCAGTACCGTTAATGGCACTGGCCGAAGACAACGTGTCTTTTTTGTCGGTTGACTCATCTGAAATAGGTGGTTTAAGTTTGGACGCTGTGAGTGCAAATTTTGGCGGTACATCTATGCCAAAAGCTAATCCTGCATATAACGGATTCATTGCACCTCCAAACCAAAATCCAATACCTGCAGATGCTATACACATACAAACTGCTACACAACTTGCAGCCATCGGCGGAGCACAAAGTGCTGGTAAATATTATGTACTTGATAACGACATAACTATAACGCTTATCGACGGATGGACACCCATAGACGATTTCAGAGGTACGTTTGACGGCCGTGGGCATAGTATAAACAACCTGCATACAATAGAAGAACATGTCAAAATAGACGCTGGATTGTTTGGGAAAATCGAAGAGAGTGTGACAATAAAAAACGTTTGTGTAAATATTGGTACAATAGGATTAACCGCTTTTAGCAGTACTTCTGGTGCAAGTGCGGGAGGTTTAGTTGGTTTAATTCATTCTGGCGTAACAACAATAACAAATTGTTATGTTACTGGTAATGTATTCGCTTTAGTTAGTGGATATAATTCAGCTACTCCACATGCAGGTGGTTTAGTTGGTCGTAGTGGCATTGATAGCACAGTAATAATAGAAAGCAGTTATTCCACAAGTGATGCATCCGCCTATTATAAAGGGCCTCTTACTTTTCCTTCCTCCTATGCAGGCGGTTTAGTTGGTATTAGTCAGGGTGCAATAACAATAAAAAACAGTTATGCAACGGGTGGCGCGACAGTTTCTGGTTATTATTCATCTTTTGCTGGAGGTCTAATCGGTACGGGTGTAGCAACAATAGAAAACAGTTATGCAACGGGAGATGTTTCCGCTATTACTAGTGATATGTATGCTGCCGCATATGCCGGTGGTTTGATAGGTAGTGGTGCAGCAACTATAGAAAAAAGCTATGCCATGGGCGATGTAAGTGCTGCCGCCTTTGCTAATTACGCATATGCTGGTGGTTTGGTCGGTAGCGATGCAAAAATCATAGCAAACAGTTACGCAATTGGTGATGTAACAGCGACTGGTGCTCCAGCACATGCTGGAGGATTAGCTGGTTCTGCGATAACAATAGAAAATAGTTATGCAACGGGAGAGGTAAAGGCTATTGGTCGCTCTGTTTATTCTCATGGGTCTGCAGGCGGTTTAGTTAGCACTACTGCTACTAGTAGTACACCAACAACAATAAAAAATAGTTATGCAACATGTAACGTTTTAACTTCTTCTAACGGTGTTGCCTATGCAGGCGGCTTATTCGGATATACTAGTAGCGGCGTAGCAACAATAGAACACAGTTATGCAACGGGGGATGTTTCCGCTATTGCTAATGATAACAGTTTCACCTATGCAGGTGGTTTAACTGGAATTACAACCAGAATTACTGTAAACAACTGTTATAGACTCTCTACACAAACAATTACAGGAAATACTATATCTGCAGATGGTACACCTCTTGTGCCTGCGCAAATGCGACAACAATTATCTTTTATTGGTTGGGATTTTGAAAACATTTGGACAATTAATCCTAATATCAATAATGGATACCCACATTTTAAAAATTTGAACGGCGAATCCCCACTACCTGATGATGTCATACATATACGAACTGCCACACAACTAGTCGCTATAGGTGGACCCGAAAGTGCTGGTAAATACTATGTACTTGATAACGACATAAATCTCGTTAACGAATGGACACCTATTAACGATTTCAGAGGTACATTAGATGGTTGTGGACACACCATAAACAACCTGTACATACTGGAAAGCAGTAACAGACAACACACTGGATTATTTGGACAAATTAGTTCTGCATCAGTATCAATAAAAAATATCGGCATAAATATCGGATCGAATGGCCTAACTGGGTCTTCTCTTGCTGGTGGTTTAATTGGTTATGTTTCAGGGTCTGTTAGGGTGGAAAATTGTTATGTAACTGGTGATGTTTCTGGCATCTCTTCTGGAGTGGGGGGTCTAATTGGTTTTGTGTCTAGTTCTAGTTCTAGTTTAGTGGTGGAGAATTGTTATGTAACTGGCGACGTTTCCGGCGCTTTTTATGTAGGTGGTTTAATTGGTTATATATCCAGCACTATGTCTGTGGTGGAGAATTGTTATGCAACTGGAGATGTTTATAGCGTCTCTTATCATGCGGGTGGTTTAATAGGTTATGTAACTAGTTCAAGCTCTGCTATTGTGAAGAATTGTTATGCAACTGGAGATGTTTATAGCCGCTCTTACGGAGTGGGTGGCCTAATAGGCAGCGTTTTTGTTTATGGTTCAGGTTCTGTTGTTGTAGAGAATTGTTATGTGACTGGCGACGTTTCCGGTTCCTACTCGTCTGGAATGGGTCTAACTGATGTTGGAGGTTTAATAGGTTATGTTTATGTTGCTAGTTCTAGTTCTTTTTTGGTGAAAAATTGTTATCGGCTCTCTACCCAAACTATTGTTGGTGGTCCAGTTAATGCTTTGGGTACGCCTCTTACACCTATACAAATGAGACAACCGCTGTCATTTATCGGTTGGAATTTTGATACAGTTTGGACTATTGACCCTCGTGTGAATAATGGGTATCCACATTTACAAATTTTTGATACAAACTATTTGCCAGACAAAGTTACAGTAGCTTTTCATGTGAATTTAGCCGATCCAGATGAGCAGAATGTTGAATTGAGTATTCCTTGGAGTAATGAGTATTTTAGAGAAAGAGCGACAGTGTATAACCATGATTTAGCTGTTGCTACACTTGTGCTTGCTAATGCAGCATACGATGAAGTACAGATCGAAAACATGTTACACACTCTTGGTTTTGTTAATATCACAAAAGAATACACCTATGCGATAAGTGACATGCATAGAGTTGCGTATGCTATAGCCAGCAAAGAGATTGATAAAGATACCACTCTTGTTGCAATTACCTTACGAGGTACTCCGGGGTTTTTATCTGTTGAGATGATTAGTAATTTAGACGTGTTTAATGACTCGGGATTTCAATTAGCTGCATCACGTGTTGAGGAAGCTTTAAACAAGTACCTTATTGAAAACGTGACAACACAGCATGTAAAGTTTTTAATTACAGGGCATAGCAGGGGAGCTGCCGTCGGCAATTTAGTTGGAGTTGAACTTTCAGAAAGAGAAGGACTGAATAATGTTTTTGTCTATTGCTTTGCAACACCAAACACTGTAATAGGTGACTATCGCATGTTGTATCAAAATATTTTTAACATATGTAATGAAGAGGACATTGTCTGTTATACTCCTCCTTGGTCGGGAAAATATGGTTCGACAAGTTGGTTCTACCGTGAAAATATTGCTGGAATGTATGAAAAATTTGCTAAGTTGACGAGTGGTAAGGATTTGAAAGCTGTTATGTCGCGTGTTTTATTTCCAGATGTTGTGGCTCAGATTAACTATGCCCATTCACCAGTAACGTATATGGCCTATTTGCTTTCGGGACAGACAACTCTCAGCAATGGACGTATTATGATTATTTCTATAAAGTGTCCAGTTGATATTGACGTATGTGATAATTCTGGCAAACTTATTGGACGAGTAGTTGGAAACACTGTTGACGAAAGTGTCGATGTAGGTGGGGTATTCATTTGGTTAGATGGTGATGAAAAACATTTCGTATTGCCCTTTGAGGGTGACTATGTGTTCAATATGGTTGGTACTGATGTTGGTGTTATGACGTATGTTGTAGGTTATGTTGATCCTGATACTTGGGAGATGTTGGAGCAGAAAGAGTTTAAGGAAGTGGAATTGTTTGCAGGCAAACTTTTGAGTTCAAATGTCCGAACAGGTAGTGATGTGGCTGTATCTGATGTGAGATTATATGTTATAAATGAAGCTGGTGGGATAGTTGCGGAAGTGTTAGAAGATGGAACAGAGATAACAACTCAATATGCAATAACCGCTACAGCAGAAACAGGTGGCACTGTATCAGGTGATGGCTTATTTAACGTGAATCGTGTTGCTACTGTAACGGCAACACCCGACACAGGCTACGTTTTTGACGGCTGGTATGAAAATAATCTAAAAGTTAGCGAGGACATGGAATACAGCTTTATTGTAATCGCAAACAGGGTGCTTGTGGCACGATTTATGGTGGATTCCAAGGTTGTGTTGGAGAGCATTGCAATTACAACTCAGCCCACAAAGTTAGTCTATGTTGTGGGTGATGTTCTTGATTTTTCAGGTTTAGTCGTAACAGCTGTTTACAGTGATGACAGTACAAGTGACGTTACCACTCTTTGTGCTATTGATCTTGCTGATGGTACAGTCTTGGATGCAGCTGGAACGCAAACTATCACGGTCAGCTATACTGAAGACGACATAACAAAAACTATTACGTTCACTATTACGGTAAATTCTCATGAGCATGATTGGGTGGTAAAAGAAATTGTTGAACCCACATGTGAGGAGCAGGGATATACTGTTTATGAGTGCTCTTACTGTGGTGAAACAAAGCAAGACAATTATGTACCTGTGATTGAGCATGACTATGGTGAGGGTGTGTATACTGAGCCTTTGTGTGGTGTGGATGGATTCTGGACATTTACTTGCTCTGTCTGTGGTGACATTCACGTTGAGATAGATGAGGGTTCAGCTTTAGAACACAATTATATCAGCGTAGTTACTACTCAACCTACTTGTACATTTGAAGGCGTTATGACTTACACATGCTCAAATTGTGATGACAGCTACACTGAACCAATCGAAAAACTCAACCATAACTATGTAGACATTGTTACTGAACCAACGTGTGAGGACAAAGGCTATACAACTTATACCTGCTCTGAGTGCGGTGATAGTTATATTGATGACTTTGTGGATGCTCTGGGTCATATTTGGGATGAAGGTGTTGTTACTGACCCTGATTGCGAACACTACATAATAACACACACATGCATTATATGTCACCAGACTTATGAGGAGCCAGGTGTTACTATTGGACATCAATGGAATGCAGAGATTACTATTCCACCTACAACTGAAACTGAAGGTGAGCTGACTTATACCTGTAGCCGTTGCGGCAAAACATTTACAGAAGTAATACCGAAATTACCTACAGGTAACACTATAACAGTAAAGGGCGTTGAGATAGAGTTCGAAATTATTGATGGTATATTTACGCTAAAGCCGACGCAAGAACAAATGTCAGCTATCTTGAATGTTCCCGATAAGGAGATAGTCTTTGACTTGCAAGAATATACAGGCAAATATACCTCCGTGGCGTTGCATGTTTATGGAAACTGGTTTAAAGATATCTCTGAAAAGACAATCACAATCAAAACTGATACTGGCATATATAGTGTAACTACTAAGCAGCTTTGGAATAATTCAGATAAACCATTGTTGGTAACTGTTAGCAACGGTAAGCTCCAATTTAAGAATTTGTAAAAATGTTTGCCTGAAATTAATACCCGTTTGTTCAATACGAACAACGGGACTTTTCCCTATTTATCTTTGTATTTTTGATTTCTATATTTACTTTTTATGTGTTCAGATTTTGTATTGTTGGTGATGCTCTTGTGCTTGCTTTTGGATGGGGTTGGAAAAAATCGCAATAGACGAAAAAGAACACCTGCTCCATAAAGGTGAAGCCATTGTTATGCTGGCGAAAATTCCTCACGCCATATATGCAAACGAGTGGTTTAAATTGCTCTTATAGCAGAATAGTTTAAGAGTTGCACTCTCCAAAGTGGGTGTACACAGCTTCTTGTAAAGTCACACACCCAGACATCAAATCAGGCAAAGCACGCTTCATATTAGCCCACCGATTCTCAATCCTGT
>Ga0209737_10001127_pt1 | contig 19661 bp, 21 predicted proteins | sample TergutCu122P3_FD_187284 | JGI IMG/M metagenome (GOLD analysis project Ga0209737, IMG submission 187284) | Cubitermes ugandensis P3 segment gut microbial communities from Kakamega Forest, Kenya - Cu122 P3 (SPAdes) (version 2) | ecosystem: Host-associated > Arthropoda: Insects > Digestive system...
ACCTGTACCGGTGTGGTACGGCCAACCATCGTCCCATCACCTAACTGTCCAAACCAATTATCTCCCCAAGACCAAACGGTACCATCATCACTAAGCGCCAAACTATGATAAGACCAACTTGATCCTCCGGCTGAAATCGCTGTTACATTTGTCAAACCGGTTATATGTACTGGCATTGCTCTCGTTACGGCAGTTCCATCACCCAAATAACCCTTCCTATTATCTCCCCAACCCCATAGCGTCCCATCGTGTTTTCTCGCAAGATTATGACTATAACTGGCATCAATATCAATGGCATTTGTTAGTTTTTTAACTTGTACCGGGGTTTGGTAAGAATATACGAAACTAATGCCAAGCTGTCCGGAACTATTCTTTCCCCAACCCCAAATATTACCATCGCTTTTTAAAGCCACACTATGCCAGCCACCGGCAGCAATTGATGAAACATTCATTGCCATGCTGACCTGAATTGGCACTGAAAAATTGTTAGTTGTTCCATCGCCCAATTGACCATACGAGTTTTCTCCCCAAGCCCAAACCGTACCGTCAGGCTTTAAAGCCAAACTGCTTACAGAGCCAGCGGCAACAGAAACCACATCTGTGAAGCCGCTTATCTCCACCGGTCTTTTACTCTGCGTTGTTGTACCGTCGCCTAATTGTCCATACGAATTATCTCCCCAAGCCCAAACCGTACCGTTGTTTCTTACAACCAAACTGTGATTATAACCTGCATCAATAGATATTGCATTTACCTGTTTGCTAACCTGTACAGGTGTTGAACGCTGCGTTGTGGTCCCGTCGCCTATCTGCCCGCAATCGTTTTTTCCCCACGCCCAGAGTGCTCCATCCTGTGTTAATGCCAAGCTATGATATAAGCCTGCTGCAACAGTTACTACATTTGTTATACTGTTTACCTTAGTTGGTGTTGAAACATATGTTACTGACCCTAAACCCAATTGACCATAGGAATTATTCCCCCAAACCCAGACTGTACCATCATTTTTTACCGCTATACTGTGATACTCGCCTGCTGCAATATCTATCACATTTGTAAGATTAAAAACTTGAACCGGAAACGTAAAAGAGCCGGAACCGTTACTGCTACCGCCCAATTGCCAAGAATCATTAAGCCCCCATGCCCAAACTGTGCCATCAGTTTTCAAAGCCAAATTATGATTCCATCCAGAAACAATTTGTGCTACATTAGTTAGGCCAATAACCTGAATGGGAGCCGAACAATCATTTTTCGTTCCATTGCCTAACTGGCCATAATTATTTCTGCCCCATGCCCAAACAGTGCCATCATTCATCAACGCTAAAGAATGCGAAGCGCCTGCCTCTATTTGTATAACTGTTTTTTGACTGAACAAAGTCCAGCTTTCTTCAGTTGTAAGCGAATACCCATGAACATCGAAATCTTCTTCATAGTTCGCCGATATGATTTGATTCTGAGTTTCGCCTAGCAGAGCGTTCATTAGGTTGAGCCGCCTTCCGTCCTTAACTTTATTCTGTAAGTTCGAAAGCCGGTCTCCTGTTTGTATCAACCGATTCTTTAAAGTTATAGCAGAAAATTCATCCTCAGGAATAAGTGATGCGGTAAACGCGGCAACAGCCGATACCTGCCCGGCTGACATTGATGTCCCTGTCATCGGGCCCGTTTTATTGTCTGGCAAAGAGCTTACTACTTCTCGGCCTATTGTAGCTATGTCTACAATATTGCTGTTATAGTTCGAGTAATACGAAAAGCCTCCGTCAGAATTAACAGACGCGACGCTTATAGTATTGTTTAATCCAAAGCATGCCGGATAAATAGGCTCATCACCGACGTCGCTTCGGCGATTACCAACAGATGCGACAAAAAGCATGCTGCTGCTTTCCATTGTCTCTTTAAGGGCGAGGTTATATTGCTTTGACCCGAAGCTCATGTTCACTATCTTTGCGCCCTGCTCTTCTGCGAGCTCGATAGCCGCTATAATATCGCTGGTGTATGCTCCATGTGAGCCAAACACCTGCAGCGGAAGGATCTTTACAGTCGCAACTCCGTTTTGAGCTATAATTCCGGCGATATGTGTTCCATGCGCGGATGAAAGGGGATTGCTGCTGTCGTATACAATATCCGTGTTGTTTGTAAAATTCCAACCGGGAATAGTTTTCCCTGCCAGCATCGGATGTGATGTGTCCACGCCCGAATCAAGCAAGGCAACAATAACTTCGCGCTGCTCAATTTCTGTGGCTTGAAACGTTTTTTCTTCCGGCAGCGCTCTAAATGAAATGTCTTTAGATTCAAGCGCCGCATATTCCATTATAAAATCCGGCTGAATATACACGATTTCAGAAGCCGCGCCGGAAGCTCTTAGCTCTTTTGCATACTCTGCCGGGTTTCTTTTTTCACCCAAAATCAAAAGTTCCGGTTTTCGTTCAACATTACGCTTATCAGGTTTATATTTTACAATATATCTTTCTGTCCGGGTTTCTTCATATACATTGCTCAACTGTTCTACAATGCGTGTATCAATCGACTTTTCGCGAGATATCGCTATTTTACTTCTTTTGGCCTTAAAGTCTGATAGAACCGCTGTGCTTTCTTCTTGTATATTTTCTTGAACATCTTCCCGCTCTATCTCGGCTATAAAAAGGATTGGCTCCGCTTTTTCTAAAAACAGCTCATCGCTGTCGTACATAAGCGCGAACGGGTCACTTACAGTGACGCCTGTCTTGCTTAAAACGCTGATGTCTGCGGCAAACACTATCGCCTGTGCAGGCAATAACAGCGAAACGGCGCATATACAAGCTATCACTTTTCGAAAACCGTTAGTAAATTTCGTTTTCATAATTACTTTCTCCAATTTCATCATTTTATTCATATAACGATACTGCCATCTTACTATGCGGCTTTATGCATATCAATACAACATGCGAAAGAGGGGTCAATTTCTGTAAATCAGGGTCAAAATTTTTAGAAATATACGCTCCGGATTATGCGTTTCTTGCCATGGCGATGGACGAAGATACGCTGTAAAGTATACGATATACGGAGAGTGCTAAGGGAGATATACAAATGCAAGAAAATCAGCGCAAAGCGATGGGCCGGCGGATCAGAAAAGGCAGGGAGGCCCTCGGGCTTAAACAAGAAGAATTCGCTTTACTTGCCAATACCACAGTACAGACAATATCTGAGACAGAGTGCGGGAAGCGCAAGCTTTACGCCGATACGCTGTTTTCAATCGCAAACGCCCTCGGCACAAGCACAGAATACCTGTATACCGGAAAATACGCGGACAGCAGTTTACCGGGGCCATATGCCATTCTTGGCGACAACAAACATGCAGAAGAAATACTTGGCACTTTAGTAAAATTAGTAGAGGAAAATAACCGGAACCGGGCCGAAGGGGTAAAGGATCATGTTTAAAGTCGAGCACAAAGGTTCCTGCTTAACAGTCGAAATAAACGATATCGAGTATTTCGCGACATGCGAAAGAGGGGTTGCCCTATACGCCGGCAAAAACAAGCACGAGTTTGGCGGCAAGCTGTCTGAAGTCGAAAAAAGGCTCGCCGGCTATGATTTTGTACGCTGCCATCAGAGTTTTTTAGTCAACATGCACCATATCGCGAAGATCGAAAGAATGAAATGGAGCCCTGATCAAGCGCGCAAAAACACGCTGATAACCCTAAAAAGCGGCAGGCAGCTCCCTCTAAGCAAGCACAGGGAAGCCTGTTTCAAGAAAAGGTATAACGACTATCTTATGCGGCACAGCGTATAAGCCTTCCGCGCGCCCTACACAGTAAAAAGCGCGCTCATCTCGTCCCTCTCGATAATATTTATGCACACATTTTTATCTATGCAGCAGCTGTTTTCCTCAAGCAGGTTCTTCACGGTCTGGTATGCCATTTCCGGAAAGTTGTTTTCCCGCGACAGGTGCGCCAAAAGAATTCGCCGGCTTTTGCCCCCGCCCGCAAGTAGGCGGCATATCGCGCCGGCGGCGTCGACGTTCGAAAGGTGCCCTTTTTCGCCGAGGATCCGCTGCTTTAAAAACCACGGGTACCTTCCTACCCTGAGCATTTCCACGTCGTGGTTTGCTTCAAGAACCAAGAGGTCTGCCTCTTTTATTTCTTCATAGATTTCTTCGCTCAGGCGGCCCGTGTCTGTCAGTATGCCGATCTTGCTCTCCCCGCGGGAAAGCGTGTAACCGACCGGTTCGGCCGCATCATGCAGGATATTGAACGCCTTAACTTTTATATCGTCTATCAGGAACTCTTCGCCCGTTTTAAAAACTATGCTTCTTTTCTCGTCCACAAGCCCGTTGATGCATTCCCACGTCCCGATGTTTGCGTAGGTAACGGCGCCCGGCAGCTTTTTGTTTATCACCCGCAGGCTTTTCACATGGTCGCTGTGCTCGTGCGTCACAAGGACGGCTTTTACGTCGCCGGGGCCGACTTCTGCGCGCTTGAGCGAATCGAGTATCCTTCTGCCGCTGATTCCGGCGTCGATCAAAATAGCGGTTCTGTCTGATTTGACCAGATAACAGTTGCCGCTGCTGCCGCTTGAAAATGAACAAAATGTCAGCGCCATATTTCTCCCCGCATACGTCAGTTGTTGTGCTCGAAAGCGTCGATATAAGAAACTTCCCCGCCGTTGTATACGATCTTCCAAACCGGAAATGCCGTATCGGCCGAAACCGCTGTTTCCGTGTTTAAGTTGCTTTCATCAAGCCAGTATACCATATTGATGCTTTCTATATAAACAGCTTCTTCTTTTTCATTTTGCGTCATAAAGAGCAAAAGGCCCTGCGCTGCGGAGATGGTTTTCTGCTTTTTATCGTGAAACCCTATCGCCTTTAGCTCGTCCCCTTCTTTCTGTACGAATTGTACGGCCATGTCTTTATGTTCTTTCGGGATGATGCCGGCGTCGACAAAGATATTTTTTTGCGCAAGAAACTCCGAGAGCGCCTTGTAGTCTCTGAATTCATCGCTCCCGAAGCCGAATTTGCCGTATGTAAAAATCAAAAACAAATCGGTGACAAGAAGCGCTATTATTAATATTGTCTTAGCTTTTGACCAGTTCATACAATTTCCCCACGCATCAGCGGCGTTTAAACCCTATGGGCGCCCCGTCGTCAAGCCCGAAATAAAACTCAACGCCGTCTATCGAAACTATCCATGCCGCTTTGAGGATCTTTTCCTGTTTGCCCGTCCTCACATACCCGGCGTCGAACCACTTTACTTTCTCCGCAAGCTCTTCAAAGGATATTTCTTCTCCGGCAGTTTTATTGTCCAATAAAACTTTTTTAATGTAATCCTGATTGCCCGCAAGCATGTTTATTGCGGAATACGCCGTCCTGTACGCCTCTTCCGTATTCTTAAGTTCGCCCGCGCCGACGTTTATCAGATTCCTTTTAAAATATGAGACCCTTCCGCCCGTAACGTCTACAACGACAGGCGCGTCATTTTGGTAATATACCTTATCGCCGTTTACTTTAATGCCGAAGACAAAGCGGAACCCCCGCTTCCCGCCCGGATCAATTATAACTTCCTTTATATACGGCGTAAGCTGGACCCCCGACAAGGAAGAAAAGGCGCCGTGCGTCATAAGAAAAGCGCTCGCCCTCTCAAGCGCCTCAAAATATCTGATTTGCGAGGAAGGCCTTTCTTCGTCTTCCATCTTGAATTCGAGAGTGCCGTCGAGGCGCGCGATAACCACTATTTTCCCGTAGCCGTACATGTAGATCGTCGTGCCGCTTTCTTCTTCGATCCGCCTGACAAAATCAAAATTGTCGCTGAAAAAGCTCTTGATAACAGGCGTCCCGCTGTCGGAGCCCCTTGAAAAATCTTCCTGCAAATAGGCCGTGTCATATATCCCGCTTTCCAGGGATTCCGGGCACAGCGCCCTGCTTTCGCCGCCCGCATACATTCCCAGCGGGAAGTACATAAACCCGCCGCCCCTTGAATTTTCTATTTCTTCTTTAATGGCGTCAAACCCCGCGCTCGGACTGCCTACGATCGCGTAATACTTTCCCGCCGCCTTGTCGCTTATGAACAGGCGGTCGTCATATCTTGCGGCATAAGCAAGTTCGCTTACGGCATTTATCGCATCGGCGCCCGAGATCCTGTCGATCGAATAAATTTCGCTTATTGCGTTAAAGGGGATGTAGTAATCAAAGACGGCTTTTATCGACGGCTGCTTCATTGTCTCTTCATAGATCACGCCCGATATTTCTTCGACAGAAAGGTTCCTGCTGCCCGAAAACGCTTTAAAAGATTCCATCATTACCGGGAATTTGTTCCCTGCCATTGTATAAACGTCCCCGCCGAAGCAAACTTCCATGCGGCCCGGCGAGAGCACTTCTACGAGGCTGATCGCTTCATGCCGCGGATTTTCCTCCCCCGTGACGCTATTAAGCGGAGCGCTCCCCCAGAATAAATATAAAAGTAGTATTGTAAATAAGAACAATACTACAAGCAGGATACTCTTTATATTTTCAATAAGCTTTACGCTCTTTGATATGTTCATACATCATTTCCCGCGGGGAAAACTCTATTCCCTGAATATGATCTTCAGCAGATTTTTTAAAAATTGCGCGGCCCCCGACTGCTGCGTTTCCAAAACCGCCGTATCCGCAGGGTTTTCCTCCTTCGGTTTGATTTCTATCGTGCTTTCGTTGGTAAAAAGAATTTTATTTTCCCCGTCGACGGTGTTTACCGTGATCTTGTATAACCCCGGCTTTACATTCTCGACTTTTTTAGTATAGAAGCTCAGGTTGTTGACGCTCGTGAAGCTGTCGGCGCTGCCGATCAAAACGCTTGCGCTCTCGCTTTTATCGATTTTTTGATGATCCTCAAGGCTTACCGTTGCGTTCTCGCCGTTTACGACTTTAAACTCCTGCGTAACAAAGACTGTTATCGTCTGCGCCGAGGTAAGCTTTACGGAAACAAGGAGATTGTCTGAATATATGGGCTTGCCCGAAACGGGATTTACGATCGTCACGTTGGGGTTTGCCGCGGCAAACACGGGCGAAGCCGAACACAAGAACACACAGAAAGCTAAAATGAGCGCGTTTGCATGCTTTCTCATTAAATCTCCTCCTTTCCGCAAAAATAAACCTGATTTATTGCATACTATGGCTTTTATATTATATACTATCACTATTACAATCTTATTACGTTATATTTAAGATGCTTTTACATTTCGAAAGGGAATTTGATGAAAACTTTAAAAATATATACTGACGGCGCCTGCTCCGGCAACCAGAATGAAGAAAATTCCGGCGGCTGGGGCGCAATTCTTGAGTACGGCGAACACAAGAAGGAACTGTCGGGAGGCGAGAAAGATACGACAAACAACCGGATGGAAATGACTGCCCTGCTGCGCGCTTTTGAAGCGATAACTAAAGACGGCCAGCAGATAGAAGTCTTTTCTGACAGCGCCTATCTCATAAATTGCTTTAAAGAAAGATGGTATGACAACTGGCTTAAAAACGGCTGGAAAACGTCCGGGAAGAAACCTGTGGAAAACCAGGACCTTTGGGAAGCCATCCTTCCGTACTTAACAAAGCACAAAATTAAATTCTACCGCATCAAGGGCCATATAAACCTCGGCGGCAAAAAAACCGACGCCGACGCACTCTTTAAAACCTTTTCGGAGCACAACGGCGATCATTTTACAAAAGATGAGTTTATCCACGCGGTGGAAATGAACAACCTGGCAGACGCTCTGGCAGTCAAAGGGGCCGGGCAATGCGCCTCCCTAAGCGGCGATCCCTAACTGCTCATCTGGGGGGCGTCGAGCGGTTCCAGCGAATAGTGGATCGAAAGCGGACAGTAGGGATACTGTTTGCGAAATGCCCTTTCGACCCTGGAAAGCGCCTTTTCGCCGTTTTCATAAGTTGTGAGAGGCAGAAGCAGAACAAACTGCGACACGCTGTACTGCGCGAAAACGTCGTTTTCCCGAAGCGATTTTTTAATGCTTTCATGCAGCTTATCCATATAAGTATTGAGTAATTTTACGGAAGGCATTTCGCCGCCTGACGTCGTAAGCGTCATCAGGCTTAAAAAGACTGTTTCGCCGGTCCTCGGTTTTGCCTTAACTTCGATCTTATAGATATCTTTAAATATTTCAAGTTCGCAGTAAAACGCGCCTCTCCCCTCCGTGCCTTCATTGAGCACTTCTTTTATGGCGGTGAGGTCGGTTTCAACCATTTTGCTCGTTCTGATTATGTCTTTGTAAAGCTTTGTTATCTCTTTTGACGGGTTTACGCCGAATTCTTTATAAAACAGGTTCGACATCTTCCGGTATTCCTTGAGCGCCGTCTGCGCGTTATTGCTGTTAACAAGCGCTAAGATGAGATTGTAATAAAGAAACTCGTCAAAAGCGTCTATATTCAAAGCTTTATCGCAAATCTCTATGATTTTTTCGTATTCGCTTTTCTTTTTTAATATATCGATCGTCTTATGGACTATGTTGCTGTAGAGGGTGCGGTAAAAAACATTGAACTGGACGGCCCAGTTTTCGAGGGAAGCTTTGTGCAAAAAGTCGCCCTTATACAATTCGATCGCTTTTAAATAATTTTCCAGCTTTTCCTCCTCGGGCGCCCACGGGGAATTGCCTTTGTTGCAATGCTTCTCAAACTCGTCGACGTCGATCTCGTAATCCATGTTTACATTCCAGGCGTACGTCCCCCTGGTCTGGATTATCATATTTCGGCTGTCTGTGTAGCCAAGTTCGTCGAGCACGTTTCTTATCCTGTGCATCAACGTTTTCAGGGCGTTACCCGGATTTTCACTTTTTCCCTCGGGGTATATGAGGTCAAGCAGTTCCTGCTGTGAAATATCTCTGTTTCGGAACGCGATAAGATATTCTAAAAGAAGCCAGAACTTTTTAGAACGGATATTTTGATCGTTTATTGTTTTTCCTTTGTATGTCAAAGATGTGCCGCCGAGCATATTGACATATAATTTTAATTTCTTTTCTATCATAAATTATATTATTGCATATTTTGTTACAAAAGTCTATAATTTTTGTATAGTAATACGAAATTTGCACAAGAAAAAAATTTTATATTATTTTTGTGTTACATATTTACATTAATTATTTATTTTGCTATAATTATTGTAACACACCAAGTGAGGAGGGATGGATATGGCACGCATGAGAATATTATTCGCGCTATTGCTTTGCGTCAGTTTGATCACCGGCGCGTTTACCGCCTGCGGAAACGGCGGCCAAAATAATGCGGATGAGCAGGAAATACTGATAGATTTCGGAGATATACCGGAGTCGGAAATGGTACCGTTAGCCGATACCCCCGCAGTGTCGACCATGCTTATGCCTGTTGCGTCCGGCACAGACGTCAAACAAAACACAAAAGCCACCGTTGACGCTTCAAACATGAGCGACGGTTATATAATGATAAAATATACGGGAGGCGGAAGCTCAGGCATCAAGGTGCTCATAACGGGCCCGAGCAAGGTCGCGTACACTTATAACCTGAAAAACGACGGCACATGGGAAGTCTTTCCGCTTTCCGACGGAGACGGGGCTTATTCTATCGGCGTGTATAAGAATGTTTCGGGCAACCAGTATTCGACGGAGTTCACGACAAGCGTAAAAGTCGCGCTTAAAGACGCTTTCGCGCCGTTTTTAGTGCCCAATCAATATGTAAATTACAACCAGAATACGATCGCCGTAAAACAAGCCGCCACCCTTGTAACCGGAGCGACGACCACCCTTGCCAAAGTAGAAAAAGTGTACAACCATGTAGTTAAGAACTTCACCTATGACAAACAGCTTGCCGCAACGGTAAAAAGCGGTTATCTTCCCAACCTTGATCAGGTATGGAATAAAAAATCCGGAATATGCTTTGACTACGCGGCTGTCGTAACGGCAATGCTCAGAAGCCAAAATATCCCCACAAAGCTTGTCGTCGGATATACGGGGCAGGCGTATCACGCATGGATAAGCGTTTACTCGGCCGAGGAAGGCTGGGTCGAAAGCGTAATATTCTTTGACGGCAAGACCTGGAAGCTTATGGACCCCACATTTGCCTCAAGCGCGAACTCGAGCTCAAACATCATGCAGTATATCGGGGACGGAAAGAACTATTCGGCAAGATTTTTATATTAACAACGCTTCCAAATTAAACAAATTAGGTTGAAAAGGCGTTTAGCCTTTGATATAATGAACCTGTTGCGGCAGGTTCATTATTTTTTTAGAATTTTTAGGAGAAATTGTTTATGAAACGTAAAACATTGAATTCGTCATATTTATCCGCGTTTTGCCTTGAAGTTTCTCTTTTTCTTCATGCGGGGGTCTCGATCAACGACGGCCTTCACATGCTCAGGGATGACGATAACGACAGCACGTCAAAGGAGCTGATGGATCACCTTTTCACAAAACTTGAAGAAGGCAGCCTTTTTTCTGAAGCGATAGAGTCCGCGGGAGTTTTCCCGACATATATGATCGAAATGATCGTCCTTGCCGAAAAAACAGGCAAGCTGGAAGTAACAATGAAAAGCCTGTCCGAGTATTATGCCCGTCAGACAAGGCTCTCATCAAGTATAAAGAGCGCAATATTCTATCCTGTCATACTTGTCACGATTATGCTGATCGTAATAGCTGTTATCGTGATAAAAGTCCTTCCGATTTTTAATGACGTTTTCAACCAGATGGGGACGCAAATGACGCCGCTTGCGCAAAGCATCATGGCATTCGGGCAAGCCCTTTCAAGCGCGTCCACCGTTATTTTTGTCATAGCGGGATTTTTGCTTTTGCTTCTCTTAATGTTTTTTACCGTACCGTCGTTTACGCGTTCCGTTTCCGGGTCGTTTAAGAACAGTTTCGGCAATAAAGGCATCTTCAAGCGGATATCCTCTGCCAGGTTCGCTTTCGCGATGGCTATGGCGATCGAAAGCGGGATCGACCCCGACAGCTCGATCACGATGGCTGCAAGGGTAACCGACGGCGGAAAAGAAATGGTAGATAACGCGGAAAAATGCAAGCTGCTTCTGTCCGAAGGCGCAAAGCTGGGCGACGCGCTGACAGACGCCGGCATTTTCACGTCAAAGAACAGCCGGCTTTTGTCGCTTGCCGAAAAGACAGGCACGATCCCGGAAGTCATGGGGACGATCGCGGCAAGAAGCGAGGAAACGATCCGCGACGAGATAGATTCCCTTATAGCGAAAATCGAGCCGTCGCTCGTCATCCTGACGTCGCTTATAGTCGGCGTTATATTGCTTTCCGTTATGCTTCCGCTTGTCAGCATAATGTCTACGATCAGTTAACGAGGTTTAAAATATGGATAAGAGCAGCTATAAATCATCTTTTCATTCAAAACTGATCCCGTATTTTATATTTATCCTGATTTTTTCATTTGTCCTTTATTTTGTACTGACGGGGCTTTCGCAGGCGGGCGCAGTTTCCGATACGGAAGGCCTCCGGATCGCGGAACTCAGCATAAAGCGTTCTGTTATTAACAGCTATGCGTCAGAGGGAAAGTACCCTCCAAGCTTTGAATACATAAAAGAGCGTTACGGCATCAGCATCGACGAGAGCAAGTATATTGTCCATTACGCAATATTCGCTGAAAACATCATGCCCGATATTGCGGTATTCCGGATAGAAAGGTAGGCGCTATGCGAAAATCGACAAAAAGCCATACTATAGACATAGTTTTTGTCCTGGCGATTGCCTGCGCGTTTGCCGCGTCGATTTTGATGGTCCTTATGCTCGGGGTAAACATATACGGCAACATACAAAAAACCGCGGACGTCCAGTTCAGCGAACGGGTCTGCCTTTCATACGTAACGGCGAAAGTACACGCAAACGACCGCGCCGGCGCTGTCAGGGCCGGTGATTTTGACGGCGTTTCAGCCCTTTTCCTGGATCAGGAGATTGACGGGACATACTACAATACTATCATTTACAGCTACGGAGGATGGCTGATGGAACTTTTCTGCGAAAAAGGGAAAATGAAAGAATTAGGCTTTACGCCCGAATCGGGCTCCGCCGTGCTTGCGGTCGATTCGGTTGTCTTTAAGACTGTAAGAAGCGGCCTTTTATTCGTCGAGTACAGCGATAACGATGGAAACAGCGGCAGCGTATTTATAAACCTGCGCAGCGAAAGGGGTGGCGGCTGATGAAGACAAAAGGTTCCGCGTCGGGAATGTTTTTAATAGAAATTCTCTTAGCGCTGTTGATTTTTGCTATAGCTTCCGCTATCTGCCTGCAGGTGTTTGTAACGTCTCATCAAATAGCGGCCGACAGCAACACGTTAAACCGCGCAGTCGTCGCGGCGCAAAACGGCGCCGAATGCTTTAAGGCGGCAGGCGGCGACCTAAAGGAAACCGCAAAACTCCTGTCAGGATATGAAGGTTACAACATCGAAATCAAAGAGCTTACAAAATCCGGCGGGCTTGTTACAGCCGAGGTAAATGTATCTGACGCGTCCGGAAATCTGATCTTTTCCGTGCCGGTGTCTGCGATGGAGGTGGGCCCATGAAAGAAAGGACCCGCGGCGTAGGCGTCGGAACTATATCCCTTGTTATGATATTCGCCGTCCTCTGCCTGACCGTATTCGCGATGCTGACGCTCTCGACGGCAAACACGGAGAGGATCCTTTCTGACAGGACTTCCTCATTCGTGAAAAGCTACTACGAAGCCGACAGCCGGGCGACAGCGGTCCGGGCGGCCATCCTTGAGTCTTTTAAAAGAGGGGTTTACCCCGAATCGCTTGACGGCGTTGACATAAAGTATGAACAAAAAGGAGGGGATACTTTCGCTTCTTATTCATGCGAGATCAACGACGTGCAGGAGCTTATAGTCAAACTGAAACTGAGTTCAAATATTGATACTGTACTTGAATGGAGGGCCGGGTATTCGCAGGATTGGGCATTTGACGATTCTGTCGATGTCTGGGATGGAACATTACTAATAGAAGAATAGCAAAGGATATGAATTATGGAAGAAATAGTAAAGTTTTTAGAAATTGCCGTAGAAAACGGGGCGTCTGATTTATTTATTGTATCCGGGCTGAAACTGTCTTTCAAGAAAGACGGGGTCATCTGGCCGGAAAGCGATGATATCATAATGCCCGAAAAAGCCAACAAGCTTGTCGGTGAACTATATACTCTTGCCAACAGGCCTATCGCCCGCTACATGGAAACGGGCGACGATGATTTTTCCCTTTCCGTCAAAGGCTTGTCAAGGTTCCGGGTAAGCACTTACAAGCAGCGCGGGTCCATGGCGGCTGTAATACGCGTCGTCAGATTTGACCTGCCAAATTTCAAAGCTATGGGCATTCCCGACGAAGTGCTCACAGTGGCAAATAAAACGCGCGGCCTTGCCCTTGTAACGGGGCCTGCCGGCAACGGAAAATCCACGACGCTCGCTTACATAACAGACACCATAAATACCAACCGCAATTCTCATATTATCACGATAGAAGACCCTATCGAATATTTGCACAGAAACAAAAAAAGCGTAGTCAGCCAGCGCGAGATAAACGTTGATACGGAAAGCTATCTGATCGCCCTGCGGGCTTGCCTGCGCCAGGCGCCCGACGTCATCCTGCTCGGCGAAATGAGAGACATTGACACGATAAGGACCGCGATGACAGCCGCAGAAACAGGCCATCTTGTCATATCTACGCTGCACACCGTGGGCGCCGTCAATACCATCGACCGCATCATCGACGTATTCCCGCCGGGCCAGCAGCAGCAGATACGCGTCCAGCTTTCCATGGTGCTGCAGACAGTAATATCGCAGCAGCTCATCCCGACAGACGACGGAAAACTTGCGCCCGTTTTTGAAATAATGCACTTAAACAGCGCGATAAGAAACCTTATACGCGATTCAAAAATTCACCAGATCGACGCCGTGATACAGTCTTCCTCATCGGAAGGCATGATAAGCATGGACGCATCGATCTTCGATCTTTATAAAAACCACCGCATATCCGCAGATACAGCCATGAAATACGCTTACAATGTGGATCAGATGGAAAGAAGGATCGCAGCCAACAAATAAGCGGAGATATATATAATGCCGAAAAAACTCAGAATGATTATTATGATCATCGCCGCGATCGTATTTGTCGTCAGCTCCGGACAGATATTTTGGCATTATTATCAACTGTATGTCGCAAGCAAAGCGCATGACAGCATATTGGAGGAAGTCGTCGCCGAAGAAGAGCCGGTCGAAGTCGAGGAGGAGGAAGACCCTTTCTCAACGATCAGCATCGACTTTGAAGCCCTATACGCCATAAATTCCGAAATAAATTCCTGGCTGTATATTCCCGGCACGCCCGTTTCCTACCCGATCCTTTTCGGCACAAACAATCAGAAATACCTGACTACTACTTTTGATAAAAAGTCTAACATTTTGGGCAGCATTTTTATGGATTACCGCAACGACCCCGGATATCAGGATTTAAACACCATAATATACGGGCACAACACGAAAAATGACGCGATGTTCGGCAGCCTGAAAAAGTATAAAGATCAGGAATACGCCGACGAGCGCCTGAATGTCCACATATTGACGGAAAACGAAGTCCGCCTGTACGAAATTTTCTCGGTTTACGAGACGCCGGCGACAAGCGATACATATACGATATCATTCGCTTCAAGAGATTCATACGCGAACTATTTAAAGGAAATGGCTTCAAAATCGGTAGTGTCTGCAGGAAGCCCGCCCGGCAAAACGGATCCTATCATTACGCTGTCTACATGCACAGGCGGGGCTAAAGTCATGAGGCTTGTGCTTCAAGCCAAACTCATTAAGGTATATCAAATGAAAGCAGGGCCTTCTTAATTATGTTTCAATACTACTTTCCCGTCATATTTGTTATTGCTTTTAATACAATATATCATATCTGCGCAAAGCATATTCCCGGCAACGCGAACCCTCTTGCGCTTCTTGTCGTGACATATCTTATTGCGGCGTGTACTTCTTTTGTGCTGTTTGTCGCAACAACAGGCGGTAAATTGAGTTTAACAGAACAGATAAAAACCCTAACCTGGGCGCCGGTCCTGCTCGGCTTTGCCATAGTCGCACTTGAGTTCGGCTTCATACTGATATACAGGGCGGGCTGGAACATCAGCCTGGCGTCCCTTGTCTGCAACGCCGCAATGGCTATGATCCTGATCGTCATAGGGCTAATGATCTATAAGGAGAGTATAAATTCTTCACAGGTGGCAGGAATATTCCTCTGTCTTGCCGGGCTTATATTAATAAACAAACCGTGAGCCTTCAAGCCTAAGCAGCGCTTCCTTGACAGGAAGCCCCCCGCCGTACCCTACAAGTTTTCCGTCAGAGCCGATGACCCTGTGGCACGGGATTATTATAGATATGGGATTTTTATTGTTCGCAAGGCCCACAGCCCTCGCGCCTTTCGGTATACCGAGGGCTTTTGCTATCTCCCCGTAACTTCTCGTCTCTCCGTATGGTATTTTAAGGAGTTCCTGCCAATCCCTTTTCTGAAAATCGGTGCCCTTTGGATTCAGAGGGACATCAAAAACTGTCCGTTTTTTATCAAAGTATTCGTCAAGCTGCTTTTTAACTTCTTTAAGCAAGGCAGTCTCTTTTACCTGAGTGTTTTCCGGCGCCGCTTCGTTTTCAAAAAAAAGGCCGGTTACGGCGCCGTCTTCTTCGGCGGCGCCTATCCTGCCTATGGGCGTGTTGTAATAAAAAAGGCTCCTCATCAGGAAGACACTAAAACATTCAGTTCAGGTATGATCGGCTTCCCTTCTTTGAATGATTTCCGGAGTTTGACAAGAAAATCCGGGTCATCTCCGCTGAAACGGTGCAGCGGGCCTAAATTTAATACGGACCTTTTTTTATACTTCCTCTTTCCTTTTTCTTTCACCGAATAGTACTCCATAACCTGAAGGTATGGAATACCATGGTTCTTCACACAAGCAATATGCATTTTTTAATCCTTTCATCAATACAAGCCGTCGGGTTAATTAATAAATCCTTTTCATGTCACTTTTATTATGCACATTGCTGACTGATTTGTATATCACCCCAAGGGTGATTTTTGCAAAAAATCTATAAAAATTTTTTCCTTTCCGCTTTTATTTATTAATTCTATATACAACATCAGTTCATCTTTTGATGAAATCCCTAATTTTTTGTATATGTGACGGCTGTGCGATTTAAGCGTGTTAACGGTAATGCACATCAGTGCCTGTATTTCCTTGTTTTTCCTGCCTGAAATGATAAGCTTGACTACTTCCTTTTCCGCCTTTGTGAGAGTTTTTACCCTGTCAAAAAAGTCAAGGAAAAAATCCTCCGGCATGGGGTTTCCCGGTTTCCGGAGCTGCTTTATCCTTTCTATCAGCATGTCAAGCTCCATGATATTTGTCGCTGCGGCATTTTCGGGGTATTCGGATTGTATCGTTTCAATTGCCGATATTATCGGGCGCGCATAGCGTTTGCTGAGTACCCTTGACACTATCAGCAAAGCGATCAAAAGTGCTATCAGGCTTATTATAAAAAATATTTGAGTCCGTTTGTCGTATGCGCGGTAATTCTCCTTCGGCAAAAGAGTGGCTACCATCCATTCGCTATTAGTCTGAAATGTTTGCGACGACAGCTTTACAATGCTTTCCTTGCCGACAAATTCAGCTCCGTCAGACGTGTAAACAAGCAGCCTCTTGTCTTCAGAAACGGCAAGCGATTCCGTCCCCGAAAAATAATTCCCGACGCCGCCTGTAAGGCCGTGGCTTAGCAAAAGCTCGCCGCCCGCTTTTGGCGCCAGTACTGTTATCATCGGCCCGAATTCCGTATCTACGACCGGGTATGAAAAGCGAAAGAGCAGTTCGCTTATCTCAAACCCGCAAACGCCGTAAAACGTCCCGTCTTGGCCGAGCACGGGCACGCCCAGCATAACGGCGCTCTCCCATGAACCGGGAAGGTCTACTTTTTCCGTCCAGTAGTACGACCCGAAAAGATACTCCGGCTGCACTTCAAGAATCTCGTCGTAATATGGTATTCCTTCCATATAAAGTTCAAGTTTCCAGCCATTGTGCAGCTCAATGCCGTTTCTTCTTGCAATACCCGGGTTTCCCCTGTACATCGTGACGTTCATATTCTCCGCGCTGTTGACTTTTACGCTGGCAAACCGCAAATAAAGCCCGCTTCGCGTTTTCGGGACGTTTTCAACCGAGGTGTTTACGGTAGCGTCAAGAATAAAATAAACACCGTTGCAATCCGCCATTTGAAGAATTGTGTAAAGGGGTTCATAGACGAGCCCTTGAATTTCAAGCAGCGCGGCCTCATTATTGTCCAGTGTGTCAATAGCTGCTCCCGTACTTTGAAAGTAAGTATCCAAAATACGCCCTAACTGCCGCGAAAAAGTGAGCCCCTGAGCAGTAAGCGCCTCATAGCGCTGCTCTATAGATGTGATGCTGTTGCGAAGCTGTATATCAAGCCCCTTGGCAACTTCTTTGTTCGCCGAGGAAAAAACGCCGATACCGGCAAGCAGCATGCAAAGGACGGCAACAGAGGCAAGCGTCAGAGTTATAAAATACAGCATCACGCGGCGTTGAATCGTGCCGAACATCCCCATGCCCCCTCCCTTAATCCGCAGTCATTCCGGAAAGAAAGCTTTTAAAAGTTAAAAATGATTCATCGATCAGTTCGTCTGGCGAAATGCCGGGATGAGATATGTATTTTTCCCTTGCGCCTAAAATCGCCTTAAGGAGGCCGTATGAAAGCATTTCTTCCATCTCAAGGTAACCGGCTATATTTGGCGGCTGATAAAATTCGTACTGCGATTTTATTTCAAGAACGACTTCATATAAATCTATCGCATCCTGCATCTTGAGATTGCTGATAGCTTTTTCAAATTGAGTATCGCGGGCTTCTTCGGTCACCGGCAGATAACCTGCCGACGTCACGAAGTTCGTGTTTATCTCAGGCTCTGTGATCCACTTGAGAAAAACACAGGCGGCGGCTTCTTTTTCCGGAGTCGATCTGATCGTGCAAACGCCCGCCCCGCGCTGAACGACAAGCTTTTGCCCGTCGCGGAATACCGGGCAGGGAAGCAAAACAACTTCCATTTCTTCTGTCGTATTATCTTGATAGATCACTTCTCTCGGGCCTATGCGAAAACCTGCGGAGGAGCCGAGCGCGCAGACAACCTCACCCGTACGCATCGGGCCCCCCGTCGCGGCGTCGCTGTCAAGCCATAAGCCGCCTTTGATCCCCGCGCCTGCAATAAGCCTGAACGCCGTTTCGTACGCATCGGTAAAAGACAACTTCCCGTCCTTGAAAAACGGCTCTGAAAGAGACTCTACGCCAACTTGAAAGTAGTGGAACGGATACCCGTGCGCAAGAAACGCCTTGCCGTCAAACGGAATCCCGGGCGTTTTCGCGTCGGTCCACTCGTAATATTTTCCGGCGGCGTCAAACAGCCCTTCCCACGTAGAAAGGGCGCTTATATCAAGGCCGTTCTCCGCCGCAAAACGTTTAAAAATTGTATTGTTCACATAAAGAACTTCTGTTGATTTCGCGATCGGAAAAATCAAAAGCTTATTATCAAAATATCCTTCGTTCAAAAAAGGCCGGATATACGCCGAGAGTTCATTTTCGGTGAAGTATTCGTGATAATCAACAAGAATATTCTTATCATCGAGCGCCGCTATAGTCTTCGGGTACGAAATAAACATATCGGGCAGCGCCGGCGCCCCGGGTTCCCCCCTTGCGGCCGACAAAACCGCGTGATGTATGTTGTTCGTGCTTGCGACAGACGTCACGACTACGTTGATCCCCTGCTCTTTTCCTGCTTTCGAATTGAATTCATCAATAAAAGCGTTCAGCGGGGAATCGCTCTGGTCGCCGTACACGTGCCATATTGTCAGGGTGATGTGCTCCTTAGCCTTCTCTCCGCCGCAGCCTGTTACGGCGGCGGCAAGAAATACGCACATAGTGAAGATCAGCCACCTCGACTTCATTTTAGCTTCTTCCGCTTAAAAAGGTCCCTACGCCTATTTTCCCTATTACGCTTCCCTCGTCCTTGTTACCTTTTCCGAGCCTGCTCGCCGAAATGATCGTGTCCGCCATACGCGAGAACGGCAGCGACTGGAGCCACACGGTCCCCGGGCCTTTAAGCGTGGCAAGGGCAAGCCCTTCCCCCCCGAACAGCGCGGTTTTAATGTTTGCCGCAAACTGTATATCATAATCAACGCTTTGGGTCAGCGCCACAAGGCATCCTGTGTCAAGCTTCAGCATTTCCCCCGCCGCCAGTTCTTTTTTTATGATCGTGCCCCCGGCGTGCATGAAGGTCAGCCCGTCGCCCATAAGCTTCTGCATTATGAAACCTTCGCCGCCAAACAGCCCCACTCCAATCTTTTTCTGCAGCGCGATGCCGATAGAAACGCCGTGCGCCGCGCAAAGGAAGGCGCTTTTCTGGCATATCAGCACGCCGCCGTATTCGGACAGATCAAAGGAAATGATTTTTCCCGGGTACGGCGCCGCGAACGCCACGCATTTCTTATCCCGGGCAGTATTTTTGAAGGTGTTCATAAACAGGCTTTCCCCGGTCACGACGCGCTTGGCAGCCGACATAAGCTTGCCGCCGATGCCGCCGCTCTCCGACTGCGCCGAACCGTCGCCGAAGATCGTGTCGGTCTCGATAGCGCTGTCCATATACATCATCGCCCCC
>Ga0209737_10001128_pt1 | contig 19657 bp, 18 predicted proteins | sample TergutCu122P3_FD_187284 | JGI IMG/M metagenome (GOLD analysis project Ga0209737, IMG submission 187284) | Cubitermes ugandensis P3 segment gut microbial communities from Kakamega Forest, Kenya - Cu122 P3 (SPAdes) (version 2) | ecosystem: Host-associated > Arthropoda: Insects > Digestive system...
ATTTGACACTTCATAAAAATAGGGCTTACTTTTGAAATACAGTGACTTATTAAAAAATGTATGTTGATTTCCAGTTGTTTACGATTGGATAAAATAATTTATTATTTTTGTCGGACATTAATGATTTAGATTAAGGTCGGCAATACCTCGAACAGAATTAGGGGTCTGCGCTCCATTGGGCAAATTCCTTAAAATAGTAGTAAATTTGTTAGTGTTAACGAAAGATGATTTGTTATTCAAATGAGTACCAGACAAAAAGTTTATTATTAACCAAAAACGATGGGAGCAATGGTATAACCGCTTAAAAATTAAGAATGGGAGTTGTAATTACAATTATTATTGTTATAGGCTTATTAGTGATTGTCAGTAAGATGTCTAAAAAGAAAGAAGAAGTAATGGAAAAATTTGAAAAAGAAATGAAAGAAAGTGTGTACTGTAATGGATTAACTGTGAAAGAAAAAGAGAGTTCAAATAAGTTTAGAAAAGGTTTGCTTTTTTTTAATGAAATAGCAATTACAAGAAACTCTGCAATGAATGACCCAGAAGAATTAGAAAGAAAACTAATCTCACTTGCAACTGAATTTCCAGAGATAATTTATGGTCATGCTTGCGATAGACTGAAAAAATATAATTCAATAAGTAGCCGTGATAGAGAAGGGCTAATGCGTAGTTTAAGAGATATAATAGGTGAAGATATGGAACAAAATATTATGAATGCAAGAAATGAAAGGCAAATAGATGGGTATTTTGAAGAATTAATTGATTCTACAGTAAGAATGATAAAAAAGTTGTGAACATAATAATATAGCAAGGCGTAATCCGAAAAGCCATAATAGAGTAGGAAAATTAAAAATAATTATTATGAATATTTTAGTTCAAGCAGTATTTGCAGCCTTATTCTTAGGCTTATTAGGTTTAGTATTTCGGGGAATAAAAAAGGCAGTATCTAAAACCGTAAACAAAAAAGAAATTGAGATTCAACAAGGATTAAGTTATGATTTTGGACAAGAAAGTTTATCAGAAGAAGTAAGAGTGGCTTTAATGAAAATTTTAACTCGAATTGCAGAAAGTGATGGAATAATGAGTAACAAGGTACTTTCAGTTTGGTACGTCATTTATCAGATTTTAGGATTGAATAGTCTAAAAGAAAAAACAATGGAAGATTTGGAAAATAAATTTGATAAATACTCCGATGATGAAATTTTGGAATATTTACCAGATTTCAATTCTGTTCAGAAAGAGTGGTTAGTAAAGGCTATAATTTTTATTATAGAGAGCGACCAACAAGTAGCACAAGAGAAAACTAACCTTATTGAACAGGTTCTTTCAAAGTTGGGGGTTACGAAAGAAAAGTATAACGAGATTAAAATTAAAATAGAGTAACTAAAATTTTAAAAAATATTCAAATGAAAAAAATATTACTCATAGTGGCAATGTGCATTTTTACCTCTCTAATGTGCAATGCACAATCAATTAGTGCCAGCAAGATTATGAAATATATTGAAAATCAAAAGCAAACAGAAATTGCAAAAGAATTGTTGAGTATGGGATTTGTATATGATGGTAAAGAAACAAATAATAACATGACAATGTATTCTTATAGCAAGAAAGCGAATAATGGTTTGGAAAAATTGACAATTGGCTACAATGATGAATTATTTATTGTTCATTACAAACCTACAACCAACGAGATTTATTCTTCGATTAAAGAAAAAATGCTCACAAGTGATTTTGGCTATTCATATTCTTATAAAACTACAAAATACTATGAAAATGGTAGTATGAGAATAGGGGTAAATGATACGAGTAAGTCAATATCATTCTTTGCCAAAAAAATAAACTAAATCAGTAAAATTATTAATCTTTAAATTTATCAAATATGGACGCATTATTCGGAGCAATATTAGCAGGTGGATTATTCTGCCTATTAGGATGGGGATTTGTAAAACTAACAAGAGGTGTAGAATCCTTAATTAACAAAAAACGAAACGAAACTAACAATGAAAAACCACCTGAAAACAAGATTTCAAAAGACAATCACGAGGAGTATGTAAATGAAATAAAAGAAACGAAAGAAGTATAAAAGAACGCCTTGTAAAATTTGTTATAAAAACTAATACATTATCATCAAATCTGTACCAGACAAATAGCAATTTAAAATCAATAAACAATGAAAAAAACACTTGCATTATTAGCAATCATGCTACTATTAACAATAGGATATGCCCAAAGAAGTGAAAATATTGTTTCAAAAGATACTGTGTTAATAGACATAAAGAAAATAACTATTGTTGAAAAGGTATCAGAAAAGACAAGTAAGAGAACCATTTATTTAAGATATAACAACCGTAATTACAATACTGATACTCAATCATTACACCATTTCAAAACCTCAACAACAGCAAAAGCCTATATAATCTATAATAACTATGGTAATAGTGAGAGAAAGGTAAGTAAACTATTTGTGAAATATAACTTTCATCTATTAGGTAGTATCAAACCGAGTAAAACCCGCGTAAAACGCTGAAAAAACCTTGTAAACCAAGTAAAACACCTCGATAATCACTGTAAAGAATCTAAAGAAAAAAAAAGAAAATCGGTATTACATTTTATATTCAAAAAAAAGAAAAAAATCAAAAAAAAATAATTTGTAACGAGTTTGAGCGAGAGCCAAAAAACCCCAATTTTTATGCTAAATCTATACTTATAAAATCCCAACCCATATATCATAGCGTTTTATACATCAATTTGGGCAACTTTCAGAGGGCTATTTTTGGTCTAAAATGAAGCGAAAGGACACGAAATTAGTAAAATTACACCTACTTACTTATTGTCTTTTCAATCCGTACCAGACAGAAAACTATTTTGGTTTACAGTATCATGCAACAAGTAACATTTATAATCCAAAAAAATATACTTTTGCAGTCTCACCCAAAAAGACAAAACTATGAGTACAGTTGAATTAGAAATAAGAAGAAATCAATTAGTTCGCAAAATTCTTAATGAAAGAGATATTAATATCATTCTTTCAATGGAAGATTATTTTCGTAAAACAAAACGTACTACAACCCATAACAGAGAAAAACAAAAACTTGTAAAAGACTTTTTGCTGTTTGCAGATAATAATAGTATTACAGTCCCTAATTTCACATTCAACAGAGAAGAATGTTATGTTAGATAAATATTTCTTTGACAGCAATATATGGTTATACATGTTTTTGGAAAAAGGCAGTAATAAATCCATTATAGCAAAGCAACACATAGAATCTGTTGTGTTGAAAAATCAAATTGTAATTTCGTGGCAGGTTATTAACGAGGTTAGCATTAATTTACTAAAAAAAGGATTTACCGAACAACAAGTATTAGCAATCGTGGAATGGTTATATAAAATTACTACCATTCAAGATTTTACAAGGGGAATGTTATCACAGGCATCACTATTGCGAGAAAAATACTCAATCTCTTATTGGGATAGTCTCATTGTTGCTGCTGCTTTAGAATCTAATTGTCAGTATCTTATTAGTGAAGATATGCAACACGGTCAGAAGATAACAAACCTTGTAATACGCAATATTTTTGCAGATTAGATTTATATCTAATACAATTATAAATCAATTATTAACCTACATGAACTTATACAAATGTGTAAGCAAACGTGTAAGCATCAGAAGCAACAACAACCTTTAATCATTCTTAATTGTTTGCAAGTACCTTATAATAAGCACACTTATTGCTTATAAGAATAGTTACTATGATTATTCTTTACTGCCTTACAAGCAGAGGGTCGGCGGTTCGAATCCGTCAACTCCCACAATTAAAAATCAAACAGTTACAGAAATCTTTGTAACTTTTTTTTATTTTGTTTGAACAAATTTTGAACAACGGAACCTCTTCAATCACTTTTTGCTGCGAAACCTCATCAATAAAAAAGACCCCAATAAATCCGAAAATTTATTGAGGTCTCACAAAAAAATTATGAAACAAATCTATATCTTAACTTGATTTTATCATTTGCGATAGCCTATTAAGTGGAGGCAAGACATTAAATCAAATCAAAATGACAAATGAAGAAAGAGCAATTGCTGAAAGAGAAGTTCTTAAAGCAATAGACAAATGGACAAAAGTGTTTGAGCAAGACCCTTTAACTGAAGAACAACAATGGGCAGTTCTTGAAATACTTAAAAATCGTTATTTATTACTTGAAATTGTAAAATCAAAAAATGTAGGTGATATTAAATTTGAGATTGCGGAATAAAAATCTGCAATCCTGTTTTGAGATACATTTCTGATAAAAATTAAATTGAAATTTATCTCATTTGAGGTGAAAAACATGCTATAAAAACGCTATAAAAATCACTGACAGAGCAACTTGTGTGAAAATTTTAGTTATATTTGTCTGCCTAAAACATTAATAATCAAAAATATAAAACAATGAAAAATCTTAAAAAAATCTTTTTAACATTAATCCTAACATTAGCAACGGTATTTGCTTTTGCCCAAACATGGCCACCAAACGGAATGATTGGTACTATACATCGCGAAAGGGAATACCTGAAACGAAAAACTTTGTTGATTTTTATTGATTTTTCCAAATATAGTTATAACTTCGCAGCCTTAATTAAAAAATGAAAGATATGGAAGCAGTCGTTTTAAACACAAATACACCATTAGATTTAAGGCTAATAACCGCTCTTGCGCGTGAGTTAAATATTGATATGTTTTCTATCAATCAAGAAGAGCAAGAAGAAATCGAAGATTTTAAATTGCTGAGTTTTATGCAAAAAGCTCGCAAAGAAGGATTTGCAGATAAAAATGAGGTGTTATCAAAATTGGGCTTAATGTAGTAAATACAGATTATGGAAATAGAATTTACAAAAACATTTTCCAAACAAATTGATGATCTTTGTGATGAGGCATTAAAATCTCGTTTAGCCCAAGCAGTTCAAAATGTGATATTGGCAAATACATTGCAAGATGATATTGGAAATCTAAAAAAATGAAAGGTCATCGTAGTGCCTACCGGATTAAGATTGGCGATTATAGGATTGGCTTGTTTTTTGAAAACAGTTCGATTATTTTTGCATATTTTGCACACAGAAAAGATATTTATAATAGATTCCCATAAACAAATACCCGATAACCATTGAGGCAAATAATTTTAGTAAAGTAGAGATTTATAACGTTTTACTAATAAAAAAAATGTCATACTTTTGCATTATGGTACATAATGAAATCCTTGCTCTTAAAAAAAAGAAAAATGCCATTATCTTGGCGCATTACTACACCTTGCCCGAAGTGCAAGATATAGCTGATTTTGTGGGAGATAGCTTAGCTCTTTCCAAACAGGCTGCTACTACCAATGCCAACCTTATTCTATTTGCTGGTGTGCATTTCATGGCGGAAACAGCCAAAATATTGTCCCCACAAAAAAAAGTTCTAATCCCTGATATGGCCGCCGGTTGCTCACTGGCAGATAGTTGTCCGATAGATAAACTAGAACTTTTTCTAAAGCAATACCCAAACTACAAAGTACTCAGCTACATTAATTGCTCTGCAAGCGTAAAAACAGTTTCTGATATTATTGTAACTTCCGGAAATGCTTTAAAAATTGTGAACGCTTTGCCTAAAAATGAAAAGATTGTATTTACACCAGATAGAAATTTGGGTGCTTATATTAATAAAGAGACAGGGCGTGAAATGGTGCTTTGGGATGGCGCTTGCCATGTGCACGACCAACTTACCGCAGAAGAAGTATTTAGACTCAAAAAGGAACACCCATCAGCGAAAGTATTAGCGCACCCCGAGTGTAAAGCTACAGTGTTAGCGCTTGCCGATTTTGTAGGCTCAACAGCCGCTATGCTGAATTTTACAAAAAAAAGCAACGCTGATAAATTCATAGTGGCAACCGAAACGGGCATTTTGTACGAAATGCAAAAACAAAACCCCTCTAAGCATTTTTTTGTAGTTAATAATCCTAAAACATGCGCATGTAACGATTGTGAGTATATGAAACTGAATACCTTGGAAAAGATTCTCCTTGCCCTTCAAACAGAAACACCTGAAATTATTTTAGAAGAGGACACTCTAAAAAAAGCGCTACTGCCCATTCAACGGATGCTGGAATACTAAATTTTTTTCTCTATCAAAGGGAAGAAAGTTTCAACCTCAACCAGCTTTTTCGAAATGGGATGTTCAAAAATTATTTTTTGCGCTTGTAGGGATATTGAAGCGTCTGAATTTGAGCGCTTTGCCCCATATTTCAAATCGCCCTTAATCACTGCTCCATGACTTGAAAGCTGTGCCCTAATTTGGTGATGCCTTCCCGTAAATAACTCTATTTCCAACAAGTGATAGTTCAAGGTTGATTCTAAGAATTTATAATGTAATGTAGCCGATAAATAACCCTCCTTGGGTTCATTGGAAATAAAACTCTTGTTTAACTTTTCATTTTTTTTAATGAACTGAGTTAATGTTTGTTCTTCAATCTTTGGTTTATGTTCCACCAAAGCATGATAAAATTTTCTTATTTTTCTTAACTTAAAAACTTCATTCATGCGAAGTAGCCCTTTCGAGGTTTTTGCATAGATTAAAACCCCACTCACGGGTCGGTCTATACGGTGTACAACGCCAACAAAAACATTGCCCGGTTTTTGGTACTTCTCTTTCAAAAACACCCTAATTTTTTCAATAAGTGGCTCATCTCCTGTTTTATCTGCCTGTACAATTTCCCCCGCTAACTTATGTACAATAATTAAATGATTGTCTTCGTACAAAATACGATCTGAAATAGGAATTGGCGCTTTCAACCTACTATATTTTATTTTATGTTGTGCAAAAATATTTAAAAATCCCAACCGATGAGCGAGCGACTACTAAAAATTAATAATTTTGCATGTTTAAAAAATTATAATATGGCAATAGAATGTAACGGAAAATTTATCGAAATGGATGGCGACGGCTTCATGCTTGAGCCGCAACTATGGAATGATGATGTAGCAGTATTAATTGCAAAAGAAGATGATATTCAGGAACTCACAAATAATCATTGGGCAATAATCAGGATTATTCGTAACAGCTACGAAGAAACGGGCATGGCGCCAATGATTCGTCATATTTGCAAAGAAACGGGGCTGAAATTGAGGGATATTTATGAACTTTTTCCGTTAGGCCCTGCAAGAGGCGCCTGCCGCGTGGCCGGACTGCCCAAACCCGATGGCTGTGTGTAGCAAAACAACAGTAGTAGAAAGCGATTAATACGCTGTTGCTTCCACTCCATGAACACACAACTTCTGCGCAATGTTCATTAAATCAATTTTTTCAATCTTTGTGAGCAACTGCACGGGAGTATTCCTGTCTAACGAATACAACATCACTTTTCGTGGATGTAGCTCTCTTACAATTTTAAACCACAACGAAAGATGAGGCTCAGAAGCATTGTTAAAATACTGTCCTTCTACCTCCCCTTTAAAAAACAAGGTTTGTAAGATGAAATTTCCATTAAAGCGGTGCAATTGCTGAATGATTTCCTCAACAGAAATAGGGAAAGTAGGTTTGTTTATCAATTGAAATAGTGGCTCCGATACTGCATCCAATTTTAATATGGGGTTTTCAATTTTTTTTAATGCTAATGCAACTTCTTCTTTTGCCAATTGTGTGGCATTCGACAGGCAAGTAACTACTGTTTTAGGATAATAGGTGTCTCTCAATACCAATAGTTTTTCAATAATTTGCTCAAAATGAGGATGTAGAGTAGGCTCGCCGTTCCCCGAAAAAGTAATACTATCAATGGGGGTATTATTTTCTTTACATTGATGAAGTTTTGCTTCGATGGCGGTCATTATTTCGTCAACAGAATAAAAAAAACGAGGGGCAATCATTTTTTCTTGTGTCCAACCACATTCACAGTAGATACAGTTGAAAGAACAAATTTTTACGTCTATGGGCGAAACATTAACTCCCAATGAGTGACCTAAACGCCGGCTTTGGATGGGCCCGAAAGCGATTTTATCCCACAGAAACATCGTTACTTATTTTTTGTAAAACAATTAAAACCATTGGCTTGGTGCGTCGCTCCACAGCGACTCAATATTATAGAATTGACGCACTTCGGGTTGAAAGATGTGTACAATCACATTAAAATAATCTAACAAAATCCATTCTCCGTTTACGCGCCCTTCTACATAAGAAGGACGAATGCCTGTTTGCTTTTTAATATTCTCTTGCACAAAATCGCTCAGTGTTTCCACATGCGGTTTGGAATTACCGGTGCAAATGATGAAATAATCGAATAGAACATGCTGAATCGCTTTGAGGTCAATACAAACAATTTGTTCCCCTTTTTTTTCGATAAGATACTGAATGATAAGTTCTTCTAATTTTCCTTGAAACGCTTGGGCTTCCGTTTTTATTTTTTTGGGTCTTGCCATTAATTAGGGTTAATTCGCACCGGCAAAAATATATGAATTATTAAATTGGCAGTAAAAAAATAATATCTTCGCAACATTATCAACTTTGTGCAATTAAAAAATCATGTTCCTTTTTCGCAAAAAACGTACAGAAGAAAAATCTTTTTCACTTTCTGCTCTAACATGGAGGCGGTTTAAAAGAGATAAAGTGGGCATAGTTTCTCTTGTTTTTCTGTGTTTGGTTTTTCTTGTAGCTATTTTAGGTTACCTAATCACGCCGGACAAAACCCCGTTTTGCAACGAACAACATTTAGAAATTGCGCTGCAACCGCCCGGTTTTTCTGTTGCTTTTTTACATAGCCCAAAAGAACCCCCACAAAAAAGTGTGAGTTTGCTAAAAAAAATGTTGTACGGACAACCTCCTTTATACAAGTCTGTGCCAGTATTAGATAACACCTTAATTGGAGAAGATGAGGTATCTGCCGAAAGAGTAAAAAAAACATTCTTATTGGGCAGCGACCGCTATGGCCGTGATGTTCTCAGTCAACTTATGCTGGGCACACGTATCAGTTTGGCAGTGGGTTTTATTGCGGTTATTATTGCGCTGTTTATCGGTGTTTTTGTGGGCGCTACTGCTGGTTATTTTGGCGGCAAAGTAGATGCAGCGCTTACATGGCTCATCAATGTAGTATGGTCTATTCCTACATTGCTGTTGGTACTCGCCATAAGTTTTGCTCTTGGGAAAGGGTTTTGGCAGATTTTTATTGCTATTGGTTTAACGATGTGGGTGGACATTGCAAGGGTGGTTAGAGGACAAACTTTAGCCATAAAACAACAAGATTTTGTTGAAGCCGGGAGGGCATTAGGTTTTTCGAATGTTCGAATTATTTTCAAACATATTTTACCTAATATCTTTGGAACTTTAATTGTGCTTTCTGCTGCCAACTTCTCTTCAGCCATTCTCATGGAAGCGGGATTAAGTTTTTTGGGGATGGGCGTACAACCGCCTATTCCGTCATGGGGAATGATGATGAAAGAGAATTATGCCTACATAGTGTTAGGAAAGGCTTACTTAGCTTTAGTCCCCGGAATCGCTATTATGCTGTTGGTTTTAGCCTTTATGCTCATTGGCAGCGCGCTAAGAAATGCTATGGAGGTACGGAGGTAGTGGTCTTTAATGAGTTTGCCCTACAAAACAAAAATTATTAATTTCCTTTGATATATGAATTATTATATTTTTGCGCCCTTTATTCCGAGCGAAGCGAGGAATCTCGTAATTATATTGAAATAATTATTAACAAAAATATTAAACATTATGAAAAAAGCACTATTTCTTTTGGCCGTTTTGTGTACGCCCATTGTAGCGTTTGCCGGAGAGGCAGACTTGGAGCTACCGAACTTTAAAAGTATTTCGTTTTTCAACGGAGCCATAACCGGATGGGAACTCCTGCTGTGGGGCTCCATCATTGTATTCCTCGGCTTGTTTTTTGGTTTGTATCAAGCATTAGACATTAAAAAATATCCGGTGCATAAATCAATGGCAAATATTTCAACAACCATTTACGAAACGTGCAAAACTTATTTGTTGCAGCAGGGTAAATTTTTGCTCATTTTGTTTGCCATTATCGGGGCAGCTATCGTTTTTTATTTTGGTTTTCTGGGTGAAAAAGGAACTATAGATGTGCTTAGTATTTTGCTTTGGACCATACTTGGAATTTTAGGCTCGTATGCAGTGGCTTGGTTTGGTATCAGAATTAACACTTTTGCTAACAGCAGAACTTCATTTGCCTCATTAAGAGGAAAACCATGGAGTGTGGTTTCTATCCCTTTGCAATCCGGAATGAGCGTGGGCTTGTTATTAATTACTATAGAATTAATATTAATGCTTATCATTCTACTTTTTGTGAATGCTGAAAGTGCAGGCGCTTGTTTAATAGGTTTTGCTATTGGCGAGTCGTTGGGTGCAAGCGCACTCCGTATCGCCGGAGGTATTTTTACCAAAATTGCAGACATAGGCTCAGACCTTATGAAAGTGATTTTCAAAATTGGCGAAGATGACCCCAGAAACCCGGGCGTAATTGCAGATTGTACCGGCGACAATGCCGGCGACAGTGTAGGCCCAACCGCCGACGGCTTCGAAACGTACGGGGTAACTGGTGTTGCGCTCATATCATTCCTCGTGCTTTGCATGCCATTCCTCCCCGAAATTCAAGCACTCCTCATCGTTTGGCTCTTTGTAATGCGTATCCTCATGGTGTTCACCTCCGTTTTCTCATACAAAGTAAATCAGGCAATCTCTGTTTCAAAATATAAAAATGTAGATTCGTTTAATTTTGAAAATCCGCTTACATCTTTGGTTTGGATTACCTCAATCGTTTCAATTGTGGTTACCTATATAATAAGTTATATATTATTAAAAGACCACAGCTTGTTGGTTGAATATCCTAATTTATGGTGGAAACTTTCTACTATTATCAGTTTAGGCACGTTGGCGGCAGCCATTATTCCTGAATTTACAAAAATCTTTACCAGTGCGCGATCCAAGCATGTAGAAGAAGTGGTTACCGCTTCGAGAGAAGGAGGCCCTTCGCTTAATATTCTGTCAGGTATGGTAGCCGGAAACTTCAGTGCATTTTGGAAAGGAATTGTTTTAGTAGGCTTAATGGTATGCGCCTTTATGGTTTCTGCCTCTGGAATGGATGTTTTTGGAAAATACTCCTCTATATTTGCCTTTGGATTAGTGGCCTTCGGATTTTTGGGAATGGGACCCGTTACTATAGCTGTGGACAGCTACGGACCGGTTACCGATAATGCTCAATCGGTGTTCGAACTCTCGCAAATTGAATGTATTAATAACATTGATACGGAAATTGAAAAAGATTTCGGTTTTAAACCCAATTTTGAAAAAGGAAAATATTTCTTAGAAGCTAACGACGGTGCAGGAAACACCTTCAAAGCCACTGCAAAACCGGTACTCATCGGAACGGCTGTGGTGGGCGCAACAACCATGATTTTTGCTATCATTTTATTATTAGAAAATTTAGGACTGCTTCAATTAAGTCTCACCGATGCGCCCGTAATCCTTGGATTTATTACCGGCGGTGCGGTTATCTATTGGTTCAGTGGCGCTTCTATGCAGGCGGTTACCACCGGAGCCTATCGAGCAGTGGAGTTTATACGAAAAAATCTTAATCTCAATAAAACGGAAGCCGATATTAGAGACTCCAAAACAGTAGTAAAAATATGTACACAATATGCACAACAAGGAATGTGGAACATTTTCATCGTAATATTCTCCCTTACATTAGCATTCGCCTTCTTCGACCCCAACTTCTTTGTGTCTTATTTAATATCTATCGCAGTGTTCGGATTATTTCAAGCCATGTATATGGCAAATGCCGGCGGTGCATGGGACAACGCCAAAAAAGTGGTAGAAGTTGATCTCAAAGAGAAAAATACTGACCTCCATGCGGCATCTGTGGTAGGAGATACAGTAGGAGACCCATACAAAGATACAACATCTGTGGCGATGAACCCCATAATAAAATTCTCTACGCTATTCGGACTGTTGGCGGTGGAAATCGCTATCGCTATGAAACTGGCAGCACAAACAACCAACTCATTTGATTTTACTCCATATATAGGTGCTGCTTTCTTTATTATCGGGTTGGTTTTTGTACACCGCTCATTCTATGGCATGAGAATTAAAAGAAAAGCATAAGTTTTTTTCAAGTTTATTAAACTCAAATTTTAAAAAAAACAGTAAAAAAAAAGTACATTTGTTTTTGTATAAAAAAAAAAATATCTTTGCAAACCGATGAATAGTATATAAACAAGTAGCTATGACATTGAAAATGAAACCTAAAACAAACGCCGATGACAGCGGATAACTGTCTATTAATGTGTGTATTAAACTAACCAAAAAATAATAATTAATCAAAAAAAATAGTAACAATTAAATTTTAAAACGATGAAAAAATTTACGATTTTTCTTCTAACTTTCCTACTTTTGATAGGATTGAGTAATGTAAATGCGCAACCAAGGGTAGTTGAAAAGATTGATGCCTATCCGCTTATTGGTTTATTCTGCTCTGGAGGCGGTGTACCCTCCTCGGTACTTGTTTATTTTACAGCAAGCGGTACCCCTCCACTTGAGATTTTAAACAGTCACGTGGTTTATGTGAGCGTGCCGGGGTGGACATTAGATGAACTAATGGACGAAGTACCTACTCCCGGAACTGTGCCCAACCCAGCCTACTGGGTGCCCGATGTGCCCATCAATCTCACCTCCTCAGGACTCGGATGGGAGTACGCTGATATGATTACAGGTACAACATATTATTATGCTGAAGCGAAAAGTAGTATCTATACCGACAGATGGTTCCAATCAGGAATAGTTCCTGTGAATGTAATAGATGCGCCCCAAGTTATCCTAACTCCTTCTCACCTTACAGGGGTTATGTGCCCGGTAGATGAATTAGGTTTTGAAGCGAAAGTAATTTGGCCTGCCGCAGAAGGCATCGATGCAACACTCTACTTCGACTGGAGTGATGACGCATCGGCAACATTGGTTGTACCACCCTACGGAATCCCACCCTACTCGGCAACTCTTGATACGGCAGTGGCTGAACAAAAAACATTTGGCCCTTTGGTAGCCGGTACTAACTATAAATTTACTTTCCATTTAGATGCAGTAGGAGCATTCAATATCCCTGCTTCCGGTTGTAATGTAGTAGAAACTGTTGAATTTACTTTGGTGGAACCTCCCGTAGTCTCCATCTCTACTAGTGCGAGTACTGTTTGTGTTGACGGTACGGTGGACGTTACGGTTGAAGCAGTTTTCCCTAATACGGAATACGACTATACTTTAAGATATATACTAAATATCAATGGAACTGACAGCGATATCTATGTGGAAGACATTGATGTTCTTGCTGGAGTTACCCCAATAGCATGGACTTTTACTGTAGATGCCGATGACTTGAGAAAACCAACTGGAATAGCATGCACGGACCCAAATATGCTTTTTGTAAAAGCACAAATTATAAACCCCTCAACCAAAAACGACCCTCCGGGCTCAAATGTGGACGACCTAACTGCAATTAACCCCACTGCAGCTTGCGATGTGGAAACAGCAACAGTAATAGTTACCGTATATAAGAAACCCACATGGGAAGATGCAATAACCGAGTTGGTAATTGAGCAATGCTCAAATACTATCTTTGTTGTGGATCCTAACCCCCATACGTGTGGCACAGGTACATGGAATGTAACAGGTAGCTCTTGTTCTACCTTCGACCATGCAACAGATGTTACCGTTACTACTTCAGGTCTTGAAGGAACTTTCGACGGCGTTCCGGACGGCGTTACTCTTTATGTAACATGGACGGTTGATAATGGCGTGTGTCCACCAGTGAACTTTGATTTTGAGTTAATAAACAATATGAATCCCGATGTTGTGATAGACCAATCTCCGGGTTCAGGGTGGAATGCTGCTGAAAACGCATTCATAGTGTGTCATAACTCTCCATTGGATATTGTGATTACGGATACCATCCCTGGCGGTCAATTAGATTGTGCGGCTGTACCCCCTGTCTCTACTTACACAGGAGATTATATCATTGAATGGAAAATTGGCACCGATGCTTACGCGGTAGGAACCGAAACATTTACAATGCCTACGGATGTAATAGGTGATTTTGTTGTTTGGATTAAAATAACCGACGAGAACGACTGTTATACGGAGCATGGACTTAATGTTCACGTGAAAGAACTCCCCGTAGTAACATTAGCGGATAGATACGACTTCTGTCAAACACCGGTAGCAGCTACGCAAGATATTTGTGCAACAACAACCGGAGGCTTCTTAAACCCCGGTAATGATTATAGTTTTACATGGACACCTGTTACAATAACAGGTACTCCCGGTGTTGCTCCCGATGTTCATTGCTATCTTGTTAATACAATTGACGCAGGGGAAGGTACGCTTACAGTAACAGCAACCGACGATTGGGGTTGCGTTTCGATACCTGTAACGGTAGATGTACAAATACACGCAATGCCCGAAATTACCTTTGCGATTATACCCACTGAAATGTGCGAAAATGAAGAGCCCGTAGTTCTTGCAGGTGGTTTTATGATTTCTATCCCCGCTTATGGAATAGACGGCTACGAAGAATACACCGGACCGGGCGTTGACCCTGTAACCGGAATTTTTGACCCCACAGGATTAGTAGGAGCTAATACAATTACCTATACCTATTATTATACGGCAGTAGAAGACCCGCTACTTGTATGTTCTGCTTCTCTTACCGACAATATTGAAGTTTTTGAAGTGCCTTATGTTGAACTTAGATATCCTGCTTTGGCTCTTTGTGCTATTGGTACAGAAACTCCTGAAGTAGGTTTTGACCACAACGCAATAGCAGGGGGAACCGGCGGGCCTTATACTTGGAAATACTCTGTAGAACCTCCTATAGGCCTACCGATTGATGAAGATGACGGAACAATAACCCTTACCGGAGCAATAGAAGGTACATATATCATTAAGCTTGGCTTTACCGACGGCCGTTGTTCAGACACAGCGAGATTTACTCTTGATATTCACCCGCTCCCCGTAATAGACGAGATTACCTTAGATGTAATACCTTGCGATGGAGAAGAAGCAACACTTACTGTTGTAGTAAGCTCTCCAACCGACCCCGCTATCATAGCCATACAATGGGAAGACCTTACAACACCGGCATTATTGGGTACCGATTATACACAAACCATCATAGGCGATGTTATAGATATAACTTATAAAGTTACGGTTACGAATACGGTTACCGGTTGTGAAATTTCGGACGAATTTACCGTTCATCCAACTGAAAACCCCGTGGACAATATTGTTCTGAATTTACCTCCGGGACCCTTATGCAACAATGCTATTATAACCTTGGATGCTACACCTTATATCAGAGTCGGCTTCGAGCACACTACGCAACAATACCAGTGGGAAATCTGTACTTACGATAAACTGGGTGTCTTGATAAAATGTGAAGACATAGCAGGACAAACCGAATTAAAAGGACAATACAAGCTACAAGTGGATGATGCAGTAGTAGGTTGGGTGCAATTTAATTTGACGTATAATACTGTTGGCTATAATTGTCCGGATACAGAATATGGCGCTTTGCTTGCAGTTACCCCTACCATTAGAGTTGAGCTTTCCGGAGAAGGAAATGATACTATTTGCCACGGCGGAAGCGTTACTATAGATTTCACGCTTTCTAATATTAGTTACGCTCCGGCCTTAAGAACATGGTATAGAATATTGGAAAACGGTATATGGTACGAAGGTGTAGAACAAGTACACATGGTGCCCACAGGAAGTACCGAAATTTCTTTCACTACCCATCCTTCTTTACATGAGAGTGAGCATGGACCTAAATCATATTGCTATGCAGTAGAGGTATGGCAAAGCGAAGACCCTTATCTAAGTATGATAGCACCCTATATGCCAAATGTGTGCTACATTACCTCCGATTGCTGGAATGTAACTGTGTTGAAAGACCCGGGTCTTACTCTAACAGGACCTACCGTAGTTCCGCGCGGCTCAACCGATGCAACATTCACAGCCGGCGTTTACGACGGAGACGGTGATGTTACGTACAAATGGTTCTTACAAGGAGACCTTGTATATACAGGACCCGAAAAAACATATACAATAACAGATGCCGACATATTGAATACGCTTGGCACTTACGCTATTGCAGTAAGTGTTACACAAGCTACCGATGGCTGCAATGCAAGAGTTGACCGTGAGTTTACTGTGGTTGGCGGTTGCGCTACCGTTACCATAGAAGGAGCTAAACAAGGCTGTGTTGGAAAAACCATTAACCTAATGGCAATTGTTGACGCAGTTCATAATTTTGACTATACTATCCAATGGAAACAAAACGGCAACTATCTCGGAGTAGAAGGACCGGTGTATAACTTTGTAGTGGGAGAAGACCTCATCGACGAGTTAGAATTCACTGTAGAATTGTCTTGCGGCGGTTGCGATATTGACATATCCGCACCACACTACTTCCAGGTACTACCCTTCGTGTATGCATGGGTGGACAATGCCGAAGTTTGCGAAGACGGCGCTGTAACCGTTGCTGCCAACACAAGAATTTATGGCGGCGGAGAAGTATATAGATATGTATGGTTAGATGAAAATAAAGACTTGATTGAAACTACCGTTCTAAATACAAGAACATTCAACCATAATGACCTTGTTTTTAACACAGACGGCTTGGCAAATTTCTATGTAACCGTACAAATGTTAGATGCAGCGTGCTCTTCAGATACGGTTCCATTTACCATTAAAGAAATTTTAAAACCCGTATTACAACAACAACCCGATAATAATCCTATTTACGTTTGCTTAGGCGAGCAGCTTAAATTTATGGCTTGGGGCGATGGATACGAGTTTTTAGATGACCATACTTACAACTGGAGAATTAACCTTGTCCCCGTTGAAAACCTTAACGATTGGATACTTATCCATAACTTTGACCAAATTGGCGAGTATAATATTCACGTTTCTGCTACAAATGCAACAGGATGTACCTCAGAAGAGATTCTTATCGGTGTAGTGTATGTAAAAGAAGCGCCCGCTGTTACCATTTCAGGACCAACCTTAATCTGCAACACAGCAGTTCCTACCTATTTATATGCTAACGTTGACCCGATGGGTACGCATGTTGAATATCAGTGGTACTATTACCATGGCGACCAATTAGTAACATTAGGAAATATGAGCGACCAACTTATCAATACTAATCCAAGTCCGCTTCCATACGCCTATTTTGTTAAGATTACCGACATTCTCAGCGGATGTGTTGTACAGTCTAATATATACAACGTATATGTAGAGCAGTTCCCTGTTCTTGGAATTTTTGCCGACAAAACAAACATTTGTGCAAACGAGAACGAAACAGTTACACTAACCGCAAATGTTACGGAAGACAATAATATGCTTTATCAGTGGTATGCCGACGGAACTGCCATTGCAGGTGCAAATGCTCCTGTTTATTACTTGGTAAATCCGGCAGCAACCGCAACTTATACTTTTACGGCTACGCAAATAGGTACGGTATGTACAGCTACTTCCAACGAAGTAACAGTAACCGTTACTACTATTCCAACAATTACGATTGCTACAAACGAGTCTCACATTTGTCAAGGAGGTCCTGTAGTATTAACAGCCACGCTTACCCCACCGGTACCGAATGCTATCTATACATGGTATAAAAACGGTGAAATAATGCCGGGCGCTGTATTAGCAACAATTACCGACTTCCCGATAGCGCAAAATGATGTGGTTTCAGAATACATATATAAAGCTGTAGCAACCATTCCTCCGGGATGTACTACAACTATATCCAACGAAAAAATTATTGTAGTAAATCCGCAACTTAATGTAGTTGTTGAAGGCCCAACAGTACTTTGCGAGGGAACAGACCTTGTATTAGAGGGAACGGTAACCAACTATGATTATCTCACAGGTGCACTTATTTACCAATGGTCAATAACCGGTAATGTAGATATTCCTGTTCCACCTACCCCTGTAAATCCTGCTGATTATTTAGCATCATTTGCACCGGCTTACGGTCTTGCATTTGAAAATAAGTCATTTGCAGATTACTATGCAGGCTTCCCAACTGTAAACCAAATTCCGGCTAATACTCAATCTTTATATAGTACAGCCACATTAGCGAATAATCAAGGAAATTGTGATAGTGGAAATCCCAACAACTTTACAGCTACGAGTTTATTTAATATGTATGGTATGGGTATGACAGGAGCGGGAACCAACGGAACTGCTCAAGGAAATGCCGCAGCGCTTGCACAAGCGGAAGAGTTTGTGAATAGTGTTAAAGCCGCTGTACTCCTACAAGCATATACAGATGCTTTATTAGATGCTGCAAATGCCGACGAGTATATAGCTGCTGCGGAAGGTATGGCACAAGGATTTACCAATGCACAAAATTATGCTATTGGTACATTTGTATCAGAACTATTAACAAAAGCTACATACAATTTTGCTTCATTTACTCCTCCATTGCCAACAGCAGGAAGTTTCATTCCTTCTCAAACAAACAGCGGTACTCCTTGTAGATTAGGAGAGCAAAGAGCAGCATACCAAGCCGGTTATGCACATATTTATTGGACGAACTATAATGCCGCATTTAAAGATTTGTATATCAATACAGTTAAAGATGCTTTGGTTGCTCTATATACAACCGAATATAACAATACTTTTGTAGATAATTATGATAAAGTAATCTTTATATTAGGTGAAGCTTCTACATTTACTACTCAGTTACCTTCGAGAGATTATCCATATTGTATTTATCTCACCGTAACCGGTGAGAATGGCTGTGTAATTACCAGCAAGCCGCATTGTGTTACAGTATATGAAAGTTTGTTCCCGGAAATTGGCATCACTGCCGACAAAACAGAGGTTTGTCCTCTTGAAACCGTAAAACTAACTGCAAATGCACCCGACTTACATGACTTGACTTACCAATGGCTTGCCGACGGAACAGAGATTGATGATGCGAACGCACCAATTCTTTATGTATATCCGGATGCAACTACAGTTTACACCTTTACTGCTACTCAATTTGGTTCAGGATGTGTGGCTACTTCCAATGAAGTAACCGTAACCGTAATTCCGGTTCCGGAAATTACAGTTACTGAGATTGAAGATACAATTTGTCAATACAAACAATATACCTTCAATGCTACTCTTACTACCGACGAAGCTGTAACTTTTATTTGGTATATTAACGGCGTTGCACAGGAAGGCGCAACCTTAGACTACTTTACTTTCAACTTTAACGAGTGGGGAACGTTTGTAGTAGAAGTTGCCGCTACCACCGAAATAGCCGGATGTACCTCTGAAGTGGTATATGTAGGAACGATTGTGGTTAAATCTGCTCCTGCTGTGGTAATTGCAGGTCCGGGCTTTATTTGTAACGAAGCAGTTGACGCAACCTTATACGCAATTACAGACCCCGAAGATGAAGCCATTTTCTATGAGTACCAATGGTTCTTAGATGGCATTGCAATAACAGGAGAAACCAATCCGACATTAGATATTTCCGACTTGGCAGCAAGCCCATATCCATATAACTATACCGTTCAGGTAACTGACCCGGAATCTGGTTGTGTGGTTCTATCAGCAGTACATCCTGTATATGTAAGCGAATTTGCTG
>Ga0209737_10001129_pt1 | contig 19650 bp, 13 predicted proteins | sample TergutCu122P3_FD_187284 | JGI IMG/M metagenome (GOLD analysis project Ga0209737, IMG submission 187284) | Cubitermes ugandensis P3 segment gut microbial communities from Kakamega Forest, Kenya - Cu122 P3 (SPAdes) (version 2) | ecosystem: Host-associated > Arthropoda: Insects > Digestive system...
TGCCCAGTTTTGTACCAGGATTCTAATAAGATTCACAAGATTGGCAGGATTAAGCACTGCCTCATTCTCAAGCACTGCCAAATCTTGGTAATCTTACAAATCTTATGAAAATCCTGGTTCAAGAAACCATGCAGTGCCCAGTTTTGAACCAGGATTCTAATAAGATTCACAAGATTGGCAGGATTAAGCACTGCCTCATTTTCAAGCACTGCCAAAATCTTGGTAATCTTATAAATCTTACGAAAATCCTAGTTCAAAAATTACGAAGATTGTGGTTCAAAACAAAAAAAACCGCCCCTCCCGGAGGAAAGGGGCGGCATTTCAATTGAGGGGGTTATGTTGAGGGGATGGTTAAGCCCGTCGTGGGTTATTCTGGTTCGCAGGTTCCAAGGATGCGTTGTTCTTTATTTGCGTAAGCGCATTCAAAACCAGCCTCGCAGTCACCGTTGTCCTTGCACTGATCGTCTACAGGCACAACCTCTTCGCAAGTGCCCAAGGTGGCCTTGGCTGGAATTGCACCCTCACAGATTTCCCATTCACCACAATCGGCGAACGTTTTGCATTGGCCGCTGCCAGGCGCCGGAGGATCAATGAGTGTGCAAGTGCCCGGGGTGAGAGTTGCTTGGTCTGCATCTTCACAGGTTTCCCAGTAACCGCAATCGTCAATATTTCTGCATTCACCATCTTCGAGATCAATTGCTTTGCAAATGCCCAGGCTGCTTGCTGTTAGCATTTCGTTTGTTCCCACTGTTACTGTTGTTAGAGTTGCATCCTCACAGGTTTCCCAGTTGTCGTTTTTACAATCGAGATCAGACAGGCAACCTTCTTCACAAGTGCCCGGCTCGCCTTGGCCTGAGGCGGTATCGTCAATGGCTTTGCAACCTTGCCCTGGGTTACAGAGGCTCTTTAAGCCCATTTTGGGAATAACGCAGGAAGGTCGGCAAATACCTTGGCGGGAGTTGGGGGTGTTCGGGTTCACTACGCAGGTTTCTTGTTGGTCAGGGGCAGTCTTACACGACGGACTGCATATACGAGCCACGCATTTACCATCGGTGGGTTTAGCGCTGTCTGGATCATCTGAGCAAACTTGAGTCCTGTCGCACTCAGTCGCACACACAAACGGCTTGCAGACACCTTTGTCGCAGGCTTGGTTTTTGTCGCTGCAGCCCGCATTGGTGTTGCATTCAACAACACACCTGGCGGTGTTCTCATTGCAAGCTCCGTTATCGCAAGGGTTGTTGGCATTGCACTGATCAACACACTCGCCACTCTCATTGCAAATTCCACGGTTGCATTCAGTGGTTGAGGTGCACTTTTGGGGTCCCCCGGGCTCCCCGGGGTTCACGGGGTTCGGTCCGCCAGGCTCCCCAAGCTTGCAGACTCTGTCGACACATTTGTAGTTTTCCGGGCAGTCCGTGGTTTCGGTGCATTGAATCTGAACATGAATGCCCCCGGTGTCACACGCCATCCACAGGGCGGCCAATAAGCCTAAACTAAATATTTTCAAAGGTTTCATCATGAAATCCCCTCCAGGAGTTTTTTTTAAAGTGCTTCAAAGCTCAAAGGCCTTTGGGGCCTCAACGCATGAATGGTTTGTATGTTGCACACTTTTTTGAGGGCCACAAGAATTCTTCCAAAAAAGGCACTCGTGTTGTCAGCTCTTTTTGGGAAATGCCAAAGAAGTCAGCACAGAAACCACCAAAGTGCCCCCAATGGCCATGAGGGAAGCGTTGATGGGGACTTTATAAATGTCCACCAGCAGCATTTTGGCGCCGACAAACAACAAAATCAGCGAAAGGCCATATTTGAGGAGGTGAAATTTGTCCATGACGCCTGCCAGCAAAAAAAACAAGGAGCGCAAGCCGAGGATGGCGAAAATGTTGCTCGTATACACAATAAACGTATCCCGCGTGACAGCAAACACCGCGGGCACAGAGTCCACGGCGAATACCAAGTCGGCCGCCTCCACGGCCAGCACCGTCAAAAAAAGCGGCGTGGCCTTCAACACACCGTCCTCGCGCACGAAAAACGCGTCCTTCACATAGTGGCTGGTGGCCGGGAAAAAGCGTTTATAGGCGCGCACGAGGACATTCTTCTCCGGGTTAATGTCCTCCTCTTTTTGCAGCAAAAGTTTGATGGCGGAAAACACCAGCAGCGCACCGAAGGCATACATCATCCAATGGAAGCGCGCCAAAAGCGCCGCGCCTGCAAAAATAAACACGGCCCGCATGACGAGGGCGCCCAATATTCCCCAAAACAACACCTTGTGCTGGTTCTCCTTGGGCACGGCGAAAAAACCCATAATGACGAGAATGACGAAGAGGTTGTCGACAGAAAGCGCCTTCTCTATGAGGTAGCCGGCAAAATATTCCTTGCCCAACTCGGCGCCAAAATACAGCCACACCCCCACGCCAAACAGGCAGGCCAGCGCTATCCACACGAGGCTCCACCCCAAGGCCTCCTTCAGGGACACCGCATGCGCTTTGCGGTGGAATACCCCCAAGTCCAAGGCCAGCATGGCCAAAATAAACGCGGTGAAGCCCACCCAAAGCAACGGCGTTCCAACAGTAACCATGCCTCGTTTTATGCCCGCTTTCTCCCCCGCGTGGAACAAAAATTCTCGTGGAGGGCGTGCTTCATTCTTGAACCAGGATTCTAATAAGATTTACAAGATGGGCAGGATTGGGCACTGCTCAATTTCTTGAACCAGGATTCTAATAAGATTCACAAGATTGGCAAGATTGGGCACTGCTTCATTCTCGAGCACTGCCAAAAATCCTGCCAATCTTGAAAATCTTGCTGCAAATCCCGGTTCAGAAGATTTACAAGATGGGCAGGATTTTTTGGCAGCACACTGTAGGGGCGCGATTTATCGCGCCCTGATATGGCAATGCAGCCGTTAATATCGCGCAACAGCGCCCTGCCTGGTTAGGGCGCGATAAATCGCGCCCCTACATTTTTGGCACGGCCCAATCCTGCAAATTTTCTGAACCAGGATTCTAATAAGATTTACAAGATTGGCAGGATTTTTCGGCACAGCCCAATCCTGCCAATCCTAAAAATCTTGTTGCGAATCCTGGTTCAGAAAGATTCACAAGATTACCAAGATTTTTTCGGCACAGCCCAATCCTGCCAATCTTGAAAATCTTGCTGCGAATCCCGGTTCAAAATCTTGTTGCAAGTCGTGGTTCAAGAAACGAAGCAAGGGCAAACCGCTGCAGCCTTTTCCTTCAGGGCGTGCAAGCATTGATGGCGGTGACCATAACAACGGCCAGGGGGACATTGTGCTGCTGGGAGGCCGCCAAGCAGTCGTCAAACTCCGGCTTGGCTTGAATAAACCTGCCCTCCAAAAAGCTTTGCTTGACGCGAATAAGGCCATAGTCCGTTTGCGCGTGCACCACTTTCCGAGAAAGCACCTGCCGCTCCACGGGCCAAAACCTCAGGCCCAAGGCGGTGGACTCTCGAAACAAAAACTTGGAAATGGCCGCCAGGCGCTCTGTTTCACACAGCAAACCCAGGCATACGCCCAGGCGGCCTTTTTTCATGACGCAGGGAATTTGCCATACGTCCAAGGCGCCCTCCGCGCGCAGCTTGTCCGCCAGCGCTGACAGCATTTCCGGCGAAGCATCATCCAAGTTGGTTTCCACTTGGCACAAAGCCGCCTGCCGAGGCTGCACCTCCACCAGGCTTGCGCGCAACAAGTTGGGCAAGTCCGCCGTCTCCCTCTGCCCCAGGCCATGCCCCACGCGCAGCACCGCTGACTCGGGAGGCGGCGAAAACTCCGCAAAGGCCGCCAGCAAGGCCGCCCCCGTGGGGGTTGTCCTCTCGCCTTGCCCCTCATAGCGCACGGGCTTTCCCTGCAGCAAAGCCACCACCGCCGGCGCAGGCACCGGCAACATGCCGTGGGCCGCCTGCACGGTGCCTTGGCCCATGGGCGGGGGACTGCAATGTATTTTGGGGAAGCCCAGGCTCTCCCAGGCCACCACAAAGCCACAAATGTCAATGAGGGCGTCTGCCGCCCCCACCTCGTGGAAGTGGACTTTTTCAGGGGGCATGCCGTGGGCTTTGCCCTCCGCCTGGGCCAAAAGCCCAAACACCTTCAGCGACAACTCCTTGGCTTTGGGTGACAGGCCCGAGGCCCCAAGGAGGGCCTCTATGTCCGCCAGGTGGCGGTGCGCGGGGGCCTCCTGGGTTTCCACCACCACCCGGGTGCCCACCAAGTGGTGGCGCTCCTGAGTTTCATGCCGAAGGCTCCACGCCTCCAGCGGCAGCGTTTTGAGGGGCCCTAGCAATGTTTCCACCTCAACGCCCAACGCCAAAAAAGCCCCCAGGCACATGTCCCCGGAAATGCCGCCGACGCATTCCAAAAACAGCCGCTTGTCCGCCACCGCTTCTGCTGTGTCCATGGTGTCCATGCAAAGCGCATAGCACACCCGCAGTGGCAAGAAGGGGACAACTTTGGCCGGTTCCATGTTTCTTGAACCGGGATTTAAATAAGATTTGCAGGATGGGCAGGATTGGGCTGTGCTTGAAAACGATGCACTGCCCAATCTTGGTAATCTTGTGAATCTTGCTGCAGATCGTGGTTCAAGAAACAATGCAGTGCCCGATTTTTTGAACCGGGATTTTAATAAGATTTGCAGGATGGGCAGGATTGGGCTGTGCTTGAAAACGATGCACTGCCCAATCTTGGTAATCTTGTGAATCTTGCTGCAGATCGTGGTTCAAGAAACAATGCAGTGCCCAATTTTCTGAACCGGGATTTAAATAAGATTTACAAGATGGGCAGGATTGGGCTGTGCTTGAAAACGATGCACTGCCCAATCTTGGTAATCTTGTGAATCTTGCTGCAGATCGTGGTTCAAGAAACAATGCAGTGCCCAATTTTCTGAACCGGGATTTAAATAAGATTTACAAGATGGGCAGGATTGGGCTGTGCTTGAAAACGATGCACTGCCCAATCTTGGTAATCTTGTGAATCTTATTAGAATCCTGGTTCAGAAAAATTCACAAGATGGGCAGGATTTTTTGGCAGTGCTCAATCTTGCCCATCTTGAAAATCTTGCTGCAAGTCGTGGTTCAAGAAACGAAGCAGCTCAGGTCAACTTGGAACCAGCCTATCCCCGCTTCACATATTTCGTCCCTCGAGAGGAGCCCAGCTTTTGTATTTGCCCGCTTTTGAGCATTTTCGCCAAGGCCGCCTCAATGGTGGTGGGGCTAATGTCCGGGAGGACATAGGCAATTTCCGCCTTGGAGATGGGCAAGAGGCTCCCCAGGACGGTGGCCTCAATGCGTCGTTGCTTGTTGACTTTTTTGGAGCCAACCACGGCGAAGCGTTTGTCCAACTCCTTGTGGCAATACAAAAGCGTTTCCACAAAATGCTCCATAAAGGGGAAATAGCTGTTGTTGCCCTCGTGCCAACCGAGGGAGCTTTCCTTGAGGGCTTGGTAATAGGCCACCTTGGCGCGGTTGATTTGCTCCTCAAAGGAGATGTAGCGCACAGCATCAAAACCGTTTTTATAAAGCAACAGCAAGGACAGCAGCCGGGAAATTCTGCCGTTGCCATCAGCAAAGGGGTGGATGCACAAAAAGTCCAAAACAAAGCAAGGAATGAGCAGCAGTGGGTGAATGGAGTGGTTTTGGCGCGCCTCCCTATAGGCCAGCACCAGCTGGGCCATGGCCTGCGGCGTTTGGGCGGCGCTGGTGGGCGCAAAGCGGAGGTGCCGGCGGCCGTTGGCATCCAACTCGCTGATGATGTTGTCAAACTTTTTATACTCCCCGCCGCCTGCGGGCGTCAAAGCCAGCATGAGTGCATGCAGCTGCAAAATGTCCTGCTCCCGCACCTCCAAGGTGGCGTGCGCTTGGTGCAGCAACTCCAAGGCATTGCGGTAGCCCGCTATTTCTGCCTCATTGTGGTTTAAAGGCGCGCTGTTTTGGTTGACAATTTCAACCAAGCGCCGCTCACTGGTGACAATGCCCTCTATTGCATTGGAGCCTTTGACGGATTGGATTTTGGCGATGCTCTCTAAGCGTACAAATATTTCCGCATGGCTCTCCTGGCGCTGGCTTGCGCGCTCCCTCAGCTGGGCAACCGCGCTGACAACGTTGACAAGCCCCGCCGGCAACATGCCCACTTCCAAAAAGGAATAGTCGAAGCTTCTCATGCCGGGCCTCTCACAGCTTTCTGCCTATAATACAGCCGTTTTAATGCATATACAGCAAGTTTTCTGCATAAAAACCGTCTCTCTTTGTGCATATAACATGTATTTTCTGCACATAAAAGAGGGTTTTGTATGCAGAAGGCGATGGGGGGGTCTGAACCGGGATTTTAATAAGATTTACAAGATGGGCAGGATTTTTTGGCACTGCCCAATCCTACCAATCCTGAAAATCTTGCTGCAAGTCGTTGTTCAAGAAACGAAGCAGTGCCAATGAGAGCAGCTCAGGTCAACTTGGAAGCGGCCTAGAGACAGGAAGGCGCCTGCATGGGCGCAAACCCGCCGTCTTTGACGGAGTACCAGAGGCAGTCCCCGGAGGCCGCCGCCTGCACCAAGTTGGCGGAGGTGGTTGTCAGCAGCACTTGAATGTGGCTTTGGGCGACAAAGTCCATCAAAAAAGCATTGCGCTCTGGGTCCAACTCGCTGGAGACGTCGTCCAGCAGAAGGGTGGGCGGCGTCCCCAGCCTCTCTTGGAGGTTGGCCACCTCCGCCACCTTCCAGGCCAGTGCGAAGGCGCGGGTTTGGCCTTGGGAGGCAAAAGCGCGCGCGCCCAACTCTCCTAGGCGAATGTCCACCTCGTCCATGTGTGGCCCTTCTCCGGAAAAGCCTCTCTCTAAGTCCAACCGCTCCCTCTCCTTCAGCCGCTGCAAAAAAGCCTGTGCCAGGGCCTCTTCGCTGGCGCCGTGGAAAAACTTGGCCTCCCCCAGGGGGGCATAGTGCAGGTGGAGGGCATTCCAGTCCGCGCCCATTTGGCCAAAAACAGTTTGCAGGCGCGGCAGCATTTCCTCCAGCAGGCGCCGCCGGCGTACCCAAATGCGTGCCCCCCATTTGGCGAGGCTTTCGCTCCACGCTTCCAGGGGTTGCAAGGAGTGCTCCTTAAGGAGGCAGTTGCGGGACTTGAGGCTGCGCTGGAAGGCGCGGGCTTCGGCTGCAAAAGCGGGAAAGCGGCTTTGGGCGGAGCGGTCCAAGAGGAGGCGGCGCGCACTGGGGGCGCCCTTCACCGCCCACAAATCCTCCGGCGTAAAAGCCACCGTAGGCGTGGCCCCCAGCGCCTCCGCCAGGTGGCCTGTCTTCTTCCCATCCAGCAACAGTTGTTTGGAGTGCGCTTCCAGTTGCACGGCCACATGGCGTTTGGCGCCGCCCATGTCCACGTCCATTTCCACGCGCGTGGAGGTGGCCCCGTGTTGAATAAGCTCCCGGAGGCGTTGGGCCCTGAGCGGTTTTTGCGTGGTGAGGAAGAAGACAGCCTCCAGGAGGTTGGTTTTGCCCTGTCCGTTGTTGCCCAGGAGGACTGTCACCTTGGGGGCCAGTGCCAGCCGCACCTGGCTTAAATTTCGAAAGTGGCGGCAGGCAATGTGCAAAAGCCTCACGTGAACGCTCCTCGCAGTAGCCCAGGGGGTGTCCCTAAACTCGCATGGGCATCACAACCGCGGTATAGCTTTCGTCGTCCGGCGTTTGCAGGAGGGCCGGGCTGTGCTCATCCCCGAGGGAAAGCAACACCTCCTCGGAGGAGAGGGCGCCCAGCACGTCCAGCAAATAGCGCGCGTTAAAGCCAATGCTTAACTCCTCGCCCTTATAGCCAACCGCAATGTCGTCTCTGGCCTCGCCCAACTCGGGGTTTTGCGTGGAAATGCGCAGGAGGTTTTCAGAGAAAGTTAACCGCACAGCGTTGGACTTTTCAGCGGACAGCAAGGCAATGCGTTTGAGGCCTTCGGCAAGGCGCATGCGAGGCAAGGAGAGTTGGCGCACATGTTGTTTGGGGATGACGCGTTGGTAGTCGGGGAATTGTCCGTCCACCAAGCGCATGAGCATGGACAAGTCCGCGCGTTTGAAGAGGAAGAGGTTGTCCACAAAAGCCAGTTGCACTTCGGCCTCGGGGGTTTCGTCGAGCAGTTTGCGCAACTCCAGGAGGCCCTTGCGCGGCAAAATGGCGCCGGAAACGCCGGAAAGCTCCGCGCCCAAGGCGCGCTCAATGAGTGCGAGGCGGTGTCCGTCCGTGGCCACCATGCGCACTTTGTTGTCCTCTTTGGGCTCGAAGAAGACACCGTTCAAATTATAGCGCGTCTCGTCCGTGGAAATGGCAAAGGAGGTGCGGCGAATCATCTCCAGGAGGCCCACCGCGGAAATGGAAACCCAGCGGGCGGACTCCTTGGCCGGCAGTTTTGGAAACTCGGCGTCGGCAAGCCCCACCAAGCGGTAGTTGGCGGAGCCGGAGTTAATTTCCACATGGTTGTTGGCCTGCTTCAAAAAGGAGGCTTGGGCCTCTGGCAAATTTTGCACAATGTCCAGCAAATGTTTCGCGGAGAGAGCGACAGCGCCCGCGGTGGCCACCTGCGCCGGCAAGTCGCTCGTCAAACCCACGTCCAAGTCAAACGCCGTCACCGAAAGCTGCCCCGGCTTTGCTTGGAGCAGTACGTGCGAGAGAATGGGCATGGTGGCTTTGCGCTCGACAACGCCTTGGGCCCTGGAGAGCGCCTTCCTCAATTCATCCGTGGAAATTTGGAATTCCATGTCGTGCGTCTACCCTGTGTGCTTGGACAGAGCAAGCCCGAGTTCATATTGGAAGGAATGCACATGTTAAAATTTAAACGCATAAATTTCGCCGGTTTAGGGGGAATTGTCCAGGCGAGCACGTTTTTTAGTAGAAAATTACAATGACATGGCTAGAGTGCTTGCTCACTATGGGTATCGGTAAATCTTCTTTGCTTGTAGGCGTTGCAGGAATAGCCGTCGGTTTGGCAGTGGGGGTGGGCGGTTACACTTTCGTATATGCAGAAGGAGGCTCATACCTCAGAGACGATTCCATCGCTTGCAACAACTGCCATGTCATGAATGAATATTATGACAATTGGAGAAAATCTTCTCACCACCATGTTGCCGGCTGTAATGACTGTCACACACCGACGCACAGCATTGTCGCGAAATACTTTGTCAAAGCGCGCAATGGCTACAACCATGCGGTGGCTTTTACGTCAGGGAATTTCCCGCATAGGATTCAGATTACGGAGGCAAACCGCAAGGTGCTGGAGGTGCAATGTCGGGCTTGCCATTATGACGTTGTGTCAAGCATAGAAGAGCACGCCGGGCTCGTAGAAGAGATTTCGTGTATCAAGTGCCACCGTTCCGTAGGCCACTTGCATTAAATAAAACCATTGTTGAGGCTTCCAAAAAAAAGACTGTTTTCAAGGAGAGTTAACTCATGGCTGAACAATCTAGCCGAGCAGGTTTGTTTGCAGTTGTCGCATTGGTAGCTGTATTGGCTGGAGGCCTTGGAGCCTTCCTGGTGGCGGATGTTGCAGGAAAAAAAGCGGAGAAGAGGATTTCCCTCTACCAGCGGGTGGTTGCGCTGGTGGACGAGACGAAGGACCCCTCAACGTGGGGCCACGCGGAGGACCCGGCGCTGTGGGGCAAAAACTATCCCCAGCACTATTACGACTATCTGCAAACCAAGGAGATGGTCCCCACCAAATATGGCGGCAGCTATGCTGTGAAGCTGACCGACGCAGACCGCTGGGACATGACCGAAAGACTCAAAGGCACCAAATTTGAAACCACAGGCCTCAAGGACCCTCGCATAGAGGCCTCCTATTCACACATTGAGAAAGACGCGAGTTTAAAAAGAATGTGGAATGGCTTTGCCTTTGCCGTCGACTTCCGGGAGGACAGAGGCCACCACTGGATGATGGAGGACCAGACTTTCACCAAGCGTCAAATGGCGGTGGCCCAGTCCGGCAACTGCATGAATTGCCATGCCTCCTCCTATGTGGCCTTCATGCGGCTGGGCGCGCAGAGCCTGCCGGGAGCCTCCTGGAACGACACGCTGATAAAGGGTTTTGAAGTTTTCAACGACATGCCTTACTTCAAAGCGCTGGAAGAGATAACGCACCCCATCACCTGCATTGACTGCCACAACCCCGCGGACATGTCCTTGCGCATTACACGTCCGGGGTTGATGAAGGGTTTGCAAAATTTGAAAGGCGACCCCAATTATGACGTCAACAAACACGCCTCGGCCAATGAGATGCGCAGCTTTGTGTGCGCGCAGTGCCACGTTGAATATTATTTTGGCGAAAAGAAGGCCCTTATTTTCCCCTGGCACAATGGCCTCAAACCCGAGGACATGATGAAGCACTATGACGAGCAAGTGCAATTCCGCGACTGGTTCCACGCGGAAAGCAATGCGCCGATGTTGAAAGTGCAGCACCCTGAGTTTGAGATGTGGAGCCAAGGCATTCACGCGCGCTCCGGTGTTTCCTGCGCCGACTGCCACATGCCCTACAAGCGCGAAGGTGCCATGAAAATCAGCGACCACTGGATACGCAGCCCGCTGCTCAACATTAACCGCGCCTGCCAAAGCTGCCACAAGTGGTCCGAGGCGGAGTTGAAAGGGCGGGTGGAGGAAATTCAAGACCGCACGGTTGCGCTGCGCAACAAGGCCATGTCGGCCCTTATGGAGCTGATTGATGCCATTGTGGAGGCCAAGAAGCCCGGCTCCGGCGTAACGGCGGCGCAACTTTATGACGCCCGCTATATGCAGCGCCGCGCCACCTTCTATTTGGACTATGTGGAAGCTGAAAACTCTACAGGCTTCCATGCGCCACAAGAGTCCGCCCGCATTTTGGGTGAGGCCCTCGACTATGCGCGCCAGGGAGTGCTGGCGTTGAAGGACCCAAGCTTCAAAGGTGGCTTCTATGTTGCAGACCCCGCGGTGGCGAACGACCCCATGAAGGCCGGCACGCAATTCATTAAAAAGCCCATTCCCCAAGGCATTCAATATGCGCCTGGAAGGAATGCGCCCTAACCGCCCCTTGCAAGGCTTGCAAAAGACGCCTGCTCCAAAGCCTGGAGCAGGCGTTTTTTTTGTGAAGCGGGCCTACCGCCTTCGTCCCCGGACGTTTTCGGCGATGCGCAAAATGTCCGCCAACACCCCCGCGGCGGTGACGTCTCCTCCGGCCCCCGCCCCGCGTACAATGAGGGGGTATTGCCTATAGCGTTTGGTATAAAAAGCCACTAAAGCCTCCGCCTCCACCAGCCCCCAGGCGGGGTGGGTGGCGTCCACCGGGGTAGGGCCGACGAGAATGCGGGAGGAGGCCGGCTCAATGCGCGCAAGGTAGCGAAGGCGCAGTCCCTTGCTTTCAAGGGCTTTCATGTCCTTGGAGAAGGCAGCATCCAACTTCTCCAAGGAGAGGAGGAAGGCCTCCGGGTTATTCTCCGAGAGGAAGCTTTGGGGCACAAAAGGCTCCACGTGCGCGCTGTCCATTTCCACCTGCATGCCCAACTCGCGCGCGAGAATGACGGCCTTGCGCGCAACGTCCAAGCCGGACAAGTCGTCCCTGGGGTTGGGCTCGCTATAGCCCATGTCCCTGGCCTTGCGCACAGCCTTGGAAAGCGGCTCTGCGCGCATAAGGCAGTCACACAAAAAGCCCAGCGTGCCTGAAAAACACCCCTCCACGCGCTGCACCTCGTCGCCCGTGCGCACGAGGTTTTTGAGGGTTTCAATGACGGGCAGGCTTGCACCCACCGTCGTCTCATAATGGTAGGCCCGGTGGAAATGCGTCGCCGTCTCCACAAGCTGTTGTCGCCGCTTCCAAGGCAGCGCCAAAGGCTGTTTGTTGGCCGCCACCACGTGAATGCCCTGTGCGAAAGCTTTCTCATAAAGCGCCTCCATGCCTGCGCTGGCCGTGCAGTCCACCAGCACCGGCAAGGGCATGTGGCCCAGCTGCAGGAGGGCTTCTTGCAAATCCACAGGGCCCTCTTTTTTCGGCAGGGCTTCCAGGCATGCAACGGCCGTCGCGGCTTCCAGGCCCTTGGCCTCCCACAAAACGCGTTTGGAGTCCGCAATGCCCACAAGGCGCAGGGCAATGCGGTGTTTGTCGCGCAGTGTTTGGGCCTGCTGCGCAATGTGGCTTAGCAGGGAGTTGCCGACAACGCCTTTGCCAAGCAGCAGCAAACTCATTTCCGTATGCGCCAGGTTAAACGCCGCATGCACCGCACGCACCGCTGTACCCGTTTGCGCGCCGTCAATGGCGCAGGAAATGCTGCGCTCGCTGGCGCTTTGGGAAATGGCGCGCACATCAATGCCCAAGTTGCCCAGCGTGGAAAAAAAGCGCCCGGCCGTGTTGGGGGTGGTGCCCATGTTTTCTAACACCAACGTCAGCAGGGTTACGGGTGCATGCGGCTCCCACCGCGCAATGCTGCCACTCAAACGCTCCTCCTCAAAACAGTCGTCCAACACCTCACAGGCCTTGAGGACTTGGGTTTCAGGCACCGCCAGGGTAACATTCTGCCCCAGCGCGGACTCTGTCGCCATCCACACGCGAATGTTGGCCTTGCCCAAGGCGGCCAGTGCGCGCGCGCCCAGGCGGCTGGGCTCATCCGAGGTGCGGGACTCCACACCCACGAGGGCGAGTTTTTCAAGGCTTGTAATGCAGGTGGGCAAGGCCGGGTTAATGTTGCCAAACTCGTCAATGCGGCTGCCTTCCTGCCCGGGGGCGAGGGTGCTTTTAATGTGGAGGCGGGCCTTGCACGCAATGAGGGGAATGAGGGCGCGCGCATGCAGCATGTGGGAGCCGAAGTGGGCCAACTCGAGGGCCCCGGCGTAGGTGAGGCTGGGCACCGGGTAGGCCTCCGGCACAAGGTTGGGGTCCGCCGTCATAAGGCCCGGCACGTCCGTCCAAAAGGTAACCTCCTGGGCTTTTAAGGCATAGGCCAGGGCGGTGGCGGAATAGTCCGCGCCGTTTTTTCCAAAATAGGCGCATTGTCCGTCGGCGGTTTGGCCAACAGCGCCGGCAACAACCGGCACCTTGCCCTCCCACGAGGGCAGCAGGGCTTGCAGTTTTGCGCGGCTTTGCTCCAAATGAATGCGTTTTTTTTGGGCCTGGGCCTCCACCACAAAAAAAGCGCGCGGCTCCACCGCCACGGCGGCAACGCCGGCCTGTTGCAGCATGCAGGCCAAAAACTCAGCACACAGGCGCGAGGCCAGGCACAAAAGCCCCTCTTGCATTTCAGCGCTGCAGCGGCGCAGCAGCACAATGGCCGTCAGCAGGCGCTCTACCTCCTCAAAGGCGGCCAGGAGGCAACCTTCCAGCGCATGGGGAGAGGCCAGCCCCTCCAGCAGGAGGCGAAGGGCCTGCAGCTGCGCCTTGGCTTTGGCCATGTCCCCGGTGGCGGCGGCCTCGGCGGCAGCCAACAGCACATCATTGGCCTCCCCGAGGGAGGAGGCCACCACCACCAGCGGCCCGGGGGCTTCCTTGGCAAGTTGCAGCACCGTAGGCAAATGGTTTTTGAGGGAGGGGCCACCCACGCGGAAAACATTCCAGCCACTCATAGCGCGGCCTCCACGTGGTGGAGGGCCTGGGCCAAGTCCTCCAGCAAGTCCTCCGGGTGCTCCAAGCCCACCGAGAGGCGCACCAAGTCCGGCGTAACGCCTGTTTCTTTTTGTTCCTCCTCGCTGAGTTGCTGGTGGGTGGTGGAGGCAGGGTGGGTAACAATGGAGCGCGCATCCCCAATGTTGGCCACCAGCGCAAACAGCTTCAAACGCTCCGCCAGCTTTTTGCCAGCCGCAAGGCCGCCCTTAAGGCCGAAGCAGACGAGGGCGCCAAAGCCCCCGTGGAAATAGCGCTTGGCCAAGGCGTGGGAGGCGTCCTCCTCCAGCCCCGGGTAGCGCACCCAGGCCACCTGGGGCGCCCCCTGCAGAAACTTCGCCACCGCCAGCGCATTGGCGCTGTGGCGCGCCATGCGCAGGTGCAGGGTTTCCAGGCCGTTAATAAAAGCATGCGCATGGAAGGGGCTTAAGCACGGGCCCGTCTCTCTCAAAATTTCGACGCGCGCTTTGGCAGCAAAAGCGGCCTTGCCGAAAGTTTCCAGAAGCTTGAGGCCCTGGTAACTCGGGCTTGGCTGCGTAAACTCCGGAAAGCGGCCATTGTCCCACGGGAAGTTGCCGCCGTCCACGAGAATGCCGCCGAGTGCCTGCCCGTGGCCGCCAATAAATTTGGTAGCGCTGTGGAGGACAATGTTGGCGCCATGCAGCAGGGGGCGCACCAGCGCGGTGGAAGCGCAGGTATTGTCCACAAGGAGGGGAATGCCGGCCTTGCGTGCAATGTCGGCAAGGGCCTCCACGTCGGCAATGTCCAAGCGGGGGTTGCTGAGCATTTCCACAAAGAGGGCGCGGGTATTGGGGCCAATGGCTTTGCGGATGGCCTCCAAGTCGGCGAGGGGGGCGAAGTGGCAGCGTATGCCTAAGCGCGGCAGCGTATGGGTGAAGAGGGTGTGTGTACCGCCATAGAGGCTGGAGGAGGAGACAATGTCCTGCCCGGCCCTGGCCAGCGTGAGGACGGCGGTGAGGACGGCGGACTGTCCAGAGGCCAGCGCGAGGGCGGCGACGCCGCCTTCCATGGCGGCAAGGCGCTCCTCAAACACCGCATTGGTGGGGTTGGTTATGCGGCTATAAATGTTGCCGGGCGTTTTGAGGGCAAAAATGTCGGCGGCGTGTTCGGCACTCCGAAAGACATAGGCAGAGGAGTGGTAAATGGGGACAGCGCGCGCAAGCGTCGTCGGCTCCACGGTGTAGCCAGCATGCAAGGCCAGGGTTTCGGGGTGAAGTTTTCGAGTCGTCATAAAGTCCTCACTTTTGCCAAAACTCATATAAGCTGTTGCCATGAGCATGTACAGCGAATCACTCCGGGCTTTTTTGAAACCCGTGGTGCCTTATTTGGACGACGACTCTGTCAGCGAAATAATGATAAATGGCCCCGAGGACATTTGGATTGAGCGCAAAGGCCGCCTCTCCAAAACGGATGCACAGTTTTCCGTCGAAGGCCTCTTGGGGGCCGCCCGCAACATGGCCCAATTTGTAGGCCGTCCCCTCTCGGAGGAAAGCCCGCGCTTGGATGCGCGCCTTCCTGACGGAAGCCGCATCCACGTGGTGCTGCCACCCATTGCCAAATGCGGCACCACCATTGCCATCCGCAAATTTTTTAAGGACAAGCTGACGCCGGACGCCCTCCTCAAATTTGGCTCCCTCACCCAGCCCATGCTAACGCTCATCCGCGCCGCCATTGAAACCAAACTCAACATGGTGGTTTCCGGCGGCACCGGCTCCGGCAAAACCACCTTGTTAAATATTTTGTCCTCCCTCATTCCGGGGGATGAGCGCATTCTCACCATTGAGGACTCGGCCGAGTTGCAACTTAACCAGGAGCACCTGGTGGCTTTTGAAAGCCGGCCCGCCGACAAATTCGGCAAGGGCGAAGTCAACATGGGGGACTTGCTGCACTCGGCTTTGCGCCTTCGGCCAGACCGCATTGTGGTGGGCGAAGTGCGCGGCGGAGAGGCCTTCCACTTGATGCAGGCGATGAATACGGGACATGGCGGCTCTTTGGCGACATGCCATGCCAATACGCCGACAGACAGCTTGCGCCGCTTGGAGAGTTTGTGCCTTATGAGCGGCATAGAGTTGCCCATGGTGGCCGTGCGCGCCCAGGTGGCCAGCGCCATTAACCTCGTTGTGTGCTGTGAGCGCCTGCATGATGGCAGCCGCAAAACCATTGCCATTAGCGAGGTGTTGCCGCTGGATGACAAGGGGGAATATAGGACGCAGGACATTTTTGTTTTTACGCCCGTCGTCAAAGACAGCGAGGGGAAAATGCTGGGCTACCACGGGCCCACCGGCATCATCCCCACCTTCGTCGCCAAAGCCCGCGCCTATGGCTTTGCCGAGTTGACAGAAGAGTTTTTTGACCCGGCCTACTGGGGCCTTCCGCCGCCGCCCTTGGTGAATATGGGCCAAAGCGTGCATACGCGGTGGGCCCCCTCCCTCAAACACAGGGAAAGCGGCAAGGCAGACCCCGAAACGTTTAAACAGGCCTTCCGCGCCTTCGAGGCCAAACTCCTGCAGTCCGGCGGCGTGCTGCCGCCCGCCCCCGTGCCGGCCTCCACGCCCGCCCCCGCTTCCGCCTCTGCACCCACCGCCACACCGGCCCCCGCGCCGGCGCCCGCCAAGCCTTTGGCCGCCCAGGTAAGCATTGCACCTCCGTCCCCGGAAACTTCCTCCCGGCCAACCGTTTCCATGCGGCCGGTGCCCACACGGCGCGAAGAAAGCCCCTCCACCAGCACAAGGCCGCTGCCTCCAAAGCGGCCTGTCCCCAGTAGGGCCCCCCCTGGGCCTTCCTCACCTTCGCGTACGCAAGAAACCCTCGTGGACGAGGAGACACAGCTGCCCTCGGTGCAACTGTCTCGCTCCCTGTTGGACGAGGTGGACTTAATGGACCAAAACGAGTTGACGCCACCCAGGGGTTTTGCGCCCAGGCGCCCTCCACCCCGGCGGCAATGAGGCCAACTTCCACCATTGCCGCCATTGCCACAGGGCCGGCACGCGCCGCCATTGGCATTGTGCGCCTCTCCGGCCCCGCCGCGCTTTCAGCCGCCTTGGGCCTTGCCCCGGGCCTTCGCCCCAAACCGCGCTATGCCCACTTTGTCCGCTTTGAGAGTGAGGGGGCCCCCCTGGACGAGGGGTTGCTGTTGTGGTTTCCAACCCCCGCTTCCTATACGGGAGAGGAGGTGGTGGAGTTGCACCTGCACGGCTCCCCCCTCCTGCTGGGGCGCTTCCTCCGGCTTTTGTGTTGCCACCCCGGGGTACGCGAAGCCCTCCCCGGGGAGTTTGCCCAACGCGCCTTCGCCAACGGCCGCATGGACTTGGCCCAAGCCGAGGCCGTTATGGCCCTCATTGAGTCCACTACGGAAGCGGCGGCCCAGGCAGCGGCGGCACAAATGGCAGGGCACTGGTCCACCCAGGTGGGGGCCCTGCGCGAAGCCCTGGTAGGCCTGCTGGCCCATGCCGAGGCCTGCTTGGACTTTCCCGAGGAAACCGAAGCTGCCCAGGCGGCCTTGCCAGCGCGGCTTGCCCAGGTGGCACAAAAAGCCCAAGCCCTTTTGCGCCTGGGGCAGCAAGGGCAGCTGCTGCGCTTTGGCGCCCGCATTGTGCTGTTTGGCCCCGTTAACGCGGGCAAGTCCACCCTGTTAAATGCACTGGTGGGCTTTGCACGCGCCCTGGTGGACGCCGCCCCAGGCACCACCCGGGACAGGGTGGAAGCCCCCGTGGAATGGGAAGGGGTGCCGCTCATGTTGGTGGACACAGCGGGCCTGCGCAGCGGAGAGGAGGTTTCCACCGTGGAAGCCCGCGGCATAGAGGCCGCCAAGGAGGCCATTGCCGGGGCGGACATTGCGCTGTTGGTGCTGCCACCTGCCACCCCACCACAACATGCCGCCGCCCTTCGCGCCTTGGCACCCCCCGGCACACTGCTGGAGGTACACAGCAAGGCTGACTTGGCACCCCCCGCCACCGAGGAAGGGCCCCTGCACATTTCCGCACACACCGGCCAAAACATGGCGCTGCTGCGCGAAGCCCTGCAACAGCGCCTGGGCACCCAAACAGCCCAGGCCGTGGCCGCCTGCAGCCACCGCCAGCGCGCTGCCCTCGAGGCGTGCTGCCTTGCCCTGGAGCGTGCCCAGGCCACCCTCGCGGAGGGCCACCCCCTGGAGTTAACCGCTGAACACCTGCACATGGCCCAGGCCGCCCTGGGGCAACTCCTCGGAGAGGCCCTCGCCCCGGAGGTACTGGACGAAATATTCCGCCAGTTTTGCCTGGGGAAGTGATTGGCACCTGCTGTGCCGAAGGCCTAGGAAAGGGCTTGGGGGTTTTCTAAAACTCTGTATAATGCGTGTATTCGTTCTTGCCGGAGGAACGAAAGACAGCGATGGGGAAGAAGCATATGAAAGCATACAAACTTTTTTCAATGGGCCTTTTATTGCCTCTGGCCGCTTTATTCTATGCGGGGGAGGCCGAGGCGTGCATTTGCCTCAACAACAAGACGGAATTTTTTGTCGACTACCTCAAACCGCAATACAAAAAAGCGTCCTATTATTTTGCAACGGACCCTGAGCACAACAAAATCTCCAACCTCGAAACCTGTGTCCCCCAAAGCAAACGCCTCGCTGGCTATGTGTGTGAAATTAAATATGCGGGCGAACCGAACTTTGTGGCCTTCCCGTGCACCGTCAGCCTCAAAGCCGTCAACAACATTCCTGTCAGGCACGGAGACAACGAAGTCAGAGTTTATGCCCTCGCCACCGACGGAACGCTCTCCAAGCCCCTCGTCGCCCAATGGTATGTCAAAATGCGTGCCGAAACACCCACGCCCCAAAATTGGGTGGATGACAAGGTGGCTGCGCTTGTCCATGACGATGGGACATGCAACCCACTCAAAATTCCAATTTTTGCGGAGAATGGCTCCACCATTCGCTATCGCATCAACGGCGTAGAATACAGCACCGGCGCGCTCAATGAGCCGAATGCGCCTGCCCAGCCGCCTTATTGGGTGCCTTATGAGCTTCAAACCCAGGGCAAAACCGTGCTGGAGCCAGGCGAGGAGCTCACCCTCACCATTTGGGCGACGGATGTGCTGCCCAAAACCAAATGCACACAGGCAAAGCCTGTTCAATCGCCCGTACAAACATGGATTGTGGTTTGTCCCGTGCAGCCCAACCCTTCCTCCGTGGTTATTATCGACCCACGTCAGCGCTCAGGCTATGCCTCCAAAGCCATCCTCCACTTCCACGTAACAGAGGGCGATGAGCTTCCCCTGTGCAGCTTGAATGACTCTCCGGCCATACCTTGTACCGCGTTCAACCCCCTCTCCAAAATAGGCCACCAAGAATATGCAGGCCCGCTGACAGCAGGCGAGTATGTTTTCCGCGTCTACGCGGGCACGGCCATGGCGGAGCACCGCTGGAGAGTCAACCCGCCTGAGCTCAGGTGGACACAGTCCCTGCCGGACAACACCACCAACACCTCGGCCACTTTCTCCTATGAGCCTTTGACGGGTGTTGACTTGGTGCCTGTCTACTCGTGCTTTTTGAATGACGTTCCGCTCCCCAATTGCAACCCGCCTGTGCTGATTGAGAATTTGACTCCCGGGGTTTACACCTTTGAGGTGTACGCCACCACCGCGGTGGGCACAGGAAGCAGGGCACACCATGTTTGGGAAGTGAAGGCACCCGGAGACGGCGGTGGCGGCATCGGCGGCGACAGCATCCAGCCCCCCGACAAAGCCATGGGGACTTTGGGAACTTTGGAAGGAGGCTGCACCACCTCCGCCGCTATGCCTTGGAGCCTCCTTGCCCTCGCAAGCTTGTGGGCCGTGGCGCGGCGACGCAAAAACTAGTTGAAAAGGCCCCTCGCGCTCCTTGGAGTGTGCGGCGCCGCCCCCTCCCGCACCCTCACGCGGGCGGGGGTTTTTTTTGGACCGGTTCCACTTTGACATGATCTCTTCGTTGGACTCGTTTTTGCTCAGGTCATGCACTGAAGTGCACTCCCTGCCACCTCCCTTCCGTCAGAAAGCTCCACAGGAGCTTTCTCATCGCAAAAGCCTCGTCC
>Ga0209737_10001130_pt1 | contig 19638 bp, 20 predicted proteins | sample TergutCu122P3_FD_187284 | JGI IMG/M metagenome (GOLD analysis project Ga0209737, IMG submission 187284) | Cubitermes ugandensis P3 segment gut microbial communities from Kakamega Forest, Kenya - Cu122 P3 (SPAdes) (version 2) | ecosystem: Host-associated > Arthropoda: Insects > Digestive system...
CCCTCCCCCTGCTGGTCCAGCAGGGTCTCGCTCCCGACACACTCGCCGATCTGAGCGCTCGCTTGGAGACGAACACGAAGAGCTTGAGTCGCGCGCTCGCCTCGCTGACGCAAGACGGCACGCTTATTCGCCTTGCCGGAGATATCTACTTTGACCCGGGCGCTATCGCAAGCGGAGCGCAGAGGATTCGCGACTTTCTTGCAACGCAGACTGAAGGTGTAACCGCGGCTCAACTGCGCGATGTCTTGGGAGTAAGCCGCAAATATGCGATTCCTCTTCTTGAGCATTACGATGCCATCGCTTTGACGCGTCGTGACGGTGACCTTCGCTATCTTAAGTAGATGAGGTATCATATACTCTGCCTCAAATTCGGAGCTGGATCTGTCCTGGTGGGCAGCGCGGCCTTCAAAGCCGTCGTGAGGGGTGAGAAGCTTCTCGGGTGTGTTCGATTCGCACACAGCTCCGCCAAAGCAAGCGGCTGCCCGCATGTCACGTGGCGACCGATCTGAGGGGAGACCTACACGTATGAGCAGAAGAGCAATCTATCTTATTCTCGCCGTCACCGCGGCGTTGGTCTGCGCGACGGTATTGTTTTACGCAACGCAGGATATGACGGGATCGCTCGATCAGTATGAGGGACCCAAGGTCGCCCGGGTTGGTGCGAACGTTATTGGCGAGCTTGCCGAAGGATATCCTGAGGCGGTGCCACTCTGGGAGGGCGCAACGGTGATTTCAAGCGATCATGTCATGCGCATGGATTTCGATGTTTATGACCTGACGCTTGTGACAAGCGATCCCTTCGCTGAGGTGCTCAACGGTTATTTAACCGCGCTTCAGAAGGCAGGATATGCCGTCAGGCAGCGTGATATTGGATCGGAGATGACTTCGGTCGAAGCATCGACGACGGCGTATAGCGTGACATTCGTGTTCTTTCAGAATGAGATAAAACGTACAGGTATTACCGCCTCAATCCGAACACTTCGGTAACGTGCTACCATATTCTGCATCGAAAGGATTTAACATATGGCGAGCTTTGAGCTCTTTTTAAAAAACAACTATAAACGGATCGATGCGCATCTTGCGACGTATTTCAACACCGATGACGCTCATGCGGATATGCATGAGTATCTGTATGGTCCGCTTGCGACGTATACCGCGAATTCAGGCAAACGTCATCGCCCCCTTATCTGTCTGCTGGCGTGTGAGGCGGTCGGTGGCGATCCGATAAAGGCGCAACGAAGTGCGGCAGCGATCGAGCACTTCCATACCGCCGCGCTTATTCATGACGACATCGAGGATGGAGCGGAAACTCGCAGGGGAGAGCCGGCTCTTCACATCGTGCATGGCGAGGGAATCGCTATCAACGCAGGAGACCTCGCGCTCTCGTTGGTGACCGGATCGGTCGTTGACGATGAGCTGCTTGAGCCTGAGCTGAAGGTACGCGTCCTCAAAGAGCTGGTCGATATGACGACGCGCACGATTGAGGGGCAAGCGCTTGATATCGGGTGGGCGCGTGACGGGCGATTCGATCTTACCGTCGATGATTATCTGACGATGGCGAGCCACAAGACCGCCTTCTACAGCGGCGGGGTTCCCTTGGCTATCGGCGCCATCATCGGAGGAGCTGACGAGGAGACCATCGAGATACTGCGCGAATTCGGTATGGCGGCAGGACTCGCCTTCCAGATCCAAGACGACCTTCTCAATCTGATCGGCAAAGATAAGAGCAAAGATTTCCGCATCGATATCACCGAAGGAAAACGCACACTCGTGGCTCTTCACGCTTTGACCCATTCCCTGCAATCGCGTCGCCTTCTCGAGATCCTCGAATCACGCACGACAGACGCGGCGCTCTTAAGCGAGGCGGTCGAGATTATGCGGGAAGCCGGTTCACTCGATTATGCGGGCGAGTATGCGCGCGGACTGGTGACGAGCGCAAAAGAGAAGCTTGCAGAGGCTCTGCCCCCGTCAAAAGCGAAGAAACTGCTGCTCTCGATGGCTGACTTCTTTATCCATCGTCAAGGATAAGAGGCGTGTGATCGATGAAGCCGATCAAGTATCGTGATACCGGAAGAGGAGTCGAGGATATCCAGCTTCGTCTTCAGCGCTTAGGATACAATCTGGGAACCCACGGGGTCGACGGAGACTTTCGCGATGAGACCCAGACAGCGATAAAAGCGTTTCAGGAACAGAACAACCTTCCAGTAACCGGTGAGGTCGATGTGCGGACGTGGTCGGCGCTTGTGGATTCCACGTTCGTGTTTGGCGACCGCTCTCTTTATCTGCGCAGACCGCATTTTCATGGACAAGATGTCATGACGCTTCAAAGCGCACTTGTTGCTCTGGGGTTCAGTGGTGGTGATATCGACGGCATCTTCGGTCCCCACACCGAGCGCGCCGTCATTGAGTTTCAGCAGAACATGGGAATATCACCGGATGGAGCCGCCGGTCAACAGACGTATGAAGCGCTCAACGGACTCAAACACATCTGGGACAATCGCGAGGTGTTCGCACACAGCGCGGCGACCCGGATGACCCAGAATCGCGAGCCGGTGCTTATGAACTATTCCTGGTGCTTTGCCTCAACAGGTAGCGCGACGCAGCAGATAGTGCGGCGCTTGGTTAACCTTGCCTCGGCAAGTGCCGAGCAAGCCACTATCTCACATCAGTTAATCGAAGCAGACGGATGGCAGCCGCCGAGTGAGACGATAAGCATCGTCATCGCTGAGCAAGACGCCACACAAGCTCCACGCCAGATAACGATTCCGTACAACTCGCAGCGGGCGGTACTGATTAAATCACTACAAGAGGCGCTGCACGGTCGCACGCCCACTAAAGCCCCCATCACGATCGTGGTGCCTACCGAGCTTCTTAACGCTCCTAATAAGCTGCATTTTCAGTTTATGGCTGCGGTGATTCTCGATACTCTTTGTGTAGTATTTGAGTAAACATATACCCCTTGATAGAATAGGTCGGATGAGTTCTTTGATGAAAAAATCCTTTGTGCGGCTGTTTTTGTGGGCGTTCGTCGCTTGTTTTTGCCTGTCATTGCCCCTGAATGCGTTTGCAGTTCCGCAAAGCAAACTCAATGAGGCGAAGGCGGCTAAAGACAAAGCTGACGAGCTTGCGCACCAATCCGCGCTGATCGTCGACGAGTACAACGGTGCTCATGAAGCGTATCAGGCGGCGATAATCAGACACGAAGAAGCGACTGTCCAACTTGAGGCGACCAGTGGTCGATTGGGCGAGGTTCAGACGCACCTCAACCAGCGTGCGGTCAACATGTATCGTCAAGGACCGCTCGCGCTTCTCGATGTGTTGTTGGGATCCGCGACGTTTCAGGAGTTCACGGCAACGTGGGATATCCTGACCGATATAAATGTGCAAAATGCGGAAAACATCAGTGAACTGAGCCGTCTCAAAGCTGAACAGGTTCAGCTTAAGGGTACGTTGAGCGAGCAGGAGCAGCTCGCCGCCCAGTACGCTGCTGAGATGGAAGCCAAGAAAACCCAGATCGAGGCGCAGATCGCGCAACAACAGGCTATTGTTGCCGGTCTGGAGGCAGAGATTGCGGAATTGCGTGCCCAAGAGGAAGCGCGGGCACGGGCAGCCGCACAGGCACCTCCGACGACGTGGTCACCGCCGCCCGGATCTTCAGGTCCCGGTGGGGGATACACGCCGCCGACCGGTCCACCACCACCCGGCATCGTTGCAACTGCGCAGCACTATCTCGGGGTTCCGTATGTGTGGGGTGGCTCGTCACCCTCTGGATTCGATTGTTCGGGTCTCGTCCAATACGTCTATGCCCAAAACGGCATCTCGTTACCGCGCACGACGTACGGCATGCTTAACGTTGGTCAAGCGGTGTCGTGGGGCGATCTTCTGCCTGGTGACATAGTCTTTACGCATGCGGGACACGTCGGCATCTACGTGGGCAACGGTCAGATGATTCATGCACCGACGTTCGGTCAGGTTGTCAGCTACGGTCCGGTCTCACCCTTTTACGCGGGAAGACGTATATAGACTCCGGCTTCAAACCTCCTGTCCTATTGCGAATAGCGTAAGCACGCGACCCTCTGTTCAGTTGCGAATCACATAAAACAGAGTGCCATTGACCACACATACCCATCTTTGCCTGCGATATTTCGCGCTTTCGGTTGTCAATTCCCTCATCTTCATATAAAGTTCATATAGTAGGGATTTTGTCCAGCCCGCTTGCTGGACTAGCTTGATGGTGTAGGTGGAAATGTTGAGGAGTAACCGATGAACTTTCATCCAATCGAGGCGTTCAGGAACCCGACGGTTCGCCCCCGTGCGATTATCTGGACAGGGGCCGCACTGATAGCCGTACTACTTGTCGTGGCGGTCGCTATGGCAGCTACCACGTCATTTTGGTTCTGTGCAGAGATTTGTCATAAGGTACAAGACGACAGCGTCAACGCGTATCTTAACTCCTCGCACTCCAAAGTCGCCTGTGTCGCGTGCCACTACAAGCCTGGTAAAAGCGTCGTTGCCTACTTTGAATCAAAGATAAAGGCGGCGGTTGGCGAATTACCCCCAACCCTCATGGGCACCTACCACATCCCCATCAACGCAAACAGCGCACTCGCGCTGAACAAATACGAGTTCCCCGACAATCGTTGTACGCAGTGCCACAAGCTTGAGAACCGCTCGGTCACCCCAAGTTTCGGTATCGTCATCGATCACAAAGTTCATGAAAATTACGGTGTCACCTGCACGATGTGTCACAACCGTGTCGCTCACAACGAGTACGACCTCGATTTGATTCTGGTCGACCCACAGAGCGGCGAGCCTGCGTTCATGCATGATGACTTCATGCTCATGACGGCATGCTATCGCTGTCACGACATGGAGACCAATCAACCCGCAACCGGCGAGTGTCTCGCTTGCCATACTGCGGACTTCGATCTTGTTCCCGGCAACCACAAAGTCGGTGACTTCCTCGGTCGCCCCCACGCCGATCTCGCACTTGATGCTCATAACCTTGTCCAAAAGACGATGGAGAAGTTCGGCATGGATGCCGAGCCGGATGCAGGCACCAAAGCCGCCGATCTACGCGCAATCACTGAAGACGTGGATGGCTACAACGCTAAGAAGGCCGGTCACTACGGTCCTCCGGCTCTCGCGCCGGTCGGCTCAATCAACTACTGCTACACCTGTCACAAGCAGAGCTTCTGCTACGACTGCCATGGCATGGATATGCCGCACCCGCAGCAGTTCCTCAGACCGGTCAGCATCACCGATTCAGACGGACATCCTATGATGTCTAAGGATGAGGTGCTGGCTGAGAAGTGCGTCATGTGTCACGGCGTTGAGAGCGAGACGCTGTTCTGTACTGCTTGTCACCACGGACCGGAGTCCAACTGGAACTTCGATAGAGCAAGTGATTGGACGATGGTACAGCATGCGGTCGCGACCAATACGACCGGTGTCGGAATCTGTACTGCGGCATGTCATACGACCCAATTCTGCGTCGACTGTCATGTAAGCAACAACGTTATTCCCGCCTCACACAATGTGGCTAACTTCACCTATCCGGAAACGCCGGCGATGACCATCTACGGCAAAGAGCCGGCAAAGGCAACCGCAGCTCATGCGCTCAGTGCGAGAAGCTCGACGGAGACGTGCGCGGTCTGTCACGGCGATGGAGGCATCAACGCTGCGTTCTGTCTTGACTGTCATGGCATGGAGATGCCGCATCCCGATCAGTTCAAGAAACTGCACAGCGCGAGTGATGCCGCAACGTGTGCGACGTGTCACGGCTACACCGAGGTTTGTTCAAGCTGTCACCATGTTGGCGCAACCGCGACCAGCAGATGGATGGGACTCCACGGTGTTGCAACGATCGAGCATGGCTCAAGCACGTGCGTTGGTAAATGTCACCTCCAGAAGGACTGCGTGGACTGTCACCAGGCTGACAACGTAGTACCGGCTTCGCACTTTGCGTCTGACTTTGTGAAGGGTGGCGCTCACGTTACCCAGTTCAAGGCTGACGTGGCCAACTGTCTCTTCTGCCACGCAGGCGAGGCAGCAACGCTCGCGAACTCCGCATACTGTAAGGGTTGTCACGTACTCGATATGCCTCACCCCTCCGGTGGTGGCGCAGAGAAGTTTGCACACAGCAAGGAGATTAAGGCTGGCACGTATACGCGTGAGAGCTGTACGGTCTGTCACACCCAGGTCTTCTGCGATGCATGTCACCATCCGCAGTCAGTAGCGACCGAGCCGTGGTACACCTACCACGCGGTTATCGCAACGCAGGGCAACGCGATGGATTGTTACCGCTGTCACAAGGAGACGTTCTGCGCATTCTGTCACGTGCGCGTGGCGCGCAGTCGTTCGGGAAGATAGATCTGACGCTGACACACGATTGACACCAAGGAGCCCTTCGGGGCTCCTTCTAATATGCTAGGATAGTACGAACGGGATGTGGCGCAGTTTGGTAGCGCGCTTCGTTCGGGACGAAGAGGCCGCAGGTTCAAATCCTGTCATCCCGACCAGGCCGAAATGCAGACGCCACCGTAGGCGGGGTGTGGATTTCGGTTTATGTCTGGAAGCCGGGATTCTTTCAATCCTGTCATCCCGACCAGGCCGAAATGCAGACGCCACCGCAGGTGGTTTATACTCACCCAACCAAAGAAGATTGCCATGATGAACGCGTATAAAGAGATGCTCCACCTGTTAGGCTTCGGCTTGTGCCATCAGATGGTCGAGCGCTCGTTTGTCTATGGGGGAGTGCAGTTTCCCGTGTGTGCTCGGTGCAGTGGGATCTACGTGGGAATAATTGTGGTGCTCGCCCTACTCTTTTGGCTTTACCGAGGTGCGCAACGTACCGGCATTCCGGGGATTTCCTTCTTTGTAGGAGCTGCAGTCGCAGTCGGTGCGATGGGGTTTGACGGACTCGCCTCGTATCTGGGCTTTTACCAGACGACCAACTTCGTGCGGGTAACAACGGGCATCATGTTCGGCGCGGGGATGGCACCGGTGATTTATTCCCTGCTCGTTGAGTCCCTTGCCAAACAACGCAGCCCTAAACGTATCCTATCTGCCCCACGCGAGGTCGTCTTTTGGGTGCTGAGCGTACCTGCGGGTCTTCTGTTCGTATACGGAGGGAGTGCGCTGCTTGGCTTTCTTGCCGCAGGTCTTCATGGACTGCTCATTATCGTGACGTTTTGGCTTGTCGCGCTGGTGCTGGTTGGGCTGATACCACGCTACGCGCATCGAATCGAGACGTGGCGCGATCTTGTCGAGCCTTTGCTGTGGGCGCTTCCTATCGGGTGCGCTATCATAGTACTCTGTGCAGGACTTCAGCTCTGGATGATGGGAGTATTACAATGACCACATATCCTCAAGTAGACATCGGTGTTTTTGGCGGGACCGGTTTTTACGATTTGCTCGAAAACGCTGAATCGGTCACGGTTCAAACGCCGTACGGCGCGCCTTCTGATGACGCTATGATCGGCACGATCGGGGACAAAACGGTCGCGTTCTTGCCTCGGCACAGTCTCAAGCACAGCATTCCCCCGCATATGATTAACTATCGCGCTAATCTCTGGGCGATGAAAGAGCTGGGGGCAAAGCGGATTCTCGCGCCGTGCGCGTGTGGGTCGCTCCAAGCCAATGTAGCACCGGGCGAGTTCGTCATCCTCGATCAGTTCGTCGATCGTACCTCAGGGCGCAAAGACACGTTTTACGATGGTCCGCGCGTCACTCACGTCTCCAGCGCCGATCCGTACTGTGACGATCTGCGTGCGCTGGCGATCGAGGGATGCGAGAACACCTCTATCCCGTATCACCCAACCGGTACGGTCGTCACTATTCAGGGTCCGCGCTTCTCTACGCGTGCCGAATCTCAGTGGTTCGCCGCTCAGGGGTGGGAGGTCATCAATATGACTCAGTATCCGGAGGCGTATCTCGCGCGCGAACTTGACCTGTGTTATTGCGGAATCGCACTGATTACCGATTATGACGCGGGAGTCGACAAAGCGGGTGCGGTTCAAAACGCCGATGTGCGCAAAGTATTTGCAGAGAATCTGGACAAATTAAAGACGTTGCTCCTTGATATGATTCCTCGCATACCGCTCACCCAAGAGAATTGTGGATGTGGCGAGGCGACGCTTTACTCTGAGATGTAAGTGGTATAAACTCGTTCAGGTAGTCAGGTGATTGGAGGACAGGTATGTTCAAGACCATGGGGTTTGCAGAGATACTGCTGATCGCGGGAGTCGCTTTCGTAGTATTTGTCATTTTCGGACCAAAGAATCTTCCGAAGTTGGGCAAGATGTTTGGCTCGACGATGAAAGAGGTGCGTAAGGGGATGCAGGACTTCTCCGAAGAGATGAACGAGGCCAGCGCAACTGAGGTCAAGGAAGAGGCGCCTGTCGCCCCGGCAGCTGAGGCTGTTGTGCCTGAAGAGGATCGCAAGATTGCGAAGATCATCTACGAGGATGAGGTTGCTGAATAGTCGCATAAACCGGCCCTAGCACGTAATGAGCGGCGGCGCAGATTGCGCCGCTTGTAATTTTTGTACAAAAAAGCCCATTTTTATATTACGATAGTTCAGTTACAAAAAAGTAAAGGACAGGAAATGACAGGTAGAGTCGAGTTAACGGTTGCAGGAAAAGAGGCTCTTGATAAAGAGTTGCTTGAGCTTATCGAGATTAAGCGCCCCGCCGTTATTGAACGTATTGCACAGGCAAAGAGCTTCGGCGATTTGAGCGAGAATAGCGAATATGACGACGCGAAGAACGAGCAGGGGTTCATCGAGTCGCGCATCGCCGAGATCGAACGTATTCTTGAGGGTGCTATCGTGGTAAAGCCTTCAGGCAACGTCAAGACTGTGCGTATCGGCACGACCGTTCAGTTCACCGACTCAAAGACGAGAAAACAGTCTACTTACGATATGGTTGCCAGCGCGAACGCAAACCCGCTTAACGGTCTGATGAGCGTTGACTCACCCATTGGGTCTGCGCTTTTGGGTAAGAAGGAAGGCGACGCGGTGGAAATAACCGCCCCAAGCGGAGTGATTAAGGTTAAGATTACATCAGTAAAGGTAACCAAATAGCACACAGGGGTATCCCATGAATTATGTATCCGGATACATGCCGGCGTCGCGTGCGGCACAACTAGCGAAAAAGTATCACGACCTCGAGCCTGGAAGTACAACTGAAGAGATAACAAGCGTTGCCGGTCGGCTGATTGCAAAACGCGATCAGGGCAAGATGGCGTTTCTCGTCATACGCGATGCAACAGGCGACCTTCAGTTGTTCGTGCGCTCAAATGATATGGCAGAAGAAGAGTTCGCCAAAGCGCTGGATTTCGGTGTGGGCGATTGGATCTATGCCGAGGGTGTTGTCCTACGCACCCGCCGGGGCGAGCTTTCAATTCAGCCCTCAACTCTGCAGCTGCTCAGCAAAGCGATTCGTCCTCTGCCCGAGAAGTATCACGGGCTGACCGATATCGAGACGCGCTATCGTCAGCGCTACGTTGATCTCATCGTCAATCCCGAGGTGCGCGATACATTCGTCACCCGTTTCGCAATTATCGCTGCTATCCGCACGTACATGAACAGTCAAGGTTACCTTGAGGTCGAGACCCCGATGCTTCATCCCATAGCGGGTGGCGCGGTAGCCCGACCCTTCGTAACGCATCACAACACACTCGACATGCCGCTGTACCTCCGTATTGCGCCCGAGCTATATCTCAAGCGCCTGCTGGTTGGGGGATTTGAGAAAGTCTATGAGATCAATCGCTCATTTCGCAACGAGGGCATGTCGCCTCGTCATAATCCCGAGTTCACCATGATCGAGATGTATGAGGCGTTCGGCTCTATGGAGACGATGATGGAGCTTGCCGAAGGGCTGATTACTACGGTGACCCAAGAGACGCTCGGCACGCTTGACCTTACGTATCAGGGCGAGGCTCTCTCACTGTCGTCGCCGTGGAAGCGTACTGCGATGGACGAGCTGGTCAGTGCCGCAGTCGGACGTGACGTATCGGCGCATACCGACAAAGGGGAGCTACAGGCTCTTTGTAAAGCGCACGGTGTCGCGTTTGAAAAAACAGATGGAACAGGAAAGCTCCTGCTTGAGCTGTTCGAGAAGCTTGTTGAGGAAACCCTTCGGGAGCCGACGTTCGTCTACCGCTATCCCGCCGAGGTCTCTCCACTTTCGCGTCGCTGCGATGATGATCCGCTCTACTGCGACCGGTTCGAGCTGTTCATAGCTGGGCGGGAGTTCGCAAACGCGTTCAGCGAGCTTGTCGATCCTCTCGATCAGCGCGCCCGTTTTGAAGAGCAGGCCCGCGCGAAAGCCGCCGGAGACGTCGAAGCAATGAGTGTCGATGAGGATTATCTCCGTGCGCAAGAGTACGGAATGCCACCGGCCGGAGGCATGGGTATCGGTGTTGATCGGCTCGTTATGTTGCTGACGGATAGTGCTTCGATACGTGATGTGTTGCTTTTTCCTCACATGCGCCCTGAGGCAAATTCTTCAGACGCCGTCTAAGGGCGTCGAATCACATATTATGCTCACTCACGTAGGAGAACTACGCTCATGTCGCATAATACGCGCTCTCCTTCTTACACGACGCCTGAAGAATTTGCCGTACCACCTGTACAGCACCGAGAGCACCCGCTTTCTAGATCTCTACTTCGGTGATGGTTGCTCCACTGCAGCCTTTGCCGGCAAGACCTAGGTAGTGGATCTGGTCAGCTTGCTTAGATGCGTTAAGTGCAAGGATGCGGACGTGGGTTTCGGTGTCGTACGTTCCCTCGGCAAGTACGTCGCGCAGTCCGGTACCACACCACTTCGCGTACGCTTCTTTGCGCACCCATGCGCGTGTGAATGAGTCGTCATCGATGATGAGGTTCTGTTCGGCAGCAGAGAACAGGCGAGTGAGAGGTTTGGCGGGCATCTCGCACAGATTCTCTATATCTATTCCGATGCGCTGAGGACTGACCGCGACTGCAAGAGCGGTGTCACTGTGGCTCACGCTGAGATGAGGGGGCACGGTGCCACCGAAGTGCGGAGTTCCCTTCGCGTCAGACGTCAAGGTGAGGTTCTCGCAATCGACCCCACACAAACGCGCGCCCATCCGTGCCAGATCGAGCTGAGCGATACGCAATGCACGGCGTATTTCCGAAGGTCCCGCATCAACGAACATACGCTCAGATGCATTAAGCGTGTCGTAGTGCACAAGAAGCGTGTCAATCGCCTGAGAAGTGATTGTGCCTATCACGACCTGTATTCCACACGAATCAGACGATGGTGCGTCGGTGCTTGGCATGTGAGAAGATATAATCATGGGTGTGATTATAACGAAGAGAGGTGTTCAGTGGAAAAACCGTTGGTAGTGATTGTGCAGGGAAGTCCGCGTGATGAGGGAAACTGCGCTGCGCTCGCGACCGATGCATTCAATGCCTGTGATGCAAGGGGCTGCAACGCGATTATCGTGTCCGCTGAGGGGCTGATGAGTGGAAACGCTCACCCTTGCACGGGATGCAACAGTTGCGTATCTACGGGTGAGTGCATCCACCTCGATGAGGTGACGTTCCTGTATCGGATGCTTGAGTCCGCAGCGGGGCTTCTGTGGATTACCCCGGTCTATTTTGCGTCGGTTCCCAGCCAACTCAAAGCGGTCATCGACAGGTTTCAGGTCTTTTGGGCACGCAGAAACAGGGGAGAGATGGTTCGGTTCGAAACGCGCAGGCCTGCCGCGGCACTCATTGTGGGAAGCGGCAACGATCCGTTTGGGGCTGAAGCAGTTACGATCCCGCTTACCAGCGCATCGAATATCGCAGAGTTTGATCTTGCTCTGAAAACCGTACTTATAGGAATTGACGATCCTGGCGCAATCATCCAGGAAGAGAATGCTGATAAACGGAAGACCGCGCACACAACGATTAAGAAGTTTGTTGATGCGGTATTCCAGTGGCATGGGCAGGGCATGTAGGCGTGTACTCTAGATTTGCATCCGCTCGCGCTACCATCGATCGACTACAGGAGCTGGGACTGTACACAAAAAAGTCGCTCGGTCAGCACTTTCTGGTCGATGACAACGTCGTGGGGCGTATCATACGTCTGGCTGACGTCAATCCAGATGATACCGTAATCGAGGTAGGACCTGGTATCGGGACCCTTACGCTTGCGCTTGCTGAGACTGGCGCACGGATTGTGGCGATCGAGTATGATTCCGCCCTTACAGACCCTCTGCGCGAGATCACCGACGCCTCTCAGGTCGAGATCATCCAGGCGGATGCCGCGCGGGTCTTCGATGAGGCGAAGCATCTGACCGACCGTCTGCGCGGTGCTACAAAGCTTGTGGCAAACTTGCCGTATCAGGTGGCGGCAACGGTCGTACTCCGCTTTTTTGAAAACCTTCCTCATCTGCGTAGCGCGACGGTCATGGTGCAACGCGAGGTAGCCGATCGCATGAAGGCATCGCTTGGCACGAAGGATTACAGTGGATACACCGTCAAGCTCCGTCTACTCGCTCACCCGGTCGGGGACTTCGCCGTCTCTCGGGCAAGCTTCTTGCCTCCGCCACGCGTTGAGTCGACCGTTATTCGCCTCGACCGAACAGAACCGATTCCCGGTGAAGTGCCCTATGAGCAGATACGCAGAGTCATCGACGCGGCATTTGGGATGAGACGAAAGACCCTACGCAATAACCTGCGCGCTCACTTCGATACGCACGCAGTCGATGGGGCGCTCGCCTATGCCCGCATCGAGGGACAGGCGCGTGCAGAAACGCTCACGCCGGAGGATTTTATCAGGCTCGCACACGCACTCATGACTCATCTTTAGTTGATTTGGCTTATACTTGCAGTGGGGGCACTGTGTTTGCATGACAAATGCCAAAGATTTGCGTGGAAGCAAGGGATGTATGGGGAATATAGAGGGACAAAGACTTGGGGATTCGGCCACACGCGTTATCTTTTGTGACGGGGACAGATCACATGTAAGGCAGTACGCAACGGTTGCTCAGCAAATCGCTGCGCTGCGTAGTGTTTCACTCAAGATTCTTTATTATCCAAAGGGTGCGCAGCTTCTGGCTGACGTAACCAGCAACAGAACGGATTCAACAATCATCATCGCCGAAGCCGAGCTTCCCGACCAAGAAGGACTCGAAGCTCTGAGAGAGATTCGAGCGAAGAGATCGAATAGCCAAATTATCATACTGGCGAAGAATCCGGCGTACGCTCTTGAAGGGTACGAGGTCGGTGCGGTTGCGTATTTGCTGAAGGGTGCGACGTCTTCAGGGCAGTTCTCAAAGGCGTTTAAACGCGCTTTGGATAATGTTATAGATGCCACGCAGCAGTTTATAACCTTCTCATGCGCTGGATATAGCCAAACTATACGATTGGCTGATATTGCATATTTTGTAGTCGTTAAGAAGATCGTAACAGTGCACTACGCAGACGGGGAGTTCGATTTTTATTCGACTTTAGGAAAGATCGAAAACACACTCGCTCAATACGGATTCATAAGGGTAAACCGCAACTATATAGTGTCACTCTCAAAGATTGCCCGCCATGATAACGAGTGGCTCGTTCTCGATTCGGGAGAAAAGATACCGATTGGGCGTAATTACCGGAAGGTTATTTTAGGAGCGCTCAAGTCGCTTGAAGGGTTGGCGTAACAAGATGAAATTCGTGCCCATACTCGCTTCTCGTAGGACATCTGGCAGTGTCTTGGGCCTTGTGGTGGCAATGGTCATGATTTTCAGCCTGGTGCTGGCGATTCCGGCTGCGGTCGCTTCGGTGTACTCTCCTGCTGACAGTGCTCAAAATGATCAGATCATCGTCGATCTGCCTAACGGGAATAACGAGGGCAACGGCAATCAGGGCAACGGCAATGGCCAGGGCTGCAACGATCCGGACTGCACCGAAAGCCATGGTAACGGCAATGGTCAGAGCAAGGGGAACAACTCGGCAAACAACAATCAAGGAAATGATGACGACCAGGGCACTAGCAACCCGGGCGATAACAATGGTCAGGGCAACAACCACCAGAGCTGCGATGACCCTGACTGCACCGAAAGCCATGGCAGAGGCAACGATCAGAGCAACAACAATCAAGGGAGCAACAACAATCAAGGCGACGACGACCCTCCGTTGCAGCACCCTCCCGGTGGTGGTGAAGATGACGACGATGATGATGACCCGGAGTGGGATGACCAGACGGTTAGGCATGTCGATGGCACTCGGTTCTGCATTCGTGCATGGGACGTAGAGTTTACTACCGATGAGATTGAGACCTGTCTTGCAGCAGGAACCCTCGAATCTGAGATGATTGCGCGGACCCGAGCGGTTATCCGTACTTTTCCAGGACTGAATCCTTACGCTGGCACGTTCGAGTGGGTGGATATTAGCGCGCTGCTCGATATGGGTGAGTTCAGTGGATCGCGGGTATTCAAAGTCACGTTGCGGGTCAACGCTTTCAGCGCCACCGAGGGGGAGATCGTTATAGCCGCAAAGGTTACCAAAAGCGACCCAGTCGACCCAGTCGACCCAGTCGATCCAGTCGATCCTGCTAATCCGGTTGACCCGGTTGACCCTGTCGAGGATCCTGTCGTCAATCCACCTTCGGATTCAGGGCCGAATAACAGCGGTCTGATTCGTGCCTCGCTGCCTTTCTCGATGGCGCAGGCTCTGATGACTCCTGAGGTTAATCAACCAAAAGAGGAAGATCAAAAGCCGGAAAAACCACTACCGCGTAAGTCACCTACACCTGTACCTGAAGCAAGCTCCGCTCTACCCAATCCGTCTTTGCTGGAATCATTTCTTGCCACTATCAGCGAAATGGGCACGGAGGAGTGGCTTGCAGCGACTGTGTATGCAACCGCGGCGTTGGTAGTCCTGCCTACCGCGCTTATCAGTATCGTAACCGACATTCAGGTGTTGAATTGGGTATATCAAAAACGTATAGCGGTAAGATTGGGTCGAAATGTTCTCCCTTAGTAACGCATTGCTCGTACTGTTGATCGTTTGCGCCGTGTCAGGCGCGATTAAACTGGTACTTCGCTACTATCTACGTCAAATCGATGGGTGTCACGGAGTCCATGATGCGTCCTCGCCAGACAACAATATTCATCTTTAGCGAGCATAGGTATCTATCTGCGATACCGTATAATAAAGCGTCATGATTACCGCTGATAACATAACCGTAAAGTATGGCTCTGCAGACGCACTGCGCGACGTCTCCCTTACCTGTGAGGCGGGACAGCACGTATGTATTGTTGGGGCTAACGGAAGCGGGAAATCCACGTTGCTTAAATCAATCACGGCGTTGGTGCCGCTCGGTAGTGGCTCCGTACGTGTTGATGGTCTGGATCCTTACGATGCGCAGACGACCCGCGATGTGCGTGCTATCGTTGGATTCGTACAGCAGCGACCTGATGATCAGCTGGTAGCGACGAGTGTGCTTGATGAGGTTGCATTCGGTCCTGAGAATTTGGGGTGCCCGCGCGATGAGATTCGCGCTCGCTGTGCTGATGCGCTTGAGAAAGTCGGATTGACCGGCTTCGAGGATCGCGAACCGCACACACTTTCAGGCGGGCAGAAGCAACGGCTGGTTATTGCCGGTGCGCTTGCCATGAAGCCGCGCTACCTCTTATTTGATGAGCCGACCTCCATGCTCGATCCTCTTGGTCGCGCAGAAATTCTCTCAATTATGGCCGATCTGAAAGAGGCGGGGGTCGGTATCGTGCATGTCACCCATGATTTAGAGGAGACCCACCGCGCCGATGCCATCGTCGATTTGGGCAAGAGTTCAGAGTGCGTCGGCGAACCCGTGCCTCCAAAGCCGCTACTACCTGCGATCGCTGTCGACAACCCCTCGTCTCTTACTGTCTCCAACCTCTCGGTTACTTATCGGTCGGGAGATCAGGTGGTCGATGCGCTCATCGACAGGAATCTTGTCGTCAAGCAAGGCGAGCTTGTCGTCGTCAGGGGACGCACGGGAAGCGGGAAGTCCACGCTTCTCAAAGTAATGGCTGGGCTGCATGAGCCAAGCATCGGAACGGTAATGCTTGACGGTGTACCTGTTGCCGATAAGCGCAATCGTGGCATGGTGGGACTCATCTTTCAAGACGCCGAATCCGCGTTGTTCGCCGATACCGTGCGAGATGATGTCGCGTTCGGTCCGCGAAACTTTGGGGCAACGCCCGATGAGGCGTACCAACAAGCTGACAGAGCGCTTGCGGCGGTCGGCATGGATGTAGATGTCTTCGGCGATCGATCGCCCTTCCACCTTTCCGGAGGAGAAGCTAGACGCGTTGCGATAGCGGGGATTCTGTCATTTTCTCCCTCATTCATTCTTGCCGATGAGCCGACTGCGGCACTCGACGCGCATGGACGTGCGCTGGTGATAAAGACGTTGGTTGAGGCGACGGCGCACAGCGGGGTCGTCGTTGTGACTCATACTCCCGAAGATTTCGAGGAGTACGCAAGTCAGGTGATCTCGCTTGATTAAGATTGCGATTGGCATGTACGTACCGGGAAAGACGTGGCTCCACTGTCTGGATCCCCGCGCCAAACTTCTGTTAATAGTTCTTCTCTCGACGGTGCTGTTTGGCATCAACTCTGCATGGACCGTGGCGCTGGTGTTGGGTCTGGTGCTTTTCGGCTTTCTCACGGCCAAAGTCCCCCCGTCCTCTCTGCGCGCGATTGCGGGTCCGGTGCTCTTCATAGGCTGTTTCACCCTCTTCGCCAACGCGATTGCCTGGGGAGGTCAGCCAGCTGATCTCTCAATTGTGGGTGTCGGTATCTCGATTGCCGGCGTTTTGCGTGGCTTCTATTTTATGACACGGTTGCTGGCGTTGGTCTCGGCGACCTCGCTTCTGACGTTGACGACAAGTCCGGTAGCGCTTACCGATGCGATAACGAGTATTCTCTCTCCGCTTCGTCCACTCAAGGTGCCGGTCGACGATATCGCGCTGGTGTTTTCCATCGCACTTAGATTCATCCCGACAATCGCTGATGAGGCGGACCGCATCGTCATCGCACAAACCGCACGGGGAGCTCAGTTTATCAGCGGAGGTCTGCTCACGAGGATAAAAGCGTGGATTCCCGTGCTTGTTCCTCTGTTAGTGCAACTATTTAGGCGCGCTGATCACCTTGCACTTGCGATGGAGTCGCGCTGCTATACCGGACAGGGCCGCACGCGTCTTCGTGAGCTGCAGTGGCGTGCAAGCGATACGGTGGTGGTGGGTGTGGTCGTTGCGCTGTGCGTACTTTCCTGGGTTCTCGCGTTTCAAGGGATGCTTTAGATGGCGACTATCGCGATAACACTTGCCTACGACGGCACCCGCTTTTCGGGGTTTGCGCGACAAGACAGAGCGCGAACAGTTCAGGAGGAGCTTGAAAAAGCACTCGAGACGTTGGCTGCAACCCCGATTGAGACGGTCTGTGCTGGAAGGACTGATGCCGGCGTGCACGCTACCGGACAAACGGTCAGTTGCATGGTGCCCGATGCGCTGGTCGAGCATCCAGAGAAGCTCATTCGTTCGTTGAACGCTTTGACGCCCGATGATATCGCGATTCGTGCGATTAATGCCGTGGACGAGGGATTCAGTGCACGGTTCGACGCGATCGCACGACAATACCGCTATCGTATCGCGCAGGGTGATAGCCCTCCTCTGTTCACGGCTCACATCAGTTGGTACGTGCCCCACAGATTGGACGTCGAGGCGATGGAGCAGGCTGCGCACTATCTGGTGGGAGAGCACGACTTTGCATCGTTTTGCGTTGCGCGAAGTGCGCATGAACTGCACGAGCAGAATCTTTCTACTTGTCGCGAGGTGTTCAGCATTACATTCGAAGAAGAGATTATCGTAGGCGAGCCGATACTAGCAATCGTAGTAAGAGGCAACGCATTTCTGCACTCGATGGTGCGTGTGATGGTGGGCACACTCGTCGAGGTCGGGCGGTCAAAGCGCGATCCCCTGTGGGTGCGCGACGTTTTGGAGGCGCGAAACCGTATACAGGCAGGTCCGACCGCCCCCGCACAAGGATTGGTATTAGAACAGGTAGAATATGCACTCAGACCCTCAGAGGACCGCTCGGATTATGCAATTGCTTAAAGGTGATGGAAAGAGCGTAATCCAACTGCTATAATACGGTTTGAGTTGAAAGGTTCTACATGCATAAATTACCCTTTGCTATAAAAGAAATACGCACCAGCCTCGAAGATATGCAGGGGCAGCCTATCAAGGTGAAGGCTAATATGGGGCGCTCGAAGATATTTGAGCGTGAGGGTGTCGTACATCAGATACACCCCTCGCTTTTTGTCGTGGAGACGCTTGAGAAGCGTCAACGCACGGCACGCGCGACGTATCAGTTCTCCGATGTCTTGACCGGTCAGGTTGAGTTGAGCCATCCTGAAACCGGCGAAGTCCTCTTTCCTTGGCTTGTCGAAGAAGAGTAGTGCAATTACTTTCTCCCGCAAAAATCAATCTCTCCCTTAAGGTCGGCCCGGTCGATACATCAGGGTATCATTCAGTTGATACGATTATTCATCTTTTGCAGTTCGGCGATATTGTTACATTTGAGCCTGCTGAAACTCTTTCCGTTACCACAAGTGTCAATTTGGGAATTGATCAAAAGGAGAACCTTGCCTATCGAGCGGCGACTCACATGGGCGAGGTATTCGGGCAAAATCCCGCATTTCATATTCATATCGAAAAGCACATTCCGCACGGAGCCGGACTCGGTGGCGGCTCATCGAACGCGGCTACGGTTATTGCAAAGCTTGCGCAACGTTGGCACGTTATGCCCAACGATGAGCGATGTCTTGCGATCGCTCGCTCTCTAGGGTCGGATGTCTGCGCTTTTCTTGCACCTACCCCCTGTAGTCGTATGGGAGGATATGGCGACCGCCTTGAAGAATCGCTTCCTGCGCACACGGGCCGTCCCGTCGCACTTGTGATGGTGCCCAATGCGCACGCCTCGACTGCGGAGGTCTACCGCACGTTTGACAGTGTGGGCGCCTCAGAGCCGACCACTCTTCTGATAAATGATTTGGCGAAAGCGGCGATAGAAGTGTGTCCGCAGACAGGAGATGCGTTGCGGTGGCTGGAGGACCAGCCGCAGGTAGAACAGGCTCAGGTCAGCGGAAGTGGAGCGGCTTGCTTTGCGCTTCTCGCCTCAGCCGAGGAGGCACAAGCCCTTGCCGAGGCGGCACAAGAGAGCGGTCTTTGGGCCGTTGCCACCGCGTTGGGCTAGAATCAAGTTATGGAAAATATGCAGACATTCGATGCCGTTGTATTAGGCGGGGGAGACGGGACGATGCTCGATCCCGCACAACCCGTTAAAGGTCTGGTCGAGATTGCGGGTAAGCCGATGATCCAGTGGGTCATCGACGCGTTGCGCAAAGCGAACTCGATCAATCGAATCGTGGCGGTGGTGCCGACAAGCGCGATAGATCAGGTCAAGGCCTCTGATATCACCGTAGTTGCAGGCGACGGCACGTTGCCGGAAAACTGCGAGCAGGGGTTTCTTGCACTTGACGGCAAGCGGCCGATTCTGTGGGCGACCGCAGACATTCCTGCACTCACCCCTGAGGCGGTTGATGATTACCTTGGGCGAGTTGTGCAACGGCGCGCGGAACTCTCGTA
>Ga0209737_10001131_pt1 | contig 19632 bp, 15 predicted proteins | sample TergutCu122P3_FD_187284 | JGI IMG/M metagenome (GOLD analysis project Ga0209737, IMG submission 187284) | Cubitermes ugandensis P3 segment gut microbial communities from Kakamega Forest, Kenya - Cu122 P3 (SPAdes) (version 2) | ecosystem: Host-associated > Arthropoda: Insects > Digestive system...
GGCGGGGGCAACACGGCGGGGGCAAGCACCCGCCCTACATTATTTGATAACTAGTTTATTTATCATTTCTATGTATTTTACGGCTTCTGAGTGGTAGTGTTCGGGTCGGAAATTGCCACTTCTTATTTCTTCAATCATTAGGCTCCGGAGCATGATGTCCATCATCTTGACGATGCGTTTTGCATCAATATCATTACGAAATCTTGAGTAATCGGCTTTTTTGATAATATCAGAATAAAGGGAAGCCAAACTCGTACGATGTTCACTGGTGGCTTTCGCCGCTTCAACATCGGTTTCCTTTTCCATGGAACTAAGGTACTGTTGCAAATAAGGGAATTTCTTTAATGCTGCCAGCTTGGCGGATTCGATATCTCTAAGTATCCTGAAATAATCGTTTTCTTTGTCACTTACGGCACCGGACATTTCCATCTTGATATATCTTACGCAATAATCGGCAAGGAAGGTGTAAAGCCCCAATTTGCTGCCGAAATAATGAAAGAGCAAACCTTTGCTTATTCCGGCTTCTTTAACTATTTCATCGGTACTGGCATATTGATAACCATTAATGGCGAAAATTTTCAATGATGCATTTATCATCCGATCTTGTTTTTCTGATTTTAGGTCAAAAAATTTCTCGTTCATTTATCTCCTCAAGATGTATGCTTATGTACCCTTTTTATCTTCATTGACTTCATGGGTCGAAACTTAATATATCACATTTTTTTACCATGTTCAAGGCAATTTGGAAACTAGTGGAAACTATTTTTTGACCACAAGATGTAGTGTTAACATAACATATATCATGTTCTCTGTGAAGCAGATTGACAAGTCTATAATTAATTAATATTTATTTTAGATATTTACCCTTTTCAAAGTTGCAAATTAGTATTAAGATAGCAAGTCTATAATTAATTAATATTTATTTTAGATATTTACCCTTTTCAAAGTTGCAAATTAGTATTAAGATAGTAAATATGGTAATACTATAGTGACCTATTTTAGTAAAGGAGTGGATTATGGCTAGTAAATTTACGAAATTTTTACTTTTTACCGCTACAACTGCTGCCGCGGCAGCAGGTATATACTATTACATGCAGAAAAAAAACGATGAAGCCAGGATAAGGTGTGGCTGTGATGAGGATGATGATTTCGAATTTGATGATGATCTGGACGAGCCCGTGAGAAACCGCTCATATGTGTCATTGAATTTTGATAATGCCGGAGTGTTCGCTTCCGAAGCATACCGCCGGGCGAAAGAAAAAATTACCGAGGTAAAGGATACCGTCCTTGCCGGTCTTGAAGGTGCGAGTGTCGGGATGCGTGAGTTCGTTGACCTGACCCGGGAAGAAGCGGAGGATCTCGTCGATGAAGTTGCCGACGAAATCGTTGAGGAAACCCCCAAGAAAGCAAAAGCCGTCAAAAAAGCATTAAACGATGCTGAGGAAGCGGTGAACGAAGCGATAACAGAAGGTGTAAACAAAGTCGAAGATTTCTTTGATGAAGATGCTTAAACGTCAGTTTTCAAAAGTTCGGGCGGCCACTGGCCGCCCGTTTTATTACTTCGCATTTTTTATTTCTTCTTTCAGGTCACGTGCTTTATCTTTGATGCGGGCGTTCGCCGATGGGGAGGCGAGGATGCCACTGACCATCCGTGAAGCAACATCTAATTGATTAAACTTAATTGAAAGGGTTGCAAGAAGGTAATCAAGAGTCGATTCGTCCATTCCACTGATGGGGTAATTTTCACCGGTACGAGCCTTCATAAATCCATCATAGGCATTCTTTAAGAATGTATCTTCCTGGGTTTGCAATTCTTTTAATGTGGCTTCATAATCGGCAGCGGACTTATCAAGGTTCTCTGCCATAGCCCTGATAACCCAGGCTGTCTTCCAGCAAACATCAGCCTTTTCACTATCCTTGGCTTTTTTTACAATCGTATTGGCAAGACAGAGCTGGTGACGCTCAAAAGCGTCTTCGTATGTATAGGTCGTTGGTCTATCTTCTCTTTTAATAAAAGCATCAGATATGTTTGCTTTAATTAGCTGTTTTATAGTTGGTGACAACGGGGCAAAATAACGGCTGAGTACCGAATATCCACAATTTGGACAGGAAATAACACCGTATTTCACTGAGTCAAAATTCTCATAGCGGGGACGCAAATCGCGATCACTCCCAATTAAGCGGGCTTTATTGGCTTTCATCGTCAGTTCGGTAAATTTGTTATCACATACCGGACATTCGATCGTTTTCGGTACAAGAAACTCAGTTTCTTCAGGAATTTTCGGCTTTGCTTCTTTTGCTTCTTCCTTTTTTTCTTCGGGTTCTTCGAAAAGTTTCATTTCTGAGAGGTTACCAAGTCCGAACTTTCCTAATCCTGATAATAGATTTGACATATATGCTTAATTCCTTTCTATATCCTTAAAACATGCTGGACTTTTATTCTAACATACTTTTCTGGTTAAATAAAGTAGAAATTTAATTCAATATTTGGGACGGATGTTTGGCAAAAAAATCAACCCGTGGTTCCAAAAATTTGAAGTTATGGTTATCATTCATAAAGAACCGGAGCGGTTCATTTATATATTGCCAGTCCCATAACCGTTCATCAATACCCAGATATTCACGAACCATTTCCGTACCCATTGGGGCATATGGATGGAGCAGGGTGGCGGCTACCCGCACAACATGGAAAGCATCAATTAAGGTCTGCGACAATTTCACCGGGTCACCGTCTGCTTCCTTTGTTTCCGCCGACCAGACTTTATTTGCCTCACGCAAATAAACATCCAACAAATCTATGACCCGGGCAAACTCAAATTTGTACATCGCCCATTCGTAATCATTTATCATGGCATCGGAAATATCTTTTGCATTTTGGCTTACATCTCCATCCGGGATGTTTCCATCGTAATATTTTTGCATCGTATAAAAACAGGAACGGATCAGCCGGTTATATACATTTGTCAGGATATTACCCTCGGCCAAGGTAGCGTCGAACCCACTTTGCCCTTCCATCAACGCTTTGGGATTGAAGCTGACGCTATTACTATGAAGCGCCATATGCCCAAAGTGCATCCGTAATTGTTCCACCGTATAATAATCAAGTAGTTCTTCGGCGCTTGGCGGCTTAATCGCGCCACTACTGCTTGCTTTTCCTTTTCCATAATGGGCATGGCGGTTTGGGACAATATGCGGTAAATTTGCGGAGGTTTCCCGCCCGGCTATTTTGTTCATCGCCATAAATAAGCCGATACCGGCAAGAGCATAAAAATAGATATTATCTTCACCGATAAACTGATAAACCCGTGAATCATCGCTGACCCACCAGTCCTGCCAACCTTCATGTGTACCTTTGGTTGTTTCAAGATAAGTTTTCACAAAGGAAATCGGCGCCCACAGTGACTCCGGCCAAACCCAAAAAGTCTGCCCGCTGATTCCGTCTTTTTCCGGTACCTTTATCCCCCAGTTAACATTTCCGGTCAAGCGAAGCGGCACCAAAGTCGTACCGGTGCGAAAGCGGATTTTTTCATTTCTTAATAATTCGCAGGCAGTTTCCCTATCTTTCAACTTATTGAATTTGATGGTAGCTGATTGTTTTTCTTCATTTGTCTCAATCTCATGTTCCGGCATAACTTTACAGACTTGCCGCAGTGTATCAAAATCATCGGTTTTAACCAATATAATCGGCTCTTTCAGGAAATCATCAACCACCGATAGCAATACACGGCGGCTGATACCTTCGTCTTTTAATTGTTTTTGCCGCTCTTTTAATTCATCGGTGAAATATTGCAAATCAAAGTACCAGTTTTTGACTGCTTTTAGGGACGGTGTTTTGCCGGTAATTACCGAACGCGGGGCAATCAAATCACTGGGGCTGTATTGGTGTCCAAGACAGCATTCATCAGCATAAGCACTTTCAGATTTGCAACCCCCAATCGGGCAGCGCCCCTCAACCTGTCTACCGTTAAGGAATTCCCCTGTCTCCTCATCGAAAAATTGCATAATCTCTTCAACCCGTAGATACCCGTTTTCATAAAGCGAATTAAATAAATCAAACGAAACTTTTTCATGGATATCTTTCGCTTTACCCAAACCGGAAGCAGCATACAGGTTAAGGCTTATTCCATAAGCTTTGAGGGTTTCTTTTTGGGTCTTATGGTTCTCATTAATGAAATCCTCGATTGTACCTTGATAACCGCTTTCTTTCAGATTTTGGTACTTCACTTCGACCCCGGCTCCGTAACAGTCGGTGCCACTGACAAAAATTACATTATCCTTTCCGATCCTGTCACGCAAAAAACGGGCGTAAATATCGGCATGGATAAACATTCCGCCAACATGCCCAAAATGCAGCTTTTTGTCACCGTAAGGCATTCCCCCGGTTATAACAGCCCGTTTTGGAAAGTAAGGTTTTGATTTGTTGTTCATTTTTTTCCTCATATTTAATATCCTAGTAGGGCGGGGGCTTGCCCCCGCCGTAAAATCCTAGTGTCTAAAATGTCGCATCCCGGTCAAGACCATCGCGATCCCGTATTCATTGCATTTGTCTATTGACTTTTGGTCATTTACCGAACCACCGGGTTGGATGATGGCCCGAATTCCGGCGGCATGGGCGGCTTCTACGACGTCAGCAAAGGGGAAAAATGCGTCCGAAGCAAGGGTTGCGCCCTTGGTAGCATCGGGATCTATCAATTCAGCGGCATGGTCGAAACATTGTTTTGCCGCCCAGATACGGTTAACTTGTCCGGGTCCAATACCAACACTCTGCCCGTCTTTAACTACGGCGATAGCATTAGATTTGACATATTTGACAACTTTCATGCCAAATTTCATATCTGCGATTTGTGATGTGGTCGGAGCTGTTTCAGTCACAACCTTCCAGTCGGCTTCATCGTATAAAAGGGCATCAACAGTCTGGACTATCATACCACCGTTTACTTTTTTCATATCCAATGCCGTTTCCGGCTGGGGAACATCGATGTCCTTTAATTCCAAGACGCGGATATTCTTTTTGGCACAGAGGATGGCAAGGGCTTCTTCATCATATGATGGGGCGACGATGACTTCAAGAAAGATATTTTGCATTTCCAGCGCCATTGCTTCGGTCAGTTCACGGTTACAAACGACGATGCCACCAAAAATAGAGACTTTATCAGCCGTAAATGCTTTTTTCCATGCGCTTGTGATGTCGGAAGCGGTGCCAACACCACAAGGGTTTCCGTGTTTACAGGCAACAACAGCCGGTTCGGTGAACTCCTTTAACAACTCTAAGGCACCATTGGTATCATTGATATTATTAAACGATAGCTCTTTGCCGTTTATTTGCACCGCATCAACCAGTGAGCCGGTCTGCTTGCCTACTTGACGATAGAAAGCGGCTTTCTGATGGGGGTTTTCACCATATCGCATATCCTGCACTTTTTCATAGGTTAGGGTCAGGGTTGGACCAAATTCGGTATCGCCACGTTCTTTCTTTAAATAATCGGCAATCATTGTATCGTAATGGGATGTATGGACGAAAACTTTTTGCATCAAGTAAAACTTGGTTTCAAGTGATACATCACCGTTTTCCTTAAGCTCGTTTAGGACAACCTCATAGTCGGCGGGGTCGGTGATGACGGTAACATCTTGATAATTTTTCGCCGCACTCCGAAGCATCGTCGGTCCACCGATGTCGATATTTTCAACCGCTTCATTACGGGTGACACCTGCTTTTTCAATCGTTGCTTTGAAAGGGTAAAGATTTACGATGACGAAATCAATCGGTTTGACATCCAAATCCGCCAGTTGGTTAACATGGTCGTTATTTGCGCGGATGGCAAGGATTCCGGCATGGATTTTGGGATGCAGGGTTTTTACCCGCCCGTCAAGGCATTCGGGGAAACCGGTTAACTCGGATACTTCAAGGGCAGGGACGCCTTCTTTGCTTAGGAGGGCGTAGGTTCCGCCGGTGGAGATGATTTCGATGCCGAGATCGCATAATTCGCGACAAAATTCAACGATTCCGGTTTTGTTTGATACGCTGATTAGTGCTCTCATGTGGGTTCTCCTTTATTTGTTTCATATCTTGCTAGTACGCTTGCTTGGGATTTGGTTCCAGCGCAGACGCGCTTTCGCTCCGAGAGAAACGTTGCGTTACGTAAGGCACTAGAATACAGTGCCTAAGTAACGACGTTTCTCAAGGGTCTGCTTTTGGAATCAAATCCCAAGCGCGCTAGGTGGTTGCGGTTTGTAAAAGTGTGCTGAAAAATTATTCTATGCTATAGTTGGGGGCTTCCTTTGTGATCTGGATGTCGTGGGGATGACTTTCCTTTAGGGAAGCGGCCGTAATTTTCATAAAACGTCCATTTTCGATAAGTTCAGGGATATTTGCCGCGCCACAGTAACCCATGCCGGAGCGCAGACCCCCCATTAATTGGAAGACAGTATCTTCGACCGAACCTTTATAGGCAACACGCCCCTCTACCCCTTCAGGAACGAGTTTCTTTGCATCACTTTGGAAATAACGGTCTGCACCACCACACTCCATTGCCGCAATTGAACCCATACCACGATAAACCTTATATTTCCTGCCTTGATAAAGTTCAAAAGTACCGGGGCTTTCATCACAACCGGCAAATAAGCTGCCAATCATTACAACATTTGCACCGGCGGCAACTGCTTTGGTGATATCACCGGAATACTTGATTCCACCATCAGCGATCACCGGGATACCATGCTTTCTTGCTTCACAGAAGGTATCCATTATCGCGGTAATCTGGGGAACACCGATACCGGCAACAACACGGGTCGTACAAATCGAACCGGGGCCGATACCAACTTTTATTGCATCGGCACCAGCCTCAATAAGGGCTTTTGCTGCTTCTTTGGTTGCAATATTTCCGGCGATTACATCAAGATCGGGATACTTTTCTTTGACCAGTTTGAGACAATGAAGAACATTTTTGGAATGACCATGCGCAGAATCCAAAACGATGACATCAACTTTTGCTTCGACCAAAGCGCTGACACGGTCCAGAATATTGGCTGTGATGCCAACTGCGGCTCCACATCGAAGGCGGCCAAGGTCATCTTTTGCAGATTGGGGATACCTAATCGTTTTTTCAATATCTTTTATGGTAATTAAACCAGCAAGGTTAAAATCTTCATCAACAATCGGTAATTTCTCAATCCGTGCCTGGGCAAGAATCGACTTTGCTTCTTCCAAAGTAATACCGACATTGGCGGTAATAAGATATTCACTGGTCATTGATTCTTTTATTTTTTTGGTGAAATCGGTTTCGAACTTCAAATCGCGGTTGGTGAGAATACCAACAAGTTTTTTTCCTTCGGTGATTGGAACACCGGAAATACGGAATTTTGCCATCAAGGCATCGGCATCAGCCAGGGTATGGTCGGGGGATAATGAGAATGGGTCCGTGATAACTCCATATTCTGAACGTTTAACTTTGTCTACTTCCTCGGCTTGTGCTTCAATCGACATATTTTTGTGGATGATGCCGATTCCACCTTGCCTAGCCATCGCAATTGCCATCCGGTGTTCGGTGACTGTGTCCATTCCCGCGCTCATCATCGGAATGTTCAAGCTGATTCTCTTTGTCAGGTTGGTGGTCAGGCTTACGTCATTGGCGATTAGTTGTGAATATGCCGGAACTAACAGTACATCATCAAAGGTTATTCCTTCTCCAATTATCTGGCTCATGGTAAATGATCTCCTTCTGTGAATTGTGTGAATATTTGCGATAAATTGCAAAATATCAAGACTATGGGCTTCATTATTATTTAATTAATAATAAATTCTACCACCAACTTGGTATTTGTCAAGCTAATATTTCACCAAAAATTTGTGGGTTTACGACAATGTTTTATTCAATATGACTAGATACTACGGATTACATGTATTGATATTATGTACTCACGCAATTTGTAGTATCATCGCATGGCCGGACAGCCATCGAAAATAGATTTACCTATTTTCGTAACTGATGATGGTATAATCGCTTTATTAAGGCGGGTACAGTTTTGGAAAGCGTATTCATCGATTTCCTTGATACCGTCACCAAGATTCACATAAGTCATATTTTCACATCCCGCCATTGCCAACCTGCCAATCCGCCTCACACTGCCGGGGATAGTCAAAAAATGTAAACTCCGGCAATTTTCGAAGGCATGGTCACCGATGTCTGCAACCGAATCCGGAATCTTACAGGCGGTTAAATTGAAACAATCGAAAAATGCCCACTTACCAATCCTTAAGGTTCGTTCCGGTAATGATACGGTCAACAAATTTTCGCAATTGCGGAATAATCCTTCACCGATAAATGATACATTTCGTGGTAAAACTATCGCAGTCAAACTACTGCATTCGGAAAAGGCATAATCACCTACTTCGTCAACTGTTTCGGGTATAACGGCGATTGTAAGGCTCTTGCAATTGGAAAATGCACCTTCACCTATACTGGTTACACCCTCGTGCAAAGTAATCGATGTAAGCTTTAAACAATAAGCAAAAGCACTATTCCCAATCGTGGTAATCGTATCAGGCAACTCAATAGATTTAAGCTCTTCGCAATAAAGAAAACTGTGATTACGGATACGGTTAATCCCTGCCGGGATGGTGATTTTTTTGAGACTTTTACAATAAGCAAATGCCCAACTTCCAATCGTTGTCAAGCTATCGGGAAGCTCGAAGGCAGTAATACAGCGACAATTTTGAAAAGCATAACGACCGATACTGACTAAAGTACCAGGGAGCTTGACCGAAGGTAATATTTGACAATTGGCAAAAGCATAATCGCCAATTTTTACTACTTCATCAGGTATGTTAACTTCAATTAGGGAAACACATTCTTTAAAAGCACCGTCATCAATCAAAACAACAGTGTCGGGAATTTTGACGTTCGTCAAGCTACGGCAACCTTCGAACAATCCTTGGTTGATAATCGCGAGGTTGTCAGGCAGGGTCACTTTTTTTAGCTTTTTGCAAAATGAAAACGCATCTTCACTAATATCTTTCATTCCTGCAGGTAGTTGGATTTCTTCTAACTCCTCACAACCGCGAAAAACTCCCTTGCCAATTTTTTCCAAGCTCTCCGGCAAATTGACCTCACCAAGATTGCGGCAGTATGAGAAAGCGTAATCGCCAATACTTTTGACTCCCTCAGGGATGATTACTTTCATCAAAAAATGCAAATCACGAAATGCATCCCGACTGATGGCAGTAACCCCATCGGGAATAGTAACGACCCGGGCATCGGTATTTTCGGCACTGATTAAAACATTGTTTTCAATTCTCATATTATGTTATTCCTTAAATACTTTTCTTGATGCAATCATACTCATCGCTTTTACCATTTCAGCATTAGGTTCAAAAATAATTTTTTCTTTTCCATTGTAAAACATAATATAGCGGGTATCCGGTTGTTTAACTATCCCACTGGTATAGTCCTTAATATCCGCCGTGCGGTTTTTGTAACTATCCAAATGATATGAGTTATATGGAGCAAGAATCTCCATTTTGTCAATATCATAGACAGCGACTTTTTTGCGGCGGCTTCGATTAAGAACTTTGTCAACTGTGAGCTGGCGGTCAAGATATAGATATTCGTATTCGATTTCGGCATTAAGTCCGACAAAATATGTAATCCCGGCAAAAGCAATACCGGCAATCAGAAAGGGAAGTCCGGCAACCAAACCAAATGTAATCAAAAGAATTGTTATCAGTAAAGACAATGTTTTGAGGAATTTCATGATCAGATTGGGTTTTCTTTTTATCATGAATTCGACATATGTTTCGTTCATATTGTTCAGCCTCTCAAACGTTTGGGGTGTCAGAAGTATACCCTATGAATATTCTAGTACAAACTAATGCAATTTACAATAGCGAATATGCTGTTGACATTAATATAGAGAAAATATATGATGAAACCAGGGTAAAAAGATAATTAATCCATGAAAGGTTTACAATATGACAGAAAAACAAAAAGCTTGGAATGTGTCCGCCGAAATCCGCGCCGAGCAAAAAGCTGCATTTGCAAATATGTCACGCAAAGAAAAATTTAACTATTTTTGGGAGTACTATCGTTTCCATGTAATTGTCACGGTGCTAGTAGTTGTTATCCTTGGCAATATGATACATGGCATCGTCACAAGCAGAAGTTATTCTTTTTATGCGGTTTTAATAAACGCCTTTGGACTTAATGGGGAAGTTTTGGGGGAAGAGTTCAGCGAAATGGCCGGACTTGACAATATAAAACAGCATTGTAATATCGATACTTCATCTTTTCTTGATATAAATGAAATTACAAGTATTGATGCCGCCCTTATCCAGAGACTCTATGCCACAATCAGTGCAAGTATTCTTGACTCCATTATTGCCGATGGATTTACGTTTATCTATTTTGCTGATGCCGGTTTTTTTATTGATCTGCGTTTAATCTTAAGTGAAGATGAAATCAAGCGTTTTGAGGATAATTTTTTCTATATTGACGAGGCTTTTATTGATGCAATGAGAGCCGATCCTAACATGAGTATGGTCGATCAACAAAAAACCCTTGAACAAATGGATCAGGATGTAGAGCTTCGCCGTCAACCTGATAAAATGAAAACCCCTATACCGGTCGGTATTTTTCTTTCTGATTCACCAGTGCTAAAGGATGCTTATTATGGTAATATACCAGTTGCCGGGGTAATTGGTTCTTCAAACCGCAAGGATGAGGCAATTAAGTTTGTGGAATTTCTCTTGAGGTAAATTAGCTCAAGAAACATAATTCCGCGACTGCGCCCGCCACATTTGTGCATATTTGCCATTATTTGCAAGTAATTGGGTATGGCTGCCTTCTTCGATGATGCGGCCATTTTCGAGCATATAAATCTTGTCAGCAATACGGGTGGTTGAAAGGCGGTGCGAGATAAACAGGACCGACTTGTTTTCGGCGGCAGTCAGCATTGAATTATTAAGCTGATATTCGGCAATCGGATCAAGGGCACTCGATGGTTCATCGAGCAAAATTAAATTGATATCTGAGTAAAATACCCGCGAAATGGCAACTTTTTGCCCCTCACCGCCGGAAAGATTTATCCCATCTTTTTCAAATTCGGTTGTCAAATTAGAATTAATTCCGTTTGGTAAAGTATTCACCCGGTTAAGTGCACCGCTTTTCTTAAGCGCACTAATAACCGCTTCATCACTTCCTTTGTCGGCAAAATCGAGCAGGACATTTTCTTTGACGGTGGCGGCGAAAATTTTGAAATCCTGGAAAACAACCCCGATTTTCTTGCGATATGCTGATAATTCATACTCCTTAATATTCGTCCCATTAAGCAGAATCTCACCCTCATCGGGATCATAAAGCCGCATAATTAGTTTGGTCAAAGTCGTTTTGCCGGCACCATTATAACCAACGATGGCGATTTTGCTATAAGGGTCGAGAGTCATATTGACATTCTTTAGGATATAGTCTTCTGCTTGATTATATTTAAAGGACACATTTTTGAGCTCGATTACCGATGCCTCTTCCGGCACTGGTTTATTTCCGTGGCTGATAATAGCCGGTTCCAACGCAAGGAAATTATTGATTTTGTCCATAAACATACTGACTTCCTGGGCAATTGGATAGGCTTCGGCGATGGGGTAAAGACGATTTCTCGTCCGGTTCGCCGTTACATGCAAAACCACAATACTGCTAAAGGAAATCTGCCTTAAGACCACCGCTTTGAATGCCAGATAACTGACAAAAATAACATTGAAAATAAACTCATTAAAGACATATGTCCGTAAAAAATCCAGCCTGAATCGCTTATACACGGTTTTTTTGTCCACTTCCAGTGAATCATCGCAAGCCTGGTCAAAATCCTTAAGCAGAACGTCCGATATTTCGGTATTCAGGCGGACTTCTTTGGCATAATCATTCAGGTAGAACAATCGCTTCAAATAATCAAGGCGACGCTCGAAAGGATTTTTGTCGATCTTGATTTTGACATTAAGTTTCGTCAACTTTTTATTGGCTAAAAGTATCAGGATAAATGAAACAACAACGAATACCATTGATAAACTATCAGTAGCGAGTATAAAACCAATCGAAAAAATTGCCAACGTCAGCCCATCACATATTTTTGCCAATATATCAAAGATACGGTCGATTTGTTTGTCTGATTCGGAAACCACCAAAATGTATTCATTGTAAAATTCGGGATTGTCATAACAACTGAGGTCTATTTCACGGGCTTTTTGATATAACTTTTCTTTCAGGCGCATTTGGATCAGAGGGCGGTACTTGTCTTGTACACGCGAATACATACTGGCATCAAATAAGAATCCCAAACTAAGCGCCACCATATAGATAATAATGTATAATGCCGCATCCCAAAAAGGACGCCCGAATTCGAAACATTCCAATACATAACTAAATAACCATGTACCCTCGATGAAAACAAAAAAAGCGATACGGATGTAGACAAGCATAAAATAAATCACATAACCCGGCGCGGTTTTGAAACAAAGCTTGAACAAGTCGAAATTATTTCGCAGGACATGGGGAAGGTTTTGGTTAGTCACGATAGCACCTCCTTATACTGTTCATCGGCAAGATAATTTTGCGCCTGCTTCGTAAACATTTCACAATAAGCACCATCATTTTTTATCAGCTCTGCATGAGTACCGCTCTCGATGATTACACCATCTTCCAGCATATAAACGATATCGGCGGATTTGACCGATGAAAGGCGGTGGGAAATGAACAAGGTGATATGTCCGTGGCTTTGTTGCATGATACTATTATATAGCTCAAACTCAGCCAACGGGTCGAGGGCGCTTGATGGTTCGTCAAATACTTTTACTGATGCCGGAGAGACAAAAGCGCGGGCGGCGATAATCTTTTGTACTTCGCCACCGGAAAAAACAACGCCACTTTCGTCGAACTCCTTGGTCATAATAGTATTGATTCCTTCTTGCAGGGATTCAACTTTATCAAAGATACCGGCTTGTTTCAAGGCGGTACTCGCGATTTCGGTATCGTGTTCGGATGTGGTTGTCCCTATGGATTTTGCCCCCATCAAAATGTTTTCTTTAATAGACAAGGACATAATTTTGTAGTCCTGGAAAGCGGCGGCAAATAATTTGCGATATGCCTTCAAATTATATTTGCGGATATCGATATCATTAACAAGGATTAACCCATCATCCGGATCATAAAGCCGGAATAAAAGCTTGATAATTGTAGTTTTTCCCGCTCCATTGTGACCGACAAGAGCAACCATTTTGTCCCCGGTGATTTTGAAAGACAGGTTCTTGATAATTGGTTTTCCTTCTTTATATCCAAAACTGACATTACGAAACTCAATACTATGTACCTTTTCATCGGGAGTAATTCCGTCCCAGTTTTCAGGGATTTTTTCCTCATATTCCATAAAAGCACGGAAATATTCGAGAAAGCGGCCATTCTTCAAACTCTCCGTTATATTATTAAACAAACCCATCAGCATCCATGATGCCGTAATCATCGCCGTAATCATGATGACCAGCTCCGCGAGGGCTATCGTCTTGGAAATCATCGCCCGGTATGATGCATAAAGCATGACACCTTGGAAGGGGACAGTGAAAATAAAAATGTTCTTTATGCACGCGAGAATGATAACTTTCGTCGCATATTTATCAACAATTCTTTGATTATCTTTTACGGCATGGAAAAAACGCGCCATCATCAGGTCGGCAATATTGGAAAAACGGATTTCCTTGGCAAATTCATTAAGATACATGACACGATTCACATAATCTTTTTTTCGTTCATTTTTGGCTGATTCTTCATAACGTTTTGCATTGTATCCATTAATCTTGTGGTCAAATATAAAGTTTCCAACTACCGGGGCAATCACGAAAAGTACCGAATGAGGGTCGATTAGAAAGATGGCACTGAACGTAACCGCGACCGCCAAAAAACCCATCCATGATGAAATAAATGTCCGGGTCAGGTTGGTCATTTTCTCTGCCGCTCCATCAAGTGCCATTGTGTATCGGTTATAAAACTCGGCATCTTCAAAGCAACTAAGCTCGACATTGCGAGCCTTGGCATAGAGTTTCTTATAAAGATAACGGTGGATTTTGTTGTCGGTAAAAGCGATAATGACAGTATTATAGTAACTGCGATACAAGGCAAGTATCATAAAAACGGCGAAACAAATCGCCACAAACCCCATAATCGTGGCGAATGGTTTTCCGGTTTCGATGGCATTTATCAAATAACGCATGAAAAAAATCGAATAAAATATCCACACGGCGTAACTCGCCAACTCATTTAGTCCGATATGAATAACACGGCTTTTACTGATTTCCCAAATAGATTTAAGACCGTATATGTTGTTTGCAAAAATACGTAAGCTAGTCATGAGACATATTGTAGTACGTTTCCGGGCGATAGTCAAGGGGTAATAGGTACAAAAAAATCCTAGCTTACATAACATCACTCCACAAATTCATCGTAAATCGCTTGAATAGCGGGTTCGAAGTCATCGTTGGCAACTCCGATGATGATGTTAAGTTCACTGGAGCCTTGGTCAATCATGCGGATATTGATGTCGGCTTTTGTAAGGGCGGCAAACAATCGTCCTGCCGTACCCCGGGTTGATTTCATCCCTCTGCCAACAACTGCGATGGTTGCAAGATCACCTTCGATTTCAATATGATCAGGGTGGGCGAGGCGGTGGATAGCGGCGACAACTTTTTGCTCCTTATCAATAAACTCATCCTGATGGACGAAAACGGTTAGAGTATCTATACCTGACGGCATATGTTCAAAAGAGATACCATTATCTTCAAAAGCTTGCAATACTTTACGCCCAAAACCGATTTCCGAGTTCATCAAATCCTTATCGACATTAACCGCGCAGAAACCTTTTTTGCCGGATATCCCGGTGATGATATACTTGGATTTCTGGCAGGTGCTTTCAACTATCCAAGTGCCTGTATCTTCGGGACTGTTAGTATTGCGGATATTAATCGGAATCCCTTCCCTGCGAACGGGGAAAACTGCTGCTTCGTGAAGGACACTTGCTCCCATATATGCCAGTTCGCGTAATTCGCGGTATGTAATCGTTTCAATGACTTCGGGATTTTCAACGATGCGTGGGTCGGCAACCATAAACCCAGAAACATCAGTCCAGTTCTCATAAACATCAGCCATCACGGCGCGGGCAACAATTGAACCGGTGATATCCGAACCACCGCGGGAAAAGGTCTTCACTTTGCCGTTTTCATATGCGCCATAAAAACCGGGGATAACAGCATTTTTAAGCTTTGCCAAACGCTTACCCATAAGTTTGTTGGTTCGTTCCGAGTCAAAATCACCATCTTCATCAAAGCGGATGACTTCGGCGGCGTCTACAAACTCAAACCCCAAGTATTTCGCCATAATGATACCATTTAGGTATTCACCACGCGAAGCGGCATAATTTGTACCAATGTGGTCAGCGAAATTCTTCTCGATAACCTCAAATTCCTTATCCAAAGATAAATCCAACTCCAACCCGTCAATTATTTCCTGATAACGGCTTTTTATCTCCATCAGCTCTTTTTTGAAGTCCTTACCACTTTTGGCTTTGGCATAACAGACATACAGCATGTCGGTTACTTTATTGTCATTGGGAAAACGTTTGCCGGGTGCGGAAGGGATAACGAAGCGGCGGGCTTCGTCGGCGTGTATTATTTCGGCTACTTTTTTGAATTGGTCGGCGCTTGCTAAGGAGCTGCCGCCGAATTTTACTACTGTGTTCATGGGAGTTATAAGTTCCTTTCTATGATTTACTCCGTAAGGAAGGAATAAACACTCTCCGTCGCTACGGTCTAATTGGTGCTATTATACATATTGCCTCGCTAGAAGGCGACCTAATGCGACTACGAGTTTGTTTATTCCCTCCTTACTCCTCGTGAGCTCAAGGTGTTTTCTGAAATCGCAACGACGTAAATGATCATTACTTTCATCGTGAGGGCGAAAGTGCGATTCTATAGTCAAACCCTTGAGAAACGTCGCTACTTAGGCGGTGTCCTTTAGCGCCTTACGTAGCGCAACGTTTCTCTCGGAGCGAAAGCGCGTTTGACGGTGAATCGCAGCTTTCGCCCACGCGGCGACAACCTTCAACTTAACATCAACAATTCATCTATCAACTTATATCCCTCCCCTACATAATCTCCAGTCGATTCACAATCCCCTTCATTATAATCCAACCCCTGCGACAATACCACCATTCTATCATACAACAAAAACGGCACCGCATCCCCCGTATGAGTACGCAACCGCAAAGGAGTCGGGTGGTCAGGCAAAATCAAAAGACGAAAATCCTCGCCACTTTCAAACATCCGCTTAAAAACCGGACTAATCACTTTTTCATCAAGATACTCTATCGCTTTAATCTTATTATCCAAATCCCCTTGATGACTCATTTCATCAGGAGCTTCAATATGAATATAAGCAAAATCATAACCATCATCTAATAAAGCATCACAAGCCGCCGCAACCTTTCCGGCATAATTGGTATGAAGCGTCCCATTCGCACCAGGCACATTGGCAACCTTCATACCGCAGGCGACCCCGATTCCCTTAAGCAAATCAACAGCCGAAACCATAATACCCTTCTTTCCTGTCTTCTCCGCAAATGACGGCAGGGATGGTTTCGTACCCGCACCCCAGAACCAAAAACAGTTGGCGGGATTTTTCCCATGCTTTTTTCTTTCTATATTCAGTGGATGATCACGCAAAATCGTAAAACTTTTTTCCATCATCGTACGGAAAAGAGGGTCATTAGGCAAAAATGCCCCAATCACTTCACCCAACACATCATGCGGGGCAGTAAAATCAAAAACCCTGCCATTTTTCCAAATCAAACAATGACGATAACTTGTTCCGGTATAAATTGCAAAACCATGATCATCAAGATATGATGACAACTCATTTTTTACCGCTTCCAGCAAAACAACGGCATCTTCCGTTGAAATCTCACTGGAACTATGGTCGATAATCGTCTGCCCGGCAAACCCCTCATCCTCTTCCGAAATGGTTACAAGATTAAGGCGGAGGGCGATATCACCGTCACCCATTGGCGCGCCGATATTTAAAGCTTCAAGGGGAGAACGTCCGGAATAATACTTCTCCGGGTCAAAACCCAATACTGAAAGATTTGCGGTATCTGAACCGGGACTCATTCCGATAGGTATTGTTTGCACCATACCAAGACGGCTCTTCTTGCTTAAAATATCAAGCATTGGAGTATCCGCATATGCTAAAGGAGTTTTCCCGCCTAAAGCGGCAATTGGTTCATCCGACATCCCATCCCCGATAATAATTATATGTTTCATTTTGACATCCTAACTCTGCTAACAATACCATCGGGTAAAACTTTGACTTTTTCGGCAAACTCCGCTTCCGTAAGGTTCGCCGTGATAAACGCATATTCATTCGGCAAAACCGGCGGGGCAGGTTCCAAACCAGGGAAAAGCTCACTGGCAAGACGGATATTATCTAACGAATCCTTTATGCGGACGAAAAAGCGCCCGACCCGGTTTGCAAATGGCGCAACCGCCAAATCTTCATTGTCCCAGAAACACATTACAGTCGTGCCAAGATGACGGGCACAATCAATAATGTCGGAAACAACGGCGCTGGCAGTCGGCAGTTTTCCGGCACCTTTGCCATAATACATCGAATAACCCAAAATATTGCCATGAACATAAATACCATTATAAACACCATTAACAAAATAAAGCGGATGCTCCTTACTAAGCATAAAAGGGGAAACACAGGCATAGAAATTGCCTTCCTCATCATATTTACTCATCGCCAGCAATTTAATCGTATGATTTATGGAGTTCGCATAATCAAAATCCTGTTTGGTAATCGCGGTAATACCTTCGGTATAAATATCTTTATAATTGACATTGTGGGTTGTCATTAACGAGGACAAAATCGCCAGTTTACGGCAAGCATCATGACCTTCGACATCGGCGGCAGGATTTTGCTCGGCATAACCCAATTGCTGTGCTTCTTTTAATACCTCATCAAAATCAGCACCCTCTTTTTCCATCTTCGATAAGATGAAGTTGGTCGTCCCATTGAGGATACCGATAATTTCATCAATTTTTTCCGCAGTAAGGGAATAATTGAGGGGACGGATAATCGGGATACCGCCACCAACACTGGCTTCAAAGAGATAATTGCATTTCATTTCCTTCGCAATTTTTAGTAACTCCGGTCCATGGTCGGCGACCAGCTCTTTATTAGAAGTGCAGACACTTTTACCCGAAAGTAATGCCCGCTTGGTAAAATCATAAGCAGGAGTGATACCCCCCATCGTTTCACAAATAATCCGGATTTCCGGGTCGTTAAGAATTACTTCCAAATCATGAATGATTTTGTCCTCATATGGGTCGCCGGGAAATTTGCGGATGTCAAGAATATATTTAATATCAAGCGTATCGTTGGCTTTCTTACTCACTTCTTCTTTATTTTTCTCAATGACTTCGACGACACCGCTGCCGATATTGCCATAACCAAGGACTGCGATTTTTATCATTTCGTATTCATCCTTTCAAACTGTTTAGTAATCTCACCATCAAATACCGTTGTTGCCGGACCGGTCAAAAAAACATTTTTGCCTTTAGTGTCTCCATGGGACGGATTCCGATCCCAATACACCGTAATTTCACCACCGGGTAGGTGGATGGTAATCTCATCATCGGTCAGGGAGTTAAGGACACAAGCGACAAGCACAGCCGAACATCCGCTTCCACATGCCAGGGTCTCACCGCAACCCCTTTCCCAAACGCGCATTCTCACTGTCTTACGGTCAATGATTTCGATAAACTCGACATTGGTACGCTGGGGAAAACGTTCATGGTTTTCAAACAGGGGACCAAGATGGTTGATATCAAGGCTGTCCAAATCCGGGTAAACAACTACGGCATGAGGATTTCCCATCGAAACACAAGTCATTTTGTATTCGTCACCAGCGATGTCAATTGTCTCATTGATACACGAGGTGTTCTTGGAAATGACGGGGATTTTGGATGCTATCAACTCCGGTTCACCCATATTTACCCTGACGGAAGTAACGATGTCCCCGGACATATTTAATTCGAGATTGTATATTTTGCCACCACTTTCAATCGCGATTTCGGTACCCTCAAACATTTTATTATCAAAAAGGTATTTCCCCATACAACGGATGCCGTTTCCGCATATTTCCGCAAAGGTTCCGTCCTGATTGAACATTTCCATACGAAAATCAGCTTTATCAGAGGCTTCAATGAAAATCAAGCCATCACCTCCAATACCAAAATTGCGGTTGCTTAAAACAACAGCCATCCGGCCTTTTAAAGCATCATCAATTCTTTCAATTATATTATTAATATAGATGTAGTCATTGCCACAACTGTGTAATTTGGAAAATCGCATATGATTAATATAGCAGAATAGTATAATAAATGCAATCATGGAAAAATTTGAGTTTCCCCATTTTTTCACCCCCATCCGAAACCAATGTCAGTGAAAAAGGATATTTGCGGGTCTTTTGGCTTCTTGCGGAGCAGATCCACAACCCCCTTTTTGCTTCTGGCAAAAACCGTGAAAAGTCCGTCCGCTATCGCAT
>Ga0209737_10001132_pt1 | contig 19618 bp, 18 predicted proteins | sample TergutCu122P3_FD_187284 | JGI IMG/M metagenome (GOLD analysis project Ga0209737, IMG submission 187284) | Cubitermes ugandensis P3 segment gut microbial communities from Kakamega Forest, Kenya - Cu122 P3 (SPAdes) (version 2) | ecosystem: Host-associated > Arthropoda: Insects > Digestive system...
TTCTCCGGATTTGAATCCTATTGAATTGTTGTGGTCGAAGGTGAAATCAATTTTAAGGAAGCTTAAAGCTAGAACTTTTGAAGAATTACAAAAGGCTCTGAGAATAGCATTGAATGCAATAACGCCTACTGACATTAAAAACTGGTTCAAACATGACGGCTATCACTGTTAATGTAAACTCAAGTTGCTATATGTTGCTTTTTGTGATGTCTAAAACGAATCAACACCACTCCAGCCGCCACAGAGAACAATAAAACACATCCTATCACCCACACATAGAAGGAAGTGAAAAACTCTGTCAAAGACGAAAACATTGTTTGCGAGGAGCCACAATAATAAATGCGGTCATATTTCCCTGTGACTGGATAGTTTGAGTCTTCAAAAACTATATCCAACTTTACCCCATATTGATTTATTCTACTCTCTAATTGGCTCCATATTTCTGGTGCTTTATCATCTTCAGGCCAGATACCCCAAATAAAATCCTCCTCTATATGATCACTACGTCGCATACCCCAACCATAATTCTTAGGTAAAACCAAAACTGCCTCAGCTTTAACACCTCCATGCGTTACATCGGGGTTTTGAACTACATCCTTCCAGAAACGTTCCAAAGCCCTGAAATGCTCCTCTTGTAGTGTATTGGGATTTGCGGGGTCTTCAGAATAATTAAAAATTAGCACGTATTCTGCTCCGGTTTCGTAGGAGATTTTCATTTGTTCAAACATCTCCTCCCCATCAGTAAGAAAGGGTGGTTGAGTATATTTCCAAGTAATACACGTACCCCAGCTTTTGCCCTGCAAATTTGCTGCCCCACGCACTAAACCAATATGTTGAGCAACAGAATGATTCCACGCCAATTCAGCAAGCACCATATCATACCCACTTTGATAATCCCACCAGTAAAGACCATAATCAGCAGTAAAAACCAAAATATCTGCATCAGTTAACTGAGCTTTATCTATTCTTTCCATTCTTGCTTTATTAGTGTCTATGAATTCTTTGGCGGCATCATCATAGTTTTGTATAGGGTTTTGCTTTAAAACTTGTTTGTATGATTGTAGGGGTTTTGTGTATTTTGTAATGTTTTTAGATGTGTAAAAGTTATAGTTGCCATTTTCTAGTTCTAATATTGTGATTGTTCCATTAGGGTAGTAAGTAATATCGCTAGTACTCCACGTAACTCCTTCTTCATTATGGGAATAATTAATTTCATGTGTAAGTCGAGTGAAAACTTTTCCATCAGGATAATATTGTGTAGAAGTATTATAGTCTGTGATTATTCCACAAGCTGATTTACTTGCACTTGTAAGGTCAACAAGTTTATCAAGCATGTCGCCTCCAGGTTCATCCTCATAATATACACCAATAAACTGTTCTCCCCATCTCTGCTTTGCAGTGTTAGCTAATTCATTTGTTCTAACACCAGCAGGGACATACTCTTCTTCAACTACCAAATAACCATCTGGACTTGTGATTGAGAGATGTACATCAGAGTTTCCGGTGTTGGGGAAAATGTTTCGGCTGTTGCTGAATGCAAAATTTAATTTTGAGGCAACTACATAATCTCCTATTTCTATAACATCTGCGACATTTCGCAGAGGATATGATTGTAGGACGAAGAGGTTGGTGTAGTCTTTTACTTTGTCAATGAGGTCTTTTGCTTCTTGAACGGAGCTGCCGCAATATGTAACGCCAACATAGAAGGGTTGGTTGCTGGCATTTTTTGCTGATGTGTTATTCAGTACAAGAATGGTGGGTGCTAAAACTATTATTATTAGAAGTATGGCAGCAATAAGTATTCTCGCTTGTTTCATATATGGAATGGTGCCTGTTTATTATTTAAGGTAATCTTTGAAAATCTCTTAACTACATGGATGTTATGTATAGTGACGGTAAGTAGGAAATTTGTATGGGGTAATTGGTATTTATTTTGTTTTGTTGGTTTGAAGCGTAAGACGTGAGTTTTTTGGAGGTTGCCTTTAGTTGTTTGTCAGGTGTTTAGTGTTTGTATGGGTCTTTATAGTGTGTGTGGATTGTTTAAAAATGTGGATGGTCTCTTGAGTAATGGAGTGTGTATTTTTTTATCTATTGTGTTTAGTTTGTTGTGTTTTTTGAACAAGATGAGCAGTAACATGCAGCGTTTTCTGTGTATTCGACTAATTGGGGTTAACATTATTTATGCCTAAATCAGATGGTAAACACTTTTTTGTTCACATTGAATATCCATTTTTTTTATTATGTGGATGTCTTTGTTTTAAGACAGAAAAATTATCTTGTACCACAATGTATTTAAGTTTGGAAAAAAAGCTACTTAAAAAGTATCTTAAAATGTTAATTTAGGAGTAAAGCTATGTCAGAAGCAAATACTGTGTTGATTGGCAAAAAACCAACAATGAATTATGTGCTTGCTTGCATAACTTTCTTCCATGGCGGAGCTAAAGAAGTTAATATTAAGGCACGAGGGAAAGCAATCAGTCGGGCTATTGACGTAGCTGAAGTTGTGCGACGAAAATTCATTCCAAGTGTAAAAGTTAAAGCAATTACCATTGGAACTGATCAAGTTCAACCACAAGACGAGGAAGCACAACTTAGTAACGTAAGCACAATCGAAATAACCCTTAAACGTTAAACATTCAAGGTTAATATTGGCTCCAAAATCTGCTCCTATTTACAGTAAAATAAAGGCGATTCAAATATGAAAACCGAACTATGCAGTTTCTGCTTAAAAAGCGGCATGTTATGCCAAAAATGCTCTTCCAAAGTAAAAGCTGGAGAGATCAGTGACTTAGATCTTAGAATCGCCAAACTATTGCTCAATATGGAAGACAAATACTCTACCCTTCAGAACGTTTGTTTCTATAGAGCCATTGAAGTGGAAAAAACCTTAGCAATCCTGGTTGGACATGGTGATGTGCCACGCTTATTGGGTTATGGCGGCAAAATAATTAAAGCTCTAAACGATGAAACAGGTAAAAATGTGCGCATACTTGAGTATGGTGTTGATGACCGCAAATTTCTCGAAGACCTCTTTGTACCCTTTAGCATTTTGACAATAAACACCATTTGGTTACCTGACGGAACAACTGAAACCCGTGTTATTCTAAAACGTAAACGCGGACAACAGATGCCTTTTGACCTAACTACACTTAAAGGCATTGCTCAAAACGTAAGAAAAATGTCTATCCGTGTTGAATTTGCAGATTAACGGTTGTAGTAACCATGAACATGGATTTTCTTGAAGACTGGTCAAGAACGCACAACATCAACAAAGTTTCTCAAGACTTAGACGCACAAGAGGTCATTTTATTTGGCTGGGTCCAAGAAGTACGCGATCTTGGCGGTATACGTTTTATCATCATGCAAGACAGCACTGGAACTATACAAGTAACTATACCAAAAAAACGTATAGCACCTGAAGTTTTACAGAAATCTGACCTTTTACAGAAACGTTTCAGTATAGCTGTAAAGGGTATCGTTAAAAAAACAGATATGACTCCCCGTGGTATCGAAATTATCCCAACACAAATCAAGCTTTTAAACATTGCAATTGAACAGTTGCCTCTAGATATAACTGGTAAAACACCTGCAAACATTGAATCCCGACTCGATGCAAGAGCCCTTGACCTAACAATGGAAACCACTTTGGCAGTATTTAAAATTCGACACACTGCACTACAGGCAATCCGTAGTTTCCTCTTTGAGAAAGGCTATCTTGAAGTTCATACTCCAAGAATTATAGCTTCTGCAACTGAGGGCGGCGCAGAACTTTTCAGCGTAAAATACTTTGACCAAACCGCTTACCTTGCTCAGAGTCCTCAGCTCTATAAGGAACAATTAACTATGAGCTTGGAAAAAGTCTTCGAGGTAGGTTCCTTCTTCCGAGCAGAAGAATCTCATACTCGACGTCATTTAAGTGAATTTATAAGTGTAGACATTGAACAAGCGTTTGCTAATGCAGATGATGTTATGGCCCTTTTGGAACAGGTTGTTCATCATGTTTTTGTAACGGTCAAAGAAAAATGTGTTAATGAGTTACGTGTGCTTAAGTACAAATTTGAGGTTCCAGCGCTTCCCTTTAAGCGTTTAACTTATACCGAGGTTCTTGATGCTTTGAAAGAACGTGGTGTAGATATTCCTTGGGGTGAAGACATTTCCACTGAGGCGTTTCGTGAACTGGGTAAGCTTTATCCGTTTTTTTATTTTGTAACTGATTGGCCATCGAAAGCTAAAACTTTCTACATTAAGCCTAGAAAAGGTAAACCTGAGATTTGTGAAGGGTTTGATCTTATGTGGCGTTACATTGAACTTGTTTCTGGTGGAACAAGAATTGAACATAAAGCTCAACTTGTTAATAGAATGCAAGAAAAAGGGTTGAACCCTGAATCTTTTAAGTATCATCTTCAAGCGTTTGATTGGGGTATGCCTCCTCATGCTGGTTGGGCTATTGGTCTTGAACGGTTAACAATGGTTCTTTCAGGTCGAAAAAATATTCGAGAAGCAACACTGTATCCTCGTGACAGGGTAAGATTAACGCCATAAGACTTTTAGATGGTTCATAATTAAATATTTTTTATTTAAACATCACATTTTATGTGTCAAATTTTTTCATTTTATTATAGTTACATTCTTAAGGAAGCAATGCTGTTGATGTAGTAATTAATTTATAAATCGCGCTAAAAGGGACGACTTTGGAGCCATTAACTAAACGTTCAATACAACTTCTTAAAACTCTATATGAAAAAGGTCGTCCAACCACTACACATACCCTTCGTATCAAACAAGATGAATTATCTAATCAATTGGGTATAAGTCGCCAAGCCTTAAATACTCACTTACGTAAACTAAAGATTCGTGGCTATATTCGAACAGGCAGAGGATTTATCGATGTCACTGATAAAGGCCTTGTCGCCATAGGTGTTTCTTCCACGCCTGCCTTTGTTCTGCTAAAAATCTCTCCAATAAAACGCATTCATGTGTATGAGCAAATCCATCAATTAGCTATTTCTAGAGCTTTTCGTATCGCAGGTGAAGTTGATGCTCTAATAATGGTTGAACGTGAAAAACTTGATGATGTGCTTAAAATGCTCTACAAAATTGACGGTATAGAGGATACCCGTTCATATGTGACAATTGAGGTAATCAAATAAACTGTCAAGCTTGAACAAAAGATATATTTGGCAGTTAGTCACTAAAGGGGTGGAAGGATAATATCAACATGCCAATCTTAGATCCAGTTAAGAAAACAATTGCACAAAAAAACAGGTTATACATGAAAATCTGCCGTGACTGCGGTGCACGCAACGCCGAGACAGCGTTGAAATGCCGTAAATGTAAATGTAAAAACTTACGATGGAAGAAACGTGAAATAGTGAAATAAACACTCATTTCTCCATCTTCTAAATTTTAGGTTATATTTTTTAAAATTTATCTAACTTTGTTAATGGTTCTAAACGTTAACACTTACTGGTAACGCTTAAAGAATTTTCATGAGTGTTTCTATATTAAAAACAGTGTTTGCGCAACCATTTTTTATCAACGGTATAGACTGTACCGCTATATCTCTGTTGCTTAACAATGGTCGTAACATCTTTGCCTCTTCACCACACGCTACGCCCACAGCTCCCTTATATTGTGTGTTATTTAAAATTTTAGGGATACAACTGCCCCCCGGTAAAACAAATACGTCATAGCCTTTTTCTTTAGCTATTTTATTTGCCTGATTAACAAGACATTTTTCTGAACAGTGTGCACAGATATAACTGGGAATGTCCGCATCAAAGACTGCTTTACACCTGCTATCTAAATATTCTCTTGCACAATGAGGTAGAAAAAGTGCTCTTTTCTTGCTTTCCAAAAACTTGTCCCGATCAGCCATGTTTGCTGCTTGCATATCAAGTAAGTCATGAAGCAAAGCTATAGCCTCGTTAATATTAAGCCCTGTTGCCTCTTCTATCTTAAACTTTTTTATTATATCCACCAAAGTTTTCAAGACAGCTGTATGCATGTCAGTTTGATAACTCACCGTTGCAAGTTCGGTGAAGAAAAACCTTGGCACATTGGATAAGTCGAAAGTAAATTTATAGGGCATGTGCTAAATATGGAAAAGTCCCGCTTAAAAAAATACCTATTAACCCTGTTGCTAATCTAAATATTTCTAGCAGACTTTTCAATTTCCACTGTGTTATTTTAAACTTTTGATTATCTACATTTCCAATTTGAACATGTCTATGGATGCCTCTAACGTACCTACTAAACGCTAATAGCGCGTAGTCTAATGTTACATACTTATCTTAAGCATCAGTTGTTTTTCAAGCTCTTCATAACATTTTCTAACAGTTGCCTCTGTGACCTGTGCTGTATCTGCCACGTCCTTCATACTTCTGCGTTCACCAGTTAAAACTAACGCAACATAACCTATCGCCGCTGTAACTCCTGCTAAGTCATATCTCGTGGTGAGATTGCCCTCTTTTACAACAGAAAGAATTCTGTGAGCTATCTCTTCAGTTTTCCCTCGAACTCCCAATCGACCAAAAAACTCTGTTACACCTTGATCTGAAAGAAAGAGCGGCATTGAATAACCTAGACCTTTTATTAGGCAACGATAACTCCTCCCTACTTCCTTCTTACTCACAGCTGAAACTTGTACAATGGCATCAAGAGTTTTTGGTAGCCCCCATTGTTTACACGCCAAATAGAGTGTTGCCGATGCTACGCTCTGAACCGAACGTCCGCTAACTAGATGTTCTTCTACGTTTTTTCTATAAATAAATAGCGCTGTTTCTAAAACATTTTTGGGTAAGCCCAAATTATTGGACATTTTCGTAATTTCAGATAACGCAAAGACAAAGTTACATTCGGTTGAATTTGACACCCTAATACGCCTTTGCCATTTACGTAAACGATAACTGTGTACTTTTTGACCGGTTAAGTTTTGGTCATAATTCTTTTGCCTTTGCTTGTCAATAACTGTTGATAGCCCTTTGTCGTGGCCAGCGTGTGTTAAAGACATGCCTGTTTGTCTGAGGTTTATCGCTGGTTCTATAGTGTTGTCTTTTTGCCATTCTGTTTCTTTTTCTATTGTGTTCTTTTGTTGGCTAACAAACCCGCAGTCCATGCAGGCAATTTCAGCTTGTTCAGAATCGTCTATTATTATTCTTGTGCTGCCACATTTAGAACATGTGGGTGGTTTTGCTTTTTTAATTTTTGTTGATAATAAGTTACCGGATAGTTTTTCACTATCCTTACTTACCATTATCTTTTGCTCCGCGTTTTTGAGGGCAGTAAGTATAATGGTTTGTTCAATAGTGTGGAGGGATTTTTTACGTTTGGTTTAATCACTGCATATGGTGATGATACTGGACCGATAATGTCTAAAACTTTACCTACTATGGTTAGGTTTTCATCAGCGACTTCACAGCCAATTTTTGGAGGGTTTTCGGTCTTTATTATAATGCTATTTGATGGTGTAACACTTGATGCTTTGCCAATTCTCTGCAATTTTATTCCTCAGAAAAATACCGACACCAAAATTTGTATTTAAAGTTTTCGTTTTTATGTTTGAATTGCAGTGAAATATCTATATTTTTAGCAGAAAGCTTATTTATGAGAAATGTCGATATGACTTTACCTTAAAAGGGTGAGGTCAAGAAAAATGACAAAACCATTCTATGTAAAAATTGATATTCCACAAGAAGTCGTAGATGCAGCCTATGAAGCCCTATCAACCGCTTCAAAATCTGGTTCAATCAGGAAAGGAACTAACGAAGCTACAAAAGCTGTTGAGCGTTCAATAGCAAAACTTGTTGTAATAGCGGAAGATGTCGATCCTCCAGAAGTAATTGCACATTTACCTTTACTTTGTGATGAACGAAAGATTCCCTACGTATTTGTTCCAACAAAAGAAGCATTGGGAAAAGCAATAGGTATTGATGTCCCATGTGCGTCCGCGTGCATAATTAGAGAAGATACTTCAGGTTTAATAAAAGAAATAATCACACGACTTGATCAGGTTAAACGAGGAACTCAGTAATGAGTACTAAAGAAGAACGCGTTGCAGCACAGGAAGAATTAATTCCTGCAGAAGTTATACAGGTCATCGGACGTACAGGCGTTACCGGTGAAATCACGCAGGTCAGAGTGCGCATCATGGAAGGCAGAGACAAAGGCAGAATTATTACACGCAATGTTAAAGGGCCAGTAAGGGCACAAGATATCTTAATGCTACGTGAAACTGAACGCGAAGCAAAGAAAATCACAAGATAAACATCAAGGAGACTGATTGGTCATGCCAAAAGCAAGAAAATGTTCATTCTGTGGTAACGATTTCCCAGCGGGTACAGGCATGATGTACGTTAAAAATGACGGTTCCATTCTGTGGTTTGATTCAAGCAAATGTAAAAAAAGCAGCTTGAAATTCGGCAGAGATGCTCGTAAGCTCAAATGGACCGAATACTACGGTAAAGAAGAAAAGGGCAAAGCCTAAACTAAGCCTGTAGTACGCCATCAACCAACCCATTTCTTATTTTTTAGTCTTAATTCCGTTGGCTTAAAGCTTCTATTTTTGTTTTTAGAAAGATTGTTTATTGCTGTTGTTGGGTTGCTGTTTTGTATGGTTTAATAATTTTATGCTATTTTGGTAAATTGTTGATTGTAGAGGTGTGTGTATTGCTTTGTTTTTGGGGTGTCTGTTCTGTGTCTGGTTGTGGTTTGTTGAATTTATGTGTGTGTTTGCTGTTTGCGTACTTGTAAGTGTTTATTTTTTTTATTGTTTGTTATATTATTGCGTTTTGCGAAAAATTAGTGTGTTATTCGTAAAATTTATATATGTAATTGTGTTACTACTCCGCTGTAAAGAGGATTACAAATGTTTACACTCCGCGGCTGCACAACAGCCCTAATTACACCAATGCATACAAATCAACAAGTAGACTACAAAGGGCTACAACGCCTAATAAACTTCCAAATTCAAGAAGGCATAACTGGCATACTTGCCATGGGTACAACAGGCGAATCACCAACCCTTAACTGGGAAGAACACAGCAAAGTAATCGAAAAAACACATGAATACATCAACAACCGATGCTTCACAATAGCTGGAACAGGCAGCAACTCTACACAAGAAGCTATCGAAGGAACACAACACGCTAAAAACGCAGGCATAAACACCGTTCTACTCGTAGACCCATACTACAACGGACCAAGCTCAATGGAAATCCGTAGAGAATACATAGAACCAATCGCAAAGCAATTCCCAAACGTACAGATTATGCCCTACATCATCCCAGGACGAACAGGAACACAACTCTTTCCACAAGACCTCGCAATACTACATCAACAATACCCAAATGTGTGCTGTGTAAAAGAAGCAACAGGCGACATAGAAAATATGATATTGACAAGAAAACTCTGTGGAGAAAACTTTGAAATAATTAGCGGTGACGATGATAAAACTTATGCAATGATGACCCATCCAAACATTAGGGCAACTGGAGCCATCTCTGTAGTATCTAACATCACACCACGCGCAATAACTGATATGATTCACTATATACTCGACGGAAACACAGAAGCTGCTACAGTAATTCAACAAGCACTTCAACCACTCTTTAACATAGTCACAGTTAAAACACAAGAACCCACACCATACGGTCCAGTTACTTGCAGAGCAAGAAACCCCCTCCCCTTTAAGACACTGATGAACATTTTAGGCATGCCCTCCGGACCTTGCAGACAACCCTTAGGTAAAATGACCCGTGCTGGAATCGATTATGTCCTGACAAACGTCCGCAAAGTCTATGAAGCCAACCCTCACGTGCTTGAACCAATTGCTGAACACTTTGATGTAGACCTTAAAGAACGTTTATACAACGAAAAATACCTCGTGGGGTTAACCTATGATTAAACTCTGTGTTGCAGGCGCCGCAGGCAGAATGGGTACAACAATTATCCAAGAAGCCTACTCCAAAGGCATTCAAACGGTTGGAGCTATAGAATCCTCAAACAGTCCTGCTGTAGGTAAGACTCTTAGAGATTTAGGAATATCCGATCAGACAACCGAAATTTTGAGCTGCGATAAACTCATTGATGCACTCTCACAAGCTGATGTATTTATAAGCTTCACATGTCCCACAGCTGACTTAGTAAATATTCCAATAGTTGCTAACAAAGGAAAACGCATAATCCTTGGCACCACCGGATTTACGCCAGAACAAAACCGCACAATTATCGATGCGATGAACACCAAAGTTCCTGCAGTGTTCTCTCCAAACTTTAGTGTAGGCGTAAATATCTTTTTCAAACTCATCGAGGTACTCAAAGCATTCCCATCAGAATATGACTTTAGTATAAACGAAATTCACCACACAGGCAAAAAAGACGCGCCAAGTGGAACCGCAAAGAAAATAGGCGAACTCGTTTCAAATATGCGAAACTATACAAAAACCATTACCGGACGAGATGGCATGAGTTCACGACAACCAGACGAAATGGAAATCACTTCTACACGCGCAGGAGGAGTTTCTGGGATTCACACTTTAACAGTTGCAGGTCCACATGAGATGTTAAGAATTGAGCATACAGCATTTTCTCGTGACGCACTGGCTCAAGGCGCAATATACGCAGCTGAATGGTTAAGCAAACAGAATACACCTAAAGTTTACAACATGGCTGATGTTTTAGGCTACTAACAGCCTTTTTACCCGTTAACTTTTTTATAAAGAAAAATATACAAGAATAGCAAGGAAGAAGAATCATGTCGATGAAACGTAAAGTCGCCATCTTGGGCGCAACTGGAGCCGTTGGACAACGGTTTATACAATTACTACAAGGTCACCCTTGGTTCCAAATAGAAGTGCTTGCCGCATCAGAGCGTTCAGCAGGTAAAAAATACAAGGATGCTTGTCCCTGGCTTATGGAGACGGACCTTCCCAAAGAAATTGCTGAAATGCCTGTTGTAAATGCTGACGTAGAATCAGTAGAGCAAGCTGGAACAGTAGATTTAGTGTTCTCTTCTCTTCCAGGTGACCTCGCTGGTTCAGTTGAAGCACAATTCGGCGCATTATACCCAGTTTTCAGCAAAGCTAGTGCCCATCGTATGGACAAAGATGTCCCTTTACTTATTCCTGAAATTAACCCTGACCATATTGAAATGATAAAAGTTCAGCAGAAACTACGTGGATGGAAGGGTTTTATCACAACTGATCCTAACTGTAGTACAATACAGCTTGCAATCACATTAAAACCCCTTATGCAGTTTGGTTTAAAGCAAGTTATGGTGTCTACCATGCAGGCGTTAAGCGGCGCTGGTTATCCCGGTGTTGCTTCCTTAGACATCCTAGATAACGTGATTCCTTTCATCTCAGGTGAAGAAGAAAAAATGGAAATAGAGGCCCTTAAAATTTTGGGCAAATACAACGGATATAATGTACAAAATGCTGAATTTCAACTCAGCGCAAGCTGTAATCGTGTTAACGTTATCGATGGTCACTTAGAATCTGTTTTCATAAAGCTTGAACAAGATCCAACCATCGAAGAAATTGAGGAAGTATTCACCAAGTTTCAAGGTGAACCTCAAAATCTTAAACTTCCAAGTGCTCCAGCTAACCCTATTGTTGTACGGCATGAAAAGAATCGTCCTCAACCGCGTTTTGACCGCGACACAAACAGTGGCATGAGCGTTGTAGTTGGCAGAATACGTAAAGATCCAATTATGACTTTCAAATATATGTGTCTGGGTCATAATACTGTTCGAGGTGCTGCAGGTGGTGGCATTTTAAGTGCTGAATTGTATGTTTCTAAAGGATTAGCTTAAACTTCTCTGCTTCAAAATTAGTTTGGTGTGATTGATGGTTAGTCGCAAACTCTGTGAACCCTTAGAAAACCGTAAAGGTACACTGTACTTTGACGGTTTCTCAGTTGAAGAATTAGCCCAAAAATATGGCACTCCCCTTTATGTTATAAGTGAGAGTCGAATCCGTGACAACTATAACCGATTATATAATGCCATAACGAGCAAATACGAGAACGTACGCATATATTATGCTTGTAAAGCTAATACTAATTTAGCAGTGCTAAAAACTCTCCAAGCCGAAGGGGCATATCTTGATGCTGTCAGCCCAGGAGAGGTTTTCATGGGGCTAAACAGTGGTTATGCGTCTGATCGTATTCTTTTTACAGGAACAAGCGTTAGAACTGATGAACTTAAATTCCTATCTGATGCGGGTATCACCGTAAATATTGATAGCCAAAGTGAACTTGACCGTTTACTCAAAATAACTGTTCCACCAAAAGTTTCTATACGCGTTAACCCTGAAGTCGTTGCTGGACATCATGATCACTGTATTACTGCTGGACCACAAACAAAATTTGGTCTCTGGGAAGAAGAAGCCCTAAAAGCGTATGCAACAGCAAAGAAGGCAGGTGTCGAACATTTTGGTATTCACATGCATATTGGTTCAGGCATTTTGACCCTTGACCCATACATTCAAGCGGTAGAGAAACTTTTAGGCATTGCTAAACGGGTTCATGATGAATTAGATATAGATTTTGAATTCATCGATCTCGGTGGTGGTTTTGGGGTTCCTTATAAGCCAACTGATAATGCTTTGGATTTATCAGAATTTACTTCTCAAGTGATTTCATTGTTTAAATCTAAAGTAACCGAATATCATCTGGGCAAACCGTTCTTACATGTTGAGCCTGGTAGATACCTTGTTTGTGATGCCAGTATATTATTAACTGCTGTTAACACAGTAAAGGTTACACCTCACCGAAAATTCATCGGTGTAGATGCGGGATTTAACACATTAATGCGTCCAGCAATGTATGGATCATATCACCCTGTTCTAGTAGCTAACAAACTAGATGCTAAAGTTACTGAAACTGTTGATGTTGTTGGTCCTATTTGTGAGTCAGGTGATGTCTTAGCTAAGGCTCGTAAGTTGCCGTCTATAGTTGAGGGTGATGTTTTAGCTATTCTCAATGCTGGCGCTTACGGTTTTAGTATGAGTTCTCAATATAATTCTCGCCCACGGGCAGCAGAGGTTATGATTCGTCAAGGTAAACCTGTATTGGTTAGGGCAAGAGAGCAATTTCAAGACTTGTTGACAAGTCAACGGATGGCGCAACAGTGTGAGTAATATGCAGTTTTGGAAAATGCACGGATTAGGAAACGATTACATAGTAATTGATGACCGCAATGAAAAAATTGATGATCAAAAAGCGTCTGCTTTAGCTAAGCAGCTTTGTACACGTCGATTTTCAGTTGGTGCAGATGGATTGTTGCTTGTTTGCGGCTCAAAAGTGGCTGATGTAAAAATGCGGATTTTTAATCCCGATGGTAGTGAGGCAGAAATGTGTGGTAATGGGATTCGCTGTTTTAGTAAATACTGTTATGATTCAGGGGTTCTTAGAAAGTTAGCGTTTCGAGTTGAAACTCTTTCTGGCATAAAAAACATATGGTTAACTCTTAACATTGCTGATGAGGTTGTAGCGGTTAAGGTTGATATGGGTGCACCAAATTGGGACTGCCACTCTTTACCTATGGTTATTGAGAACACATGTATAAATTACAATCTAGTTGTTGACAAAGAGAGCTATAGCGTAACTTGCCTGTCTATGGGTAACCCCCACTGTATTCTATTTGTTGAAAACGTTGACAAAACCCCAGTTGAGCATATTGGGCCTCTCTTGGAAAACCATGTTGTATTCCCTAAACGTACTAATGTTGGGTTTGTACAGGTTATAAACCACAATGAGCTTAAGGTGCGTGTTTGGGAACGTGGTTGTGGTGAAACCCTTGCCTGTGGCACTGGGACTTGTGCTGCTGTTGCTGCCGCAAATAAACTTGGGAAAGTTGGTAACAAAGTTACCGTTCATGTGTTAGGCGGGGATCTACAGGTTGAAGTCGATAAAAATAGCCTGTTCTTAAGTGGTGAAGCAAAAAAAGTTTATCAAGGAACCTTATTTGGAGCGAATTAGAATGAATTTTGAATATGCAGAAAGAGTTAGACGGTTACCACCGTACTTATTTGCTGAAATGGAAAAAATTCAAAAAGAAAAGAAAGCGCAAGGTGTCGACTTAATCTCTTTGAGCATTGGTGACCCTGACCTTCCACCTCCTGTTTTTGTAGTTGAAGCTCTCGCTAAAGAAGTCTCTGACTTTAAAAATCATAATTACTCCTTTAGTCAAGGTGAACCAGTTTTCCGGGAAGCCGTATCTGTATGGTATAAAAATCGTTTCAACATAGACATTATGCATGATCAGGTGGTCGCATTATTAGGTTCTAAAGAAGGTATAGCAAACATTGCCCGTGCCTTCATTAATCCCGGTGACAAAGTTCTTGTACCTGACCCGGCCTATCCAGTGTATGCTAACGGAAGTACTATTCTTTGTGATGGTACAGTTGTTCCAATGCCTATGCTTGAAGATAATAACTTCCAACCCGACTTAGACACAATTGACACTAACAATGTATGTATGATGTTTCTAAATTACCCAAATAACCCCACAGCAGCAACTGTTGATAAACCCTTTCTAAAAAAAATCGTTGATTTCGTCAAAGATAACAACATACTTCTTTGTTATGACAATGCATATTCTGAAATAACATACGACAACTACCGCGCCCCAAGCATCCTTGAAATTCCAGGTGCAGACGAAGTCGCAATTGAATTCCACTCACTATCCAAAACCTTCAACATGACTGGTGACCGCATTGCCTTTGCTGTTGGTAACAAACAGCTCGTCACAGGTTTAACAAAAATCAAATCCCAAATCGACTCTGGCCCACCCGTTTACACCCAAAAAGCTGCAGCAACCGCCTTAAACGCATATACCGGCAGAGATCCACCGGAATTTTTACGTAAAAACAACCAAACTCTCCAAGAACGCCGTGACCTCCTTGTGAATACACTGACAAAAATTGGCTACCCCTGTGAGGTACCAAAGGCAACTTTTTACGTATGGGTTAACTGCAAAGGCGATTCAATGAAGTTTACAACTAAACTACTTGATGTAGGTGTTGCTGTAACTCCCGGCATCGGCTTTGGTAAATACGGCGAAGGATACGTACGCATCACTTTCACACAACCAAAAGAACGCATCCAAGAAGCCTGCAATCGCATTGCAAGTGCCTTCTAAACGAAGAACCCAAAGTGTAACTGTGTCGATGTAATAGAGTATAAAAACCGTTTAAAATACAATTATTTGATGATGTTTCATTAACCAAAACGTAGTCGCAATGCCATGATGGTGCAACCATGTTCAAACAATTCAATAAACGTAATTTATATATTTATTTTCAACTATTTTTATCACTCTAATGCTTCAGTGTAATTACATTTTTCAGAATTAAGTTTTAATGAGTCCAGATACGTTTTTTCTGTTAGATATCCTTTCACTGTTAAAATGACAACAATAGCTACAATAAACCTTCTTTTTAAACATATTTCCACACGTTTAGTATGTCACAACAAGTTTATAACATAAAAAATTTTAGAAAGTTTTATATGCAAAAAAAAAAAACATTACTAATGAATGTGGCATATATGAGAAAATCAATAGTTTTTATATTGTCGCTCCTGATTGTGAGCGGATTATTTACAGTCCCATTCAGTGTTGCTTTAGCTCCTTATACAGCTGGGGATTCTTGGAACATAAAAACGCCTACGCCTATAACACAAGAAAGGGATAATACGTTCGTTATTACTATGGATGATAAAATCTATGCCATTAGAGCTGGTGTAACTGAATGTTATGATCTTGTGACTGACGATTGGGTCACTTTGGAGCCTATGCCTATTTCCTCAAACAGATTTTCTGCTATTGTATCTTGCCAAAATAAAATTTACTGTATAGGTCCTAATGTAACTGCAGTTTATGACCCATATACTAACAGTTGGAGTACAAAAACTTCTATAGCTAATCAGGTTGGGTCTGTTTTGCAAGTTGGGTCTGTTTTGCAGGCACATGCTATGGGCGATAAAGTTTTTGTTATGACCCGGCAAGTAGAGGATTTAGTGCAGGATGTTGATATCACAAATTATTATGGTGTAGTGAAGGATACACTGGGTCGTAGTTATTCTTGTTGTATTGCTCGTTTGTATATGTATGATCCAGTTAAGGATGTGTGGACTGAAAAAACTATTGTACCTTACCCGGTGCCTATTAGTTGGGCCTCTTTTTATGGTAAGTCTGTTTTAGTGCTGATGGATAATAAATTAGTGTTTCTTGGAGAATTTTTTACTGAAAAGAGTGTTACTTTAGAGAATAACCAACTGGGTTACAAGGTTTTGATTTATGATTTAGAGCTTGATATTTGGACTGAAAAAGAGTTACCTGTGCCTGATGGTTTTAGTTTCCATGATGCTACGGGGGTAACGTCAGGTCGTTATGCTCCTCAAAGAATTTATTTCTTCAACTCTGACCAAACATTTGTTTATAATCCTGCACGCAATTCTTGGTCAACTGCTAGCTCCATACCTACTGGTCGGGGTAGTTACAGTGTGGTTGTAGTGGATGATGTTTTTTATGTAATTGGCCATAAGGCTATTGGTACCGGGGGATATGATGAAGAAACAGGTCTTTCTTGGAGTGGTGTGCGTTATGAAGCTGTTAATTTCCAGTACATACCATTGGGTTATAATGGTGCGTTGACTTTTACGTTTTCTTTACTTCACTCTCTTTATATTGTTGCATTGTCTTTAACGGCTGGTCTTATTGTCGTTGGTTTAGTTTATGTTATTTTTCAGAAAAAAGAAACTTTAAAGAATAAAAAAATTGAAACAGAAAAAACAGAAGAACCGTATGTATAACGGACGGTGATGTTGAGTTTAAAGCAGGGGTTACATAGAAACCAATGTAGCAATTTGTTATTGGCTTCTTTATTTATCTGTTTTTATCTTCTCCGGATTCCTATAGTGCTTAGAGGGTGGAAATTTCGTTTTTAACCTTATTCTGGTTCGTTAGTTTTTATAGGTTTTTGGTATGCCCCTTTAAGTGTTAAATCGTTCGATTTTTACTTGTAGCAGTTTTCTAAAATAGCTGTTAAAAAGAAAAATTAAAGAAAAGGTGTGAGGGGCTATCTTTTTATGAATGTCACGTTTTTTAGGTATGCCATTTCTATACCTTCGCGTTCAAAGGCTTCTCTTATGGCTAGATTGATTTGTTGTTGGACTTCAAGGTAACTGCCGTAGTCTGGTGCGTGTACGAAGTAGCTGATGAAGAATTTTAGACTGTATTCGCCAAATTCATTAAAGTTTACAAATTGAGGTGAGGCGCCTTTGATGTTTTTTATTATATCAATAATTATTGGTGGAATTTTTCTAAGCTTATCATTTGGCGTATCATATGTTACACCTATGTTGAAGACAACTCTTCTTTTTTGTAGTTTTCTAAAGTTTCTAACGTATGCTGAGGTGAGTTCTTTGTTTGAAATTACTAATTCTTCGCCCTGTAGCAGCTGGAGTCTTGTGGTTAGTATGCCTATGTTTTTAACTGTTCCCCAATGTTCACCTACAGCTATGAAGTCGCCTATTTCAAATGGACGGTCAAAGTAAATGTATAATGCACTAAAGAGATCGCTTAGGGTGCTCTGAAGGGCAAATGCGATGACGATGCCTCCGATGCCTGCACTAGCGAGTGTGGTTTGCCATACACCTGGGAGTTCAAATAAACTTAGTATTATTAAAAAGGCTATAATGAAAACGACTGCTGTTATAACTTTCTTTAAGATGAATGTTCCATGTTTGCTGTTTTTTCCATCTTTGGGTACTGCTTTTTCTGTAAATCCATCGATGAATATGTTTATAACTTTTGAAACCGCATATGCCGCAAGCCCAATTTGAATAATCAAAAATAAATTATTCAACACATGATTGTACGACTCAAGAAATGAAAGTGGCGACAATGAAAATTGAATAACCAAAATTCCAATTAATATCACCATAACTGCTTTTATAGTGTCTGCAATTTTATTGCCTAAAGTTGTAGCGGTTTTTTCAACCCATTTTTTAACATACCTGCTAATAACAATGTATACACCCCAACCGATAAGACTAATTATGCTAAATATTAAAACTGAAACTAGAATCTCTGAACTTGTATGACTAATGTTTAACGTGCGTTGAAATGCGTTGCTCAAGGTATCAACAGCTGTAGTATTAGTAGCAGTTCCATTTAGGCTCATTTCTTAAAACCCTCCTGTGTAATGTCCCTTTATTACAAGAGTCAAAACGTTAAACAATTCACATAGATAAATATACTTTCTTAATAGATGAAAAAAGATTGAAAAGCTGCTTATTTTGCAGCAGCCTTTGCTAGCTTCTTTAAAATTGCATCTTTAGCTATATCATAAGCAATTGAGTAATCAAACAATCCCTGCGCTTCAGCAGCCGCGCGTTTAATCATCTCTGTTTCCGTCTTAAGTTTTAATTTACCGATAGCTAAAGCTCCAATGCCAAAAACGTTCGGTTTTAGTTCAATGCAGTCATCGTTTGAACCTAAACCTTCAACACCAAGAGGTTTAATTGCGTTAATGTCTCCTACGATTTTACATTTTGATGCCAAGTCAAGATCAGCCTTAGTTAACAGTTGAACTCCGCCTGCACCTGCTGCAAGAATAATTTCAGCATCCCGTATTGCTGTCGCCGTCTGTTCTGGTTTGCTAACCTCAACAACTTTAACTCTTTGCATGCCCACTTCAGCGTTAATTTTATCCGCAATAATTTGACCTTTAGCAAGACTACGGCTGGTTATTGTAACATCCGCTTTTTCTGCCGCATAAATACGTGCGGCTGTTTGACCAACTGGACCTGTGCCTGCTAGAACTGTAACTTTTTTGCCTTCAAGACTTCCTAAGCCTTTCTCCATAGCTGCACCAAACGTTTTTGCTACAGCTGCTGCTGCTGTGGAATATCCTCCTCTTGGATCAACAATAATGCTGTTTCCCCATGGAGCTGATTTCATAGCATTCTGAGTTGCAATGACAACTTTTTCTACTTCTTCAAAATTGCTACCGTTGATGAAGATTTTTGTGTGTGCCGCACCTACTGGTCCCCGTGGGAAAAGTAAATCAAAGACAATCTTTGGGGCATCTTCGCCTGTAACATTTTCATACTTAAATATCATGGAATCTGGGAAACAATCGACTGCTACTAGCAAATCGAATGGACTACAATATTTATCAGTATCAAGGAAAATAAAAACTGTTTTGAAATTTGGTTGCGCCATTTTTTACACCTAACAACTTGAAATACAGTTTAACAATTTAAGAATATCTAGTCATTACAGAAAAGACATTAACCCAGCAAATAAAAATGGTTTTTGTTCATTCTAAAATTTATGACAATTAAACAACAGCTAATATGAAAATCTGTCTTTGTTCTGCTAAATTTTGAAAAAATGAAAAACAGGCCACTCTTATAGGGTGTATCTGTTTAAACACAAAATTAATACGAGTTGTTTCAGTATTATTATTTGTCTTTTATGTTGATATTTTTTAGTTACATCGTTGATTATTGTCTTATCTTGTTTTCTACATTTTTACCTTCAATACTATCTGCGTATTCTTCTAATGCTTGCCTAGCTTCGCTTTGGCTGTTAAACTTTGGTTCAACA
>Ga0209737_10001133_pt1 | contig 19611 bp, 4 predicted proteins | sample TergutCu122P3_FD_187284 | JGI IMG/M metagenome (GOLD analysis project Ga0209737, IMG submission 187284) | Cubitermes ugandensis P3 segment gut microbial communities from Kakamega Forest, Kenya - Cu122 P3 (SPAdes) (version 2) | ecosystem: Host-associated > Arthropoda: Insects > Digestive system >...
CTTATTGCCTTTTGTTGATTTGCCCTTAAAGGTGATTGCCGGTGCATTTTCAAAAGGCAATAAGGCTCGCGCCGAGCGCGTGCGCGCTGTTTATGGTTCGAGCCGCGAATCTACCGAGCATCGTATTCACGAGATTTCAGAAACCTTTACCGAGCAGCGTGTTGACTTTGATTTTTTCATGCCGGGTGTAGCTTCACGCGGTTTGCATCGTGTTTTTAAGATATTCAGAAAAGAGAGTGCCGCCTGTTATTGGGTGCATGATTATTACAATGGCACATATTATCCGGATTTTGAATCGACAGAAGCGGCTTTGCGTGCCGAGAACGAGCGGCGCATAGCCGAGCAGTCGGCATTGGGTGTTTCCGATGATGATATGTTGCTGTTGGATTATGAATACGGCACATCCGAGTATTGGAAGTATTATTTTTTATCGCCTTACGGCGATGTGCTTGACGAGGGCAAGGTAAAAGACTGGCATGAAAAGCCGAGTATTGTGTTTGAGTTTCACGATTTTTTCATTGGCAAGATTTATCCATTTGTAAAGGATTTGATTGACACGCAGAAGCAAGTCAATCAGTTATCGGCAATTTCGGCTTTATTGACCAAGTTTAGTGCCAAGTCGCTGATGTTTGTTGCTTCAGAATCCATTGACGAGGAATCGGGCGGCATTGAGCAGATACGGCATGAATCAACCGGCTACGATGCGGTGATACAATACAAGTCCTACAACGAAAAGACGAAAACGCAGAATCCACAACCCACTTATCACAACACGATAGCCGATGCTTTTACGCCTTTGAATGTGGTTAATATGTATTTGCGTTTGTCGGAAAATATCAGCGGTGTTTTCGGTGCTTTGCAAGGCGCACAGCCACCATCAGGCACGCCGGCACAGATGTATGCACAGCAAAGTCAAAACAGCGCAACGAGCCTCGTAGGGGTTTTTGAAGCGATGCAGTCTTTTAAGCAGCGCAATGCTAAGATGATGGTTCAGCTTATGCAGCAGTATTACACGGAAAAACGCTATGTATTTTGTCAATCCACCGGCGAGCGTGTGCTTTGGGACCCTGAGAAAGTGCGTAACATTGAGTTTGAGGTGTCGATAACTGAAAACACCAATACACCGGCATACCGATTAATGATAAATGACATTCTGATGCAGTTGAAGCAATTCGACACACAAAACCAGCTTGACTTGCGCGGATTGATTGAAGTGGGTAATTTCCCATTCAAAGAAAAGTTGGTACAGTACTTAAACACCCGCGAGCAAGAGATGGAACAAGCGGCGCAAGCAGGCGGCTCGCTCAGTCCGATGCCGGACGATTTACAACGTGATTTATCCAATTATCAATTTTCTCCACAGGTATTGGAAGCATTTCACAACCAACCGCCCAACATACAGCAGGCGATATTGGAGCAGGTACAAGGCGGGTAATCAGTTATGAGTTATGAGTTACAAGATTAAATGAAGCAGACTATTGACATAAAAGGAATAACGACATCGGCGGCTTACGAGGATGGTGATTGTTTGGCTGTATTGAACATGCGGCGCAAGAACGGTGCGATGCAAGCTGTTGCGCCGCGCAGAACGGTACGAAGCTTTGCCCATGATTATGTTCTGTTGTTTGTGCATAAAAACGCAGGATATGAGCATTGGATAGGGATTGATAAAGACAATATCTTATGTTTTATTCACAGCGATAACGAAAAAGAAGAATTATTGCGGTGTAAAGGCAAGGTAAGCATTACACAGATGGGTAATCTGTTAAACATCTTGGACGATACCGGGCTGAAATATCTCTTATGGAAAGATGGGCAATACAATCTAATCAATCTTAAACTTGCAGGCGAGCAAGAGCCGAAAGAGAGTGATTTGGAAAAACGGATTGATGTAAGAGTAGAGGGCATTCGTTCGGCTACAGGAGTTCGTGAAATACGCGAATACCGCCAGCACAATTTACCACAAAACCTATCCAACACACAAAGGATTGATTATGCTCGCCCTTTGATGCAAAAAGCATTGGATATTGAAGCAAGGGACGGCAGACTTACCGGTTTTTTCATGGCTTGCACGGCATACGAATTATACGATGGCAGCTATGTTTTGTGTTCTCGTCCGGTCTTGTTGGGACAAGCCTTTGATGAGGGAACGCGCTACACAGCACAAACCAACATAAACGGCTCGGCAAGTGATTATTTGCAAAACAGTCTTGGTTTTAACGGAACACGAAACACGATTCCGGTTTTAAACGAAGATGGGTTTTCGGTAAAACACATGAACACAATCACTGCTTTTCGTGCCAATCAGCTTGCGAATGTTGCTAACAATACAGCACATTTCCCTTTTCTGTTCTCTTCGATGTTTTTTGATGGCAACACACATGATTTATTTACCAATATATCAGCCAACCGGTTGAGATTAAGATTATCGACTGCTTTACCGGAACAATACAGCGATATAGTAAAAGGCTTATCGGTTTTTATCACACCGCAGGTGCAGCAATACGACTTGACGGATATTAACCTCATTGAGGGCAGGGTTGATGGAAATGCCACGCACCGAATACACAGTTTTGTAGGCAAGCCCAAAACCAATCCGGAACTAATAAAGGAATTAGAGAATCAGCTTTTTTATAAGGTTCAATCTTTTTCATTTGAAGAATTAAACAACTTAGCGGGTGAGTGGCTGGATGTGGATTTAAAAGGCAAGTTGGGTGATAATTTATACACACAAGAGCTTTTGCCGATAGACCATTCACGCGAATCAATCATTCCGCAAAGGCAGTATGTTTATAATTCGCGTTTGCATGTGATGAATTACAAAAAAATCGCAGTGCGTTCTTTGCCTTTTGAACATTTCTTTCCCAATGGCAGAATAAACGAGGATGGTTTTTCTTCCGGGCAGTTTGCAAGCGACTTAGTTGCGCGCGCCGGTGTTGCGTGGTGGATGGCTGCAGACATCAAATTAGGTTTACAAACCGCTCGCACGGTGCGGTTTAGAAAACCGAGCGGCACATCTGTTTTAACCTCAGATGAGTTAATGCCCATGATAAGTTTTCCGGACACTCGCGCCTCTCGTTTAGAGATACAAAGCACTTACATAAACACAAACGGTGCAAATGTAACGAGGCGTTGGTTATTGGATTTTAAAAAACACCCTCATTATAATTTTGCCTATTATCTTCATCCCGACTTAAAGCCATTTGGCAACACTTCACATGCCGGTGTTTTGCCTGCCGTTCCGCCGGAAAGCAACACAGTCGAGTATGTTGGCAATGGAATAAAGGTATCGGCAACCAACAACCCGATGGTTTTTCCGGTATCCAACACCTATTTGGTAAGCACCGGCGAAGTATTAAATGCTACTGCCAATGTACTGAATGTGTCTGACCGTAATTTCGGACAATACCCTTTGTATATTGCCACAACACAAGGTTTTTTCATGCTTGCAGTAGGAAGCGAGCAAATAGCCTATTCGCACATCGTTCCCAGCAGTTCGCGTATTGTTCCGCTCTCGCCGGTATTATGTTCTACGCCCTACGGAATTGCTTTTTTATCAACTCGCGGTCTTTATTTGATAAACGGCAATGAGGTTGTTTGTTTGAGTTTGGCGATAGAGGAAAAGAGCGGATTGATAGAGGGTACATGTATTCGGGGTCGTGAGGATTTTTTAAAATTCATTCAACAGGCAGATAACTTATTATACAATTCGCACGAGGGTGAATTGATAATCATAAACAAGCAATATGCTTTTAATTATGTGTATAGTTTTGAGCAAAGGATGTTTTATCACAGCACAGAGCAAATAGACACAGAAGTGCGTAATATCGAGCCGAAACTGTTGGTATTGGAAAAAAGAAGCCTGAAAGATTATTCACTTCCGGCGGCATTGCTTTCGGACATATCCTTTACAACCCGCCCTTTACGATTTGGTATTGAGGAAATAAAAAAGATACAGCGGGTTATTTTGCGAGCTGCGATTTGGGACATGTGGACTTACGAGCATTTTTTATGTTTGTATGGCTCGAATGATGGTGTGAATTTCAAACTTGTACGCGCCATGTCGGCACCAAAGGCACAGGGCATGAATCACAGGGATTTTGATTTAGGTTTGATGGCAGCTTGTGCTTACCGCTATTTCATACTGAAATTTGAGGCGCAAGTGGATGACAGAACTAAGATAGGCGGTATTGACTTTATCGTGCGGCAGAATTACAGAAAAGATAAAATGAGATAATGTATTCAGTTACGAGTTACATTTAAAAAATTACGATATGATAGAGATTATTTTAGATTATTTAGTGGATGTGTTGTTTGCTGACAGAGGCGATGCGGTGATGGCATGGGTGCAAACCTTGCCTTTGATTATCGGTGCAGGGCAGGCTATATACGGCGGTATTCAAGAGGGCAAGCAGCGCAAAAAAATGGCAGATGAGTTGAGCCGTTGGAACGCTGATAATGAAGCATGGTACAACAGTAATTTTCACGGCGACTTTACGCAGCGTGCCGATGCGCAGAATATTATCCGGCAGATGCGCGAAGAAATGAATCGGCAAAGCAGTATTGACAGCAATACGGCTGCGGTGATGGGTACAACCAACGAGGTACAAGCGGCAAATCAAGAGGGGCGGAACAAAGGCATGGCAAATCTGTTTGGCGGTTTGGCGGCGCAGGGTCAGCATTGGAAAGACAATGTACAAAACCGTTACCTTGCGCGTAAACAGGGTTTGCAGGGCATGTATTATGATACATTGGGCGGGCGTGCAGAAAGTGCCAATAATCTGATGTACAATGGGATTAATACACTTGGCTCTGCCGACTTCTCGAGCATGGCAAGTGGGTTTGTCGGCAAAGGCAAGGGCGGAACTAATCCGTTTGTTTTAAACCAGACAGCAGGTTTTAATGGTTTGAAAAATTCAATTAATAATTTGCCTTTGGATGCGAGGCTTCGGTAAAAAGAAACAGATTAAGATATGATACCACTTTTTTTCATATTCACAAAGGAAAATATCCAGCGAGCCGTTGAGCAGGAAACATCATTGCTTGCGGTGCGGCGCATCCCATCCCAACATCCCTCACAAGGGGAAGAAAAAACGGATATGCTCGATGAGTTGGTCATGGATAAAGAGCAGGATGAATTGTTCAAACGCTATTTCAATCAGGCACATGCAGAGGTATTGAAGTATATACCCTCGCGTTTTATAGCAGAAACGCCGACAGATTTAGAGCCGGTGTTTCGTGAATATCCGGATTGGCGGCAGGACAGGGATTTTAATTTATGGCTCAATGCGCCCGATACCTTTGTTATCAATTACCGCAAGAGCATTGACATCAAGATAGAGCAGTTTATTGTGTATTATATTCTCTACAAATGGTTATTGAATAAATCGCCGTCTGATGCGAAAATGTACGAAGACCGTTTGGAACCAACCTTACGCGGCATACTTAGTTTACTGACAAAACGAACAGAGCCGGTGCGGCGATTACCGAATTTTCCTTGATAGCAAATAATTTTATTTTAAAATTTTGATTTATGACACCGGAAGAAAAAATAGAACAGGGGCAGGGCTTTGTTCCACGAACATTGAATATAAATCAGGTTCAGCAAGAGTTTGATAAGTCGCAGCCAATTCTTCGGCAGCTTTTTGACCGTTACCATCCCGAGCCCACTCGCGAGCTCACAGAGGAGCAGCAGCGCAAGGCACGTTGGGGTGCTACCTTGAGTGATAGTTTTGCGAGTTTGGCAGAGATGGCTGGGCATCGCGCCGGTGCGCATGTTCGTAACCGACAGGGCAAGTCGGCGGTTGCTACTACCAACGACCGCTTGCAGGAGATGGAAAGGGACTATCAAAAAAGGTTATTGCAGCACAACAGCGGACGGTTTAATGCCGATTATCAAGATTTCAATAATTTGCTTGCTTTAATGAATAGAGAAGCCGATGCACACAATGCAGCCGGTCAAATGAATTGGCAGCGAGGCAATCAGCTTGCGGATATGTCAACACAGCGAGCTTGGCATCTTGATGATAGAAATAACGCTCAAAACTTTCAGCGTGAAATGATGAACAAATCATTTGCCAATCAAGCGCAGCGCGATGCGGAACACAGGAATTTCCAGCTACAGGGTGGAACGCAGGTCGGAAGTAGAGGCAGCACAAGAAGCGGTGTTAAACAAATAGATTTAACACCAAACTTAAACAATGGCAACAATGGATTGGTAGATACTTTTTCCGGACAGATGCGGCGCGTGAATATTAGTGATGCAGAATTTAATTTTTATTTAGAGCAGGCAATGAACGATGAAGCCTTTAAGCAGAATAATTTGGGTTTGTTTCAAGTAAAGGAAGAAAAAGACCGCAGAGGCAGAGTGTTAAGTAGAACAGCGACAAGACCGATAAATATAAATACCGTAGTTCGTGCTTATATGCAAATGATTGAAGACACAACAGGATTTGATGCATCGCATTTTGACGCAAGCACACATCAGGGTATTATACAGCAAGGCGAAAATCCATTCGCAACATGGATTAATCAATAAAAATAGATAAAAATGGCAAATAATAATCTTCACAATTTATATAACAAACTACAAGCTATTGAGGGATTTCCGCAGGGAACATTTGAGCAGTTTGAGCAATTTGCATCCGCACGCGAAAACAGACAGAAAATGTTTAACAAACTACAAAGCATTGAGGGATTTCCGCAGGGAACATTTGAGCAGTTTGAGCAAGCGGCAGGATTTGGCGGCTTTAATTCTTTAAGTCCCGAACAACAGATAACGATTCAGATACCCGAATCGGAATTGAATTTGCCGCAGGCTAAACGGCAGGGGTTTTTTCAAAAAATGTTTAATGCAGATTTAATGCGCTCGGTTCCTTTGGCAAGCACAACAGTAGGTGCAGGCGGATTACCGACAGCAGGTTTAAGTCCGCAAGCAGAGAGGCGACATCAAGCAAGGTTGCACAGAGAAAACAGCGAGCCGAGTGAGGAGGAACAGCGTATTGCTATGGAATTAGAGCAGCGTAAACAGGAACGAGAAAGTTTACGCAATTCAATCCAGACAGGCAGTGCCGGCTTGAGTGCCGGCTTGTCGGCAAGTTCGGGAGTATCAAACACACAAACAAGATTACGCGAGTTAAACAGAGAAATAACCACATTAGAACGCGATGGGAAAAACTTAAAGAAGCAGCGGTATGCTATGCCTACGAGTTTTGCCACTCACAGCGATGAAGATTTTCAAAAAAGTTATGCCGAGCATCTGCAAAGAGTTGAGCAAGCAACAGCAGTTGAAAGAAGTGAATTAGAGACCTTGTTGGCAAGGCAAGAAGAATTAAGAAAGATAGTTGACGAGCAAGAAAAGTTAGTTTTACCTTCTTCTTCATTTGCCAATGAAGAAGAAGCCGACATAACCGAAGAACAAAGGGAGTTAAGACAACTCATTTCTCGAATACAAAACTTAGAAAGGCGCATTGAGCGCAAAACAAAACCTATCCGTAAAAAAGATGCGGATTTACTTGTGGAGCATCAACGCCGTATAACTGCGCCTGCACTTGCTGTTAATACAGATATGCGCAAACAAGCCGATGCATTGCGAGCTGCAGGCAATATGACATCGCGTGAATTTAATACCTTTACTGCACTTAGCAATGAAACTAACCGGATATTGAACGCACCCAACCGAAATGAGCAAACCGACCATTTGCAGGATTGGGGCAATTATTTCAGGGGGATAGGTCAAAACCTTATTCAGCGCGATACTTGGACATTGGGATTTACCGAGATAGCACGGAACGTACATTTGGCGGGCATTGAAAAGAGGTTTAATAAACAGAAGCAACTTCTACTTGAGCAAGACATTGACTTAACCCAAATGACAGAAGAACAGGCAGAGGCGTTTTGGGAAAAAGTATTCGATGAGATGAGCGATGCAGAAGCTTTGATATTAAATGCTTTTGCGCTCAATGCACACGCGCAGGGTATCCGTGCCGAAGATATTTCGCTTGCTTATCAGGGCGGAGAGGGATTGGCGAAGAATTTACCTTTTATGGCGGAGTTTATGCTCGTTGGTGGCATGAGTGCTGTTGCACGAAAAGCCATCTATAAAAGTTTAATGAAGCAGGGCAAGAAACAAACCGCAGTAGCTTTGCGTAATGTTTTGGAGGGAGGCACATACGCACGTAAAAATTTGGGCGGAGGCATTGTTTCGCACACGGCAGGTAATGTAGGTACAGCAGCCTTGATGCCGAGTACTTGGGCGACAGTAAGTCGGGATTATTTGGATTCGGTTATAGACGGAGAGCAGTACGATGGAATGGGTTTTGCTCGCAGTGTTACCGGCATGATTACCGAAGTTATCAGCGAGAAAACAGTTGAGAATTTTATAAATTTCGGCATTATGCGTGCCGGACAGCGTTATGGTGGCAGCTTCGGTCGCGGTTATTCGCGCATTGGCAGGAAGTGGCGCGAGGGACCGTTCCGTCATGTTCCGCTTTACGACCCTCTTTCGGAAATACTTGGCGAGTATTCAGAATCTGCCATGACCTACATCCGTTCGTTTAACCCACTATACGATGACAAGAGCAATGCCGAGTTACGCGCAGAAGCAGCTCATTTGTGGACATTGGACGGACAGGCTGTAATGATGGCTTCGATTGTGCCGATGACTTTTTTGCCGGTAATAAACAGCACGGTGCGCACCAACTTACCAAGCGCAAGGCGCAGGGAAGCCACGAACCTGATGTATCGTATTGAGCGGGCGCGACAGGGCAAAGATACAGTGCTGCAAGAAAGGTTGGAACAGGAATTAGGTTTTGTGTTGGGCGAGGCAGGCTTACAGGATTATCTTTCCGACCGACAGAAAGGCGAAGATTTGTCGGTGCAACTGACAGAGGCTTATCGCAGCGGAAATTTTGAATTATCTGCGCAGTTGGAAAATCAGATAGAAGAATTAAACGCTTGGCGTGGCGAGAAAGCACAGGCGGCGATGCGCAAGTACAGAGAGAGCAAAGAAGCCTTTTACAAGCTGTATAATGAAATTGTGAATACAGAAATTGATGCGGATATTTCGGACATCAATGTATTAAAGGACATACTGCTTGAACAGGGCAGGCAGCAAACAGTTTTGAGTGAGGCATTACTTGGTACTGACTTTGTATTTAATTCAAATGAAATAGGCAAATACGATACAGAGCTTTTGGAAGAAACCATCCGGCAGGTTTTGTTTGATGCCAAACTAAGCAGCGAACAAAAGGGTGCGGTATTAAATCAGATAAAAATTTCTGTATTGGCAGAGCGCAGCAAGGCAGCCACAATGCGTAGTTTCCTTGAGTTTTACCGAGAAGAGATTGAAGCCGAGAAACAAAAGAGTACTGATGAGGCGGTAGTGGTTACAGGCGTTTGGGGTGATAAGACAGGTTACTTAGTTGGAAATTTTGAGATTGAGATTAACAATGATGATTTGATAAGCATACGCGATGATAGTGGCGCGGCGGTTTTTGTTGATGCCGATGGTGTACGAACGGTTATTCCGGCAAATGAATTGGGGAATATTGATATTTCAGATATTACAGAGACAAGCGACTTATTAGAAATCAAGCGTAAAGAGATAGTTGAAACCTTTGATTTAGTTGCTGCGATAATACAGAGCGAGGCAGGTTTGCAAGCTGTAGGATTTGGTGATACGGTGATAGTAAACACAAAGGGCAAAAACGCAAAAGGCGAGGATATTGTTGTTGAACATACCGGCGTGGTAATGAATAAAAACAGTGCGGGTAAATTTATCGTACAGTTGGAAGATGGCAGTATGCTTGCGGTTCGAGCAGATGATATTGTAGAGAAAGTGCAAGCGGACATAGAAGCATCGCAAAAAACAAACCACTTAGATATTCAACAAGAACAATTTGAGCAGAATGCGATAGAAATAAGAGATTGGAATGATGCGGAAAGTTTTCTTCTTGTAATGGAAAGCAATGCAGAAATTGCGCAAGAATTAGAGTTAACGCCCGAAAATTGGTATGCTGAATTTGGTGAAACCGGCATAGTAGAAACGCCTGCAGGCGAGGTAAAAATGGGCGAAAATCAGTATTTGAAATTACATGCTAAAAAAAGAGGCAATCAATTTGGCATGGTAAAACCTACCTTGATTAATCCGGATGTAATTATAGAAAAACAAGCAATACAAGAGGGTGCTGAACGGAACACAAAATTACTGTTTGTTAAAACATTTATAGACAACAACGGACAAAAACACATATTTTTTGAAAGTGTAACGGTGCGGCAAGATGGGATGGAAGTTTCTATTAGCAGTCATATTGCGGACAGAAAAACGATAGCCCAAGAATTAATCAATGGAACTATCGTTTATAACAAATTTGCCAACAGCTCTGAAAGTTACTTAGCTGAAAACCGAAACGGTTTGCCGGACATTGTTCCTACGCAAGCAAATTCTACCGACAAAAGTACAAATACTATACCAAATGCGCAAGAGATTGAGCAACAAAAGCAGGATTTTTTAAATTCTTTGCCCATAAACAACAAAGGCGAGTATATTTTTGATAAGTTTACCCCGGAGCAGAAGTTAATGTTTTCCGAACTGGATAACGGCAGGGATTTGGCAGTTGCGGTAGCGCGCAAAGGCAGCACGGATATTCAAGCGCGGATTGACGACTTGAACAATAAACTTGTCAAGGTTAATCAGGATTTAGCGAGTGGCGATTTGAACGCGATAAATCGCCGAAACAGTTTGCAGGCTCAAATCACAGAATTGCAGGCAGAGAAAGCTGTTTACGACAGTTATATTCAAGACATTCAAGAAGTAGAGCGTGCTGAGTTAGAACGCAAAGCTGCTGAAATGGATGCGCAGCGAGCGCAACAGGAACAGCAGCGCAAAGAGTGGCAGGCGGCAAACGAGGCACAACGCCTTGCCGAGATTGCTGAAATAGAATCTTTGAAAGGCATACCCGATGTAACGACAGACACAGCGGAAAAAGCACGTTTGCGAGGTTACAGAAATGTGTCGGGTACGCGAGTAGATAGGAATGGAATTATTCCGGTAGAGAGCTTTACAGAAACAAGTCGGAAGTTTGCCGACAGACAAATAGTTCCGGTACAGCGAACGATTGTAGAGGCAGGCGCGGTAGAGCCAAGTCATATGGGCGGAGTACGCAACAACAAGTTTTTCATTACAGAGGCGCAACCCAAAGAGCGGACAGACAAAGCGAGTGCAGAGGCAGAGAATCAGATTGCGAGTAATATTCATCCCGAAGAAATAACAGGCTCGGTTGGTGCATTTCAAGGTGCGCCGGTAGTGAATGCACGCGGTGAGGTTATTCAAGGTAATAATCGAGTAAAAGGATTAAAGACTATGTACCAATCGCACAAAGCAAATGCCGAGAAGTACAAGCAGTATTTGATAGACCATGCGGCGGATTATGGAATGACGGCAGAGCAGGTGCGCGCGATGCGTCATCCGGTGGCGGTAGATATTGCGGCTGTAAGCGATGCAGAAGCTATTCGATTGGGGCAATATCAGATGTCAGACCTCGAAAGTGGCGGAGAGCAACGAATGAGTGTTGCCAATGTTGCGCGAGGATTAGGAAAGGATATTGGCAGGTTTGCGCAAATGCTTTTCCCGCAAACGGCAGAAGAAATGAGCATGTCGGAGCAGCTTGATGAGAACGGTAAGCAAGCCTTTGATTATTTACATCGAAAGAAATTGATTAACAATACCGTTTATCAGAGCGCGTTTGACAGCAAGGGAAGAATCAAGCCCGAAGCGAAGAAAGATTTGCAGGATGTAGCAAGTTTTGTATTGTTTACCGGTGCGAATGACAATATGCGCAGCATGTTTGGTAATTTACCGGACAAAGCGCGGAAAGCCATTTTACAAACCATACATCGCGATGCGCAAAGTGCGGCGGAAGACAGTATTTTACACGAGCTACGCGAGGCGATTGAGGCATATAATATTTTACTGCGTGATGTAGATTTTGCCGAAAGAAAAACATTTGCTGAATTGCGGGTTGCGGTTGAAGATGCAAGAAAACAAACTGCATTATTTAACACAGAAAATTCGCTTCCTTTGGAAAAATACTCTAACTTTGTGCTGAATTTAGCGGTGCGGTTTAAGGCAGATTCACAGGCTGGGTTGCGCAGTCGTTTCAATGGGTTATACGACAGTTTACAGGGTGTAGGCGGCAATTTACTTGAATTGGCAGAGAAATTAACCAAAGCAGAAGCAGTAAAAAAACACTTTAATATAGATAATTATGTATCCAATGGACAAATTCAGCGCACTGATGTGGGCGAACTTAATCATGGTGCTTCTGGGCGAGGCGCAAGTGTCGGAGCCGGAACACGAAGCAGAGATATTGGCGAGTTACAGAGAGGAATTAGAAGCCGAGAACAAAATACGGCGAGAGAACGGACATCCGACAGTAGAGGAAGAACTGAGCGCGATAACCGGACAGACGATAGAGCCGGTGTTGTAGAGCGTAGCGACTTACAGGACAGTTCGGCACAGGTTAAAAAATATATTCCTTATTGGGAAGATAAAACCATTGACAGCAGCGAATATATTAAACAGTTACAAGAGGCTGTTGAATCTCTAAGAAAAATAAAAGATTTTGACAAAGGGATAAAAATTTTAGGTTGGCAAACGGCGGCTGATTTGTATTTAGAAATAAGCAAAGAATTACAAAACTATCATAATGGGCAAGGGATTTCTGAAAGTTGGAGTAAGTTGATAGATGAAAATTCAGGGCAATGGCTGTTAAATAATATTTATTACAGTTTTGACAAAAAGAGCCAACAGGAATTAGATAGATTATTTAACAAATATATACAAAGCAATGAGCAAGGAAACAAAACCCGATTGGGTAACAGACAGACAGTGGCAAGCCATTCCTTATTTGGCGCATTGGGAAGCACAAAAGCGCGGAATGGAATTGAACGCACGCTCGTACATTTCATCGGCAGAAGAAGCGGCGCGACAGCAGGCGCGAGCATACAAGGAGGCTGGAATAAGTCATCCTTTAAACAAGGATTAAAAGAGCAGGCGCAAGCCAATGGTACGTGGATTGATGACATATCCACACTTGGCAGTCCATCAAAACACCTGATAGGTGGTTTTGAAAACGAACTGTATATTTCTAATGACGTACAGCACGTTATCAAACTCAACAACTTCAACTTTCTGAATGATACAGACGGTCAGTATGCCAATACGCGGGATTTTGATTATTTCCTTGACCGGTTGAACTCACATAACGAGTTATTTCCCAAAGATAAATACGAAATTTTAGGTTTTGCTGAGAACAGCAAGGGCGAAATCTGTATTGTGTTGCAACAGCCATTTGTGGTAGATGCAAGGCTTTCGAGTGTGGAACAGATAGATGCGCATTTGGCGAAGATAGGTTTCAAAAAAGGAACATTATCAAATGGCTTGCAGGGTTACAGCAATGGCATGTACGAATTGTCGGATGCCAAATCTGCCAATGTATTGATAGACACCAACGGCGATTTGCGTTTTATTGATTTGGATATTAGCAGCAGAGCATTTTTTGAAAGGAACAGCAAGGAAGATAAGCCGGTACAAACCGATATTGGAGATAAGCAACCAACACAAACTTTATTTCAGCAAGGGACGGCAAAGAATTTCCGAACCATAACGAAAACACAACATGACCGTTTGCTTGCTGTATTGAAGCGCACCGGGCTTGCGCGGAATTTCTTAATAGATGCGCAGGCAGAGGCATTGCTTGGTGCGGAGGGTATTCGGGTGTTTCGTGGACTTTCGGAACTTAGCAAAGCGCATACAGTAGAGCAATTTATACTTGATGTACTTAATGGCAAGATAAAAAAAGGAAAGCAATTTATTTCAATACCGGAAAGAGCAAATAGATTAGCAGAAAAAGCAATAGGACACGAAATTAAAAGCCATAGCATACACGCTGACGAAATAAGGCATATTTATAACAAGCACGGCGAGGGTAACAAGAATTTATCAAAAAATGAAATACCATTGCGCAAAGAAGATATTGCTTTATTACCATACATTATGGCTGCGCCTGACAGGGTTGAAAAAGGGACAAATGCGGCAAATGGAACAGAAAGTGTGCGTTATATAAAAGAGTTGAGCAATGGAATAGTGGTTGTTGTAGAGCGCGAGGGTAAGTTTTCAGCTAATGAAATGGAAAATGTTACGATGTGGGCAAACAAAAAAAGTCATTCCTCTTATGGCGCGGTTGCATTAAATACCCCACGTAACACGTCCGAAACGCTTGTCATAAGTCCGAATGACATTGCAAAGATACGCAAAGATTTTGAAACTACAAAACAGCAGGTTGAAAACAATTTGCGTATGCTATTTGTATGGCACGGCTCGCCATACTCGTTTGATAGATTTGATAAGAATAAGTTTTTGAGCGGCGAGGGCTCAATGGCTTATGGTGCGGGGTTTTATTTTACAGATAAAAAGAGTATTTCTGAGTATTACGCCCAAAATAAACAAGAAAATATCTATATCAACGGAGTGCAAAAGTCGTATAAGGATTTGAACAATGCACAAAAGTATGCAGTAGGCGTATTAAATTCTAATAATTTCAACAAAGAGCTGTCGATTGCAGAGATAGAAAGGGTAAATTCAAGAAGTGCTGTTGTAGAGATTGGCAAAGCTGCTATTGAATTTTTACAAAACAACTCTATTGAATTAAGGCGCGGAAATATTTACAATGTAAAAATTCACGGCGACAAGACGGTTGAGGATTTGAATTTTATACGTTGGGACAAAACACTCACAAAGAGCCAAATTGAAGTTGTTAAAAACATCTTTAATGATATTGTAAACCAAACAGAAGATTATCGCGAGGCGAGTGCATTAAGCCGCGAGCTTTATGAGTTGGCAAAGTCATTGCACGAAACAACAGCAAGCGAAGTTTACGGAACATTGGCAGTATATTTAGGTAGCCAAGAGGCGGCATCGGAAGCATTATTAGAGTACGGCATTGACGGCGTGCAATATCCGACAGAAAGCACCATCAAAGGCTCACACGAAAACTCATTTAACTATGTAGTATTTGATGCCAACGCGATAGAGATACAAGAACGAATCCGCCCAATGGCAACTTCCAAAGGCGAGATATACGGTTTCGTAACCAAAGAGGGCGATATTTGGATTGACAGCAACCATTTGAATGCCAACACGCCGATACACGAGTTTGGGCATTTGTATTGGAGTGCGGCGATGCCTGCAGAGATGAAAGCGAAGATAACCGAGTTGTTGAAACAAACGCCGGAATGGAAGCGGTTAGAAGATAATCCTGCGTATGCACATTTAAAAACAGACGATGCGAAAGCCGATGAAATTTTTAATACCTTGCTTGGCAATTACGGACAAAACAGCCAACGAGTGAATGAGATTATCGGCAATGACATTAGTCTGTTTGCGCGCATTATAAGTGCGTTGAATGAGTTTTGGAATTGGCTGAAAGCACAGTTTGGCGACCTGCAGGCGCAGGTTAAGGTATTTGCGAAGCAGACTTTGGAAGAATTGTTGAGTGGGGAGCGGATAAGAGAACTGCAACAGATTGAAAGTACACGAGCGCAAAGCCCACTTGTTGTAACTGATATAAATGGAACACACAATGTTATTGACTTAAATAATGCGCCGGAACTTGATAGATATTTACGCAATAACAACGTAACGAGTGAAGATGTAAATCAATTTCAAAGATGGCTAAATAGAAATAAAGAAAATTATGTTCGCCTTTATCACGGAACAGCAAGTAATAATCCAATAAGCGAACAAGGAATTTTAAGAACAACAGCAAATAGAAAGAAATCATATCAAAGCGAAAGTGGATATGTTTATTTGAGCCGATACCCAAGCAGTGCAAGATTATTTGGAGAAATGAATAATACGACCGGGAGAACAGCCGTATATGCTGTTGATGTAAAAATCAAAGAATTATTGCCGGATACAGACCAATTAAACAATCAAAGAGCAGTCGGAAATAATGTTGGCAATACGCTTGCTGAAAGTTTGATTTTTGGAAACGGTGCGAGAGTTAGAAGAGATATAATGCCATACGAGTTAAGCGAAACTCGTTTTGATTCTCAAATTCAATATGCCGACCAAGCAGATTTTGACTTTGATGTATCTGGCATTACCGCCAACAACGCCCAAGAAATGCAACGCATTAAAGAAAATGAACAAGCCAATGGTACATTTATGCTTGCGCCAAATGGCAAGAAAACGAATTTGAATGAGCGTGCGTGGTTGCAGGTGCGGACAGAGGCGTTTAAGGCTTGGTTTGGTGATTGGGAGAATGACCCTGAAAACGCGAGTAAGGTTGTGGATAGTAATGGCGAGCCGATGGTGGTTTATCATCGAAGCCCTAATGTATTTACGACATTTGACAGAAGTAGAATTGGTTCAAACACTGATGCCGGATGGATTGGCAGTGGTTTTTATTTCTATGGCGAAGTTTCCGAAAGTTATGGATATGGGAGTTATTCATACGAAACCTTTTTGAATGTGCGCGGTCCATACTATGTGAGCAATGAGCAAAATTTAGATTTAGCGGAGCAGAATGATATTGATGTATCGAATGAATTTTCAAGAGAAGTACAATCAGAAGGGCATGATGGAAGTTATTTTAATGGGGATTTTAGGCAAGAATGGGTTGTTTTCAACCCCAACCAAATCAAATCTGCCACCGACAACAACGGCAATTTTGATAATACAAGTGATGATATTCGTTTTCATTTTATCGGTGAGCAGGGTGCAAGGAATTACGCCGAAAATACTGCGCAAGAATACAGTACACCCTCAAGAGAGCATTGGATTAAGGGTATGGAAGATGACTGTCATGCAAGGCTTACAAAAATAGCAGAAGCACAGGCGAGGCTTGATAATTTGGGTGTTGCGCGGGAAATGGAAACTGCATTTGAGGCTAAAAAGGCGCGGATAGATAAGTTGCTTAAGAGCGAGCCGATAGAGATAACAGGCAATGAGCATCAAGGTAGATATGAGTTGAATAGGGATAGCGCGAAAGACTATATTTTAAATAATTTACGCAAGCCTTACACAAATAAAGATACAGGCGAAAGTATAATTGTTTCTCGCAGGGGTGCAAACGAAGTTACATCACACGGCGAGCGAGATGTAGCGCATTTACAATCTATTGTTGCTATCCCGCAGATAATTGAAAACGCTGTGTTTATTTCAGAGGAAGCGGGAAGTGCCGGAAGCAGATATGATGTTTACAGATATTATGTTGTTGGGTTAAAAATAGGCGGTGTAGATTACACGGTAAAAATGGTTGTGGGAAGAAGCGGAAATAGTTATTATTATGACCACGCATTAACACAAATAGAAAAGGGTAATCTTATTGAAGCTACACGACTATCAAACTCGCTTGACAACAACACTAATACCCTTTCTGAGTACAAAGATAGGAGATTAATTTCTATTTTACAAACAAACGAGCGAGAAAATGCGCGAAAGATAAAAATAGCTACCGGATGGGAGCGTGGCGCAGATGGTAAGTGGCGGTATGAGATAGCCGATGTAAGGGTTAATGTAAACAATATTGACTTGCGCCGCCGAGAAAACTATTTGACTAATATAGTTGAGGGCAGAGAGCGTGCAGAATTGTTTGAGGTATATCCGGAATTGCAGAGCGTAAAGATTACGGTAAAAAACATTCCAAGCGGCAGGGCGCATTGGAACAGGGAAAACAATGAAATTGCACTAAATAGGGCAAGTTTTGACAAAGGCGATGTTAAAGGTATTAATGTTGATATTATTCACGAACTGCAACATGCTATACAGGACATTGAGGGGTTTGCCAGTGGCTCGAACTCAAGTAGCAGCCGTTTACTTGACTATATGACAAGCGTTGGAAATTTGAGGATACTGCAAGCAAGATTTGACGAATTTTGGAAAACTCCATTAGGAAAAAAGATAGATGCAGAGATGGATGCCTTTTTAGACCAAAATGTTAATCCAACAGATGGTCAATTTCGTGAATTTGAGCGAGAGTTGCTAGAAAGACATCCTGAATACAAACACTTTCAAGAGACGGTGTCTGAACGTCTTGATTCTGAAAAGAAAAAGCCAACAACAAGCAAAGATGCGTACAGACGTACAGCAGGCGAAGTTGAGGCACGAAATACCGAAACTCGTATAAATATGACTTTGGCAGAACGCCGCGCTTCGCTTGCCGAAGAAACGGAAGATGTGAGCCGTGCCGACCAGATATTTTTGTATGCTAATTTAGGTGTGAGCAATGCAAGCGCAAAGCCTCGCACCAAGCAAGGCATTATTCGTGAAGTAAACGAACAGGTAGATGCCGAGATAAAAGCCTTGCAGGAAAAACGCGCACGAGCCATGCGCGAGAAAAAGGAAATACGCAATAAATTTGCAGCCGAGCAACAGCAGCAATTATTTGAGCGTGAAAACCGCACACCGAATTTATTTGAGGTGCTTGCCGATTTCAGCAGCGAAAACTTACAGAACGCTACGGCAGAGCAGAGCCGGATTATTGAAGCCACAAGTGAGCGGATAAGAGCATTGGAAGTGGGCAGACAGGCGCGTATTGATGCTGCGGTGGCGGCGTTTGACAGTCAGCAGGTGTTGTTTAAGAACTCCCATAAATCCCCTCTCAAAGCGGGGACTTTGGATGGTGCTGACATAAACAAGCCGGTGTTTTCGGTTGATATTGGCAGATTTGCGCAGGAAGTATCGGAATATCACAAAAAAAACACTAATTTTGCGCGTGTGCAGGCAGCGGCTGCGGCTTATGACAATGCCACTACGAACGAGGAGCGCAGGTTTGTGGCTTTTGATTTGGCGGATGCGTTGAATGAGGCGCACGGAAAAACGAACAAAGAGTACGCTTACAAAATATTTAATGATTCAGAGAGTTATATTTCAACAATAGAGTTAGAATATAACATCAAACTATCAAATGAAACAATAGAGAGAATTAAAAACAATGTATGTGCAAGTTTTAATGAAGACACGAAAATAGCTTCATTTATTGTAAGCAACATAAATAACTCTAAAAAATTTATTGAAAGTTGGATTCACGAAAACATACACAGGGAAGTGCATAGCAAATATGATGTTGTATATTTAGAAAAAGTATTTTATTCGCTTGACGAAAAAATTCAACATCGTATTAAAAAAGCATTTACAGATGCAGGTTATGAAAAATTGAGTAATGCAAGTTTGTTAAACGAAGCATTAGCGTATCTTGCGGAAGAATTTTATAGACAGACCGCAAAAAGTCGGATTGATTTAACAAATACCGAAGATATAAAATTAATAGCAAAAATAAGCAAGATAGACAATGTAGATTTTAATAATATATTTGCAGATGTTTACAACCGCTTAATGAATAATAAAACAGAAGAATATGAAAAAGAAAAAGAAAACCGAAGAAGACTTTTTGGAAATCAATGGCAAGACGGCATTTCATTTAACGCTTCCCAACGGCAAGAGAATACTTATGACATTGAAAGATACCGAATCGGAAGAAGCCAAACCAACCTAAAACCCACTTACACCGGCAATATTGAGCAACACATCCATGAATTGGGTGATTG
>Ga0209737_10001134_pt1 | contig 19603 bp, 18 predicted proteins | sample TergutCu122P3_FD_187284 | JGI IMG/M metagenome (GOLD analysis project Ga0209737, IMG submission 187284) | Cubitermes ugandensis P3 segment gut microbial communities from Kakamega Forest, Kenya - Cu122 P3 (SPAdes) (version 2) | ecosystem: Host-associated > Arthropoda: Insects > Digestive system...
ACTATGACCGATATAGTGTGTGGTATAGTTAATTTTCGCATATCAGGTAAATTAACGGTTTAAAAAATTCAATAAACACCTGTAAATCCCCATTAAAACACCAAAAAATAATAAGTACTAAGGTCTATTGATTTATAACCCGTTAAAAACATGAAAACTATCATGCCCTAATAGGAGAGTATCTATGAAGTTATAGTGTGATAAAAACTGAATTTTAGTAGCTATTTTTTATTCTGCTATTAATGAGCATTAATGCTAACAACGCAAAATATTTGACGTATATTTTAAAATTGGTTTTATGATGGTTTGTAGTTCAAGTTACACATACTTGATGAGGGATATGTAACGGAAGCATTTTGGAAAAGGTAACTTTATAATGCCGCAGTATTCTTTACAGCTAGGTAAAGATGGAGAAAAGCTTTCAGCTTAAGCCACAGGATATTCATGTTGATTTGATTCGAACGGTAGCTTTGATAGCTATTATTTCGGTTCATGCTGCAGGCAGAGAGTTTATAACCAGTCAAGAGGTAAACCAGTTTAGCACTATGGGTATGGCAAGTTGGGTTGCAGTACTCATCTACCAATGTTTTGCAGTGTTGGGTGTACCTTTGTTTTTGATGCTGTCAGGTATGCTTCTGTTGCAACCTGAAAAAAATGAGAGTCTCAGTGTATTTTTCAAAAAACGCTTCATCCGGATAGGGTTACCGCTCATATTTTGGACTGGCATCTATTTTGTTTGGGACTTTTTAGTTGTAGGCTATCCCTTCACCATAGGCACCATAATACAGGGCACATTAAATGGTGCTTATACCCAGTTTTGGTACATCCATGTGCTCTTTGGACTCTACTTGTTAACGCCACTTATGCGTGTAATTATAGCCCATGCGGGTCGGACGCTTATCAAATATTTTGTGGTGCTGTGGCTTATCAGTGTATCCATTTTACCCTTTCTGGCTTTATTATCACCCTTCCTGCCCAGCAAAAACATCTTTATTATAACGGGGTATATGGGATATTTTGTTTTAGGCACATATCTCTGTTCGGTGCAGATTCGGCGCAGAATAGCATTGGTGTTTATGTTTCTTGGAACAGCTTTGACTGCGTTGGGTACTTATGTGTTGATGGCCTCTGGTGCTGAGAAAATGTACTTCTTCCAAGAATATCTTAGTCCAACGGTGATTTTTGCGTCTGTCATGGCATTTCTACTATTGCTTACAATTAAACCGCCAACACCTCAACAGGAATCTAGTCCATCCATATGTAGTAAACTCATTAAAACAATCAGTAAAAACACGTTAGGTATTTATTTTGTTCATGTTATAGTGATTGAAACCATCCAACTTGGACTATTGGGATTTATGCTTAACCGTGAAATACTCAATCCTATAATTGCGGTTCCTCTTCTGATGGCTATTACACTGTTTATTTCGTTAGGTATAATTCTTTTACTCAAAAAGATACCTGGCTTAAAGAAAATAGTCACATAGCAATGTGTCTTGCAGATTAAGATTGTTTCAATAGCATGGATCATAAATAATATGGTTGAGTATATAGCAAAGTGAATTTGCATGTCCTATTTTTCGCGTAGTAGCAAATCAAATTAAATCATGAAAACCATATAAAAAGAAGCAGTTCAAGCAACAATCAGAAACACATATGTCAATGTCATTTTGACTTGCTATATATCATTTTTTCTGATGGCTCTTTTGTAGTTTGAGATTTTCTATCTGATCTAAAGGTCTCGTTGCACATCATCAAACTGGCCTATAGTCTGGTCTTTGAAAAAAGAGAAAACTAACTTTCATCGTCCAATAAAAAGTGCATAATAACTATTTTCAAATAGTCGTCATCGTTTGAATAAAACTTTCAAATTTTGGGACAAAAACTTGTGTGAACTATATATTTTATCCAGCACTTCATTACGCTTCAAAACGTTCCATGATATTTCACATCGTTACAAACATCAATAACTGGAAGATATTTGTTAAATAGTATATCTAAAACGCTACAATCAACAGTTTGTGTTAATGTTTCAGGGTGCAGAAACACTTCTGTGATGCTTGTTTAATAAACTGCCATTTAAGACACCATAGTTTCGTTGATTTTTCAACTTACGCATACGCAATACAGGAGTTATATAGCATACACATTTACGGGAAAAAACTGTTTTATGAAAAAATTTATATCCAAAGTCTCAGTATAAGAATATACAAACCAAATGATAAACTGTTGCAGGGCTTTAAATTGAATAAAAAAACTTTAAGCACATTAGCAATTGTCATAATTCTCCTGCTTACATCATTAGGAATAATAACCTGTTTAATTGTGCAAAACAGGTCAAGTGCCATCCGAGTTGCATGTGTTGGCGATAGCCTCACACAGTCAACGGAGTATCCATATAATCTCATGAAAAAACTCGGTGATGATTATGTGATACGCAACTTTGGCGCAGGTTCCACCACAGTTGCTTTGGGTTCCGAAACGCCCTACATGGACTCAATAATGTTCCCAGACGCCATAGACTTCAAGCCCGATATCGTAATCATCATGCTGGGAACCAACGATGCACAGCCAAGTCTTTTCCAATTCAACAATACTTTCGTAAAGGATTACATGACACTGATACAAGCCTTCCAGAAGCTACCTAGTAACCCAGAAATTTGGTTAGTACTACCCCCACCGATTTTCAGCGACCAATCAGGGTGCATAAGCCCTGAATACTTTGAGCAGATCATAATTCCAGGTATCAAACAAGTTGCAAACGAGGCCAAATTGCCTGTTATCGATGTTTATTCACTCTTAATTGACCACCCCGAATACTTCCCTGATGGTGTACACCCAGATAAGACAACAGGTAGCTGGGGTAAGGAACCTGCTGCACAAATAATCGCCACCGCAATACACAAAGCTATAACCGCATCGCACTCCTCAGTTGCAGCATAAGGTTTTTTGTAACTTGGCAAGTTGTGAACTGTGGCAAAGTAACTATGTGGTTGAAAGACAATCATATATGGAAGGGGTAAATAAATTATTCATAAGGCGACCTCCGAAAACCTATATTTTTCCAAAAATAGCATGTTGAAAAACCGTGCAACTATGTTGTTTGATTTTCTAAAATGGGGTTTTCGGAGGCTGCCATAAGTAATGCACAGCAATGTAATGGAAGTAGAAGAAGGTAAAGTTATTTTCTCCAAGCGAAGTCATTTATAGAAGTCACATTTTATAATGGTAAGTTTATTCATAAATCGAGAGGGAAAATGGAATGAAGCCGATAGCAACAATTTACTGGCTAAGATTGATAATAGGGATTATATCTGGGATAATATGTGCCGTTTTGTCGAATTTTTTGATAACATATGGCATGGAAGGAACAAGTGTTTTACTTTACTCGATTTCACTTACATTGGTAATTTATTTGGTGTCACTTCGTTTGTTAAAAATGAAGTTCCAAAGCAAAGTTGAAACACCTTCAAAGATAACGATGACAGGCATATTTATGTACTTTATAGCTTGGCTGGTTTTTTATATACTGTTCTATACAATAATAGTTGCAAGTGCAGGTGGAATAGTCTAAGTATAAAATGGAATGAAAGAAAAAAAGTTATTCTTCTTCCGTTTTAACTCCAGTTTCTGGAGTTGTTGTTTGTGTTTTTACCTTAGTAAGGGCTTTGCCACCGTTGAAAAAATTAGCAATAGTTGCTTGACTTTTGTCACTACGCACCGTTTCGATGGTATCTTCGTTATCCTCAGTTTTCTGATTATTTGTACTCACAGGAGCAGGAATATTCATACGAGTTAGAATACGCATACAGTCAGCCCAAGCAGAAAAATAGCCACGATCGAAATCACCATGAAGTCCACTGCGCATGTTATCTAAAAATTCTCGTCTGTAAGCGTGAAGAGATACTTTGTCACTTAGGTCTAACTTGGAAAAAAAAGCATAACTATCGTTAGCATTTTTTCTGGAGAGATACATTCCGTACAGTGCACGAAAGTAACCTCTATTCCATTCAGTTTTTTGCAGTTTCTGTTTTACTCTTTCCAATTCACGTTCAGCTTCAGCGAACTGTCTACTAACAATTAATTGGAAATATCGTGTCACTAATGCTTGAGATATAGGCATACTTAACGACCACAGGGTTTACTGGCTCTTTTCTTCGTCAGAGATATCCTCTATACCGTTTTCGGTAACTTTAAGGATTTCCTCGCCTTCAGGCAAATAAGGACTTGAAACAAGGCGAGCAACACGTGTTGGACCATAAGATGTACGTCGCAAGTAAATACGCGTTTGACTATTGTGGCCAACGATGTTACCCCCAATAGGGTGAAGAGCATCACCAAAGAATTGGTCAGGTTTTGCCATGACCTGATTTGTTACAACTGCAACAGCGTTAAATGCGCGAGCTAAAGAGGTGAGTTTGTGCATGTGCTTGTTTAATCTCTGCTGACGGTTAGCGAGCATTTCTCGACCTATGTACTCACTGCGGAAATGCGCTGTTAATGAATCAACAATGATTAGTTTGATATTGTTTGCCTTAATTATTTCATCAGCATTCTCCAACAGAAACATTTGGTGATCAGAAGTGTAAGCCTCAGCATAAATTATATTCTTCGCAACTTTTTCAGGATCAAGACCTAAGTGCGTCGCCATTTGAACAATACGTTCAAGTCGAAAAGTATTTTCTGTATCAATATACAATACGCCACCGTTTAGACCGCCTTTCTCAATTGGTAGTTGAACATTGACGCATAGCTGATGACATATCTGACTTTTTCCAGACCCATATTCGCCGTAGAATTCAGTTATTGTCTGGGTTTCTAGACCACCGTCAACCATTCTGTCTAGTGCTTTGCTTCCTGTGGTTAATCGACTAACATTTTGGCGTTGTTTTAACAATTGATCAGCACGGATGAAAGATACACTAAGTGATGTACGCGCTGCTTGTATTATTTGGAAGGCTTTTTTTTCATTCACCCCCATAGGTTCGAGTTCTCGAATTGTTGCCATTGCAAGTGATTCTACGGTATGGTAGCCTAATTCTCTGAGTTTTTGAGCTGTTGCGGGTCCAACACCTGGAAGGTCTTCTATAAATTCATATTTTCCTGTTGCTTGTGGTTCTTGGCATTTATCTGAGTCTTCAGACATTAACTTCACACTTTATGATGATGTACAGCAGGCCTATTTAAAACAAACGAAAAGACCTTTACAAACATTAGAAGAGTACGTTAAAGAAGGTGAAGACATCTAAATGTGCTTTAATGTGTTAAGCTTTAGTTTATGTTGTAATAAAATAATACAATTTCAATTTGACGATAACAGTTTTGACAACCTCCGGAAAACTCGTGTTTTAGGATCAGTTAACAAATAACTTGAACTATTCATCATTATTTACGGCATTCTACTGTTAATTTAATCAAGTTATTTTTGAACTAAATCTTACACTTCAAACCCAAAAAACAAAACAAACCCATAATCCAAGCTACGTTTTTACTCCAAATATACAAACATCACCCACACCATTTCCCTTCAACACCCACCACACAATACAGTCTTACTAATTGAAAGATTTTCAAAGGCTACCTTTGTAAATTATAATTTGGATATTGAAGATAAAGCCTTAAAACTGTAGGTTGTGTTAAAGTTGTGAGAGAATGGTTATGAAGATTATCTCAGGTCCAGCTTCAAGTGAGCTTGCTGAAAGTGTTTCAAACATTACAGGCTATCAGAGTATTTCTGTGGTGTCAAAGATTTTTCCAGATGGGGAATCGTATGTTCGGTTGGATGGTAACGTTTCAGGAGAAGATGTTGTAATTATTCAGACTACATGTCCACCCATGCAGGATAGTAAGCTTTTTCAGTTAGCGTTTATGGCTGATGCTGCTAAGTGTGCAGGGGCAAATAAGGTTACAGCTGTGGTGCCGTATCTTGCGTATGCTAGACAGGACAAGCTGTTTCTTTTGGGTGAGGGCATGAGTGTTGGGACTGTAATGCGCATGCTTAGAGCGTCTGGGATAGAGGGTTTGTTGACGGTTAATATTCATTCAGCATCTGTTTTATCGGAGGTTCCCTTTTTGACACGGAACGTTAGTGCTATTTCGGCTTTGGCAGCATATTTTGTGGATAAGGGCTATGCAGAGGCGTATGCTCTTGCGCCAGATAAAGGTGCTATGTATATTGCTCAGGAGGCACAGCAGGTTTTAGGTGGTGGAGTGGGTTATTTAAGTAAGGTTAGGGATCGCTATACTGGTCAGACGCTGCAGTCAGCGGAAGGTTTGGATGTAGAGGGGCGGACGGTTATAGTTTTTGATGACATTATAAGCACAGGGGGCACAATTGTTGGTGCGGCGAAAATTCTAAAAGAACAGGGTGCAAAACGGGTTTTTACGGCATGTGTTCATCCATTGCTTATTGGTGATGCAGCAAAACGTATTTTGGATGCAGGGGTTGAGGATATCGTGGGAACAGATAGTGTGCCAGGACCGTACAGCAAAGTTAGTTTAGCACCTCTTATAAGTAGACAACTTGAAGGCGTCATTTAAGTGCCTAATCTTTTCTTTTTGCTTTCAGGGGAAAACCTTACCCTGCCTGCATCTGAGGCAAAAGCGATTTTAGAAACGGAAGGACATCAGTACAATATAGTTGAATTAATGGATCAAGTTTTAAGAATAGAAGCAGCCGTTGAAAGCGTTAAAGAGATACCTATTCGGGCAGCTTTTACGAGGCTTTGTGCCTTAGAATTGTTTGTTTCAAAGGCTAATTATTCAGATATTGCCAGTGCTGTTCAGGAGATAGATTTCAAAAAGGTTCTCAAACCGGGAGAAAGTTTTGTTGTAAGGATAAATCGGATAAAGAATTATGCGGATCAAACTATAAACACAATGGATCTTGAAATAAAAATAGGTCGCCAAATTCTTGAACAGACATCAGAGGTAAAAGTGAACCTAAAACATCCAGATAAAACGTTCATTGGAATAATTACAGATGAAAAGCTTGTTTTTGGTTTAAAACTTACAGAGGTTAGTAGTAAAACTTTTTCAGAACGGCGTCCACGTAAAAAACCCTTTTTTCATCCATCTGCAATGCCATCTAAGCTTGCAAGATGCATGATAAATTTAGCGCACGCTAAAGTTGAAGGAACCATGTTGGATCCGTTTTGTGGAACAGGAAGTTCCTTAATTGAAGCAACATATATTGGATGTTATGCTTTAGGAGTGGATGCTGCTAAACGGATGGTTTTGGGGTGTCGAAAAAATTTGCGATACTTTAGTATTAACGCTGAAGGGTTAATTTTAGCGGATGCACGTAAATTGCCATTTTTTAGGGTGGACTGTATAGTAACGGATCCACCGTATGGGCGTTCAGCAAGTACACTTAAGTCAACTACGCGAGATCTAGTATATGATGTATTAGTGTCAGCCTATAGGCTACTTCCGGAGGGACATAGAGTATGCATTGCTTCACCTAAAACGTTAAACATAGGTGCTATAGGCATCTCTATAGGGTTTAAACATGTTGAATCTCATTTTGCTTATGTGCATAGCACCCTAACAAGAGAGATTGCAGTATTTGAAAAACAGGGGTCTAACATTTGAGCATGAGACTCATCTTCCTTGGAACAAGCGCCGCAGCACCAACACTAAAACGTAGTTTGCCAGCTACTGTACTGCAGTGTCCAACGGAACAATGGTTATTTGATTGTGGAGAAAATATCCAACGTCAAATGATGGCTTCAAAAATTAGTTTTCACAAAAAAACTAAAATTTTCCTCACACATTTACATGGAGATCATGTTTTAGGTTTGCCGGGTTTGTTACAAACTATGGCATTAATGGATAGAAGGAACCCCATTCAAATTTATGGACCGTTGGGAATTAAAGAGTTTTTGGTTTGTTGCCAACAGACACTTAATTTTGAGTTAACGTATCAGGTTGAAATAAACGAAATTGTTAAACCAGGGGTTATCGTTGAAGAAGCAGGATACATAGTAGAAGTTGTAAAATCTAATCACACTATTGAGAGTTATAGTTATGTGTTTGAGGAAAAACCTCATCCAGGTGAGTTTTTCCCTGAAAAAGCCATCGCACTTGGTTTGCCAGAGGGAGAGTCTTGGTCTAAACTTCAAAAAGGAGAAACAATAGTATTGTCTAACGGTAAGACCGTAAATCCTGATGAGGTCATGGGTCCAAATAGGCAAGGAAGAAAAATTGTTTATACAGGGGATACAAGACCTTTTGAAGCGTTTGCAGCTTTTGCTAAAGGTGCAGATGTAATTATTCATGACTGCACCTTTGATGATGCCTTAGCTGTAAAAGCAGAGGTTAATGGTCATTCAACATCATCACAAGCGGCAGACCAAGCTAAAGCGGCAAATGCTAAAATGCTTGTGTTAACACATATTAGTGCAAGATATTCTTATGCAGAAGTGTTATTGGAGCAGGCGAAAAAGATTTTTGGAAATACAGTATTGGCAGAAGACTTTTTTGTGTTAGATGTACCACTTAGATAAATTAGTTCATCAGGGTTCTAAGTTTCTGTACGCTTTCAGGTATATGATCACAGGATTCAATGACTATGCGTTGGTTGTAGTCTATTTTCTTTAGAGTTTCAGCAAACTGGGTATAATCAATTGTGCCATATCCAATGCCAAGGTGATCATCATTGTCACCTTTATTATCGCTTACGTGAAGGTGAACTATTTTATCAGCAAGTTGATTAAAGAAGGGTTGTATTTGGTTCTCAAGGTGAGCGTGTCCAACGTCTAATACAATACCTATAGGTAAACTGGTTTCCTTGTAGAATTTGCGGAAATCTTCAGGACTGTTCATTATAAACCAGTATTTAGCGGGCAGGTTTTCTATGGCAATATTTACCCCAAGTTGCTCTGCTTCAGCGTAGAGGCTCTGGATACTTTGCAGGTTTTGTTTCCATTCGGCATTAGGATAAAATTGAGATATACCTGTTTTGGCGCCTGGGTGGAGAACCCATAATTTAGCATCTAATACATGGGCATAGTAGAGTGATTTTGTGAGTCGTTTTAGAACAGCATCAAGTATGGTTCGTGAAGGGGAAGCAATATTTATGTCAGCAAACGGCGCGTGTACAGTGTATTCTATATCATAGCTTTTTGCAGCTTCTTTAAGTAGACTGATACGGCTTTTATTTAGTTCATGTGCGCCGTCATCTAAAATTTCAATATATCTTGTATCTTCATTGCTTAACCGTTTAATCATACGATTAAAGGGCTCATGTAAACTGTAGAGCATTGAAACGCCGATTTTAGCTTTAGACATATAACGATACCTACTTAATTACCGTTCGAATAAGGTCAAACTGTTTAATTAACTTTTTAATAGGTTAAACAAAACTAAAATTTCGTTATTTCCTTAACTTCTTTTTTACTCTATCGAAGGATTTTATAGTTACATCAACATTTAACGTATAAACGTGACATAAATTGGTAAACACACTACAAAGGCTTTGGAAAAACGAGAACTTTAAAACCATCATCGTAATAGCAATAATTCCAATAATTTTATCAGGCTTTTGGTTTGGACTTCCAAAGGCACTAAATACAGAAATGTTTCCGGTATTCACGGTGATAAGTGAAAGTATGTGTATTCCACCGTCATGTAACGTTTTTTCAGATGCCTTTGAGAGAACCCTACATGTTGGTGACTTGATTATTATTCAAGGAGTAGACGTAAAGGACTTGAAAACTGATTATCCAAACAGTGACATAATAGTTTTCCGTGACCCTACTAAAGCGGTAGATGATCCTAACGCCAATATTGTCCATCGTATTGTTGATGTAGTGGAAGTTGGTGGAAAACTGTATTTTCACACTAAAGGTGATGGAAATGGTTATCCTAATGTTTGGCCTCAGACTCCAACGCAAGGCATTGACCCATGGCGTTCTACGGCAGAAGATCCTACCAGCACTTATGATGGTGCAATTTCGCAAGATTATGTTTATGGAAAGGTGGTAATGCGTATACCCTGGATTGGCTCAATGGCAATACTTTCACAACGCTTTAGCATCATACCAATTATTCTAGTGTTGCTCATCATTTTTATTGTAATATTTGAATTTGTACTACCATTGATAAAAAAGAGAAGAAATGTTTCAACACAAGACTCAACTAAAGAACCACCCGTTCAATTGCAAAATGAACCTGAACAAAACGCTGGTTCTTAATAAGAAAGCAACTCCATAAAATTAGCATCCACATCAGAGTAGGCTTAAATAATAAGTTGCTCAACCTTATCTGAGCTGAAACAGTGACCATCGACCAAACCTTCTATATCTTTAATACGTTAACACGGCAAAAAGAGGTCTTCACTCCAATTGAGAAGAATAAAGTGAAAATGTACACTTGTGGCCCAACAGTTTATGATTATGCACATATTGGTAATTTTCGAGCGTTTTTATTTGAAGACTTATTGAAACGTTGGTTACGGTATTGTGGTTTTAAAGTATTTCACATCATGAACCTTACTGATGTGGATGATAAAACTATCAAGGGAAGTCAGGTAAAAGGTATTGCGCTTAGGCAGTATACTGATTTTTACGCTAAAGCTTTTTTTGAGGATATTGCAAAATTAAACATTGACCATGCGGATGTTTACCCACGTGCAACGGATCATGTGCCAGAAATGGTGGACATCATTAAAACTTTGCTGTTAAAGGGTGTTGCTTATCGTGGAGAGGACAATTCAGTTTATTATGCTGTTACCAAATTTCCTCAATACGGTAAACTTTCTCACATAAAAGTGGGGGAACTTAAATCAGGTGCAAGAGTAAGTCAAGATGAGTATGCTAAAGAGGATGTTCAAGATTTTGCGCTTTGGAAAGCCTACACACCGGAGGATGGTGATGCTTTCTGGGAAACAGAATTAGGTAAAGGACGACCTGGTTGGCATATTGAATGTAGCGCTATGAGTATGAAATATCTGGGTGAAACCTTTGATATTCACTGTGGGGGAATTGATAACATGTTTCCTCATCATGAAAATGAGATTGCACAGAGTGAAGCTACAACAGGCAAGATTTTTGTGCGCTACTGGATGCACAATGAACATTTGCAGGTTGAAGGCAAAAAAATGAGTAAGCGGTTTGGTAATTTTTACACTTTACGCGATTTACTTGAGAAGGGTTATGATCCAATGGCTATTCGTTACCTGTTATTGTCTACTCATTATCGGCAGCAGTTTAATTTTACATTTGAAGGTTTAAACGCGGCTAAAAGTGCAATTGAACGTTTGAAAAATCTGGTACGTAGATTACAGACTGTTGAAGACAAAAACAGTGACGGGAAAGTTGCCATGCAAATTCAACACGTTAAACAGCGTTTTAGTGATGCCATGAACGATGATTTAAACATAAGCATAGCCTTAGCGTCGCTTTTTGATTTTGTGCGAGAAATCAATAATCTTATTGACACGGGTTTAATAAGTACGGATGAAGCTATTCAAGTTAATGAAATTTTGGTGCAGTTCAATTCTGTACTTGGTGTAATTGATGAGGTAAATGTTATAGAACCTTTGTCTAACGATATTGAGGTTCTTGTGCAGAAACGTGAGGCTGCTCGTAAAGCTAAAAATTGGAAAGAAGCGGATCTGATTCGTGTCCAACTTAAAGTTTTAGGTATTGTAGTTGAAGATACTGCGCAGGGTGTAAGGTGGCATAAGGAATAGAAAACTAGAGTTTGCCGTTTAAATTCCACTTATTTGTTGAATATTTTTCTTTATACAATTTATCAACTAATGCCTCTTCAAAAGATGTCAGTGGAGCTTCTTGTAGTTGGATTTTTAGAATTGCTTTAAATCCTTGTTTTAACGCATTAGAAACTGTGTCGGAGCTAATTGGATGTTGTAGTTCATTTTTTATGCTGGTTATTTTCTGCCGTCCAAGGTCGGCTGCTTGGGTGCAGGAGAGGTCTTTTAGTTTAAGTAGTTGAAACATTTTATCCAAGTTGACATTTTGCAGGAGCGTACCATGCTGTAGAACGTAACCTCGGGATAGGGTTTGACTGCTGCCTGAAATTTTTTTACCCCCAACAGTCAAGTTGGGACACAGTTTTGCGTTTCCGTTGTTAAAATCTGCTGAAACACCTAAAAGTCGTAGTGCATCCACAATGGCTTCATAAATTTTAAAGTAAACACTGCTTACGTCATTTATGTTACCTAAGTCTGAAGTTTTGGCAACCACGCTGTATGTGACTTCGCCTTCACAGTCGTGATAAACGGTTCCTCCACCGCTACAGCGTCGTACTACATCTATTCCAAATTGTTGTGCAGTTTGAAGATAAACTCTATCTTCAATAATTTCATTTCGGCCAATACTTACCGCAGAGGGGTTCCAGCGATAAAGACGTAAGGTGTTTGGTATTTTTTCAGCAATACGTGCTTGTAGAATTGCTTCATCAACAGCCATGTTCCAAGCGGCACTACGAGCCTCAAACGGTAAAAGACGCCAAATATTCATCATCTTTATCACTTTAAAGTAGTACAGTGTTCAACATTAAAAGTATAAAACTTTATTTCTGTTGTTTTTTAATTTGATTATTAACGACTTCAATGTTGCCATCCACCATTTCTAGCCACTGTTTATTTTTATCAGGATCTAAACTTTTGTGGTTAAAAAAGTCTTTTGCCTTATACATCGCGTCTAAAGCAGCTGGCAAACAGCCCAAAGCAGCCAAAGCTATGCCCTGATTTACCTGAGCCATCAAATAACGACCTGTTTCCATAGCGTTTAACTCGCCAATTTGTTCAAAGAAAATCAATGCTTTATTGGCAGCAGCAAAACTTTCCATATGCTTGCCTTGGCGTCCAAACGCAGCAGACAAACCTGAATGTACAATAGCCTCAAAGCTAACTCTGTTAAATTTTATGTCTGCTGGAAGGGAATTACATAGATGTAATGCTTTATTGTAGCAGTCAACTGCCCCTTGATAATCAGTTTGATTGAAGGCGTTATTAGCGCGTTCAGCAGCTTGATGTATTTCGTGTATTATATGTGCTGTTTTCATCATAGAATTGAACGTGCAAAGATTTAAAACTGTTATGCTAAAACCGTATTGATTAAATATCAACTATCCAGTAAGCTCAACATGGCAGAACGGACATCATTTTGTTTCAAAACTTGATGTTGTTATCAATCTATACAGGGTAGCTACTCTGTTATTGTAGTGACAAGGGTATATCAAAAGAGACCGTTAGATGGTCACATGCGGTTATTGTTTTGGGAGTAAAGAAGGTGAAATTTAGGATTTTTGTTGTAAAATTGAAATAGTTGATTGTATGTTTCTTTTTTATTATTTCAGTGTTTGAGCACTTGAAGAGTTGAGACCATGAAAAATGAAGTAAATATTCCCAAGACCATGTCAACCCAGCATCCTGATAATGTAAATGTACCTGAATGGTGTAAGGCCTCAGTAATTGATGGTAACGCCGAAGTGTTTGAGGCATATTATGCTTATGAAACATTGGGTTGTCAAGAAGTCATGTGGGACAGTGAAGGGAAAGATGTTGACACACGTGTTCTTCGTAAATTAATGGATAAACACTGGAAGTTTTTTGAAACCCATCTCGTAGGAATAGACGAATTTCTAACTTACCGTATACCTAACCCAAAAATTGAAGCTATCGAGAAAAAAGTTGTAACCGAAACCCTTCAAAACATTCCCATGGCCTATGATGCAGCAACAAGCTTTTACAAAAGAGATGTTACACCAATTTTTGAAGTTATTTTACCCTTCACAACAGACGGCAAAGAGCCCGTTTGGCTATATAATTATTATAAAAATGCCATTGTGCACGATGAAGAAGCGTTACTAGATGAAGATACCAAAGCTAAAGAGTGGGTTGGTCCAACAAACCCCAAAGCTGTTAATGTTATTCCATTGGTTGAAGATTTTAAAAGTATTTACAATGTTGATCATATTGTACAGCCTTATATTAAAGCCGTCAAACCTAAGCACATGCGTGTTTTCATAGCCCGTTCGGATCCTGCATTAAACTATGGCTTAATTTGTGCAGTAGTGCTTTCAAAAATTGGGTTACATAAACTTAAAAAACTCGAAAAACAAGAAAAAGTAGACATACATCCAATTCTTGGTGTTGGTTCTAAACCTTTCCGTGGACATCTCTCACCCAATAATGTGGAATATTTTCTGCAAGAATACAAGGGGCTCTCCACTGTTACCGTTCAATCCGCAGCACGCTACGATTACCCCCTAGAGCAAGCACAGGAACTCGTAAAAACGTTAAACAAATGTTTGCCAAACGGGGAACCAGATCCAATTTCAACCGAAGACGAAAAGACATTATCGGATGTGCTTGATAAATGTAAAAAACAGTATGAATGTGTCGCTGAAGTAATAGCACCTCTTATAAACTGTATCTCTCCATACGTTCCACAGAGGCGCGCTAGAAAACTACACATTGGGTTATTTGGTTACAGTCGTAGCGTTGCCGGAGTAAGCTTACCAAGAGCTATCCCATTTGCAGCAGCTCTATATAGTATAGGGGTTCCTCCTGAATTCATTGGTGCAAAAGCTCTTGAAGACCTAACTGAGACCGAATTTAACATATTAAACAAAACCTACGTCAACCTAAAACATGATTACAGTAGTATAGGTGGCTATGTTAGCTGGGAAAACATCAACATGTTAATGGAAATGCACACTCGTGTTGCCAAACGTGCAGGTATGAACGTAGACACTCTACGTCTTGCCCTAACGCGTATTCTTGCAGATCTTAAAACTGTAGAAGAAAAAATTGACACTAAACTAGGCCCCAGAACCCTTGAGCATCGAAAACACGAAAACTTTACCAACAATTTCTTAATCAACTATCTTGAAGGCGAAGAAACAGAAGCACGTAAAGCATTAATCGAAGCAGCAAAAATTAGACGGTGTCTAGGCTAAAACAACAAAACACTGCCTCTCCATTTTTCTATTAGTCTGTTGTGCAGTATATTTTTTTACGTTAGCTGGTTTTTCAAAAGCTAAGCTTTTATAACTGAGAAATAAAATTATAAAAATATGCGGTCTTTTCTTAAGCACAGGTGTGGGTATGTCACGGTCTAAAATTTGGGCTATTCTGGTTATAATGATAATGCTATTCACAATAGGGTTTACTGTTTTTTCCACTCAACTATTTCAGCCAGATCATTCAACACCAGATGGTTCTGATATGCAAATGCATGATCAAGAAAAAGTGCTCAAGGCTCTAAAGAACATAATAGGAGTTAATGTGGACAAGTATACTGTAAATGTAACACATTATAACTCAGAGCCTAATCCACTTTTTGAAGAAGAAACGGATCAATACAAGTATGTACGGGATATAATTTTTAATTTAGATTCAGAGGAAAGTCGGCTTTCTGTTAGTGCATCTATTTCAAAAAAAGACAATAAATTACTATCTGTAGGCATGGACGTACTTTATGGGTCTCGTTCTTCTGTCCATTACGTCAATAGGTTACCCTCTGATCCACTTGTTGCAACTAAAGAGTTTCTTTCTCGGTTAAAAGCATTCACGGGTGATCCAATTATAAGAGATATGCAGAGTATTGTTGAACCGGCTGAAAATTTGGGTGCTTTAAACAAAACTGTCGGAAATATAAAATGCAAGGCAATGGTGTATCGGGAAGAATATGCAGATCAGTTTGGTGTTACTACACATTATTTTACTTCTATCTATTTTGTGCAATTGTTCAATGGCATCGAATCAATGAACAGTCTTATTGTTAATTTTTATGATGGATTTTTTTGGCAATTTGGGGATGGTTGGGATTTGCACTCAGTGGCTAATGTGGAGGTGAATGTTTCAAGGGAGCAAGCGGTAGCTATTGCACAGGAGGCTACTATTAATGCCGTTGGGTCAGAGTATTTGCCTTTTCCTTCAGATAGACCGGCTATAGCTGAATTAGTTATGGGTCGCATAGATCGTTCATTTGATTTTCTATTGTATCCTTGTTGGTCTGTTACAGTATATCTTGCAAATCCATCAGATCCATTTTTGGGTGGTTGGAATGTGTGGTTAAGAGCCGATACTGGGGAGATAATATCCACAGGTCCAATTCATAGCCATCCCAATATGTAACAGTAATCAATTAGACAATGCACATCTAACAAGGATGATTACATTATTGAAAGATGTATGTTTAAGAAATGTGGCAGTTTGTAAATGGGTGTTTTTGTTGCCTGTTTTATAATCTGCAGGTTTTTGTTGTTGTAGATAGGTTGTTTGTTTTCGTCTGTAAATGTTAGTTAGTTTGTAAAATTGTTTTTTGTTGTAACTAAAGTGATATAAGGAAAAATTTGCATGATATTTGTAGAATAATCTTGATGTTTCAACGAAGTTGCCTGTGTTAAGGTAGTTGCTTGTCTGTTGCTACTTTAGTGATGGGTTTATCTTGTTTGATTCATCAATGTTATTAGTAAGTATTTGGAATGTGTGAGTGATGAAGAATGAGCATGCAAAAACAAATCAGTAGAGTCATTGAGGGTTATAACTCTGAGAATGTTCACATTGGTGTTTTAGGTAGTCATTCTGCGCTTGAGATAGCTGCTGGGGCTAAGCAGGAGGGTTTTAAGACTGTTGTTGTGTGTCAGAATGGGCGTGAGAAGACGTATGCTCGTTATTATCGCAATATATTTGATAAAATTATATATTTGGAAAACTTTCAAGATATTACTAGGTCCGATACTGTTGAAAAGCTTGTAGAGTTTAATACTGTGTTTGTGCCTAATCGTTCTTTTAGTGTCTATGCGGGTTATGATGCAATTGAGCAAAAGTTTGCAGTTCCTCTAATGGGTAATAGATATTTATTAAGGACTGAAGAGCGGACGGTTTCAAGAAATCAGCTGTGGTTGTTAAAGGAGGCAGGTATAGAATTGCCCCGCAGTATTAAATCTCCAAAAGAAATAGATGGTCCGGCAATAATTAAGGTCCCTGAAAAAAATCGTGCCATTGAGCGAGCGTTTTTTTATGCTTCAAATTATGGGGAGTATCAAAGGGAAGCAGAAAAAAGGTTGAAAGCGGGTATAATTACCCAAGAAGCCCTTGACCAAGCAGTTATCGAAGAGTACGTGATTGGTGCAAAATTTAATGCCAATTATTTTTATTCTCCTTTAAATGATGAAATTGATCTTTTGGGTTTTGATAGGCGTATTCAAACAGATTTAGACGGCGTTTTAGATATGCCGGCTCAAGAACAGTTGGAGTTAAAAGTGCCTACTCAGAATATAGAAATTGGTCATCAGGGGGTAACTATGCGTGAGAGTCAATTGGAGAAAATTTTTGAGGCGGCAGAGAAATTTGTCTCCATTTGTCACAAAGAGTACCCCCCAGGCATGATTGGTTTATTTGCGTTGCAAGGGGCGGTTACTAAGGATTTGGCGTTTCGGGTATTTGATGTAAGTCCTCGTGTTCCGGGGTGTCCCTGTGTTGAACCTACTTCGCCTTATATGAAATATAAATATGGCACTGAAGTGGGTCCGGGTAAACGTGTAGCCATGGAAATTAAACGGGCTCTGCGCAAAAACCGATTATCTGATGTGGTGACATGATAGAAGCCCAAGATATTCAAAAAGTTCTCAATAAGTATGATCAAGGAAAACTTGCTGTTGGCACCTTAGGGTCTCATTCATCGCTTAATATTTTTAAAGGTGCAAAAGAAGAGGGACTGCGAACAGTTTGCATCTGTAAAGAAAAAGATGTCATCATGTATCAGAAATATCCTGTTGTTGATGAACTTATAATTGTCAAAGACTTCACAGAACTACTCAGTGAAACTCTCCAAGAACGTCTGCGACGTCTTAATGTGATTCTAATTCCGCATGGTTCCTTTACAGCATACTTAAGCACTGAGCAGCTTACAGATAGTCTTAAAGTGCCCATTATGGGAAACCGTAAATTGCTACATTGGGAAGCTAACCGTAAAAGTCAAGAAGAATGGCTACATCAAGCAGGTCTAAGATTGCCAGCAACTTTCAAATCACCCGATGACATCGATCGGTTGGTCATTGCAAAATTGCAAGGTGCCAAAGGGGGTAGAGGCTACTTTCTAGCTAACTCGCCTAAGGGTTTCTATAAAAGAGCTGCTGAGATGACTAAACGGGGCTTAATTACCAGACAAGACATTGAAACAGTTCATTTACAAGAGTATATACTTGGTGTAAACGTGTATCCAAGCTATTTTAGCAGTATTCTAAACAAAGATGTGGAACTGCTCGCCATGGATCGACGTTACGAAACGGCTGTTGACTCTATAGGAAAAATTCCTGCCGCAGAACAAATAGAAATTGATATCGCCCCAACATACACTGTTGTTGGGAACTTTCCAATAGTCCTTCGAGAATCTCTACTGCCAGATATCATGCGTATGGGTGAAGCAGTACATAAAAAAGCATCAGAACTTGCACCTCCGGGCATAAGTGGGCCCTTCTGTCTTGAAACTGTAATTACAGATGACCTTAAAATTTACACCTTTGAAATTTCAGCGCGTATTGTTGCAGGAACAAACGTTGGCATAGGTACATCGCCTTATGCTTATTTACGGTACGGTGAAAACATGTATATGGGCAGACGTATAGCATTGGAACTAAAAAATGCAGTAAAACAAAAGCAGTTACAAGATATAGTTGCTTAAACTGGAACGGTTTTATTTCATATTTCTTTTCTACCCCTCAAGATGTTATTAAGATCCAAAACGTCTTCTAACAGTTCTCTAGAAGATTATAGCAGTTAAAGGCACGTGTGTAGTAAGTCTTCAAAATAGTTTCTGGTGCGTTCTTTTTTGTAAGAACGTAGTACGTCAACTATTTGGTTTTTATTTTTTTCGCCCATCACTTCCCAGATCAGTCTGGGTACAAGGGTATTGCCTACAAAAAGATATTGGCATACTGAGGTGACGTTTGCAACTTTTCGTTGGATGCTGGCTGTTTCAAAATCTACGATAAATGGTTTGCCAGTTTTATCCATAAGTATGTGGCGGGGGGCTTTACTTAATTCACCATGATCTAATCCTATCTCGTCAAGTCGCCAACACTGCTCTAAAATGTTCGCTATAACGTTATGGAAAGCAATTTTTTCCTTATGATTAATCATCCAGTTAACCAATAGGTTACCATCGATTAGTTGGGAGAGTAGAAAGTTTTTGGTAGCGGCTATAAATTTTGGGCCTACTTTGATGCTGTTAGCTTTTTGTAGCATTTCTGCTTCATGGAAAAAGTCGTTCCGGCCGCTGTCAAGTCGGCGCATTTTTAGTGCTAACCGTTCCTCTCTAGTATAGGCAACAATTACGATACCTACATAACCTTTGCCCAGTACAGGTACATTTGCCGCTGACCCGTCACCTGTAAACTCTACAGCTGTAATCCCCAGTTCTTTTAGTTCCAAAATTCTACTTGTTACCTCCAACGGTTTGGCATGTGGATAACATAGAATTGATGCATACGGCTCTTCGGTTAGGTTTTCAATGGGCACTTTAATAGGGGATTTCACTTTTTTCCTCTCTTTAACACACAGTAAAAAGAGTCAAGATATTAAATTTTAATAGGCACTTTAATCTAAATAAGGATTTAGAAGGGT
>Ga0209737_10001135_pt1 | contig 19603 bp, 20 predicted proteins | sample TergutCu122P3_FD_187284 | JGI IMG/M metagenome (GOLD analysis project Ga0209737, IMG submission 187284) | Cubitermes ugandensis P3 segment gut microbial communities from Kakamega Forest, Kenya - Cu122 P3 (SPAdes) (version 2) | ecosystem: Host-associated > Arthropoda: Insects > Digestive system...
ATAACCTTGTCAATCGCCTCTTCAAGGAGTTCCATCGAAATTTCACTGTTATCGTGGCGCGCTGCCAGAAGCGCGGCCTCGTTCAATAAATTCTGTAAATCCGCGCCGGTAAAGCCCGGTGTGCGCTTTGCAAGAACCTTAAGGTCAACATCTTTGCCCAGCGGCTTATTTTTCGCGTGAACCCTCAAAATCTGCTCCCTGCCCATAATATCGGGGCGGTTGATGATAATTTGCCTGTCGAATCTGCCCGGGCGAAGAAGCGCATTATCAAGGATATCAGGCCTGTTTGTGGCCGCAAGAACGATGATTTGTGTGTTTTCATCAAACCCGTCCATTTCAACAAGAAGCTGGTTCAGGGTTTGTTCACGCTCATCGTGGCCGCCGCCCATACCCGCGCCCCTCTGGCGTCCGACCGCGTCAATTTCGTCTATAAAAATAATCGCTGCGTGCTGTTTTTTAGCCTGTTCAAAAAGGTCACGAACACGCGAGGCGCCCACACCAACAAACATTTCAACAAAATCCGAACCGGAAATCGAGAAAAACGGAACGCCTGCCTCGCCTGCAACGGCTTTTGCCATAAGGGTTTTACCGGTACCGGGCACGCCAACCAGAAGCACACCCTTCGGGATTTTAGCGCCTAATTTAATATATTTTTCGCCGTTTTTGAGAAAATCGACAATCTCTTCAAGCTCTTGCTTCTCTTCGTCAATGCCCGCAACATCTTTGAAAGTTATTTTAATTTTATCAACCATAAGCTTGGCTTTACTTTTGCCGAACGTCATTGCCGCATTGCCGCCCTGCTGAAGGCCTTTAAAGAATAAGATTATGAGTCCTATTAAAAATAAGGGCATAATAATTGACGTCAAAATGCTGAACCAACCGCCCTCTGACGCCTTTTTATAGCTCATTTCAACATTTCTGTCTTCCAGAATTGCCTGAAGCCGCGTGTCATTATCGGGAATTGCGACCTTATATTGCTTTGTAGGCACGGACACCGCCTGCCCGCCAATCAAGGTTTTTGGCTTTTGGGCTGTTTCAATTTTTGCGTCTTTCGGAATGGCAACAAGCGCGCCCTTGCCGATTTCGACAGATTTTATCTCACTCGCTTCAACTTTATTTAAAAAATCCGAATAAGTTAAATCGCTTGTAATGGTTGTGGGACCGGTAAGAGCAAGCAGTATAATCATAAAAGCAATGATGATGACGATTATCCAAATCCCCAAAGACTGATTTTTATTCATTTTTTAAACCTTTTGACTAATTCTGTTGCCATTATACCAAAAGAATTATAAAATGTATAACAGAAAGGGCAAAGCAGTGGCGATTGTTTACTTATCGGTAGGCTCAAACTTAGGCGATCGGGTTTCGCATATCCAGCAGGCCGCAAATTTGTTAAAGGCGGATGTTGGGGTGGAAATCCTTGCTACATCGAGCTTTTACGAAACCGAACCCTGGGGCGGGGGGTCAAAAAATTGGTTTGTAAATGCCGCAATCAAGCTCCGCACCGACCTTTCGCCCGTTGAACTTTTACGCGTTACGCAAAATATTGAAGCGATGCTCGGGCGCTGCCGTGAGGAGGAAACCCGTTGGGGCGAGCGGACTTTAGACCTCGATATTCTTTTCTATGACGATTTGGTTTTTAATAACGAAATTCTTTCAATTCCCCATAAGCGGCTCCACAGGCGCGCTCATGTCCTTGTACCGATGCTTGAGATTGCGCCCGATATGGTTCACCCCGTCATTCAAAAAAACATAAGCGAGCTCCACGAGGCGCTTGAAGACCCGGAAGACGTTTTTTTATATGGTACTGTTATGGGCGAAGAGTTGAGCTTGGGCGATGAGTAAAATCGCCCAAAGGGTTGCAATTATTGGGGCGGGAGCTGCGGGCGTTTTTTGCGCGCTTCAAATTTTGGAATACGCGCCTGATGCTGATATTACTCTTTTTGAGAAAAACGAGGCGCTTAAAACCTTGCTGCCGACGGGCGGAGGTAGGTGTAATTTAAGTTATGATGAACCTGATTTTCGTACGCTTGCGAAAAATTATCCGCGTGGGGAAAAGTTTTTGTATTCAATTTTTTCAAAGTTTGGTGTCCCTGAAACACTTGAATACTTTGAAAAAATCGGGGTTAAAACCTACAAACAGGCAGATGGGCGCATTTTCCCCGTTGCAGACAGTTCTAAATTCGTGCGTGACGCGCTCTTAAGGCAGCTTAAAAAATTCAAAAATGTCAGAGTTGTTAAAAATAACATAAAAAGCGCTTGCGAGCTTGAAGGGTTTGATTTTGCGGTTATTGCATGCGGCTCAAAAGGCGGTTATGAGCTTGTTTTAGAGCTTGGACATACTTTAACGCCAATGGCAAGTGCACTTTGCAGCTACATTACAGAGGAGAAATACCCGGGCGGCGTGTCTATTAGCATCAACGGCGAACCGCTATTGTTTACCCACATTGGAATTTCGGGTCCTTATGTGTTTAAATTGAGCTCCCTAAGGGCGTTTTGGGAGTACCCGTTTGTGTTAGAGGTGCCGTTTTTGGATGTTGCAACCGTTTTTGAACACGCGCGCGCAAATCCGAAAAAGGTTTTTAAAAATATTCTTTGCGATTTTATTCCCAAATCGCTTGCGGAAGTTCTTGATATTCCTGATGTTCAGTGTGCCAATATCAAAAAAAGCGAGATTGAAAAGTTGAGAACACTTAATTTTACCGTTTTGGCGCCCGATAAAAAGGGTGAAACCGTTCGCGCGGGCGGGGTTGACCTAAAAGAAATAAAAAACACATGCGAGTCAAAAATCCGCCCCAATCTTTATTTTATAGGTGAAATCCTTGACATTGACGGCCTTTGCGGTGGCTTCAACCTTCAAAATGCTTGGTCTACGGGTGCTGCTGCGGCGCAGGATATTTTAGATAAACTACAAGAGTAGCAAAAAATTTTTTTCACGTGATTTTAAACCGTAACACCATATGAGAGAAGGTTTAAGATTATGAAAATTTACCCTGTTAGTTTTACTGCAAAATATGATACCGAGCGTTACGACCGTTGCGATTACGGTAGAGGAGCCAAAGCGACAGCAGAGCGGGGTCGTGATGAGACTGACATGAATACTTATCATGATGAATATGGCTTATGGCCCGATGAAGACTTGCCCACAGTTTCTTTGACAGACAGGCTTGAAGGAGAAATACACGATGCGCCGACAGGTTTCGAAACGCTTGAAAAGCTTGTATGTGACGCACTTTTAAAGCTTACGCCAGTGCAGGAAGCATCTGTAAGGGGAAAACATGGTATCGGCGGTGAGTTTAAAACAAAGCGAGCAGTGGCAGCAGAATGCGGCGTTACAAAAGGAGATGTTGCCAGAGCGTATGAAGATGCCCTGGAGTATTTGAGAGTAATTTTTGCTAAACAGGGCTATAGACCCCAAGCCCTCTAAACCCTGGCGCAACTCGTAACTTCGATTAGTGTTCTTGCAACCTTCGCCTGCTCTTCCGCCGTCAATTCCGCAAACATCGGCAATGAAAGAACGAGCTTTGTATTTTTCTCTGTCACGGGTAAATCGCCCTCTCTGCCGCCCAGATGCGTATGAACTTTTTGAAGATGGAGCGGTACGGGGTAATAAATCATGGCACCGATACCTTTTTCTTGAAGCTTTTTGTGCACCTCATCGCGGTTTTCAACCTTCACGGTGTACTGGTGGTAAACGCAATAGGTGTCGTCAATCTCTTTCGGGGTCTTGATTTGCGGTACGTCTTTAAAAAGCTCGTTATAGCGCGCGGCATTTTCGCGGCGAGCCTCATTCCATTTTGTTATATATTTTAATTTTATGCGCAAAACCGCAGCCTGAATTTCGTCAAGGCGCGAGTTTACGCCGATTTCGTCGTGATAATAACGGATAGCGCCTCCGTGATTTCTGAGCGCCACAAGCCTGTCGCGCAAAAATTCCGAATTTGTTGTTGCAAGGCCGCCATCGCCCATGCAGCCTAAATTTTTGGTAGGGTAGAAGCTGAAAGCGTTGATGTCACCGAAAGTTCCGACCTGACGACCCTTATATTTTGCGCCGATTGCCTGACAGCAGTCTTCAATGACCAAGAGGTTGTGGCGGTGCGCGATATCCATAATCGCATCCATATCGCAAGGCTGGCCGTAGAGGTGAACGGGAATAATAGCCTTGGTTTTGGGGGTGATTGCGGCTTCGATTTTGTTTGCGTCAATGTTAAAGGTGTCGGGGTCAATGTCAACAAAAACAGGCGTTGCGCCGACAATCCCGATTGCCTCGGTGGTAGCGACAAAGGTGAAAGCGACCGTGATAACCTCATCTCCCGCGCCGATATCAAGCGCACGCAAAGCAAGGTGCAACGCGTCTGTGCCTGAATTCATCGCAACGGTATATTTACAGCCGACAAAGCCCGCCATCTCAGCTTCAAAAGCCTTGTTGTGCTCACCAAGAATGTAGCTCCCGCTTCGCATAACCTCTAAAACGGCTTTTTCAGCCTCCGCCGCAATTGTGTTGTATTGCCTCTTTGAATCGATAATCGGAATCATGCTTCGCCCCTTAACTCGTACTATTTATCATGGTAACACGCGAAAACATGCCTTAATACAATCTTTACGCAGGTGCGGCGTTTTAATCCTCTCTTGCTCCTGAGCGACTTTGTCGTACCTGTTCGGGTATCAGAAAGAGTACGGCTCGAAACTCGCTTACTCCTTCTAGTCACTCGCCATCGTAGTGCTTATCTCGTCGAGCGCCCGCCGCTATCGCACCGGCTTACGCTTCTTTTTTCGCCAATCCGGTTGAAATTCCGCAAATTGTAAGAGCGGCCGGAATTACCCTTGCAACAGCTTCGCAAGTTTTTACACCCTTGCCCACAAGCGCGACCGTGGCGCAGCTATCGTCAATGTGGCCCGAGAAGTCTGCGACTTTAATTCCTCTTTTGGGCGCTACTTTGGGCGTATTAAAGGCTACCTGATTAACCTTGTTGGCAATTTTGTTTCCGCCGAATAAACCGGCTAAAAATCCGAGCACACTTGCTGCAATCTTGAATACCCTCTGACCTCCGGTTGAGGTAATCTTTTTGAAGAGAGGAAGCTGTTTTTCAAGGCATTGGCCTGCCAGAATGCTCCCCCCTGTTACGCAGAGGATGGGCAAAGCCATGTTTCCGACCATTTGCGAAATTGACTCTTTAACCTTTGTTTTTCTGTTCTTTTTATCATCAAGCACACAGCCAACGGCCAAACCGCTGCCAACGGAAGCACCCGCCAGCGAAATCACATCGAGGGGGCCGTAGTGCATTTTGTAACAAGGTTTTTGTATGTTTCCGGTTTAAACATGTTGAAATTTTCTATTCCGAATAATTTTTCTCCGAAAACTTTCTTGTTAAGGAATTTTGAAATTTTACCATCACCCGCTTTACCTTTTGAAATTAAAGTCATGGCACCCAAAATACTTACCGTTGTTGCGGCAATCAAAGCGGGTACGATAAATTTGCTTCTTTTTGACTCCGGTTCGTTTTTAGTTTCCGCGAAATCTTTGGGGCAGTATTTTTGCGCACAAAAATTTAAGCTGTTGTTAACGGGGGTAATTTGCACTTCGCTACACCTGATAAATCATATCTGTATAAAACATATAAGAGCCAAAAATTGCCTGAATTTCAGCTTTTCTAAACATTTTTCTTGTTAACTTTTGTAACAAATACTTTCAACTTTATAAAGTTTCTACAAAAAGCTGCCGATAACATTAACACAGTTTAAGGAATAACAAGGAACGACAATTATGGGTATGGCAGCATCACAGGCTCGTTTTCTCGGGCTAACGGCAAGAAAAACCAACGTTGAATACCAGGGGCAACAGGTTAACCAGCAGAGGGCGTCTTTGGCGAATGAATCTGCCGGGCTTTATAACCAGATGGTTAATTTGAAATTACCAATGCCTCCGAGCGCGGTAAACTACTACAGCTCAAGATATACATTTGAGAGCGCAGCCCTAGACAACAGCGCTTTTTCAATCACCAACTTTGAAAGAAATTTTGAAAGCAGCGATTACAAAGTGACTTTGCAATACAAAGCAATGGAAAAACGAGGCTTTATAAGCAACAAGTCAACGTCAAACCTGACGGCAGAAAGTATGACGATTGGTAGCGATGTCTATACGCGCGGCAGTTTTACAACTGTGGATAACGACCTTAAAGCTGTTATCAGATTGCAGAATCCCAACAAAAAAGACAGCGAGATAGATTTCGATGCAGAATCTCAGAAATTCGCAAGGTTTGATGCACCGGACAGCGCGACAGATAAAACGTCTTACTATGTACTCATTGACCAAATCGGCCAGACAGCTCCTCCTCCGACTCTTTACTTTGCAAAAGACCAGATGGTAACCAAAACTGCCGAAGCCTTTGCTGATTTAATTAGCAGTGATTCGACAACCAGCTCCAGATTCACAAGTATAAACCTCAAGAGGATTCTTCCTCCCGAAGCTGCGGCGGCTCTTGGTATCGAACTTGAAAATCCTGTAACCGGTGAAATTAAAGCCGGCTACAAAACCAGCTATGACCTTGAAGTCAGAAAAGCTCAAGATGACGAAGGTTACGACGAAGCTACAAAAGAATATGAATATCAAAAAATGCTCTATGACCGTTCAATTCAAGACATTAATGCCAGAACAGAAATGATTCAGCAGCAAGATAAAAACCTTGAATTGAAACTAAGACAGCTCGACACCGAGCAAAAAGCACTCCAGACCGAAATGGAAGCTGTTCAAAAAGTTATTCAAAAGAACGTTGAAACAACTTTCAAAACATTCGGTTAAAAATCCGCAAGCCGCGCGGGTATGCGGCAAGCGAAATAAGTTTCCTTCCTTAACTCCATACCCAATTTTCCGCCGGTCTTTCAGACCGGCTTTTCTTATGAGTAAATTAAATTTGCTACGTGGCTTGTGCCACGTGAAAATTTACGAGCGAGTCTGGAGGACAGCTCCTCTTGTAGGTGAGTTTCCGAGCCTTACAAGGGAGGTTGTCGCTTTAGCGACGTAGGTGAGCCCGTGACGGGGTACGATGAGCACCACGGACAGGGACTAGAAGGAGTAGGTGAGGAACGAGCCGTACTCTTTCTGATACCCGAATGGGTGCGACACTGGACTAGAGTTATCTTTTGGAGTATGATAATCAAATGGGGAAAGTAGTAGTAAATAAAGGAAGATGCAAGGGGTGCGAGCTTTGCACGGCGGCCTGCCCGAAGGGATTGCTTAAGATTGTCGAATGTCTTGAGGGCAAAAACGGTACCGTGGTTGAGCTTAAAGATGAAGACGCCTGTATTGGCTGTGCGTTTTGCGCCAAAAGCTGCCCGGATTATGCTATTGTTGAGGTGTATCGATGAACGGAGTTGTGCCGTCGGGCAGCGTGAGTGCGGATAAAAACAGCGAAGCCGAGTTTTTAAAGGGGAATGTTGCGCTTGCAAAAGCGGCGCTGAATGCCGGTTTAGAGTGTTTCTTCGGTTATCCTATTACGCCGCAGAACGAAATCGGAGAATTTTTAAGCGAAGAAATGCCCAAAATGGGGCGGGTGTTTTTGCAATCAGAGAGCGAAGTTGCGTCAATTAACATGCTCCTCGGTGCCGCTTCAGTTGGCAAGATTGCAATGACGTCATCCTCCTCATGCGCCATTGCGCTTATGCAAGAGGGGATTTCATACATTTGCGCGGATGATATTCCCGCGGTTCTTGTGTCCGTAATGCGTGCGGGGCCCGGGCTTGGTTATATTTTTCCTTCGCAAAGTGATTATTTTCAAACCGTGAAAGGCGGCGGCAATGGCGATTATAAAATCCCGACGCTTGCGCCTTCAAGCGTGCAGGAGATGGTTGATTTTACTTACCGCGCGTTTTATTTGTCGCAAAAATATCGAACTCTGACAATAGTGCTTGCTGACGGGCTTTTGGGGCAGATGATGGAGGCTGCTGTTGTCGGGGAATATCCTTACCCGAAAATTGACCCGGGTGACTGGGCGCTGGATGGCGCCAAGGGGCGAGACGGGCGATGGATTGGCTCGATTTACACGGATAAAGAGGTTGCAAGAGAGGTTGTGGAGAGGCGTTTCAGGGAAAAATACGCTTTAATTGCGGCAAATGAAACCACACACAGAGAATTCATGTGCGACGAGCCTGAAATTTTAATTACCGCGTTTGGCTCAGTTGCGCGCATTGCAAAAGAAGCGATTGTTCGAGCCAATAGAGAGGGCATAAAGGTTGGAATGGTGCGCCCGATAACGCTCTGGCCATTCCCGTATGATGCGGTTTATAAGCATGCCAGACGGGCAAAAGTTGTGCTCGATATTGAGATGAATATGGGGCAAATGCTTGAAGATATTAAGATTGCGGTTAACGGCGCGACGCCTGTTGAATTTATGGGGCGTGCTGCGGGTGAATATTTTAACGCAGATGAAATTTATGAAAGAATTAAGGAAGCGGCACGATGAGCGGAAGTACGCTGGTTTTTGAAATACCTAAAAATATGCAAAAAAACCTCAATTCAGGCTTTTGCGCAGGCTGCGACCACGGGGTGCTCATTCGTGTGATTGCCGAAGTGCTTGAGGAAATGGGGCTGAGCGAAAAAACAATTATTGTGAGCTCAATCGGCTGCAGTGTTTTCCTGAACAGTTATTTAAACCTTGATATTGTTGAAGCGCCGCACGGGCGCGCTATGGCTGTAGCGACCGGGGTCAAACGCGCAAAGCCAGATAAACTTGTCTTCACATATCAGGGCGACGGCGATTTTTCTTCAATCGGCCTCGGAGAAAGCCTTCACGGGTTTATTCGGGGGGAAAATATAACGGCAATTTGCGCAAACAATACAAACTATGGCATGACAGGCGGGCAGGCAAGCCCCACAACGACTTTGGGGCAGATAACATCAACTACACCCGATGGTAAGGCGTTTGGTCATCCTGTCAAAATCGCGGAACTTTGCGCGTCTTTTGAAGGAGCGGCTTATGTTGAAAGGGTCGCGCTCACGAACATAAGACAGATTGAGAACACCAAGCGCGCAATTAAAAATGCTTTCAAATCGCAAATTGAAAAGCGCGGGACAAGCGTTGTGGAAGTTCTTACAAGTTGCCCGACAAACTGGAAAACTACACCCGCAGGGGCTCACGAGTGGATTGAAAAAGAATTGTTTAATATCTTTCCGTTGGATGTTTTTAAAAATAAATTGTGCTAGAATGGTGTGAATGAAAAAAGGAAGAAAAGCTGAAAATAGCGTTGTAATTTCGGGCTACGGCGGGCAGGGCGTGCTTTTTGCGGGCGTTTTACTGTCAAAGTGTGTAATGCGAATGAAAAAATTTGTGACATGGTTGCCGAGCTACGGGGCACAAATGCGCGGCGGGACAGCGAATTGCACGGTCGTGTTTTCCGAAAACGAAATTTCTTCGCCCGTAAAGAAAAACCCCGATTATGTTATTGCGCTTAATTCCCAATCGGTTGAACACTTTGAGGGCAGCGTTTCAAAGGACGGTATAATTTTTGTTAATTCGCCCGAGGAAAAAATTAACGAAAAGCGCAGTGATATCAAATATTTCACTGTTCCTGCGAACTTTTTGGCACGAAAAATCGGCGAAATTAAATGTGCCAATCTGGTAATACTCGGGGCATTTTTGCAGGTGGTAAAGCCGGTTGCTGTTAAATGTTTGATTAAAATTCTTGATATTTCTAAAGCGAGCGCCAAAGGCGCGAGCGTGAAGCTTATCCGCCTTAACAGGCGCGCGGTGACAATCGGAGCCTCGTTTGCAAACAGAATGCTAAAAAAACGGGGAATTTAAAAATATTCCCCGGGAATGTAGCGCAAGCTGTGCTTGTGCTACAGCATAAGTAGAGGTTAAGTTTATATCATCGGAATAACGGCAAACAGGGTGTTCATCAGCATATTTGTAAGCTGATTGCCGAACTGGTTTTCGTTCTGGCTGCTCCTCTGATAGCTTGGCATGTTGTTTCCCGTTCCTCCGATTGCATTCTGGTATATTTGATTTTGGTAATTATTCAGGAGGCTCAGGTAGTCATGCCTGCCGGCTAATTCATTCTGCCTTAATTGCTGCTCTCTTGCGGTGATATCCTGCGCCAGCGCGCTGATTGATTGAGCGCGGCTGTTTTCGATTTGTTTCAATTTATCGAGAAAAATCGAATTGTCGAGGTTGCCAAACCTTGAAGCGACGTTATTTTGAAGATTTTGAAGCATAGGATTGTAAATCTGATTGATTTGCGAAATACCCTTGCTTTTGTAAGCTTCCACGCTGTCGTTCAATTCTTTGAGAACCTCCGGCGAGAATACATTAAGGTTTTTTAAACCGCTTGCAAACTGACTTTGCGCGTAATTGTAGGCGTCTTGTTCGTATGGAGACATATAGTAGTTTGTGCTTGATGAACCGTTTGAATATTGTGTGGTTGTTGCTTTTGTCTGTCCGTTGATTTTTACTGATGAGCTTGCACTGCTCGGTTTACTGCTTTTAAACATTGGCTTTCCTTTCTTTTGTGAGAGAAGGTGCCTTTGTGTACTAAACAGCTTGCAATGGATATTGTCAGAATAACACGCTTTTTTGGCGTGTAAATCCGTATTTTTACCTGCGTATTTTTACTTAGTTTCAAGGCGTGAGCCGTGTGTGGAGGGGCTTGCAAAGGCAAGCGCCGCAACCGTTTGATGGCGACGTAGGATGGCGAGCGCAGAAGCGAGCCACCCGCAGGAGCTAAGGGCTGAAAAGCTTTTAACGTCAGAGGCATGACCTCATCGCATTTTTTTAATTCCCGCAATAACAGGGTCGAGCAAGCGCTTGCCTATGCGCTCAAACTCAATCTGGAGAAGGACTTTGTCAGAATATTCAACAATTTGAAGAACCTTGCCTTCGCCGTAATTATCGTGTAAAACGCTGTCGCCTTCGCTGTATTTAACTGTCTGCGCAGAGGCTTGAGGCGTTTCGGGCATAAAAATCGGAATTTCTTCAATATATTCGGAAGCATGCCCGCCGCCCAGATTAGAAATTGCTTCAAGCGCTGCTTCAACCAGAGGCGCATCCGACGCATCAGGTTGCTGCGGCACGCTCATTGGTCTGATTAACTCATCCGCTGTCTCATTCGTATCTTCGAGTGTCTCAACTTTAGCCCCAACCTCGGTTTCAGGTTTAATTTCAGCCTCAGGTTCAGGCTCGGGCTCATTTTTAAGCGCAAAATCAGTATCTACAATTTCTTCAAAAGCCTGTTGTATAGATTCGTCAACTATATCATCAAGCAAGAAATCTTCAACATCTATACCGGTTTCTAGAACTTCAACCATCTGCTCTTTTGGTGACTCAACAACTTTGGGCTCAACATTCTCAGATTCAATATCCTCAGGCTCGACATCTTCAAAAATATCCTCAAAAGCATCCTCAATTTCCGAGCTTTCCTGAACAATTTCCTCTACACTGGCGGGCGGGCTCTGATTAAGCGCGTCAAATAAATCCAAATCCTCTTCGCTGATTACATCTTCAATCTGATAATTGAACTGTTCCCTGGCGGGCGGCGGAGCGATAACGCTTGTGGGAATTGACGATTCCGATTTTATTACGGGTTCTGGCTTCGCGATAGGCTGTATGTGTCCAGTTGCAATCTGCATAGCGGGAGTTTGCAGCGGGGCATCATAAACACTCCGTGTGAGCGTTGTTTCGAGCTTCGCTGCATCTTTCATTTTTATGCCGGAGGAGAGGAATTTATCAACTTCCTCCTCGATTTCGCGCTGCTTCTGGTCATTCAGACGTGTGATTTTATCTTTAACGCGCAAATTCTTAATAACATCGCCCTCAAAAGTCAGCTTTGACACGCGCTTTCTGGCTTTTTGCTCCTCGTCTTCAAATTCTTTCTCTAAATTTTTCACAAGGAACGCAAAATTATTGCTGTCCCTACCCCAGAGCATTACCGTATTTTCGGGCATAGCGCAGATTGAGGCGTTCAGAGAGCCGAAATCCTTTCGGAGGTTTTTGGTGGGGAAAATTATGTAGTTCGGACAGTGTTCCGCAATGACTGGAAACTTTGCAAAAAGGTTCGAAATACTCGGGATTACTGAGTATTTCCTGTTTTTTAAATACATTAAATTTAAAAGGTCGGAATCGAAATTGTTCTCATTCAAGCGCAGGAAGATAAAAGAATCGATTTTTATGTTTCGCAGAATAAACTCCGTGAAATCCTTATGCCAGAAACTTTTTAAGGGTGATAAATCAATAATTGTAACTTTTTCTTTGCCGATTTGCTCGAAAATCCAGGTAAATTCAGACTTCGTATTGGCAAAAAGTTCTTCCTGCTGATAATTTTGAAGGCGGTTTTTTAAGACCAGAAGTTCCTTGACGGGCGTGGATTTATATTGCCCCCCAATCACTTTCATAAAGCGGTTAAAGGGGATAAATTTATCTTTTGTCATTTTGACAAAACTTTTGAGTTCATTGAAAATTTCTTCGCAAGTTGCCTGTGTTTCAAGCGTGGCGCTTGCAAGCCCTTTTTCCCAGATATAATCAAGCGAAAAGTAATCGAGCGGGAGTTTGAAATCCACCTTCGCACGAAGCCTTTGCGCGCCTTCAACTTCAAGCGAGCCTGTGTAGTCAAGCAAAATCACATTGCGGAAATCGGAAAGTTTTTTGGCGAGCTGTGCGCTGAAATAGTTATGTTCCCTGATTGTGTCGCAAAAAATAAGGGGCGAATTTTTGAAAAAATCCAGATTAAATTCAAACGGTCGGGAGTGCTTAAAATCCTCGCCAAACTTGAATATGCGCTTATCCTGATTTACGAAATCAAAAATTTCGCGCGTGTTAGCATATAAAACCTCGCACTGTTTTGAGGGTGTACGATAGTTAAAATCAACAATTTCGCCTTCCGCACTGATTGAGTGGGTCAGCTTAACCTTGGCAACGGCTTTGCTCTCGTCAAACTTGTCATCCTCGATTTCAATAATCTGTCCCAAAAACCTTTCATCAGCCTCTTGAACAAGTAAAAAATCGCCAAGGCAAAGGTTTTCTGTGCTTGGTGCGAACAGAATTTTTATGAAATCGTTAAGGGTTTGAACAATTTGCATTGAAATTTCCAACTACAATTAAGGGTATTATACAACAAGCGAGCGCGTTGTAAAACATGTTGCAACTCTAGCCGGAATACGTGTGTCCGTCAGCCTTCATACGTTCAATTACTTCTTTAAGTTGCGCGTCGCTTGCAACGATACTTAAGCGGACATAGCCTTTGCCGTACTTTCCGAAAGCCTCGCCCGGAACGATTACTATACCCGACTTTTCAAGAAGACAATCGCAAAATTCTTTGTCGGCCATGTCACCCTTATAGCGCGGCGGGGTTTTAATCCAGAGATAAAAAGTTGTCGCGGGAACTTCAACATCACTCCAGCCTAACTCCTTCAAGCCTTTCACGAATTCCGTTAATTTTTTCTCAAAGCCCGTGTTTGCGTTTTTGATGTATTCATCACCTTCCCTTGAGAGCAAAAGCTCTGCACCCGCTTTTTGTATGGCTTTGAAGATGCCTGTGTCGATTGTGGATTTTAATTTGCCGAACATTCCGATGGCTTCCGCGTTGCCGCAAACCCAGCCGAGGCGCCAGCCTGTCATAGCATAAGGCTTTGAAAATGAGTGAAATTCAGCCGCGACATCCATTGCACCCTCAAATTCCAGAATTGACGCAGGTTTATCGGCCTCGTCAAAATAAATTTCAGAGTAGGCGTTGTCGGAAACCAGCAAAATTTGGTGTTTTTTGCAAAAATCAACCGCGGATTGAAGATATTTCCTGCTGCAAGTTGCACCCAACGGGTTGTTCGGGTAGTTTATGACAAGTGCCTTAACTTTTTTGGGGTCAAGGCCTTCGCTTGCGAGTCGGACAAGAACGCCTTCCAAATCAGGCTCGTAGTTGTTTTCTTTAGTCAGGGGAACGCTGTAAGCGAAGCCACCCGAAACTTTGACCATTTCTTTGTATGAGGCGTAACCCGGGTCGGGAATCATTATAATATCCTGCTTTGCTTTGTCTGTTGTCGGGTTAATCAGTTCTCTGATTATGTTTGCGATACCTTCTTTTGAACCGATAAGTGAGAAAATTTGTTTTTTCGGGTCAAGCTCCACCCCGAAGCGTGTTTTCATGCGCTTTGCCACGGCTTCAAGAAAATAAGGCTCACCCTGCGGGGTTGAATAAGTGTGAATTGAGGGGTCATCAAGCGCTTCCTTGAGCTTATCTATGGCAAATTGTGGCACCGTGTCAACAGGCGCGCCCATTGAGAGCGAAATCGGCTTGCGGCCTTTAGCTGTGAGCTCAGGTGTCAATTCGCGCGTTCTTGCGACGATTGCAAACATAACATAGGTCTCAAGGTCTTGCACGTAGCTGTTAAAGTTATTCATAAGACCATAAACTCCCCTACTCACTCCTAATTCCTATTGTACAACAAATAAATTAAATCGTGATTATTTTTTTGCATTTTGCTAAATTGTCCGACAGCCAAGAGCCGCGCGCAATGCCGTCTGGCGAGCTTGCCTCTAAAATAGTTAAAAAATGGGGGAAATATATGAACAAAAAAATTCGACTGATTATAATTGAAGACCACAAACTTATCCGCGTGGGCCTTAAAAGTTTGTTTGAAAAACACGGCGACATCGCGGTTATAACCGAAGCTGAGGGTGGTAAGGAGGGAGTTGAGAAGGTTAAGGCACACAATCCCGATGTTGTTATTATTGACATCGGGCTCGGGGATATGTCGGGAATTGAGGCTGCAAGAAGGATTGCGGCCGAGAACCCGAGTGTGAAAATTATTATTTTGACTTCAACAATTAAGGATTCTGAGGTGCTCGAAGCGCTTAAAATCGGTGTGAACGGCTATGTTTTAAAGGATGTGAAAGATGATACCCTTGTTATGATAGTGCGCAGCGTAGCCGAGGGCGCGATGTGGCTTGATCCGAAGGCAGTTGGCGCCGTGCGCTCAAGCGCGAACGGAATAATTCCCCAAAAAACTACGAACAGAGCGAATTTTAAGGCTCAACATGCTAATTTGACCGAGCGAGAGTATGAGGTTTTGAAGCTCGTTGTGGACGGCAAATCAAACAGTCAGATTGCGGATATATTAAGCATTTCCGAGCATACCTCAAAAGCGCACGTGTGTAATATCATCCAAAAACTTGTGGTGGATGACCGCACTCAGGCGGCAGTTAAGGCGATTAAGGAAGGTATCGTCTAGGATGCGTGAGCCGCGTGTGAAGGGACTTGCGTTGAGCAAGACCCGCAACCGTTCGATGGCGACGTAGGACGAGCGAGGCTATTTGCCGAGCCGCCCACAGGAGCTAAGATACATCAGGTATTCAATGTTACCGCTTTTGCTACCTGTGATTGGCGAGGTGGTGATGCCCGAAACTTCAAGCCCGAGGCTTTGCGCGAAGGTCGCGATATCTTCAATTATGGCGTTGTGGATTGCGGTGTCTTTTACAATGCCTCCCTTTTGAACCTGCGCGCGTTGTGCTTCAAACTGTGGTTTAATCAGGATTACGGCTTCAAATTCCGGCGCGAGAAACCCTAAAACATTTCCGAGTACTTTTTTAACCGAAATGAAAGATAAATCCATTGCCATAAAATCGGGCAAAGCGCCTTCGTAGTTTTCTTTCGAGGTGCCAAAAACATCCTCAAAGCCCGCGATTTTAACATTGGTTTTTTCGCGTATAATAACGCGCTTATCCTGCCTTAAGCGCCAATCAAGCTGGTTTATGCCAGTATCAACCGCGAAAACCTTAAGCGCACCCGCCTGGAGCATACAATCCGTAAACCCGCCCGCCGAAGCGCCAATGTCAATTGCAACCCTGTCTTTGAGGTCGATTTTGAATTCGTTGAGCGCGGCGCAGAGCTTGAGCCCGCCGCGTGAGACATAAGGCATTGAATGGATTTCAATTTGAAGTGCATTCTCGCCCTCAAATTGCCCGGGATTATAAAGCGTGCCCGCCTTTAAAACCGTTTCACCGTTGATTTTCACGTTGCCTGCAAGAATATTCGCGCTTGCCTTATTTTTATTTTCAAAAAGCCCGCGCTCAAATAGAATCAGGTCTAAGCGTTTTCTCACAGCGCACCGCCCCGAGTGGTGCGCGTCATTTCAATTACCCCTGCCGCGCCGTTACGCAAAGTGCTGTTCATCCTGCAGCGCTACGCCCGCAATTTGACCCGAGAGCAGACTCACTTTTTTAACGGGCCCGATAGCCTCAAGCTCAATTAACTTGGACGTTGTGGCGTTTTTTATGATTTCCTGAATTTTGGCGTACTCTTGCTGCGGATTGTCAAAATACAATACCAGCGGTGCCGCCCAGTTTTTCCCGAACAAGAGAACAGATGTTTTTGTTTTAAATGATTGTGCGTTAAATTGTTGTGCCATAAGCCTTTCCTCCTATTATTCCTTCATATTAAAAAATTTCAATGCGTTTTGCGTGGTAACGTCCTCAACCTCTTCAAGCGAAGTGTCTTTAAGGTTTGCGATTTCTTTTGCGATAAAATTGAGGAATTTGGGCGAATTTTCCTCCCCCCGAAACGGGTGCGGCGCAAGGTATGGGGCGTCTGTTTCAAGAACAATTGAAGTGAGCGGCACCTCTTTCACCACATTTTTTAACTCCTTTGCGTTTTTAAAGGTCACAACCCCGCCAATTCCAATCAGAAAGCCCATTTCGACACACTTGCGCGCGAATTTTACATCGCCCGAAAAACAGTGCATAATGGCCTTTTTAACCTCATATTTTTTCAAAATTTCAAGAACATCATTGTGTGCATCACGGTCATGAACCATAACGGGCAGCCTTTGTGCCGCGGCAATTTCAAGCTGTGTTGCAAAAACTTCTTTCTGAAGTTCGGCATTTTCGGGGTTATGATGATAATCAAGCCCGACCTCGCCAATCGCAACGATTTTGGGGTGTTCGCTCAAATCTGTCATTTTTTTCGCAGCCTCTTTATTAAAAAGATGAGCATCAATCGGGTGAACCCCGAGAGCGCCGTAAACACAGTCATACTGCTCGATTAGCGAAATTATCGTATCGAATTTATCGGGTTCAACCCCGGGCAAAATAATTTTTCCGACTCCCGCCTCAAGTGATTCCCGCACAACCTTTTTAGGGCTTTTAAAATAATCGATGTGAGCATGCGTGTCTATGAACATACAATCATCTTAGCAAAGTGTTAACTGTAAATCAAATCCGTTTCGTGTTCGACAATGCTTGCAGGGTAGCCCGCGTGGTGAATTTTGGGCAGCAGGTAGCTTGCGGTGTATTCAATATAGCCATTTTTGTCGTCGTCAGTGTCGTTACAGACGAAAATCGACTCGCCATCTTTGCCTTTTTTAACATCTACGACCGTGATTTCGTGACCGTTGACGATTTTGCCTGTTTCATCGGTCAAAACGTAGCCTATGATTACGTCTTCGCCCATCGCGATTGCTTTTCTGATGTGCTCTTCGATTTTGGATAAATCGCACTTGTATCCTGTTAAAAACTGATTATCGTCGACATTTTGATAAACAATCGAAATTTTTTCTCTGTTTTTAATAATTGATTCGGCAAAAGTTTTTTCAAATTCAATCAAACCCTGCGGATTGGCGTTAAAATCGCCTTTGCGCTCATCAATAAGAGTGTTGTAAGTTTTTTGCGAACCGACGTTCATAATGGTTGACTGCATTAAAACGTCTATAACGCTGCGCTCGCCGGGGTCTTGATAGTCGTTTTGCAGCATAACCCTTGAAATTACCTGATTATCGGGCTTTAATTCAAGGTTTGCGCGCTCAAAGTTGAACTGGGTAGTTTTCATTTTAAAAGCGTCTAAAAGCCAGATTGCATCAAGGAAATTTTTGGAAAGCGAGCTCATATTAATGGTCTGCTTGACGGCAAGCTCAGGCGATGAAAGGCTTTGAGCCCATCTTGCAAATTCGGCGGGATGCTTGTTTGCCAGATGGAACTGGATGCTTGCGGCAACGCAGGTTCCGGAGCTTGTGACGTTAATTGAATCAGGATTTTGCTTTACTTCATCGGGCGTGTGCGGACTTGAAAGGAGTAAGTCGCGCACTTCTCTGGGTACGTCTCCGAATTTTTGGGTGATGATTGTCGGGTCAAAAAGGGCGTCAATTGTCTGGTTGATGATTTTTACATTGCTCAAACCGTTGAGGCGCGGGGTTGTTAAGGTTTTATGAAGGTTTTGAAGGGTGGTGGAACCGTCGTTTGAATGGTTGCTTAGGAGTTTTCCGTTTTTAAGAAGCACTTCAAGCTTTTGCGCCTGAGTATATTGTTGGGGCAAAACACTTAAATCGCCGGGCCTTGAGGCATTTACTGCGCCCATAAGGTCGGCATACATTTTTTGTTCTTCACTCGTTCTCAAAGTCGTGTTAATTGGCATTGGTGGAGCTTTTTCGGCAACGCTTTTGCGCTCAAAAGGAATTACGCTGCCGTAATTGGGCGCAGTGGCTGCGGCGCTTACCCTTAAAGCGTTAGCTCCATTTGTCCTAAAGTTTGTAAACCCAACAGGATTAATCATTTTCACCACTTTTTGCCTTCTGGAATGTTAAAACAACTGAAGCTTAAAAATTGCCTTTTGGTTTCATTTCTTTTAAAATTGCGTTACAAATGAGAGAGAGCAGGTTTAAAAAAATACCACCCGATTATCTGGCACTTTGTTTTGACAGATTGACGCGATTTAAGCCGACGCGCGAAAAATACGAGCGGGTTTTTGGGGATATTATAAACAAATTCGCTTCAAAAGAAATGCGTGAAGGGATTAATTCGACTGAAGATATGGTGCTTGCGGTTGAAACAATTATGAACGAATCCGGTGCTGCGGGCGAGTTTGGCGCTGCCGCCCGAGTCTTTGAGCACGAAACTTTCTTTCAAAGTGATGAGAGTGAGAAGTTTTTAAACAATAAAATAAATTTTCCCTATGCGCCTAAAAAGATAGAAAAAGTGATTTTGTGCGAAGGGGCAACGGAGGAGATTTTGCTGCCTGTTTTGGCGGAAAAATGCGGGTTCGGTACGGAAGGAATTTACATTTTAGGCGCGGGGGGTAAAAACCAGACGGGGCAGAAATATTTAAAGATGATTGAGGAAATCAGATTGCCGATTTTTGTTTTACTCGATTCTGACGCAGTTGAAATTAAAGAGGCGATAGGGGCAAAAAAGCGCGATATTGACAGGGTTTATTTAATCGAAGAGGGTGAATTTGAGGATATTTTGCCTAAAGATTTAATTATTCAAGCGCTAAATTCGCACTTCAAAGACGGCTATAAATGCAGGGCTGAAGACTTTAAAGATGATTTTAAAATGTCGAAAAATTTAGAGGAAATCTTTAAAATTAACGGTTTTGGCGATTTTAAAAAGGCTGCATTCGCACTCATTATTAAAAATTTTATAACAAATAACGATGGTTTTGACCTGAACGAAATCAAAAATATTATGGAGAAGATTCGTCAACTTTGATTGGCAGACCGGTATTTGACAATCGGGCTTTTATTCTTGTGCCTTTTGACTTGCCCGGGGGCGGGCTTTCAATTTCCACATCTTGCTGTGCAGCTCTGGAAACGTAACCAAGCCCCAGACCCGTGCCGCTAATGCCGCCTACGTTT
>Ga0209737_10001136_pt1 | contig 19592 bp, 22 predicted proteins | sample TergutCu122P3_FD_187284 | JGI IMG/M metagenome (GOLD analysis project Ga0209737, IMG submission 187284) | Cubitermes ugandensis P3 segment gut microbial communities from Kakamega Forest, Kenya - Cu122 P3 (SPAdes) (version 2) | ecosystem: Host-associated > Arthropoda: Insects > Digestive system...
AGAACACCGGAATCGACAACCTGCGGGTATCGTTCAACAATGTTTTCGGCTACTTCTTTGAAGTATCAAAGTCGCAGTTGGGCAAGGTTCCCGATTACTTTATCCGCAAACAGACAATAGCAAACGGAGAGCGTTTTATCACGCCCAAACTCAAGGAATTTGAAGAGCAGGTTCTCGGCGCAAGCGAGCGGATTACGTCGATAGAGACGAGAATATTTAACGATTTGAAGAACTTTGTAGCCGAATACGGCGCAAGTATTCGTGAAGCGGCGGAGAGTATTGCAGTATTGGACGTTCTCTGCTCCTTCGGAAAGGTGGCGTCGGTAAATAAGTATTGCCGCCCCAAACTCACACAAAACTGCGACATGCTGATAAGCGACGGACGACATCCGGTCGTGGAGACGATGACCATAGGCGAGCAGTTTGTGCCGAACGACACGGACTTAACCTCCAAAAAGCAAATACTGATGATAACCGGACCGAACATGGCGGGAAAATCGACATATCTGCGTCAGAATGCGCTTATTGCACTTATGGCACAAATCGGCAGTTTTGTTCCGGCGAAAGAGGCGACGATAGGAGTTGTTGACAGGTTTTTCACGCGGATAGGGGCGAGCGACCGTCTCGCACGCGGGCAATCGACATTCTTGGTGGAGATGATAGAAGTCGCCAACATACTGAACAACGCCACCGAAAAGTCGCTCGTTCTTCTCGACGAAGTAGGGCGGGGGACATCAACATTCGACGGCTTGAGCATAGCGTGGGCAACTGCGGAGTATCTTCACAACAGATTCCCCACAAGCGTGCGAACATTTTTCGCAACACACTATCACGAATTGACCGAACTCGCCGAGGTCTGCGAAAGAATGGAGAACGCGCATATATCGGTAAGGGAATACAACGGCAACATAATATTTTTGCGCAAAATAGCCGCCGGCGGCAGTCCGCATTCATACGGAATAAAGATAGCGCAGTTGGCTGGAGTCCCCAAATCGGTAATAGAACGTGCGGACGAAGTAATGAAAACCATAGAAAGCCGCGAAGACAAAAAGAACCTCGGCAAAAAAGTAATAAACGTAGGAGCGGGGTCTGCCCGTCCGAATATCCAAATGACAATCTTCGACGTCCCCTTGGAAAGTAAAGCGGAGAAGAAACTGCGAGAGACCGACATAAACAACCTGACACCGATAGCGGCATTAAATTTACTTGCCGATTTGAAAAAATTGTGCTAGCATCATTGCGCAAAAATTATTTTTTCGCCCGAATATTACTTTATGAAAGAAAAGAAATATGACGAAGAAAACTACACCATTCTCAAAACAGCAAATCATCGATTTACAAAAAGTCGAACCGACGCCATTCTATATTTACGACGAAAAGGCAATAGTCGAAAACGCGCGCAAACTGAAAAGCGCCTTTGCATGGGCGGACTTCAAGCAATATTTTGCGGTGAAGGCGAACGCCAATCCGTTTATATTGAAGTTGCTTAAAAAAGAGGGCTTCGGCGCGGACTGCTCGTCGTTTGCGGAATTACTTCTCGCGGAAAAGTGCGGAATAACCGGCGAAAACGTGATGTTCACGGCAAACGATACGCCCGCAAGCGAGTTCGCCGCGGCAAAAAACTTGGGCGCAATCATAAACTTCGACGATATAACACACCTCAAATACTACGAAAATAATTTCGGGAAACTGCCGGAACTGGTATGCCTTCGATACAATCCGGGAAACCTTAAAAGCGGAAACTCGATAATCGGAAACCCGACCGAAGCAAAGTACGGTTTTACTAAGGAGCAACTTTTACAGGGCTACAAATACTGCAAAAATGCCGGCGTAAAGCGCTTCGGGTTGCACACAATGGTCGCTTCCAACGAATTGGATTACAGATACTTTATTGAAACGGGGAAAATCCTTTTTGATACGGTGCTTGAAATATCGCGAAAGACAGGCATTTCGTTTGAGTTTGTGAATCTCGGCGGCGGGATAGGCATTCCCTACAAACCCGAACAAGATGCCGTGGACTTGCAGAAAGTCGGCGACGGGATAAAAGAGAAATACGACGAAATAATAGCAGGCAACGGACTTGCGCCATTGAAGATTTACGCCGAATACGGGCGAATGATAACCGGTCCTTACGGCTGGCTCGTGAGTCAGGTTCTGCACGAAAAGAATGGTTACAAGAAGTTTATCGGACTTGATGCCAGCATGGCGAACTTAATGCGTCCGGCGCTTTACGGGGCGTATCATCACATCTCCGTTTTGGGGAAGGAAAACGCGCCGAACGAGATTATCGCCGACGTAACGGGCTCACTCTGCGAGAACAACGACAAGTTTGCGATTGACAGAGCGCTTCCGAAGATAGATATAGGCGACTTTGCGGTAATCCACGACGGCGGTGCGCACGGCTACGCAATGGGGTTCAACTACAACGGAAAGACACGTTGCGCGGAGTTTTTGCTGCGCGAGAACGGCGGTTTCATGAAAATCCGACGCGCCGAAACGCCCGACGATTTGTTTGCGACCTTTGATTTTGGACAGTTAAGTAAATTTGAAAATATAAACAAAGTATAAACAAGGAGAAAAACAATGCCTTCAAAGTACATCGTAAGTAAACTGCAAGCAATTTTGGGGTCTGACCATCTTGTAGAGGCATACCTCAGGAAATTCGGCGAAATCGTGAATGAGCAATATATCGAGCAGATAAAAAAAGCCGAAACACAGAAAATTCAGGCGATTAGCGGCGGCGCAGCGGTTGAAAAAAAGAACGGAGACGACCCTGTTTACGAAATCCTTTGCCAGTGTCCGGTTTGCTACCGCGAAGAGATAGTGAGTTATCACTTGCGCTCAAAAAGCCAAACCGTCAAAGAAACGATTTTTCTTGTTCCGCAGTATTCCGCCGTGTTGAAGTATTTTGCCGAGGACTTTAACCTGCTGCAAACAACCGTTTGCCCCGAATGCCTTTTCGCGTCTCCCGACCCGAGGGACTGGAGCGTAAAAAGCAAGTTCACGGGAAAAATTGACGAAAGCCAGTTGAGCGACCACACAAAACTTATGTCTGATTTGCGAAATCACGAGTTGAATCGCAAGAATAAATTTCCCGCTATAAAAGGGAATCCCAATTATTTTGCCCGCCCGCGAAGTTACGAAAGAGCGATTGAAAGCATTGAACTTTCAATAATGCGTGCGGAATTGGAAGTAAAACACGCTCTTCTTACGGGTGAGTTCAAAATCGGTTCGTATTACTTGAAAATTGCCGACATTAAAAAGAAACAGAAAAAGGAATTTAAGGAAACGCTGAAAATTGCCGAAAAATACTTTTCCGCGGCTGCGATAAAATCCGAGTTGCCTTCGGTTGCGTTGGAAATGCTGAGCATTTATCAGGTAATAGCGCTGAATTTGTATTTGGGCGACAAAACCAAAGCGGCGGAATTTATGAAAATATTCAAGGCAGCCGTGCGTCAAAAAGAAGAAGCCGTTAAATTAAACTCCACAAGCGAAAACAAAGCCGCCTTTTCCGAAGCAAACAAGTGGAACAACAAGGTAAGCAACCTCTGGGAATACCGTGAAGACCCGGATTTCTGGAAAGACATTTAGCGCTTTACCAACCATTCCATGGGATTAAGTGCGTTGTTCTCGTGTCGAATCTCAAAGTGCAGTTTGTTTCCGTCAAGCGACCCGCTTTCGCCGACGGAACCTATAACCTGCTCGGCGCGGACTCTCGCTCCCTTTTCAAGAAAATTCTCGTTGAGGTGAGCGTAAATCGTTAAATATCCGCCGAAATGGTTGATTATCATAAGTTTGCCGTAACCGCGCATTCGCCCCACAAACTCCACAACGCCAGCCGCAACTGCCTTTACCGGAGTGCCGTTGGGTGCTTCTATGCTTATGCCGTTGTTCATTATGGCGGTCTTGTATTCGGGGTGAACAATCCTTCCGAAGTTTGCGATTATTTTTCCTTGCACCGCCCAAGGCAATTTGCCTTTTTTCTCCGCGAAGTTCGACATTTCCTCTATCGTCGGCTTGCTCATTTCCACAATCAAGTCCTCAATCACTGCGCTAAGTTCTGCCTGCGCGCTCTTAAATTCGCTCATCGACGTCTCCCAGCGGTCTCTCTCCGAGCGCAGTTGGCTCACAAATCTTCTGCGCGCCGCCGCCTGCTCTCTTGCTTTTTCGCCTTCTTTCTGCCGCTCTCTCAAAAGCGTTGCCAAGTGCGCGTTTTTTGCCAGCAGAATCTCATTTTCCGCCTGCAGTTTTTGTTCGTCCTGCCTTATGGTGTCAAGCAAAGTTCTGTCGTATCTGTTCAAATCCTGCATGTATCTAATGCGCATCACGACTTCCTCCGGAGAACTTGCGCCCAAAATTATCGACAACATCGTCGGTTCGCCCATTTTGTATATGCTTTGAAGCCGCGCCGCCATAATTTCTCTGCGTGCGTCAAGCATTTTTTGTGTTTGGAGAAGTTGCTTTTCGGTTTGCGCCTTTTGCAAACTTACCGAGTCAATTTGCTTTTCCACAGCCGAGATTAGCGCTCTGCTCGCCTCTATTGCCTTTTCCATTTCGTTAAGTTGCGCAAGTTGTTCGTTTTCTCTCCGCGCAAGTTCCGATATTCTCCTCTCGCTCTGTGAAATGAGGTTTTGCAGAGAATCCGAGCGACTCCTGTGGTCTTGAATTTGTCTTTCAATATCCCTCACGGAGTTTGCAAAAACAGCAAACCAAGCAAATAAAACAAATGTAAAAATTAAAATATTCTTCAAAACCCGCTCTCCTTTGAACGTAAAATACTTTATTTTTTAATGATGTATGGTATTTATGGTAAGCAAAATATTATTTCGTGCCGGTGCGCATAACGTATTTTCTTTTCAAAGGAGATAAACAAAAATACACCCCACAGGATTCGAACCTGTGACCTACTGCTTAGAAGGCAGTTGCTCTATCCAGCTGAGCTAGGGGTGCAAAATTTATGGTCGGAGTGGCAGGATTTGAACCCGCGACATTCTGCTCCCAAAGCAGACGCGCTACCAGGCTGCGCTACACTCCGTAAAAATGTGCCGCTAAAATACTATTTGCCAAGCGAAAAATCAAGGTTATTCTTTAATTCTCATGCGTAAAAGTCCACGTTGCGATTTTTCTATGAAATCCGAAACCCGTTTGCAAACCGCATTTTCCGGAAATTCCGCTTCAATAGCCGCCTTGGCGTCTTCCAACGACAAACCCTTTCGGAATATAATCTTATGCGCTTTCTTAATCGCGCTGACGTCTTCCGCAGAAAATCCGTTGCGCTCCAAACCGACTTTGTTGTGTCCGGCAATAAACGTGTTCCCGTCCGACATACCCACAAGCGAATACGGCACAACGTCCATAGTAACGAACGAATACGCCCCGATAAACGAGTAATCGCCGATTTTCGTAAACTGGTGAACGCCGACGTTTCCGCCGCAAATAACGTTTCGTCCGATTGTTGTGTGCCCCGCTAACGCGAGGTTGTTCGACGCTACGAAGAAGTCGCCGACAATGCAGTCGTGGGCTACGTGGCAGTAGGCAAGCAGCGCGCAATCGCTTCCGATTTTTGTGATTCCGTTGTTTGCCGCCGTGCCTTTGTTGAGCGTGCAAAATTCTCGAATTATTGTTCTGTCGCCTATCTCCAAACTTGCGTCTTCGTCGCGGTATTTCAAATCCTGCGCAATGGTTCCCACGCTTGCTCCGTTGAAAATCCGGCAGTTAGCACCGATTTTTGTGTAACTTCCGACATAAGCCGACGCTCCGATTGTCGTGCCGGCGCCTATTTGCACGTTGTCTTCAATCACCGCAAACGGAGCGATTTTCACTCCGTCGCCGAGTTCGACGTTTTTTCCGACGATTGCCTTATCGCTTATTTCTACGCTCATTTTTTTTGCCTCGCTAATGTTTTTTACGCGTTTATCATACAGGTTAATTCCGCCTCACATGTAACTTTATCGCCGACTTTTGCTTTCGCGTCACACACAAAAATATTGCGGCGATGCTTTGTAATGTTTATTTCCAAAATAAGTTTGTCGCCTGGACGCACCGGATTTCGGAATTTGCAGTTGTTTATGCCCATGTAAAGCATTGTTTTCGGCTTGTTTTCGCTGTCCTCCTTGTGCAAATCCTCGCACAAAACCATAATTCCGCCCGCCTGCGCCAATGCTTCCAACTGCAAAACCCCTGGCATAATCGGGTTTCCGGGGAAATGCCCCTGGAAGAAGTGGTCGTTAAACGAAACGTTTTTGTATGCGACGATTTTCTGGTTAGGCACAACTTTTTCAACGCCATCGACAAGCAGGAACGGGTAGCGGTGCGGCAACATTTTCAAAATATCTTCGTAAGTTATTTGGTTTGCCTTTTTTTGCTCTGCTTTTTTAATTAAATATTCGCGAATCCTCTTTGCAAAAGCGTGGTTTGAGGCGTGTCCGCTGCGAGCCGCCATAATGTGCCCTTTTATAGGTTTGCCCAAAAGATACAAATCGCCCACCAAATCCACCGCCTTGTGACGGCAAAGTTCGTTCGGAAAACGCAACTCGCGATTGCTCAAAAATCCGTTTGTCCCCGAAAATATCGGGCTTGAATTGGGAAACGCCTTCGCTAATTCCTCCACTTGTTTTTCGTTGAAAGGAATATCCTGCACGACCATTGCGCTGTCGATATTTCCGCCTTTGATAAGCCCTTGTTTTGCAAGCGCTTCTATTTCCGAAAGGAAGCAAAAAGTCCGTGACGGGGCAAAATCGCTCTCGAAATTGTGAAAATTGAACATTGTCGTGTGCTGCGCGCCGATAATCGAACTTTTGTAATCTACCATGAGCGTTATGTAATAATCATTTGCGGGAAAAACCGAAAGCGCGATATTGTTTTCGTTATAGAGCCACATCGGTTCTTCAAATTCTATGTATTCCTGCTCGGCGTCCTGCTCTACAACACCTGCTTCGGCTATCAAATCAATAAAGGGCTTTGCCGAGCCGTCCATTAGCGGGATTTCTTCCGCATCTACTTCAATTTTACAGTTTGAAATTTCTTTTGCCGCCAACGCCGCCATCAAATGCTCTATCGTGAAAATCTTCACGTCATTTATCCCGATAGCCGTTCCGCGTGCATCTCCTACCACAAAATCAATGTCTGCGGGGATAACAATTTTTTCGGGCGTATCAATTCGCACGAATTTAATACCATAATCAATTTCCGCCGGAAAGAGCGTGATTTTTGCCTGAACACCTGTGTGAAGTCCCACTCCCGTGAGCGAGCGACTTTTTACTATTGTTTTTTGTTTCAAAATATTCCTCCGTTTTTCTTATAAAAATAATTTTTGCCGCATACGAAAAGGGAAAAAAAACGATGACGGCGTTCTTGGGGAAGAACGCCGTCTGCAACGAATTCGATTTCTCTGCTCAACAATTTGGGGAAGTTTTGCAGAAACACACAAGGGAGGTGTTTAATCTACTCGTTTACTACTAACACTATCGGCAGTTTTTGAAAAATACTTTACGGTTATTTTCAAAAAACTCATTTTTTCTTCAAAAATTCTGTTTCACTGCGGATTTCTTCCAGTAGCGGATAATTTTTAACGAGCGTTTCATAAATCTGCAATGCAGCGTCTTCCTGTCCGCATTCCTTTGCCGAATCAAACAAATTCAGGAAAACATCGCGGTTAATCGGATTGATTTTCAGTGATTCGAAAAACAGGTTAAACGCCTCGTCATATTCTTTTGCGCTAAACTGCACGATTCCCAAGCCGTTATACGCTTCCGCAGATGCTCCGACTGTGTCCGCATGCTCGATATACGCAGTCAATGCGTCAATATGCTCGCCGTTTTTGATATGATTGTCGCCTTTTTCGATTAACGGATGCCAGTAACCGATACTTAAAGCCCGAACGCTCATATAAATATCATTGTTGGGGTCGCTTATCGCCTTGTAAATTTCGGCGATTTCGGAATTATCGGGATTGTCGGCAGCCGCTTTTGCAAAAATTTCTCTTGTATCTTCGATTTTACGGAGTTTGAGTGCTGCGTCAAGCAGGTTGTTCGCAAAATCTCCCCGAGAATTTTCCAAATTCACCGCTTCACGGAACAAGCCGAAAGCGTCATACCAGCGGCTTTGCTCCCAGGCGATTATTCCCAAATCGTTGTAAGCCAGAGCAAATTTGGGATTTTCGTCAATTACTTCAAGAAGCACCGCAATCGCTTCCCCGTACTCCTGGTTACGAATCTTTTTTTCTGCCTCTGCAATTTTTAACTCAATAAGTTCAAACATAAAACCTGCTTTCCAAAGTAATTTATATGACTTTACCGATAGAAAATAATAATTTGCAAAACACAAATTCAAATATTTGCGGCATTTTGTGTAAATTTCTTGAAAAAAGTTACCCTAATGTTACAATTGCGTCTTCAAAAGCGTTTTCTTTCAGTTCTTTTTCAATAAATCCTTTCGCCGTTTCGTTTGAAAACGGGCAACCCGAACAATGTCCCAAAAGTTTAATTGTTACTTCGTTTCCGTCAATATCCACAAATTCGCAGTCGCCGCCGTCGTTTTGAAGTCCGGGGCGAACAATTTCGTTTAGCGTTTTGCGAACTCTTTCTATTTTTTCAAAAGTTGTGAGTTTTTTATTTTTGTCTTGGAGAAATTGCGGTTTTATTTCGTCGTGATTATGTTCTTTATCCATTTCCGCGAGCGTGCGATTCAAAATATCCTCAATATCGCTTTTGCATTTTCCGCAACCGCCGCCTGCTTTGGTGTAATTCGTAACCTGCTCTATCGAAGTCAAGCCGTTTTGGCGGATTTGTCTGACGATTTCGTCTTCATAAACATTGAAACAAGCGCAGACCAAGCGCGATTCGATTTCTTTTTTTGCGATTTTCCCGCCGGTTCTATAATACTCTATCGCCGATTTTAATGCGTCCTGTCCCATTACCGAGCAGTGCATTTTTGCGTTGGGAAGCCCGCCGAGCGTTTTTGCGATGTCGTCGTTGGTGATGCTTTCCGCCTCTTCCAAACTCATACCCTTTACCATTTCCGTAAGCACCGAAGAACTTGCAATAGCGCTTCCGCAACCGAATGTTTTGAATTTCGCATCTTTGATTTTTTTATTTTCATCAAGCGTAAAAGTAAACCGCAAAGCGTCGCCGCATTTGATATTTCCAACTTCGCCGAACCCGTCGGGATTCTCAATTTCCCCCACATTTCGCGGATTTAAGTAATGGTCGCGGACTTTATCCGTATATTCCCACATAATACAATAATTTTCCTTTCAAACTGTTTTTCGCCGTGAAAATACTTTTTTCTGCCGATTTTGAACGAAAAAAAACAGAAAATACGGATTTTTTATCGCAACCAGCAAAACGAAATGTTTTCTTTTTTCTCAACAATATCAAATTCGTGGTGGTCGGCAGTCAAAAGAGAGGCGTTGTTTATTTTTGTTTCGGCAAGTGCGAGAGAGTCGGCGAGCGATAATTTATATTGCGCTTTAATTCTTCCCGCTTCAAAAAATAATTCATCGCTAACCATATCGTTAATAATTATCGGAGTGTTTTTTATCATTTCAAACACTTGCATTGCTTTTTCGCTACCCACCGAACGATAAAAATCATAGTATATTTCCAAAAGGTTTATTTTGTTCATAACTATATAAACCTCTCTGTTTTCGGCTTGTTCAAGTAGCGACAAAACATTTTCATATCCGATTTCTTTTTTGAATAATGCGATAAAAGCGCAGGCATCAAAGACATAGCATTTTTTCATTTTAGCCCATACTCCATTTTTTTGTCAATTCGTTTTCTTGCGAGATATTTTTCTGTCGATATTTCGCTTTCAGACGAAAACATTCCCGCCAAACAGGAAAAATTCCGCCGAGTTTTCGGCTGTATCTGCGGTTTATTTTCAACAACATTAAAAACACCGCTGAATAACAAACCTTTAATAAGATTTTCGGCGGTTTTATCCTTTGAATTATATTCAATAGTCATTGTTGCCATAGGCACTCCTTTTGCTTGTAAAATAATATTTAGCGAGTATGAAAAGAATGAAAAATACAAAAAATTCTAAAATTCGCGAAAAAATTACTCCGTGCGTTCAAATAAATAGTATTTTCATTAGTAATAAAGCGATAGGAATATAAAAGTGGCAATATTTGAATTAAAACAGACCGATACATTTTCTGCTTGGTATAAAGGACTTAGAGATATTAGGGCGAAACACAGGATACAGGCGAGATTGGCAAGAATGGAATTAGGTAATTTCGGAGATGCCGAACCTGTGGGCGAAGGAGTTTCGGAGGCAAAAATTGACTATGGTCCGGGGATACGGCTATATTTTGTTAGACGCGGAAAACAGATAATTGTTTTGCTTTGCGGGGGAGACAAATCAACGCAGAAAAGAGACATATTAAATGCCAAATTTTTAGCAAGGAGTATTTGAAATGGGAAAGCTCACTAATTTTTCAATAATTGACGAACTCAAATCGAATGTCGATATACTTGGTTTTATCGAAGCGTCAATAGAAGAAGCAAAAAACGATGTTGATACAAGATACATACAAAACGCACTTGGAATTGCATTAAAAGCATACAGAAAAATTGCTGTTTCTGCTCCAACTCCGAAATTACAGCGCAGAGTTCGCCAAATGGAATTTGCGTAAAACAAAACTCTATTTCTTCACTCTTATAATATAAAACCTATTCCACCGCTTCCCCGTAACCAAAAGCGTTTCGTTATCAATACCGGCGATTCCGTTCAACACGTTTCCGTCTCGGAGTGATGGGTTTTCGGATATTCGCAGGTTTGTTAAATCGATAAAGTATTCGATGTTGCCTGTTTCGTAGTTTATGCCGAAAATTGTGTCGGAATACCAGCGGTTTGCCCAAATTCTGCCGTTCCAGAATTCCAATTCGTTGATTTTGTCGAGAGACCTGCCGTTGAATTTTACCGGAATTTTGCCGATTTCGTTAAATTCCTGGTCGCGGAAAGTTATATTGTCGCTTCCGTTTGACATTGCGAATTTTCTGTGTCTCGGAAGATAAGTTAAGCCCCAACCCTCGCCTCTGTATGGGATTTCGGCGATTTTATTCAGTGTTCGCAAACTATAAACAAAAGCTCTTTGCTCCCGCCACGACAACTGCCAAAGCATACTTCCGTCAAACGCCAAACCCTCGCCGAAGATTCCTTCCGCTTTTGTTTTTCGCAGCTCTGTTCCCGTTTTTTTGCATATTTCAATCACGTAACTTCCGCGCCCCATAGAGCCCGTGCTTTCGTAAATTTTATCGCCGAGAATCAAAAGTCCCTGTGTGAAACTTGTATTATTATGCGGAAGCGAGCCAACGAGTTCGTATTCGAGTTCCTGCGCTTTTTGAGCAAAAACAGCGAGCGACAGAAGCAATATCAGCAGAATTCGCATTTTTTACAGACCGAAACGTTTGATTTTCTGGAAGAAACTTTTCGGTTTTTGGTCTAATTTCAACAATTGTTCAAAGAGACGTTTTTCTTCTTTCGACAAATTTTCCGGCGTTTTTACTTTTACTTTAATAACAATATCGCCTCTTGAGCGTTCGTTATGAAGAATCGGCATTCCTTTTCCGGGGATTTTCAGCAGTTTTTCCGATTGTGTTCCCGCCTGAATTTTAATTTTTACTTTGCCTGAAAAGGTTTCGATTTCTCTTTCGCAACCCAAAGCCGCTTCGCTGAAAGAAATTTCCATTTCGGTCAGCAAGTCAATTCCGTGTCGTGTGAAAACCGAGTCGTCTTTTTCTATGACTATGACAATCAAATCGCCGTAAGTTCCGTTATTTACGCCTTTGTCGCCTTTGCCGTCAATCGTTATGTAGTTGCCTTCGCTTACACCTGCGGGGATTTTTACTTCCACCTTGTCTTCACCCGAAACGACACCCGTTCCCGAACAATTTCCGCAAGGGTCTTTAACGACTTTTCCCATTCCCGAACATTTGGTGCAGATGGTTTCCTGTATCATTTGCCCGAAAATTGACTGCATGACGCGTCTGGAACGTCCGCTTCCGTTACATTGCGGGCAACTTTCAAGATTTCCGTTTTTGGAGCCGCTTCCGTTACACTGCGCACAGCCGATTTTGCGGCGGATTTTTATGATTTTCGTTACGCCGTCGTGCATTTCTTTAAGTGTGAGCGGGAGTTTTATTTGTGTGTTTTTGCCTTGATTTACATTTCCGTGTCCTCCGCGTCTTGCTCGTGCGCCGCCGAAAATGTCGCCGAAAAACGAGTCGCCGCCGAAATCGCCCATAAACGCTTTCAACGCCTCGTTCAAATCCATTCCGCCGAAGCCGCCGCTGAAACCGCCGAAGCCGCCGCTGCCGTTTTCAAATGCCGCGTGTCCGAACTGGTCGTATTGCCTGCGTTTGTTTCCGTCTTTTAATACTTCATACGCTTCGGTCGCTTCACGAAATCTTTCTGCCGCCTCGGAATCATTGGGATTCTTGTCGGGGTGATAGCGCACCGCCAATTTTCGGTAAGATTTTTTTATTTCGTCTTCGTTTGCGTCTTTCGGGACACCGAGAATATCATAATAATCTCTTTTGTTTGACATATTTCTTCCTTTGTTATTAAAATTCGCCGAAAAAATAATATTCGCCAACAAGAAAACGGAGAAAAAAATTATTCTTTATACGCCCAAAATATTCCGTATTGCCACAAACCCTTTTTCATAGCCAAATATTGATGAAACATTGCGTCTGTCGGATAGTCGGGAATTTCGATAAATTTTTCGAGAATGTGAAACGGCAACGCAATCCACGAAAGGACAAACATTATTTTTGCCGAAAAAAATGCGTTTTCCGTTACATCTCTGTAATCGCTTCTCTTAAATCCTGCCGCTTCGGCGTTTTTTGCCCACTTTTGCGGCGTGTCCAAAGAATTTACTTTCCAGCCGTCAAGCCAGCGACCCATAAGGCGCTTGTCGTTGCCGACGTATTCTTCCTTGCTCGCAAATCCGTCTGCCATTCCGAAGCGTCCGTCTTTTTTCAAAATTCTGTAAACGCCTTTTATAAATTCGCTTTTCGGGTCGGCATAGCAAATGCTTTCAAGTCCCATAACAACGTCAAATGTTTCGTCTCCGAATTCCAATTTCATAAAATCCATAACGCGAAATTCGCACAAATGTTCAACGCCCGCTTCTTTTGCGCGCTTTTTTGCTGTTTCGATTTGGTGCGGAACAATGCTTATCCCGCAAACTCGGCAGCCGAAAGTTTCCGCAAGCCATACCGCATTTCCGCCGATTCCGCAGCCGGCGTCCAAAACGTAGTCGTCTTTGGTAATATTTAGTTTTTCGACGGTTTTTTCGTTCATTCGGCGGGTTGCTACCCATTGTGCCGCGATACCTTTTTTCAAAACATCGCCTTTTTCCCAATAGCCAAAGTGCATATCAGCACCCCAAACCCTGTAAGCGCCGATAGTTCTTTTGTAATAACCGACAATATCCCTGTTGTTCCAAGTTCCTTTGTTTTTCCAAGCCATTTAATTCGTTCCAATCTTCTAATAATCACTAAAAAAATCAAGCCGTTTTGGGTGTTTTTTATCGCCAAAATCAAGTACTCCACCGTATTTGCAAATCAAAATCAAGCCGAAAAATGTTCCGAAGCACAAAATCAAAAGTCCTACCATTATTTTCCCAATACTGTTCTGCTAGGAAACACAATTTTCCAATCAACAGCAGACAAAAGAATTCCCGCTGCTAATAAGCCAAAAAATAATAAAAATTCAATTTCAGGTCTCATTTTACCTCCTCTTTTTCATTTTCAGTCATCGCAATACCGACACCTACAAAAAACAACGCTGCTAACACTGCAACCCAAACACCATATTCTCCAAGTCCGCGCACAAGCCTTTCAATAGCGAAGCCCGCTCCTATAAACTTGCCCAATTCAATAAATAAATCCGCCGCTTTTTCTTTTTTTCTGCCTCTAATGCCTCTAAAAAATTTCACAATACACTCCTTTCTGACATAAAATACTATCTGCCGACCCCCGAAGCAACCCCAAACAAAAAAACTCCCCACCTTTTCCGGCAGAGAGTTTTGTGGTAAGCAAACAACCTGAATTAGTTATTCACACCCCAAGACGGAGCAAGTATTTGCATTCTACCAGTTGTTGTGCGCTCGTCAAGATTGTTAATTGTAGCCGTTCCAGTATTACCTTGTCCGAGCGAGTTTGTTACAATGGTCGCAGTTACAGTAAACGTCGTTCCGCCGGACGAACCGAAATTGAAAAACCTTGAAGTAGGAGGAGTTGGGTCAAACCCAAGAATACCCCAAGGCGCAGCATCAGTTCCAGTTAGCGCTGTTTGACCAGTAGTAGTCGGCAATTCAATATAAGTTGTCGCTTCTACGTAGTGAGCGTGCTGCATTCTTGCAATTGCTCCGATTGTGTTTGTACCTTCCGACGCTCTTGCTCGGTCAGCCGCTGCCATTAATCTCGGTATTGCTACCGCCGCTAAAACTCCGATGATGACGATTACCACCATCAATTCCACTAATGTAAAACCCTTCTTGCTCATAACTAACTCCTTTGTTAAAGTTGAACAAGTCATTTTTCTATGAAACCCTGCACTATGCAGTTGTTCCCGTTATTAGTGCCGTTTCCGCTCCCAACTTTAGGAGGTGGTTTTTGAACGCTTTTGCTCAAAAAAAGAGCAGAAACGGCAACAGATTCTTAAAAACTTCCGCAAAACGAAATACTGGCGTTCGAACTCTTTCTCGCGAAAAAGTTCTATTTCGTAAATGCGAAAGCATTTTATTTGGAATTGAAACATGATTTTGATTTTTTGGGATTATAAAACACCAAACGCACACTTCAATTTCCCATACTTATTTGTCTATTGACTCGAGGCGATTGGCGTGCCCTGTATTAATAGATATATATATTTATAGTATCGGAAAAGAAGTGTGCCTTTGATTGTATAAAGGCACACCACCTTTCATTTTCTCTCAAATACTTCAAAAAATGCCAATCTTTCGAGTCAAGAGAAAATAAAAAATAATGTTATTCTTTTCAAAGAGCAATTTGAACGGCATTACGCCGCTCGTTATAAATTATACGTTTTAATTTTTGATTGTCAAGGGATTTCTTGTATTTTTTTTATTTTCATCGAAAAATTCAACGTTTTAACATCATTATAAGATTTGTATTGCTTTTTCCCTTTGCAATAAAATATTTTACCGCTTGAAATCGTAAGGGTTTTTTGCAAAATTGAAAGGTTAGTTTATGCGAAAAAGCAGTATTTGGGCAATTTTGCTCACAATTTTTTTTGTAGGGGCTTCGGTTTACACGCTTTATCCGTCAATCGTGCTTTATACAAAACCGGTGGAAGAACAGCGGCGGATTATTAACGAGGACCCGCTTCTTCGGAAGAAAATCATCAATCTCGGACTTGACTTGCAGGGCGGAATGCGGCTTGTTTTGGAAGTTCAGAGAAACAGAGACAACCAACACGACGATGATTTGCTTGACAGAGCATACACCATCGTTGAAAACCGAATCAACGGTTTGGGACTTACCGAGCCGAACATTCAAAAGCAGGGGCGCGACCGCTTGATTGTGGAACTTCCCGGACTTACCGACGAGAAAATCGCGAAAGAAGTCATCGGCTTGACCGCGCAACTTAAATTTCACATTCTTCGCTCGAATGCGGAACTTCACAATGCCATTAACGTAATCGACAGGGCGCTCAGAAACGAAGTGTCCGCCGCAAACGTTGATAACGAGTCGGAACAGCAGTCGCAGGAACAGCGTCTCGCAGAAACATTGTTCGGCGGTGCGCAGTCGCAGGAGGAGTCCGATACGACAGCAAGCGAAGAAACCGCAATCGGCAAATTATCGGATTATTTGATACAGGTGCGCGGCGATGTTGCGGTTCGCGAAAGAGACAGACCTATAGTCACGGCTATTTTGGAGCGTCCGGAAGTTATCGCGGCGCTGAGAACGAGCGGCTTGTCGTCGTCTAAGTTTTTGTGGGCAAGCATAGACCCGTCTTCCAGAGTTCGCTATTTCGGGCTTTATTTCGTAAAAAGCGAACCGGCGATGAGCGGCGAAAACATAGAATCCGCGCGCGAAGAGATGTCGCAGGACCAACTCAGAGCATCGTCACCCGTTGTCAGTTTGGTTTTCAACAACAGAGGCGCGCGCGAGTTTGAAAGAGTAACGGCACGCAATGTCGGCGAGAGAATGGCAATCGTCCTCGACGATTTTGTTTATTCCGCACCTACGATTAACGAAAGAATTTCGATGGGACGCGCGCAAATCAGCGGCTCGTTTACACTTGAAGAAGCAAGAAATCTGGCGGTTGTTTTGCAGGCGGGCGCATTACCGGCTCCCGTTGAAATCGTCGAAGAACGCGTTATCGGTCCGTCGCTCGGCTATGATTCGATAACAAAAGCGTCGTGGGCAATGCTTATCGGCTTCATTTTGGTTTTTGCGTTTATGGTTTACCGCTATAAACTGTCGGGATTTGTTGCAATCGCGGGCTTACTTCTCAACGTTCTTTTCCTGCTTGGAATTATGGCAGGGCTTTCGGCAACGCTCACACTTCCGGGTATCGCTGGAATAATCCTTCTCGTCGGTATGGCGGTTGATGCGAACGTGTTGATTTTCGAGAGAATCCGCGAGGAGTTGTCTATGGGCAAAGCGCCGATAACCGCAATAGAAACGGGTTACGCAAGAGCATTCCGCGCGATTTTCGACGCAAATATCACAACGATTTTTGTAGCGTTGATTCTTTACAATATCGGCTCAGGACCTGTGCGCGGATTTGCGCTTACGTTGATGATTGGTATTTTGGTGTCGTTGTACACCGCTCTCACATTCACGAAAACCGTGTTCAGAGTGGCGACTGCAAGCGGCAAAGTTAAAAATTTGAGCATTTAAGAAACGGAGTAAAATAAAATGAATAACGAAAAAAAACCTGCTTTCAAAGTTCCCAATATTGATTTTATGGGGAACAGAAAAATTGCGTTTATCATTGCAATTTCGCTTATGTCAATCACATTTATTTCATTGTTAGCCCGCGGCGGACTTAACTTTTCGGTGGATTTTGTGGGCGGGACGGAACTGCAAGTCCGTTTTGACGAAGACGTGCGCTCGGAAATCGGGAAAATCCGTCAGGTAGTGTCTAATTTGGGCTTGGGAAATCCCGAAGTAAAACTTGTCGCAAGCACGGGCGGACATCAGGGTACCGAAATGCAAATTACCGTTAAGGCGCAAGAACAGGGAGTCGGCGTAAGAGATAAAATTACGGCTACCTTGAATCAAAATCTGCCGGATAAGGACTTTGTTGTTTTGCGCGAGGAAGTTGTCGGTCCGAAAGTAGGAAAGGAATTGCAGGGAGACGCATTGAAAGCGATAATTCTCTCAATCGTGGTAATCGTGGTTTATTTGGCTATCCGTTTCAAATATCCTTACGGAATCGCTTCCATTGTGGCACAGACGCACGACGCGCTTGTGTGTATCGGCTTGTTTGCTTTGACGGGCTGGGAATTTTCGATTCCCGTTCTCGCGGCGATTCTCACGGTTGTCGCCTATTCGATTAACTCGACAATCGTCATCTTCGACCGCGTTCGCGAAAATTTAGGAAATCGCACGCTTGCGAAAATGAGTTTTGAAGAACTTGTAAACAAAAGCATAAACGAGACATTTACGCGAAACATAGTAACAACCGGTTCAACGCTTTTTGTGGTATTGTCCATATTGTTTGTTTTCTTCGGCTCAGGGAACGTTTTGGAGAATTTTGCGGCGACACTGTTTGTCGGGTTTATCGCGGGAACATTCTCATCACTTTACATCGCCTGCTCGGTGCTCGTAATTTGGAATGAAAAGCGGTCTATAAGATAATATTTCAAAATCAAAAAAAAATGCGGAGCAAAAATTTTGCTCCGCATTTTTTTTGACTGTTTGACTGCCGGATTAAACCCCCAGCCGTTTTTCCAGCATTGAAATTCTGTCGCTTAATTTTTCGCAGATTGCCATGTATTGCTCTTCCTGCTCCGAAAAACCTTCCGCAAATGCTTCCGATGCTCTTGTCGCCAAGTTTTCTATGGCGTTTTTCAGAATGTCGTATCTTTCGTCAACAATCCTGCTTATTTCGTCAAGCGTTTTTTGTCTTTTATTGTCAATAATTTCATCTAATTCCGACCTTAAATCGTTTTCGATACGAATTAAATCCAAGCGAATCGGTTCTAACTCTTCTTCTACCAGAGTATTTACGAATTCATTGAGTGACTGAGACAATTTTTTATGCGACATGTTTCGCTCCTTTTTTTAGTTTTCTTCTTCAAAACTGAATTTTCTGATAACCTGTTCTATGGTTCGGAATGCTTTCTGTGTCAAGTCCTTAAATTTCAAACCATTTACAAAATAGCTCGGATTTATATCGGGTTTAGTCCACTGTGTTGTGAAAGAAACGCTGATGTCGCTCATTGTGAGGTCGAACAAATCACCCGAAAGGATTATTTTCGCGTTGTGTGTCGAGCCAACTTCAAAAGGGGCTTCGTTAATCAACATCATTCCGCTTGTAGTTAAGTCCACAACCCGCCCTATTTGCTGTTCTGTTACTTCATCTACCACTTTCAGGTAGAAATACAGGTTGCGTCGTGGCTTTGTTCTTTTGTTTTCGCGCTCGTCAAATGTCATAAAATCTCCTTTTTTTATGAAAAAATAATTTTTGGTAAGGTGGAATAAATTATTTTTCTTATAATTATGAAAAAGATTTTAATTATAATGATTTTCGGACTTACCGTTTTGGCTGCTCAAACGCCTAAAATTGTTTTGAGCAGGGATAGTGTAATGCTCGGCGAGATATGCACAATGAGCGTGTTTTTCGACAAAAACGTCAAGTCGATTTCTATCCTCAACCCGTCTGAATGGGTTGGAGGAGTGCGGTTTCGAGATGCGCGGGAAGTTTTTTCGCCCGATGAAAAAGTATATCAAATTTTGCTTTCGTTTTACGAAACGCCCGTTTGCACAATTTTACCGATTAGTTTTTTGGTGAACGTCGGCGATACGACGGATACGCTCATAACCGAGCAGATTGTCGTTCGCGTTCCGTCGATTTTTGAAAATTTGGACTCGAATCAATTGAAAAAAATACACACCTTCGGATTACCCAATCCTTTGAGAGCGGGAAAATTGCCGTTGTGGGAAGTTTTGCTTATTTTGGCGGGCATAATTCTCGCGATAATTTTAATTGTCGTAATAGTAAAAAAACTACTGAAAAAGAAGTACGAAGAAAAACCGCCCGTTCCGCCGTTTGAAGAAGCGATGGCGGCACTTGCGGAACTTGACGGAAAAAATCTGATTGCCAACGGTGAATACAAGCAATTCGTGTTTTCGCTTTCGCAAATTCTCAAACGCTTTGTTTCACGAAGATTTGACGCGCCGATTGAAGAGGCGACTTCGACGGAATTTAAGCAATGGCTGAGAAAAAGCGATTTGACCCGTGAAAACAAGATTTTACTTGAGAAATTTATTACCGAAACCGACCCTGTGAAATTTGCCGGTTTAATGCCGAATATTGATATATTGCGAGAATTACGGAGAAATGTCGAAGAATTTGCTAAAATAACTCGCCCGATTGAAATT
>Ga0209737_10001137_pt1 | contig 19591 bp, 19 predicted proteins | sample TergutCu122P3_FD_187284 | JGI IMG/M metagenome (GOLD analysis project Ga0209737, IMG submission 187284) | Cubitermes ugandensis P3 segment gut microbial communities from Kakamega Forest, Kenya - Cu122 P3 (SPAdes) (version 2) | ecosystem: Host-associated > Arthropoda: Insects > Digestive system...
GTCTTTCTGTCTTCGTGCCTTCGTGTTTACTCTAAAAAAACGCGCTTGCGCGCAAAAAATGAACACGAAGACACGACGACATGAAGACACGAAGATTGAAAAATTACTTAACTAAACGACATTGATTTAAAATTTTCATACCTTTGAAAAAAATTAAACCTTATGAACTTAGAAGTTTTATACGAAGACAATCACATTATTGCAATCAACAAGCCCGTGAACATGCTTGTGCAACCCGACACCACCGGCGACGCTTCGCTCGAAGAGGAAGTAAAACGCTACATAAAAGAAAAATACAACAAACCGGGCGACGTGTTTTTAGGCGTTCCGCACCGGTTAGACCGTCCGGTAAGCGGCGTGATTTTACTTGCCCGCACCAGCAAAGCGCTCACTCGCCTAAACGAAATGTTTAAAACCAAACAGATACAAAAAATATATTGGGCTATCGTAAAAAACCAACCGCAACCCGAAACGGCATTGTTGCGACACTTTATATTACGCAACACAAAAACCAATAAATCAAGTGCACACGCAAAAGAAGTTCCCAATTCCAAAGAAGCGCAATTAAGCTATCGCACACTTGCCCGCGCCACCAATTACAGCCTGCTCGAAGTGCAACTGCACACCGGCAGACATCATCAAATTCGCTGTCAATTAGCGGCAATCGGCAGCCCCATAAAAGGCGATTTAAAATACGGTTCTGCTCGCAGCAACGAGGGAGGTGGCATTTCGTTACACGCTCGCAGTGTGGAATTTATGCACCCTGTAACGAAAGAGCCTGTGCGTATAGAGGCTCCTGTGCCGCAGGGGGATAATTTGTGGAAGGCGATAACGAGCCCCCTAAATCCCCCTCAGGGGGACTTGCTGAAGAAATAATGAACATTCCCAAATACCCTTTAACCTCTCTATTTCTTTATTAAGAAACAGAATAAACAAATTAAACCACAGTTCCCAAGTCCCCTTGAGGGGGATTTAGGGGGCTTTTAATAATAAATCCACAACAAAACCGGTTTCTCCGCCTTCTTCAATTTGGCATCTAAGTAAGTCATAGTAGCATCGTCGGTAACGGGGCAGCCAAAACTCCAACCCATGGGCAAGTGCGTAGGAGATATTTCTTCCGCAGGCATGGGCGTGTGCGAATGAAGTACCACAATACGTTTGAAAGCATTGCTGTTGCTCGCCTCCAAACCATGCAATTTGTAGTGCACATTAATTCCCCATTGGCTATACGAGCGAATGCCTATTTTGTATTTTCCCAGCGATGTGAGCAAACTCCCTTCGGTATTACTAAAAAGCGGTTGCTCGCCGGTGCTTAGTTTTTCGCCTTTTCCGCAGCCATGAGCGCACAAAGCCTTGCGTTCAACTTTTTGATTAGCAAAATCATATATAAACATTCGATAATTCCCCGAATGAATTTTCATATCTATCAAAACGCAAAAATCGGTATTGTAACCATTTGCTTTACAAAACGATAATGCCTCGGTTGCTTTTTCTTCGAGGCGAGTTGTGTTTTGCGCAAAAGAATTGATTTGCAGCAAAATAAATACAATTATATAAAGCAGTTTTTTCATAGCCTAAATTAAACTCCTTGTTTCAACACCACCGTGCGCACAGTGTATATCAAAATTTTAAGGTCAATGTAGAGCGACATATTATTGATGTAAATCAAGTCGTATTTCAGGCGTTCTACCATTTCTTCCACGTTCGAGGCGTAGCCGTATTTTACCTGTCCCCACGAGGTAATGCCGGGGCGCACACGCAGCAGGCGAGTATATTGCGGCGCTTTTTCAGTTATTTGTTCTATATAATGTTTGCGTTCGGGACGAGGTCCCACAAGCGACATATCGCCTATAAGCACGTTGTAAAATTGCGGAATTTCATCTAAACGGATTTTGCGCATGAATGCGCCGAATTTTGTAATACGGGCATCGTTTTCGGCAGCAAGTTGATAGCCTTTTTTCTCGGAGCCTTTGTACATCGACCGGAATTTGTAAATACGGAATGGTTTGCCGTTGCGCCCGATGCGTATTTGGCGGTAAAAAATTGGTCCCGGTGACGAACGTTTTACGCCAATAGCTGCATAAATATATAATGGCAAAGCAATTATAAGCACAATTATCGACACCACAATGTCCGTCAAACGTTTAACTTTTTCTTGCCACGCAGGCATGGTGCGGTGCGAAATTAGGAGCATCGGCTCGTCGTAAAGCGATGTGAGAGTTACCCGTCCCGAAATAATATCGTAATTGTCGGGAATAACGTATATGTTTACCGGAAAACCTTCGATTTGATACAAAATATTTGCCAATTCGTCGTGTTCTTTGCTTTCTATGGCAATCATTACTTCGTCTATTTTATGCTGTTTTACGAGTAATTTCAGGTCTCTCAAATTGCCCAAATGAGGCATATAGTTTTCCATAACGTAGTTTTCTTGCTCAAAAACGTGAACAAATCCCACAAATTTATTGCCCGAAGAATACGTGCGGTTTTGCAAATTTTTATATAATTCCTCGGCTTTCGCATTGCTGCCTATAAGCAGGGTGTTGAAACCAATTTTGCGTGAGCGGATTTTACGGTTGGTAATGGTTATAATTGTGTAACGGGGAATGTAGGTAGCAAGAAAATGTATGCCTATCAATATTGAGATTGATTTATAGTAGGTAAAATATGAGTAAATATTGTCGTCGAGCAATACGCCGAAGAAAATAATAAGCGAACCTATAACGGTAATATACAGCGTTTGAAAACATTCTTGCAAACGTGATTTTCTAAAAATATTTTGGTAGTAGCCGCTTATGTAATACAAAAAAATCCACATAAAAGGAATAAGACACACGCCATACACATAACTCATATCAAACGGTGTTTCGGCAAAACGAATGGTGTAGGTGTCGATATACTGCTTGCGTATGAGGAAAAAAAATGTCCATGCAAGAATTGCGGTCAAAAAATCGGTAATAACGGAGAGTGCTATTTGTCGTTGTTTGTTCATTATTGTGCGAATGGATTTTTTATTGTGAGATTTTCAATATGCTGATTATGGTGCATATCTTCGGAATATAATGTTGTACACTTGCTTTCTAATGCAGCGGCTACAATAAGACTATCGTAAAAAGAGAAACCGTATTTTTCGGCAATCTCAAGAGCTAAAAAAACAGTATCGGAGGTATTAGTGTTAAGTTCACAATTTTTCAAACATTCTTGCAAAATCAGACCAACAATGTTGTAATCAACTTTCATTTTGCGATGCAAAGTATTGGTTAATTCCTGCAAAACCTGCGTGCTGATAATTGCATTTTGTGCAATAAGCGATTTTGAGATACGCTGTTTTTCTTCATCTTGTTTGAAATAAGCGTAAATCATCACATTACTATCAAGAAAAATTTTTTCAGCGAGCATTGGCTTCTTCTCTGTTAAATTTATAATCGGCAGGCATTTCCAAACCAAAATCGGTAAAATGAACTTTCTTTTCGCGTGTTATGTGCGAAGTATTTGTAAGCACAATCACTCTCGCGTCCACAAATCGCTTGTGTCGGTATTGCTCAGGCATTCTAATTATTCCATTGCTCACTGTTGATTGAAATTCTATTGCGTTCATATTTTTTTATTTAATTCAAATGCAAAGATACAACATAATTTAAAGATTTAATAATTTAAGGATTTAACAATTAACTTTGTTTGAGGGCTGTGCCGTTCAAAGATTAAATCTGTTAAATTTAAAATTTATCAAATTGAACAATTCCGGCACATTTCAATACCTTTTCTATTGCTATGCACCATTTTTTTGAAGTGGAACGTATTTTGTTGTTGTAATATTTTGTGTAAGGGTGTGTTTATTACATTTCCGTATGAAAATTCATGATTTTTGTCGAAACAGCAGGGCAACACATTGCCTTGCCAACTGATAACGCAGCTACTCCACATTTTCCAACAGCGATTGCGCAACGTTTTTTTGCGAACAAGGGTTTCGTTCAAGTGCTTATAGCGGCTATTTTGCTCATCGGGCAACAAGTGCAAATTTTCGGAAGAATAAAATTGCGCTGTTTTAAATGCCACTATATCAGCATGATGTTGTTTTCCGATTTCCCGTATCTGTTGTTTGTGATTTTGCGTGTGTTTAAATAGCAAACATTGCAGTTCTACAATTGGGAAATGTGATTTTTGTTGCTGCTTTGCTTCGTGAACGTAATCAAGCGCTTGCAATACTTTTTCAAAATTCCCGCTACGGCGGTAGAGTTCGTAGCTTTGTTGGTCGTAACCGTCGAGCGAAACTATGAGTTTTGTAAGTTTTGCCTGCACTAATTGTTGGGCAATTCCGGGTGTAATAAAATGCGCATTGGTCGAAATTGAAGTCATCATTTTGTAGCGGGAAATGTGCGCAACAATTTCGGTAAGGTGGTGATTTAAAAACGGTTCGCCTTGAAAATATAAATTTACAAACCATGTGCGCGGTGCAATGTGCGGCAACAGCGTTTCAATAGTTTTCAGAGAAATTGCACCTTTTACCACTGTACTTTGTTTGTTGCCGGTGGGGCATTCGGGGCAACTCAAATTGCACATATTCGTAGGTTCTATGCTCACAAACGAAGGCATACGTTTTGTAAAATGCAGTTTGAAAATCGACGACAATTCAAAGGTTATACGCAGACACAATAAATTCCACAAACGTAGAAATGTTACGGCTTGCAGGGTTTTTATTGCTATAAGAAATATTGATTTGTTCATGAATGCAAAGTACACTATTTTCACACAAACCGCCCAACACACTCCTTAGTCCCCGCAATCCACACCAAATCGCCTTCTTCAAAGCGGAATTGCATATCGGGATTGATGATGGATTCGTCGCCTCTATCAATTTCTATAATAAGGCAACCGGCAGTTCGTACATCGCTTTCGGCTAAGGTTTTGCCGTAAATCGGCGAATGCTCGTTTACCACAAACGATGTCAATTGTATATCTTGTTCATTGTTTTGTTCCGCATTGTCCATTTCTACTTCCATTATTTTAGTAAAGGCGGTTATGTGCGCGTCAGTTCCTATTGCCACCAATTGGTCTGAGGGGTATATGTAATCGTTGGCGCCGGGGAAATAAATCATTTTGTGTCCGCGAATTATTTTCGCAATATTCACATTGTAATTTTTGCGTAAATCGAGTTCTTTCAATGATTTTCCAACGAAAGGCGAATCAGGCGAAACCGTTACTTCGGCTATGTGAACATCGCTATGTGCCAATTGTGCATTGATAGAACTGCGAAGCGGTGTTTTTTTGCGTTCATGTTCTTCTTTTTGGTTCAAATTCTGCAAAAATCTATCTTCTATGCGCCAGTGCATATTGAAATTTTTGCGGGCAAAAACAAAAAATAACGCCGAAGCAATAACGATAAAAATAACAGGAAATATGGTATGCGTACCTTCAAAATGCACGAACAACACTAAGGTAATTAAAAACATTGCCAAAAACGCACGAAACAGCGACAACACGGTCAATCGCCGGCGATTAACTTTATTGTTGACGGTAAGCGAAGCAACAAGTTCTTTGTTATTGCGGCTTGTCATTATAAGCCCCATAAGGAACGGTAGCATTGCGGCAATGGTAATCACGGAATTAATTACATTGACCCAAATATCGGCAAGATATAAGTTTTGCAATTTAACGCTTACAAACGGACATATTATATAGGTAAAACAAAGAATAATGGCAATTGATAAAGTGCTATAAATAAGAATATTAACAAAATATTTTTTCATGTATTTTTTCCAGTCGCTTTCGTTTTTGGCAATATCGCCGCCCGATGCGTAGTTATCTAAAAATATTTTTATTTTGAGCGGTATGCGAGGGTTGAGCCATTCGTAAAACGGATTGGCAAAGCGTATAAAATATGGCGTGGTAAAGGTTGTGATAACCGAAACGGCAATAATAATTGGGTAAATAAAATCGCTCATAACGCCCAGCGTCAAACCAAGCGAGGCTATAATAAAGGCAAATTCGCCGATTTGCGCCAGGCTAAAACCCGATTGCAGCGAAACTTTCAACGGTTGCCCCGAAAGCAGCACACCCAGCGATGAGAAAAATGCTTTGCCAACAATAGTAACCAAAGTAAGAATAACAATAGGAAACCAATATTCAAGTAAGGTTGCCGGATTGACCATCATACCAACCGACACAAAGAAAACCGCACCAAAGAGGTCTTTAATATTTTTTGTGAGATGTTCAACGTGTTCGCCTTCAATAGTTTCCGCCAAAATAGAACCCATAATAAATGCGCCCAAAGCAGCGGAAAATCCAAAATTGGTAGCCAGCACAACCAATCCGAAACACAATCCTATGGAAATTATAAGCAATGTCTCTTCGTTCATACTTTTGCGGAATTTTTTGAAAAACGTGGGCAATACATAAATTCCCACCAAAAAGCAAAGAACGAGAAAAAGCCCAAGTTTCAATAAACTTACAGCCATTTCGCCGCCGGCAACCGACTGACTCACTGCTATGGTCGAAAGCATTACCATCATGAGTATGGCAAAAATATCTTCAACCACTAAGGTGCCAAATACTATGGTAGTAAATTTTTGATTGCGCAAACCTAAATCGCCAAAAGCCTTAATAATAATAGTGGTGGACGACATGGCAAGCATACCGCCGAGAAAAATACTTTCCAAAGTGTTCCAACCCAGCAAATGTCCCGCAAAAAATCCGACACACAACATAGACACCATTTCGGTAACTGCCGTTATAACCGCCGGACCTCCAACATTGACAAGTTTTTTGAAACTAAATTCAAGCCCCAAGGCAAACAAAAGAAAAATAACGCCGATTTCGCTCCATACATACACAGCATCTTTATCGAGAATTGAAAAACTGTCGAGAATCGGAAAACTGTCGAACCTGAAATACGGACCGATTATAAAACCGGCTACAATGTAACCCAATACCAAGGGTTGTTTTAAACTTCTGAAAATAAGAGTAATGATACCGGCTGATATAAAAATCAACGCCAAATCGTGGACTAAATTAAGTTCTTCGTGCATATAAATTAATTTTTTGCCAAATATAAAAAAAAGTTGTATTTTTGCAGCGAAAATTTTTTTCCGTTAGAAAAAAAACATAGTTTTTCAATGAAGAAAGCAAAAGTTTTATACGTTTCGCAAGAAATAGCGAAATATTTACCCGACACCGAAATGTCGCTCGTAAGTAGATATTTACCTCAATATATTCAAGAAAGCGGTAGGGAAATTCGTTGTTTTATGCCCCGGTATGGTTTGGTGAATGAGCGGCGCAATCAATTGCACGAAGTAATTCGTTTGTCGGGAATGAATTTGATAATCAACGACACCGACCACCCGCTTATTATAAAAGTGGCATCAATTCAAGCCGCTCGTTTGCAAGTGTATTTTATTGATAATGAGGATTTTTTTCAACGCAAAGCATTGTTTGAAGATGAAAACGGCAAAGAATTTGACGATAACGAAGACCGCATGATTTTCTTTGCACGGGGTGTGCTGGAAACAGTTAAAAAATTGCGTTGGTCGCCCGATGTGGTGCATTGTTCCGGCTGGTTTAGCGCATTGGTGCCCATTTATTTGAAAAAAACCTTTTACGAAGACCCTCTTTTTGCACACGCCAAAGTAGTGTATTCGTTGTATAACAACAAATTTTTAACGCCATTTTCTGCCGATTTTAGCAAAAAAGTGCATTTCGACGGTATTTCCGAAGCCGATATACAAGCAATTAAAACTCACGCCGATTGGGTTACTATCAATAAATTGGTAATAGAACAATCCGACGGTGTAGTTTGCGGCGAAGAACAGGTTGACGAAGAATTGCTTGCATATTGCAAAAAACTCGGCAAACCAATTTTACCATATCAAGGCAGCGAGGATTACACCGAAGCATACGCCGAATTTTACGATAGCTTGTAGGAAATTAACAATTTAAGACGTAAGACTTTTAGACATAAGACAATGAATATCAACAAATAACCAAATCAACAAATAACCAAAAAATTTTCGCCCCTACAAAACTAACCACTAATAACTAATCCCTAATCCCTCTATATGTTACGAACATTCTCATTATTGTGGACACTGCTTGTTTTGAGTGCAGCTATTTTTACCACAGCCTGCACCAAAGACGAATTGGCTTTTGGACACGATTACCTCAATAAATCCGATTTTGTGAGAGCGTTTATCGACAGCTCAACAACAGTTTCTACAACTACCAAACTCGATAATAAGTTGCGTTCCACATACATTATGTATATGGTGGGGCAAACTTCGGTTGACGGTTTTTCCACTCAATCGAAAGCATCGTTTATGAGCCGTTTTTATTTCAAGGATTTAACGGTAAATTTTAAAGACAAAGATATACAACTCGAAGGAATAGAATTGGAAATGGTACCGTTGCGCCAATTTTTGGGCGACACTACGGCGCATCAAATATTTGAAATACAAGAATTAACGGACACGTTGAAAAGAGAAATCGTAGCCGACTATTTTGATAAAGGTATTCGCCCCACAACGCTTATTTCAAATGCCAAACTGCTTGGTACAAAAGGATTTATCGCTTCTACAAGCGATAGTACGAATTTTAAATTCAAATTTCCTGCCGAAAGAGCGAAAAATTTATTTGACAGTATTTGTAATTTTTATTCACAAGATAACTCATTGTTCTACAACGACTCGGCGCTCAACAGTGTTTTTAAAGGTTTGTATATAGAACCTTTGGAAAGTGCGGCAATCATGAATTATAGAGTGCGAATTGTGATAAAAACAAACAAAGGCGAAGCTTTACTTTTTCCTGCTAAGAATGCCTATGACCAAACAACTGATAGTAAAGGCAATCCGATTCCTGAAAAAGAACTTGATTTATATGTGCAAGCCCTTACCATATTCGACCACAAGTACATAAACGAAATTCAATCGCAACTCAATAAACCAAGCCCAACGGCGTTCGTTTCAGGATTTATGGGTTTAAAAACACAACTGCAATTTAACGATTTCGACCGGTGGAAAGATAGTGTGGTAGTGTTCAATGCGGTAAATTTACACGTGCCGATTGAGCAGATAAATAAAAAAGAATATGTGGAAATGCACAACAAAACCTTGCGGTTGAACATTTACAACGCAACAAATAAATACAGTTTCCCATTTACACCGTCAACTGCCGATAGCGTGATGTACAATTTCAACATCACACCATTTATGACAGCCTTGCGCAGAAATGCGGAACAAGCAAGCGATTACACATTTGAAATTGTAATGCCCGAAAATAACAGGTATGGTAACGCATTCAAAATAGATGCGACAAACGATAAAATAAAATTAGTATTAAGATATTCGCGATAATATATGTGTGGAATAGTAGGATATATAGGGAATAGAGACGCATTCCCAATTGTTATAAACGGGTTAAAACGTTTGGAATACCGGGGATATGATTCTGCCGGAGTAGCTTTGATACAAGAAGAGATAGTTCAGTATAAAAAGAAAGGAAAAGTTTCGGACTTAGAAAATTTCGTCGGGGAAAAAAATGCCGCCGGCACTATTGGAATTGGACATACCCGTTGGGCAACGCACGGTGAGCCGAATGATGTAAATGCACACCCGCATACATCAATGAACGGCAAATTTACCATTATTCATAATGGTATTATTGAAAATTACAATCAACTGAGTAAACAAATGGCAAGAAAAGGTTACATCATGAACAGTGAAACCGATACCGAAATTCTTGCCAATTTGATAGAATACATTTATGAAAAAGAAAATGTATCTGCCGAACAGGCGGTGTGTATTGCATTGGGCAGGGTTCAAGGAACTTACGCATTGTTGGTGTTGTGTGCCGACGAACCCGATAAAATTATAGCTGCCCGTAATGGCAGTCCGCTTGTGATTGGCATGGGCGATAATGAATATTACCTTGCCTCGGACGCTACGCCAATCGTGGAGTACACCAATCGCGTTATTTATTTGAACGATAAAGAAATAGCGGTGCTTACAAAAAATGAACTTTTACTGAAAACTATTTTCAACGATTCGCTCACGCCTTTTATTCAAGATTTAGAGCTTGATATAGAATCTATTGCGAAAGCAAGTTACGACCATTTTATGCAGAAAGAAATTTTTGAGCAACCACGTTCTATCAACGATACGTTTCGAGGAAGATTATCGATGAATCCGCCCGAAGTGTATTTGAAAGGCTTGTACAATGTAATAGACAGACTCGATAAGGCAGACCGCATATTGATTGTTGCCTGCGGCACATCGTGGCACGCGGGTTTGGTGGGTGAATATCTCATTGAAGAATTTGCCCGCATACCGGTTGAGGTTGAATATGCTTCGGAATTTCGTTATCGCAACCCAATTATTCGCCCCACTGATGTGGTAATTGCAATCAGCCAAAGCGGCGAAACTGCCGATACATTGGCAGCCGTGCGTTTGGCAAAAGAACGAGCTATGGTGCTTGGAATTTGCAACGTGGTGGGTTCAAGCCTTACCCGTGAAACCGAAGCGGGTGTTTACACCCATGCCGGACCCGAAATTGGAGTTGCCTCAACCAAAGCATTTACCGCACAAGTAACCGTGCTTACTATGATGGCATTGCGTTTGGCAAAACGCCGCAATACGATAAGTCCCGAAGTGTATCAGCGATTAGTTACAGAATTGCATGGAGTACCTGCATATATAGAGGAAATTCTAAAAAATGACAAAAAATATTTAGAAATAGCCAAACTATATAAAGACGTTAGCAATTGCCTTTATCTCGGGCGGGGAATTTTGTTCCCTGTGGCTTTGGAAGGAGCGTTAAAATTGAAAGAAATTTCCTACATCCATGCCGAAGGCTACCCTGCTGCCGAAATGAAACACGGACCAATTGCACTGATTGACGAAAATATGCCGGTAGTAGTAATTGCCCCCAAAGATAAAATGTACGACAAAATGGTGAGCAATATTCAAGAAGTGAAAGCCCGCAAAGGTAAAATAATTGCCATTGTAACCAAAGGCGATACGGTAATTGCCAATCTTGCCGACCACGTATTTGAAGTTCCCGAAACCGATTCGTTTATAGCGCCGCTTACTACGGTTATTCCGCTGCAATTGTTCTCGTACCACGTGGCAGTGTTGCGCGGTTGCGATGTTGACCAGCCGAGGAATTTGGCGAAATCGGTAACGGTGGAGTAAAAGCCCCCTAAATCCCCCTCTGGGGGACTTGCCGAAACTCGAAAAAATTAAATGAGAAAATATTCTGATAAAATGATAAGTTCTTTAAGTCCCCTTGTGGGGGATTTAGGGGGCTGTTCTTCTCCTCCCCTTGAGGGGAGGTCGGGAGGGGCTAAAATCTTAGTATTCCGCCTCAGCGCAATTGGCGATATTGTTCTTACAACGGCTCTGTTGCGCAATTTGCGCAAAACGTTTCCCGATGCGCAGATTGATTTTGTGGTAAAAAAACAATTTGCTTCGTTGCTCGATTGTGTGCCTTACATTTCCAATGTATATGAATTTGATTCTTCACAAGGCTTGAAAGGATTATTTGCTTTGCGCAAGACTTTGGCTGCTCAAAATTACGATGTATTGCTTGATATTCACAAAAATTGGCGCAGTTGGTTTGTTACTTCCACCATTCACGGGAAACGGTATGCCTATAAAAAAATGGTGTTCAAACGTTCGTTACTTGTAAAATTTAAAATAGACTGCTACAAACCGCCACGTCCGGTTTATTTGCGGTTTTTAGATGCTGCCAAGGCGCTTGGTGTACATTATGACGGCGAAAAAACATCGCTTGTAATTCCGCAAGCAGCACAAGAATTTGTTGAAAATCAACTCTCTTCTTTTCGTCATTACGGGCTTGACCCGCAATCCCCCAAAAAAAGACATGAGATTGCGGGTCAAGCCCGCAATGACGGTACTCCTGCTAATCCTGCGGAAAAATACATTGTAGTGTGCCCTGGAGCGAGTTTTAGTAATAAACAGTATCCGGTGGAATTATTGACACAAGTTACTCAACAATTATTACAACTCAATTATTCTATTGTTTTGCTTGGCGGTGCAAAAGAAGTGGATTTGTGTGAGGAGATTTTGGCTTCGACTCCGCTCAGCCACCGGTCGTTGAGCGGAGTCGAAACGACCTCTCAAATCATAAACCTTGCCGGAAAATGCAATCTAACGCAATCGGCAGCGGTGGTAAAAAATGCACAACTGACCATTGCCAACGATACCGGAATGTTGCACATTTCCGAAGCGTGCGGCACGCCGGTTGTGGGTTTGTATGGTCCCACGGTGGAACAATTCGGGTATTTTCCGCTTTTGGAACAAAGTAAAGTGGCACAGGTTGAATTAGCATGCCGTCCGTGTACAAAAATGGGTATGAATTATTGCCCGAAAGGAAATTTTGCTTGTTTACAAACCATTGCGCCTGAAACTGTTGTGAATTATGTTCAGTCAATTATACAAGATAGATTGCTTCGTTCCTCGCAATGACGCTCTTTCGGGAGTTAGCACAAAACCTCAAAAAAGCGTCATTGCGAGGAGGCACGACGAAGCAATCTAAAAAACATTTACATTATGAATTACATTTTATTTCTTTTATATTCTTGCATTTATGCAGTACTTGTAATCCCCGTATTTGCCATTGGCGCAGTATGGAACAAAAAAATGCGTGAAGGTTTGTTCGGGCGGCTTTCGCAAGGCAAGAAAATTCGAGAATTTGCTCGTGCCAACCGCTCAAAAGATATTATTTTTATTCACAGTTCGTCGGTAGGCGAGTGGGAGCAATCAATACCAATTATAAAAGCGCTGAAACAAAAGAATGACAATATTGCTATTCTTGCCTCGTTTTTTTCGCCTTCGGGAATGCGACATGCTAAAAAAACCGATGTGGATTGTGCTATATATTTGCCTTTCGATATTTTGCCATGTGCGCAGTGGTTTTTCAAAACCGTAAAACCAAAAATGTGGATTATTTCAAAATACGATGTGTGGGCTGCGTTTGTGTATGCGGCATATCGTCAAAAAATTCCGGTGTATTTGTGTTCTGCCGAATTGGCGGAAGATTCCACCCGGTATAAAGGTTTGGGGGCTGTGGTTAATCGTTTGTTTTACAAATATATCGACATTATTTTTCCCGTATCTGCAGAATACCGTGAGCGGTTTTTGCGTATATTTCCTTTTCCCGAACGCTTGATTATAGCCGGCGATGCCCGTTACGACCAAATTATTACCAAAGCCGAAACTATCGGGCAACAACCTTCGGTACAGATTTTTTCCAACCCGTTGGAATTAACCATAATTGCCGGCAGTTTATGGCAAGCCGACGAAAAACATTTTTTACCGGCATTATTTCGAGTAATGAACGAACATGAAAATGTGCAAGCAATTTTAGTACCTCACGAATTGCACGAAACGCATTTGCAAGCAATTGAGCAGGAATGTGCGCAAGCCGGATTTTCGAGCGAACGCTTTTCACAATTTTCAAAACATGACGGTTGCAAAACAAGAATTGCCATAATTGACACCATCGGCATGCTGGCATCGCTCTACAAAACTACCGATATTGCCTTTGTGGGCGGTGCATTTTCAACAGGCGTGCACAATGTTGCCGAACCTGCCGTGTTTGGCAATCCCGTGTTGTTTGGTCCTCGACACGTAAATTCGCACGAAGCTGTGAGCATAGAAAAACTTCACGGCGGTTTTTGCATACACAATAAAAGCGAATGCTATGAAAAACTTTCGCAATTGATTGACAATGAAGATTTTCGCAAAAAAACAGGAGCGATTGCACAGCAATTTATTATGGCGAGCAAAGGGGCTACACAAGTGATTGTGAATACTATGAGGCTGTTCTAATCCTCTTAATTCAACGCTGTTACCGTAGCAACCGTACCTGTAATAGTTGTTTGCACTACCACACTGTTATTGGTCGAAATTTTTGCCACCACATAGTTGCCGTTAGCTAAATCCACTGCACTGAATGTTATGCCGGTTTCGGAAACGCTTATGATATTATCAATATCGTAATTTCCTAATTTCGATTCGTCTAAATCGAACACAAGCGATGTTACACCGGTCTGTACATCTATTTTTGTCAGTTTAAATGTTTTTTTATCGAAATTATATAATTTGTTATTTACTGCATGAGTAGGCATTATTGCGCAAGGCGTTTCGGAATAGTCGGCGGCATTTGCAATATTATATAACACGCCGTTTTGTGCATAAATCATTTTTCCTTGCACACGGAATATTTCTTGCCGGACAGGTTGCCTAATACTCATTTCTCTGACAGGCTCAAACACGCCGTTTTGTATTTTTGCAAGAGTAACGTTCATTCCGCCCAATTCGCTTACACCTTGTGCAGCGTACATTTGCCCGTCGGTGCCCGTCCATATCAACATAATCTGAGGGTCGCCCTCGTTCCAAGTTAGTGGAACAAAACTTCCGTCAGCCTTACGGTAACGACTGTTATTATAACCGATATAATATATATTCCCTGCTTTATCGGCACAAAAAGCAAACGGATGGTCATCGGTTGCGGCTGAAACTTGTTTAAATTGCAACGATGAAGGGCTGCTTAACGATAGTTGAAATAATTTCGCATCACCCAATGTAACCCACCCCGGCTTATCACTGGTAACTTTCTGCGAAATAAAATAGAGGTTATTATTTCCGTCTTCCTGAAACTTATTAGCTTCTAAAAAAGGTGGTCTTTCTTGAAAAGCCGGCGTATATTCTTGCGGAAATGCAAATACTTTTCCGCTTGTTTTATTCACAAGATAGGTTTCTTCGTAACCAAACATCAACACAACAAACTCTTTCAAATTGTACACTTCGCTCGGATTCGATTTTGTTATCTCCTTGCCCGCGCCATTGAAATATTTAATTTCAAAAACTTCGTCTTCATCACCTGATTTTAATTGCGAAGATTGTATGCCATACAATTTATTTCCACCATTGTTCGACGACGAAATAAACAATGCCTTAGCATCTTGAATACTAATTGAAGCTAATTGATTGCTTTCAACTTCATTTTTGTTGCATGCAGTGAATACTGCGCTTGCTGCAAGTAGTATGCTTGCTACGATTGTTGCTTTTTTCATGATGATAAATATTTATATATTAACAATTCTACAAAAGTAACACATTGAAAATTAAAAGTCAATATCTTTTAAGGTTTTTTCGTGTAAAACGATACTTTTTTTGATTTTTTACTATATTCGCAGACGAAAAGAAGAATTTGTTTAAAATTTATTTGATGTATAAAAACTTCAAAAATAGTGGTACTATTGAAATAGTAGGCGGATACAAAAAGAAAGATGACCACAAAGATTTGATTTCGATTTCAAGATTTTTTGCACAAAAAGGCGATAATGTAAAAATAACAACCGACATACATTTCAAGGATGTGAAATATAAAGAAGTGTTTGGAGCGTTGATTGGAACTAAATATGAAAGAAAATGTCCCGACTTGATAATTAACGGGAAATTTTATGAATACGAAAGTTTTACTCCGCCGTTCAGCAAATTAAAAATTAAAAATATGCTGAAACACGGTGTAATACAGTCGAGCAATATTATTTTAAATAACAATAAAGGGGCTTCCGACAGATACATTATCAAAATAATACACCAAAGAATCAGACTTGGACAGGATATTAACGAAGTATGGCTTTATGAAAAAGGGGAAATACGATTGCTCTATAAAAAGCAGTAGGGGAGCAAAACTCCCCCCTACGGTGAACGAATCCTTAGAATCGCCTTCCAATCATTTCTGACCGGCACTGCAAATATACAATATATTTTTCCGGAAAGCAAATAAAATCAGAAAAAAATGAACGTTAACACTTTGGCTCAAGCAATGGGAGCGTTTCATTCAAAATTAAAAGAGTGATATGACAAACACCGCTGTTCTTCTTCTGGGAGCAAATTTAGGAAACGAGGAAACTCTGTTTGCACAAGTACGGGAATTGTGCGGGCAGCGCATAGGCACAATTGCGGCGCAATCGAAACTGTACACCAGCAAAGCGTGGGGTTTTGAACACAAAAATCTGTTTTACAACCAAGCGCTTGTGGTGCATACTCAAAAAAACGCCCACGAAACACTTGCCGAATGTTTGGCAATAGAAACAGAACTTGGAAGAACCCGCTCGCAGTTAGCAGGCTACGAAGCCCGTGTAATAGATATTGATATAGAGTATTTTAACAACGATATTATAGAAACGCCAACCTTACAAGTACCACACCCTTTACTGCACAAACGAAAATTTGCTTTGATACCTTTGTGTGAAATTATACCCGATTTTGTGCACCCTGTTTTACATAAAACGCAACAAGAATTGCTGCAAATAGTTGTTAGTGGTTAGAGTATGGAAAAACTAACAACTAATAACTAACCACTATCTATCATATTCCACCACCCGCATATCAAGAACCCTTCCGGCATCAAGCGTAAGTAAAATCATAGTGCGCACGTTGTGAAAACCGCTATTGCCAATTGCTCCCGGATTGATATACAGGAGGTCGCGGTTTTTATCGGGCATTACTTTCAATATATGCGAATGACCGGTTACTATGATGTTTGGTCTGTGTTTTGCGATTTCTTTCACAAAATCGGAGGTGTAATTTGGCGGATAACCACCAATATGCGTGAGCAAAACACGTATTTGTTCGGTTTCAAATGCAAGTACTTCCTGCGTTTGCAGGCAAATCCCGTGCCCGTCAATATTACCAGATACTGCTTTGACCGGAGCACAGGCTTGCAATTGTTGCAAAACTTCCACACTGCCAATATCGCCAGCATGCCAAATTTCGTCAACCGAGCGGGCGTGGGTTTTTATGGCATCGTCAATGTAGCCGTGAGTGTCCGAAAGTACTAATATCTTTTTCAAAATAACTGAATAATTGAATAAATTTAAAATTCCTAATACCTAAATCCTCGTTCCCTATAACCCTGTCAACTCGTCAACTTGTTCCCTCGTCCCTTATTTTTTCTCAACCACTTCAAATGGTAATTTAAGAAATTTGGAATATTGCCTGCCTAACGCCAACATATCGTCGTCGCCTTTTTCGTAGAACCAACGAATGGTTATATCGTGTTTTTCGATAAATTTTTCAATCGTAAGCAACATTTTTATAATTTGTTTCGACGATGCTGTGTTGAGGTATTCAAAATCAAAATCGAAAACGTATGATTTTTGTTCGGTTTGCGAGAGCAATTCTTCAACCCAGGTAATCACAGGAGCATAAAAATCTACTGCATTTTCGGGATACGAACGTTCTGAAATTGAAAAACTGTTTTTTTCTATGTTATAATCCACCAAGGGGGTGTCTTCTGTTGCTTGAATAAATAATGCTTCCATTTTTGTGAGTCTAAAAAAAATTGAAATTAAGAGTGCAAGTTATGAAAAAAAACAATCTTGCAATGCAATACCCTATGCTTTTTTATTTTTTTTGAAATTTATGGTTTTTTTATTCATTTTCAACCCTTTTCGATTGTTGAAACAATGCTCTGAAAGTGCTGTCTATACGAGCGCATTGCTCTATATTGGCATTAGGTTTGGTGCTGTCGGTTTTAGGAATAAATATTTTTTTCATGCCGAGTTTCAGGCTTTCTTTCACTCGTTTTTCAATGTGCGACACGCTACGCACTTCGCCGGTTAAACCAACTTCGCCGGCAAAACAGTATTGTGCAGGAATATAAAAGTCGAAAATTGACGACAGAATTGCTGCCACCACTGCCATATCGAGCGCAGTGTCTTGAATTTTAATGCCGCCGGCAATGTTCAAAAACACATCTTTGGTGTAAATTTTCACGCCCAATCGTTTTTCAATTACTGCCAAAAGCATATTCAAGCGGCGAGGGTCGTAGCCGGTAACGCTCCGTTGCGGAGTACCGTAAGCGGCGGTACTTACAAGTGCTTGCACCTCAACCAAAAACGGACGCATTCCTTCCATTGCGGCAGCCACAGCCACACCGCTCAACTGTTCGGGATTGCCGCTCAGAAGCATTTCCGAAGGATTGAGCACTTCACGTAAACCCGATTGCTGCATTTCAAAAATTCCAATTTCCGAAGTAGCTCCAAAACGATTTTTATGACTGCGCAAAATGCGGTAAATATTGTGCATATCGCCCTCGAATTGCAACACCACATCAACCATGTGTTCTAAAATTTTTGGTCCTGCTATACTGCCTTCCTTATTTATGTGCCCTATAAGCATCATGGGAATATGCGTTTGCTTGGCAAGTTCTATAAGCAAATTCGATGTTTCGCGTATTTGCGAAATACTGCCCGGCGTGGAGTCAATATCGGGGTGCCGGAGTGTTTGCACCGAATCTATGATTACCAGTTCCGGTTTCAATTCTTTGATTTGGTCAATAATTGCCGCAACGTTGGTTTCGGTGTAAATTGTGCAATTGGTCGAATTAATATTGAGGCGTTTTGCACGCAGAAAAATTTGTTGTGCACTTTCTTCGCCCGATACATAGAGTACGTTTTTTTGCAACGACACAGCAACTTGTAATAATAAAGTGGATTTTCCAATGCCGGGTTCGCCGCCCAGCAAAATAACCGAGCCGGGCACAATACCGCCGCCCATTACCTGATTAAGTTCATGAATATGAGTATCTATGCGTTCTATGCTGTGCGTTTGCACGGTGTGCAGCGCCACCGGTTTGTGCGTTGAAACATAACTTACCGCTTTTACACCGCTGCTGCTTGCCTGCACAATTTCTTCTTCGTACGAATTCCATGCTCCGCACGAATTGCACTTACCAATCCATTTTGGCGATTGTGCACCACACGATTGGCATATAAAAACGGTTTTTTGTTTTGCCACCGCTGAAAAATTATTTCATTTTTGTAAAATCACGGCGAATGTAGGATTCCCCTTCGGTAGGGCAAGTGGGACAAGCAACGCGCACTAAGCCCATTTTACGATTATTCAAAAAATCTACACGCCACGAACCTGTTAAATCGCTATTTCCATCTATTTCGCCATACGTTTCGGTTACTTTTATTTCAATATAGCGGCGTAGCATAGCTTTTTTCACTTTCCAATCGCCTTTGCAAAAACCATTTTTTTCGCCTTCCGGATTAAAAAAGAACGTTACACCTCCGCTCGCATCAAATTCCCAATAAGCACCGCGTCTGTCACTGGGAGCGCCCACGTGGTCGATAAGCCACTTGCCTACAACCATCAATTCTGTTGATTTTTGACACGACAAGGTAGATACAAGTACGCTTGCAATAATTGTTATAAATGTGATTTTCTTTATCATATTATGTGGTTTTACTATTGAAACTGCCAAAAGTAATATATTTCAAATCAAAATCCTACATTTTGTTGCAATAATTTGTTGAAGAAAATCCTTGTACAAAATCAATCGTGCGTACCGAGCCGCCGTGTGCAAGCACCACATCGGCTCCAACAATAGATTCCACGCTGTAATCGCTGCCTTTTACAAGCACATGAGGCACAAGAGTTTCAATTAATTTTTTTGGTGTTTCTTCGGCAAAAGGAACAATTAAATCTATACAACCGAATGCCGCCAACGTCAAAGCCCGCGATTCCAATTCTTTTACCGGACGATTTTCGCCTTTCAAAGC
>Ga0209737_10001138_pt1 | contig 19585 bp, 17 predicted proteins | sample TergutCu122P3_FD_187284 | JGI IMG/M metagenome (GOLD analysis project Ga0209737, IMG submission 187284) | Cubitermes ugandensis P3 segment gut microbial communities from Kakamega Forest, Kenya - Cu122 P3 (SPAdes) (version 2) | ecosystem: Host-associated > Arthropoda: Insects > Digestive system...
ATATATCAGTCTGTTTACAAACGGTACATTGCCATTGATGACAGCTTTGCAGGCGTTGCGCATAACAGGCGAAGTAATAACTACACCTTATAGTTTTGTAGCCACCACTCACTCGCTTTGGTGGAATGGGATTAAACCTATTTTTGTGGAAATTGACCCTATAACCTGCAATATTGACCCCGAAAAAATAGAAGCGGCTATAACGCCCAGAACTACCGCTATTATGCCTGTACACTGTTACGGTCAGCCTTGTGATGTGATGAGGATTAAGGAAATTGCCGACAAATATGGGTTGAAAGTGATTTATGATGCAGCTCACGCTTTTGGAGTAGAAATTGGCGGAAAATCGGTATTGGAATACGGTGATATGAGTACATTGAGCTTTCACGCAACAAAAGTGTATAACACCGTAGAAGGTGGTGCACTCATTTGCCACGATGCCGAAACAAAAGAACGAATTGACCATCTAAAAAATTTTGGTTTTGCAGGCGAAACTACCGTTGTTGCACCAGGTATAAATGGTAAAATGGATGAAATTCGCTCTGCTTTCGGTCTTTTGGCACTAAAAAAAGTAGATGAGGCGATAATGTCTCGCAAATACGCTGTCGAACAGTATCGTAAAGGTTTGGAAAATGTGGAAGGAATAAAATTTCTTTCTGACGTGGAAAATATTAAACATAATTACGCTTATTTTCCTATCTTTGTGGATTCGGAAAAATATGGTATGACGCGAGATGAATTATACTTTAAAATGAAAGAAAATAATATTCTTGGACGACGATATTTTTATCCATTAATTAGCACATTCTCAACTTATAAAGGTCTGGATTCTGCAAGGCAGGAAAATTTGCCTATGGCAACAAAAATAGCAGATACTGTTATTTGCTTACCGATTTATGCAGGATTGGAAAATGAAGATGTAGAGCGAATTGTTGATATAATAAAAAACGTATGACAAGTTTCTATACCGAAAAAGAATTATTGGAACTCGGCTTGAAATGCTTTGGAAAAAATGTTTTAATCAGCCGAAAATGCAGTATTTATTCGCCTGCAAAAATTTCGATGGGCGATAATGTCCGCATTGACGATTTTTGCATACTTTCGGGCGAAATCACATTGGGTTCGCATATTCACATTGCGGCTTATTGTGCTTTATATGGTGTTTTTGGTATTGAAATGGAGGATTACACCGGACTTTCTCCTCGTAGTACCGTTTTTTCGGCAACAGATGATTTTTCGGGCGATTATTTAATCAGTCCGATGGTTGATAAAAGCACAACCAATGTAACAGGCGGAAAAGTTTTGATAAAAAAACACTCTCAAATTGGTGCAAATTGTGTTATTTTTCCTGCCGTAACAGTTGAAGAAGGCTGTGCGATTGGCACAATGTCATTAGTAAATAAAAATTTGGAAGAATGGGGAATATATGCCGGTATTCCTGCGAAAAGAATAAAAGACAGAAAAAAAGGACTATTAAGTTTAGTGTAAGACAGATGAAAAATGATATTGTAGTTTCCGTTTGTATGATTACCTACAATCACGATCCATATATTGCCCAAGCGATTGAAGGTGTGTTAATGCAAAAGACAGATTTTCCGATAGAATTAACTATCGGTGAAGATTGCAGTACGGATAAAACAAGAGAAATCTGCATAAAGTATCAGCAAAAATATCCTAAAATAATAAAATTGTTATTGCCCGAAAATAATTTGGGAATGATTCAGAATTTTTTAACAACCGTGCAAGCGTGTTCAGGCAAATACATAGCTCTCTGTGAAGGAGACGATTATTGGATAGACCCGTATAAGTTACAAAAGCAGGTGGATTTTTTAGAAACGAATAAGGATTATGGATTAGTTCATACAAACTATAATGTTGTTGACGAAAACAATAACGTTACTATGAAATACAATCATAATTGGCAAACAGGTAATGTTTTTGACTTGTTGTTTGATTATAAATACTGGTTTGTAACAGCAACCGTTCTTTTCAGAACCTCGTTATATAAAACTTATGAATCTGAAATATCGGAACTATTCAATTTAAAATTAAGATTTGGAGATGCCATACTTTGGATGGTTTTTACAAAACATTCAAAAGTAAAGTTTATATCGGACAATACTACCTGTTATCGAGTATTAGAAAATTCAACAAGTCATTTCACAGATATTGACAAAGCCTATAAGTTTCGTAAAGATACCATAATTCTTAGAGAATACATATCAAAAATGTATGGTATTAAATATAATAGAAAAAAAGCGAATAATTATTTGTACAACTCGATGATTAAAATGGCTTTTGAGAAAGATAATCATCGGTATGCAAAAAAATACTACATTGAATTACTTAAAAATCAAATTACAAATATTTTTGATGTAAAGAGTTTCCTGTTTTTTTTAGGAACAAAATCTAACTTGTTCAAAAAACTGATTTCAAAATTATATATTATTAAGTCGAAATAACTTTATTGTTAATCATTATGTTTAATATATTACTGCCATTATTGCTCATTAGTTTGTTGTTTTTTAGAAACCATAAACTAAAACAGAACTGGCTTAGTCCATCTTCGCTACTTTTGGCACTTTATTTTTTGTCTATACTGTTAGCTTATCCTTATATAGTAATTTTCAACGAAGAATTGGTTCGTCAAGAACAATACATAGTAGCTTCGGTAATGTTCTGTTTGCTTTTTCTGTTGTTTATTTATCCTTTTATTTCTTTTAAAGAAAACTGTATAACAGAAATTGTACTTCCAAATAAGAACATTTTAAAGTTATTCTCTATCATAATCTGTATTCTTTCCATATACTCTGTTATTTATTTTATTCCGACTACAATACTTGCACTAACCACTTCCGATATTGCAGCGGCAAGGAATGCTATGGTTTATCAAGGGGACGTGATTGTTAATAAAACTATTTATAATACAATAGCGGGAACTGCTGCTTCTTTTTATCAAATTCCCATAATTCTTTTTTTTATATATCAAATTTTGGGACAGAACAAAATATTAAAAATTCTCCTTTTTATATCTTCCACATCGTATATTTTCTTTGTTTTTTCAGCTTTTGGCAGAGATGGCATTGTTTTTTGGTTTTTATCATTTTTGGGTATTATGGGCTTTTTCAATTCTTTTTTAGACAAAAAAAAAATGAAAAAAATTTTTATGTTGCTTCTAATTGGAGCGGTTATTGGCGGAATAGGTTTTATGGTAATTACCTTTTCTCGTTTTGAAGAAGCACCTTACAATGCAATTATTTCTTATATGGGACAAGGTATTCCTAATTTTTTTCTCGCTTATGAAGCAGATGCACCTATTATCAATGGTGCTTCATTTCCATTGTTTCGTGCTTTGATGGTCTTGCCGGAAGATACTGATAAAAGTGTCCAAATGTATTATTTAGAAAGAGCAGGCACTTATAGTTGGGTATTTGGCACCTTTTTAAAGGAGTTTATATTAAGTTTAGGTGTAGTTGGAACAGTATTGCTTGGTTTGTCTATGTTTTTAATATTTAAAACTATTGTTAGAAATAGAAGTCAAGTTACTTTTTCGAGTTTATTTGTCTATTTTTTATATTTTCAAATATTATATCAAGGAGTTTTCTACTTTAGGCAAGCCAATCGCGTAGGAAATCTTCTAATAATAGTTTGTTTCGTTCTTAGTTTCTTGTTTATGCTGCTATCCAAATTAGATAAAAATAAAATTATAATAAAAAAACAATAAAAAAAATGAATATTAAGCGTATTTTTAAAAGTATGATATTTCATACAACAAAATTGATAATTTTGAAACCAATATCTTATCTCAATCATAGATTATATATGAAACTATATATTCCGTTGTTAAAAAATAATGGAATGAAAATAATAGGCAATCCAAGATATATTGGGATTCATGTCAAATTTGATGATTTTGATAAAATAAGTTTAGGTGATAGAGTTGTTATTTCGGATGGTTGTATATTACTTACACACGATTATAGTTTAACGACTGCTTTAATAGCAATAAATAAAAACCCTAAATCTGATATAGCATTAATACGAAATATTTCTGTGGGTAATAATGTTTTTATTGGAAAGAACACAATTATTATGCCTCATACTCAAATAGGAGATAACGTAATAGTTGGAGCAGGCAGTGTTGTACGAGGGAAAATTGCTGATAATTCTGTTCTTATTGGTAACCCCGCACAAGTTGTTGCAAATATTCAAGAACAGGCATATAAATGGGAAAAGTATTTAGAAACAGATAATATAAGAAAAGACAAAAAATGAATATTTTAATTAATTGTTCAAATCTTAAACTTGGTGGTGCTTTACAGGTATCTCATTCGTTTTTGTATGAATTACGCAATTATCCATTACATAAGTATATAGTGGTTTTATCGCCACAAATGGAAGAAATTGTTTACTGTAATGATTTTTCAGATAATTTTGTATTTATCCCACATCTCGTGAAATTTTCTTGGAACGGTAATAACTCATTTTTAGATAGTGTAGTTGAAAAATACAAAATAGAAAAAGTTTTTACTGTTTTTGGACCTGCTTATTGGAGACCTAAAGTTTTTCATATCTGCGGATATGCAAGACCGCAATATATTTATAAGGAATCTCCTTTTTTTCAAACACTAACTTTCAAACAAAAAGTTATATTAAAAATAAAAAAAATTATTCATATTCATTCCTTTAAGCAGGCAGATGTGTTAATAACAGAAAATGAAGATGTTACAAAAAGGTTAAAAAAAATAATTCCCAACAAAGAAATATTTACAATAACAAATTACTATAATCAAGTTTTTGATAACGAAAATTTATGGGATAAATCAATAGAATTACCAAAATTTGATGGAGTAACATTATTGACAATTTCAGCAAATTATCCTCATAAAAACTTACAAATAATCCCCAATGTTATTGCATATTTAAACCAAACCAAACCAAACTTTAAATTCAGATTTGCTATTTCATTAACCGATGGACAACTAAATCAAAATTTGGATAAAGACATAAAAAAGCATATTTTATTTTTAGGAAAAGTACCAATAAATCAATGTCCATATTTGTATGAACAGTCTGACTTTATGTTTTTGCCAACACTTTTAGAGTGTTTTTCGGCATCTTATGCAGAGGCAATGCGTATGCAAAAGCCAATATTAACCTCAGATTTAGGATTTGCAAGAGGTTTGTGTGGCGATGCCGCATTATATTTCAATTCATTATCGGAAAAAGATATTTCAAATAAAATTATTGAATTATCAGAAAATAAAGAACTACAAAATATTTTAATTTCAGAAGGCAAAAAACAATTATTAAAGTTTGATAATTACAAAGAACGAACAGAAAAATATTTAGAAATAATCGAAAAATGAAACAAATAATACAAGACCTCAAATCAGGTCAAACAATATTAGAAGATGTGCCTGCGCCGCAAGTGCGCGAAGGTTGTGTGCTTATTCAAACAACTCATTCGTTGGTTTCGTTGGGTACGGAACGAATGTTGGTAGAATTTGGCAAAGCAAATTTAATTGACAAAGCCCGACAACAGCCCGACAAAGTAAAACAGGTTTTAGATAAAATCAAATCAGATGGCTTAATGCCGACTTTGGAGGCAGTTTTTAATAAACTCGGCTTGCCGTTGCCTTTGGGTTATTGCAATGTGGGTAAAGTTATTGCGGTAGGTAAAGGCGTTACAACTTTTCAAACAGGCGACCGCGTTGCCTCTAATGGCAATCACGCAGAAATTGTTTGCATACCTCAAAATTTGGTTGCAAAAATTCCTGATAATGTGTCTGACGAAGAGGCGGCATTTACTGTTATCGGTTCTATTGGTTTGCAGGGTATTCGTCTGTTGCAGCCGACTTTGGGAGAAACAGTTGTGGTTATTGGTATGGGTTTGATTGGCTTAGTTACGGCAGAGTTATTAAAAGCCAATGGTTGTCGAGTAATTGGAATTGATTTTGACCAACAAAAATTAGATATTGCCAAAGAAAAAGGAATTATTACATTTAATCCTGCAACAGACGTAGACAGTATAAAATTTGTTTTGGAACAGACAGAACAAATTGGTGCAGACGGCGTAATTATTACTGCATCTGCAAAAGGTAATGAAATTATACATCAGGCAGCGGAGATGTCGCGAAAACGTGGCAAGATAGTGCTTGTAGGTGTTGTTGGTTTGGATATTCGCCGTGATGATTTTTATAAAAAAGAACTTTCGTTTCAAGTTTCCTGTTCTTATGGCGCGGGGCGTTATGATGAAAATTATGAAAACAAAGGACAGGACTATCCGATTGCTTATGTTCGTTGGACAGAAAAACGCAATTTTGAGTCAATTCTTTATGCTATTTCTTCTGGTTCATTAGACGTAAAGCCGCTTATTTCCGAAATAGTTCCGTTAAACGAATACGAACAAATTTACGGAGATATGAAAAAGAAAGGTGTTATTGCCTCTATTTTGAAGTACCCCGAACAGACAAATCACGACACAAAAGTAAAAATAGAAACAGCAGATTTTACCGCTTCAAATGGTGAAATTGGAATTATTGGCGCAGGTAATTTTACTACATCAACAATATTGCCTACATTAAAAAAAGCCAATGCAGCAGTCAAATATATTGCAAGTGCTCAAGGTCTTTCTGCTAAAATCGCAGCAAAAAAAGCAAATGCAGAGTATGCTGTTTCTGATTACAAAGAAATTTTGAACGATGCAGAAGTCAATACTGTGTTAATTACCACCAGACACAATGCTCACGCAAAAATGGTTTTAGATTGTTTAAATGCAGATAAAAATGTTTTTGTAGAGAAGCCATTGTGTCTGAATGAAACTCAGTTAAATGAAATAATTGAGGTTTATAAACAGAAAAAAAATCTAACGCTAACAGTTGGTTTCAATCGCCGTTTTTCGCCTTTTGCTGTAAAAATGAAACAACTATTAGGCAACTCGCCAATAAATATTGTTGCAACAATGAATGCAGGTTTTATTCCTGCTGATGTTTGGATACACGATTTGCAAGTTGGCGGCGGAAGAATTATCGGTGAAGCGTGCCATTTCATTGATTTGTGTTCTTATCTTGCAGGTAGTAATGTGGTTTCGGTTTGTATGAACTCATTAGGTACAAATCCTGCCGAAAACACCGACAATGTTTCAATACTTTTAAAATACGAAAACGGAACAAATGCTGTTATCAATTATTTTGCAAATGGAAGCAAGGCGTATTCTAAAGAACGTATTGAGGTATATTCGCAGGAGAGAACATTGATTTTAGATAATTGGATAAAATTAAAAGGATATGGCTTCAAGGGATTTAAGAAAATGAGCAGCAGACAGGATAAAGGGCACAAAACTCAATTTGCCTTGCTTAATGAGCGCGCAAAAAATGGTGGAGATGCCTTAATAGCATTTGACAGCATTGTTAATACTACAAAAGCAACTTTTGCCTGTATAGAAAGTTTGAAAAATAAAAATTGGATAGATATTGAATAAGAAAATTACAACCCATTTTAATACAATAAAATATTTAAAATTTCGTCAAATATTTTATCGTTTGTATTACTTTTTTAGAAAGACGGATAAGTCAAAATATATTCGTTTTTCTGAGATAATTTCGTATCCGCTTATTTTTCAAGAAAGTATAAATTCTTATAATTCTTACAAAGAGCTAAATAACTTTACTTTTATTAATATTTCGCATAAATTTAACGAAAATATTGATTGGGATTATAAAAAAAATGGAATGTTGTGGGCATATAATTTGAATTATTTTGAGTTTCTTTTGCAAAAAAATATGAGTAAAGAGGCAGGTTTAAAGTTAATAAACAATTATATAGGTCAGCACAAAAATATCAAAATTGGCTTTGATTCTTATCCGATTTCATTACGAAATATATTTTGGATAAGATTTATATCGCAACATTCAATCAAAGATAAAAGAATTGACTCGTTTTTATTTGATTCATATAAAATTTTATTAAAAAATCTTGAGTATCATATATTAGCAAATCATCTTTTGGAAAATGCTTTTTCACTGCTATTTGGTGCGTATTATTTTAAAGAAGAAAAAATATATAAAAAAGCATACAAACTGCTGAAAATCGAATTGAACGAACAAATATTGAACGATGGCGCACATTTTGAATTAAGTCCGATGTATCATCAAATAATTTTGTATCGTTTGTTAGATTGTATAAATTTATTATCAAATAATATTTGGAAAAGTGATGATTTATTAGAATTTTTAACAACAAAAGCATCACTAATGCTTTCTTGGCTCGAAAATATGACTTTTTCATCGGGTAAAATTCCATTAATAAATGATGCTGCTGAAAATATTGCACCAACTTCAAAAGAGTTGTTTGAATATGCAAAAAGATTGAATATAAAATATTCCAAATTGCCTTTATCAGACAGCAATTATCGAATATTAGAAAATGAAAAATATAAATGTATTATTGATATTGGCGGTATTGCGCCAAATTATCAACCGGGACATTCACACGCCGATACATTTAATTTTGTGTTGGAAATAAACAATAGACCTGTAATAATTGATACAGGCACATCAACTTATGAAAACAACGCAACTCGGCATTTTGAGCGCGGAACTTCGGCTCATAATACGGTTGTTATAAAAAATCAAAATTCAAGCAATGTTTGGGGGAGTCACAGAGTTGCCCAACGAGCCAAAGTCAATGTTTTGGAGTGTAATGAAAACATAATATCGGCTATTCATAATGGATACGGAAAAATCGGAACTATCCATAAACGAACATTCAATAAGAATGATAATTTGTTGCAAATAATTGATGAAATAAATTCAGAAGGAGTGGCGTATTTTCATTTTCAACCAAACGAACAAATTGAAATAAAAAATAATGCCATTGTTGGCAAGGACTTTTCTATTATTTTTTCCGACAATGCTAAAATAGAACTTTGTAACTCTTATTGTAGTTTTGAATTTAATAAACAGATTGAAAACGAAAGTATTAAAGTTATTTTTTTTAAAAAATTAGAAACAAATATTCAGATAAAGAATCAATAATGCGTATTTTATACTTAACATTTTATTTTGAACCGGATTTATGTGCGGGTTCGTTTCGCAATTCTACATTGGCAAAGTCATTATCAACAGAACTTGGAAATGATGATTGTATTGATATAGTTACTACATTTCCTAATCGTTATAAAACTTATAAGGTTACTGCCCCTTATTATGAAGAAAAAGAAAATATTAGAATACATAGAGTAAAAGTTCCAAAGCATAAGAGCGGTTTTCTTGACCAAATATTTTCTTTTAAAGCATTTTATGATGGTGCAAAAAAAATTACCAAAGGGAAAGAATACGATTTGATTTTTGCATCTTCTTCACGATTATTTACTGCTTATTTGGGATATAAAATTGCACATAAACTACAAAAACCTCTTTATTTAGACATTAGGGATATTTTTGTAGATACAATGGAAGATGTTTTGAAAAATCCTGTAATAAAACTGAGCACAATTCCTGTAATAAAACAGATAGAAAAAAAGGTATTTAACTATGCAACTCATATTAATTTAATTTCCGGAGGGTTTTCTTATTATTTTAAAAAATTTAAGTGTACGTCATTTTCCAATTTTTCCAACGGTATTGATGATGAATTTTTGAATATTTTAGCGTCTGAAAGTTTAAATTATAATACAAATGCACAGAAAACAATTGTTTATGCAGGTAATATTGGCGAGGGACAAGGACTTGACAAAATAGTTCCTCAGGCAGCAAAGAATTTGGGCAATAAATACAAATTTATTATTGTTGGAGATGGAGGAATAAAACAAAAACTTGAAAATGAAATAATAAAAAATGAATTACAGGAATGTGTTGAATTAAGAAATCCTGTTGGTAGAAAGGACTTGATTGACATTTATAATCAGGCAGATTTTTTGTTTATACATTTAAATAATCATAAGGCATTTGAAAAAGTTCTTCCTTCAAAAGTATTTGAATACGCAGCATTTAACAAACCAATTATTGCAGGAGTAGCAGGATATGCTTATCGGTTTATTTTGGAAAATGTATCTAATGTAATTCTTTTTAGTCCTTGTGATGCGAATAGTTTTATAAAACAAATAAATAATTATGAATATAAAACGATTGAGCGCGTAGATTTTATAAATAAATTTAAGCGTAGTAAAATTAATAAAGATATGGCGCAATCTATAATTTCGATTTTAAATCAATGACCATTTTAATCACAGGCATACACGGCTTTGTCGGCTCAAATCTTGTTGAGGCGTTAAAGAGAAATCATACAATCTATGGTTTGGACATTATTGCGCCCGAAAAATATGGCGTTGTAAAAACATTTTCGTGGAACGAATTGGCACAAATGCCTGATATTGATGTGATTATACATTTGGCAGGCAAGGCGCACGACACAAAAAACAAGTCCGATGCAAAAGTTTATTTTGAGGTAAATACAGAATTGACAAAAAAGATTTATGACTATTTTTTGCAGTCAAAAGCGCAAAAATTTATCTTTTTCAGTTCGGTAAAAGCCGTTGCCGATGTTGTTGAAAGCGAAATTTTGACAGAAGATGTTACGCCGAAACCTATTGGTGCTTATGGAGAAAGTAAGATTGCAGCAGAAAATTATATTCAGAGTCAAGAAACAAAAGACAAGCAGTTTTACATTTTACGACCTGCTATGATTCACGGCAAAGGCAACAAAGGTAATCTGAATTTGCTTTATGGTGTTGTAAAAAAAGGGTTTCCGTATCCGCTTGGTGCGTTTGAAAATAAACGTTCTTTTGCTTCTATTGATAATTTGATGTTTATTATCAGTGAGTTACTTGATAAAAACATCTCTTCGGGTATTTATAATATTGCTGATGATGAAACGCTTTCAACCAATGAATTGATTGTTTTGATGTCAAAAATTATGAACAAAAAAGCGAGAATTTGGAATTTATCGCCAAAATTTATCTCTTTTATCGCCAAAATCGGAACAATTATTCATTTTCCGTTAAATAGCGAGCGTTTGCAAAAACTTACCGAAAATTACATTGCTTCCAACGAAAAAATCAAAAAAGCATTAAATATCAGTAAACTACCTATATCAGCAACAGACGGCTTTACAAAAACAATTCAAAGCTTTGACTTGGCTTGAAAAGCCAAAGGCAGAGGCCAAAGGAAAAATCAATAAATTATGCACATTGAAATAATAAAATATTGCTTAACTCTTATTTCACTTTTCGCTCTTGAACTCGTTTATTTTCGCATTGCCGACAAGTTTAACATTATCGACAAGCCGAATTTACGCAGTTCGCACAACTATGTTACCATTCGTGGTGGCGGAATTATCTTTTGGTTAGCGGCGTTTTTTTTCGTTCTTATTAATTTTCAATTTTCAACTTTCAACTTTCAATTTTTAATTGGAATTACGCTTATTTCCGCTGTCAGTTTTTGGGACGATATCAAATCGTTATCAAACAAAATTCGCATTGTAATTCATTTTGTATCAATTAGTTGCGTGTTTTATGGTTTGGGAATATTTACGACGTTAGATTGGTGGTTGATTGTTGTTGCGTACATATTTTTTGTAGGAATTTTGAATGCCTACAACTTTATGGACGGCATTAACGGAATTACGGGCTTGTACAGTTTTGCGGTTTTAATTGCGTTGCAAGTAATTAATTATCAATTTATTAACTTTACACAACCCGAATTTATCAATTATGCAATTATCGCTTGTTTGGTGTTTTTGTTTTTCAATTTTCGCAAAAAAGCGCGATGTTTTGCAGGCGATATCGGCAGTATGGCAATTTCGTTTTGGATTGTAACACTGCTTTTGCAACTGATGCTCAAAACAAATTCAATCGTTTGGATAATGTTTTTGGCGGTTTATGGCGTTGATACTGTTTTGACAATTTTACATCGCATCTATTTGAAACAGAATATTTTTGAGGCGCATCGCTTGCATCTTTTTCAAGTTCTTTGTAACGAAAAACGCCTTTCACATCGTCTTGTATCAACTATTTATGCAGTAGTTCAGTTAATTATTTGTTTATCAGTTGTTTATGTTTATTTTTGTTGCAAAAATATATCAATAGTTTTTTCGATAGCAATATTAATTATTTTGACCTCAATTTATTTATTTAAATTCAGATTTTTGAAACAAAATGCAACTAATTGATAAAAAACTTTTAGACGAAATTTCGCAACAAGCGGCTGAAAATGAGCGATTAAGAATGAATTTTAACATTCACAAATCGCTTGATGATAAAGTTCAACGTTTGCTTAATGCTTTGGAAGTTGGCACAAAAATTCCAATTCACAGACATTTGAACACTGATGAAATGTACATTGTTTTGCGTGGAAAATTGCGCGTAATTTTTTATGACGATAAAGGCGATATTGTTGAAAGTCAAATAATTGCACCAAAAGAGGAAGTTTATGGAGTAAATATACCCGCAGGTACTTGGCACTCTTTGGAAGTTTTGGAAAGTGGAACTGTAATTTTTGAAGTTAAAGAAGGACCGTACAAGTCGTTAGAGAATAGCGATATTTTAGAATAAAAAATCTATTTTAACAAAGAGAAGCACTGCAAAAATTGCAGTGCTTATTTTTATTATTGTTAATTTCTTTGTATCTTTGCACCCCTAAAAATCACAAATTTTGTTTTCTCTAAAAAAAATATTATTGTTGGTTTTTATGTCGTTCTCTTGTGCGGGATTGGCACAAAAAGTAACTTTTTACGGCAATGTAAAGGACTCGCTTAATGGCGAGGGCTTGATTGGCGTAAATATTTATATCGCCGACTTAAAAACAGGTACAACGACTAACGAATATGGTTTTTACTCGCTTTCTGTGCCGAAAGGTGAATACAGCGTTAAGTTTTCGTATGTCGGTTACATCACGAAAACATTAACCATTTCGGTTGAAAATTCTCAAAAAATAGATGTTTTGCTCGAACCGAAAGGTAGCGAGTTGCAAGAAGTTGTGGTTTCTTCGCAGCGCAACGAAAACCTTGCACGCATAGAAACAAGCGTTAATCGTCTCAATGCCAGCACAATAAAAGCCATTCCCGCTTTGGGTGAAGTAGATTTGATAAAAGCGATACAACTTTTACCCGGCGTTCAGCCCGTTGCTGAGGGGTCGTCAAATTTCAGCGTGCGTGGCGGCGGCTATGACCAAAACCTTATCTTGCTCGACGAGGCAACTATATATTCTTCTTCGCACTTGCTCGGTTTTTTCTCTATTTTCAACAATGATGTTATAAAAGACGTACAACTCTACAAAGGCGATATCCCTGCTTCGTTTGGTGGACGTTTGTCTTCATTAATGGACATTCGCACAAAAGACGGAAACAATAAACGTTTCGGTATAACGGGCGGTGTTGGCACAATCGCTTCGCGCCTTACGCTTGAAGGTCCAATTGCTACCGAAGATGTCAGTTTTTTGGTTGCTGCGCGAAGAACTTATGCCGATTTGTTTTTAAAAATGATGAAAGACCAAAATTTGCGTCAATCAAAACTCTATTTTTACGATGTTAATGCAAAATTTAATTGGAAAATTAATGACAACAACCGAATTTTCCTTGCGGGTTATGCAGGCGATGACACTTTTGCCAACAATATGATGGGAATGAGTTACGGCAACCAAACAGGGACTTTGCGTTGGAACAGTATTTTTACGTCAAAATTGTTTTTCAACCTCACCCTATTGGTGTCTAACTACAATTATGGAATGACCTCTTCAATCACAGATGAAATGGCATTTGATTGGAAATCTCGATTAATGGATTTAGGTGGAAAAATGGACTTTACCTATATGCCGAACTCCAAAAATACTTTAAAATTCGGCTATCAGGCAACTTATCATACTATCTTTCCGGGAAAGGGTGGCGGCGTTGGCGATAATTCGTTGCTTCAAAAATACGAATTGCCTCAAAACTTTTCGCTCGAACACGCTGTTTATGCCTCACATCAAACTACTTTGTGGAAAAAGTTGAATTTGCGTTACGGCTTGCGTTTTTCTATGTTTCATAATATTGGTAATGATAATCAAGGTTATATTATTGAAGATTATGTAATTACGGACTCAGTTTTTAGAGAAAAAGGTAAAATTTATAACACGCATTTTTCGCTTGAGCCGCGCGTTAGTTTGACCTATTTGATTGATAATAAAAATTCTCTCAAAGCGTCCTATTCCTACTTAACGCAATATATGCAAGTTGCCTCAAATTCTGCTGCTGGTTCGCCGTTGGACTTGTGGTTTTCTACCTCAAACAACGTAAAACCGCAAACTTGTCAGCAAGTTGTGGTCGGTTATTTTCGCAATTTTTGGAATAATAATCTAGAAGCATCTTTGGAGGTTTATTATAAGGATTTTCAAAATGTGGTTGATTTCAAAGAGCGCGCCAACCTTATGGGAAACGCAAAACTTGATGCCGAATTGCGTTTTGGCAAGGGCTATTCTTATGGCGTTGAATTGATGGTTCAGAAAAAAGAGGGCAAAATAAATGGTTGGGTAAGTTACACATATTCAAGAAGTTTTAGAAAAATTGATGAAGTAAATGACAACGAGTGGTTTCGCTCGCCTTTTGACAAGCCGCATAATATCTCTATTGTGGCAAACTATGATATTACGAAAAAATGGTCAGTGGCGGCGAGTTGGGTTTATGCCACAGGGCAGCCAGTAACTTACCCTGTGGGGCGTTATCTTATTGGCGACAGATATGTACCTATTCCCTCAAAACGTAACGCTTATCGTTTCCCCGACTATCACCGTTTGGATGTGTCGGCAACTTGGAAAATCTCAAAACCAAACAAACGCTTCCAAAACGAACTAAACCTCTCTATATACAATGCATACGCGCGTAAAAACCCGTGGACAATCTATTTCCGTCAAGAGGAAGACAACCCGAATAAATCTTACGCCGAAATGATTTATCTCTTCTCAGTTGTACCGTCTCTCACTTGGAATTTTAGTTGGTAGTTGGCAAGTGCCATAGCACACAGATGACACAGATTAGACGGATTTACACAGATTTTTAGATTATATGTATTTATCATTTGTGTAAATCCGTCTAATCTGTGTCATCTGTGTGCTACAAAAGCGAAAACAGCAATTTTTCACAAAATCGCTGTCTCTTTCCAAAAAAGTATTGTGTAAAGTTATGAGTAATACACCAATCGTTATTAATCGGTGTTAAAATCTACTTATTTTTATAATAACCTCTTTTTTCTGTGAATTTTCGATATAAACAAATTTTATATCAAAATCATCTGTAAATTCTTCAAATAAATTTGTTAAGTCCAACGAAAAAATTGTTTGATAACCTTTTTCAGCAGCAGTATCGCCGTCATTATAGTGGCAAATATTTATTGTAACACTGTTGTTTTCAAACTTTTCTGTCTGTCCGTTTATTAAAAAATCGAATGAATGTTTTTTGAGGTCTGTTGCATAATAAGTCAAATGCATATTCAAATATTTGCCTGTCTGCCAAATTCTGTTGTTGTCAAGAGATACGCTTGCATTATTTACCAAATTAATAGCACCTTGATTTTCAACAATCTGAGCCTCTTTTACTGAAACAACAGTGTAGCCAGCCATTTTTAATCCATAATCAAAACCACCATTGTTGTTATACATATCGCCTTCTGCATACACTCTTTGTCCAATAATAGAATCAGGAAAATCAACGTTTAGAATTATAACTTTATAAGGGTCTTCTGTTGTAATAGAAGAAACTTTGCCGCTCTTTTCAACAGTTCCAATAACATAACGCCAACCAATATGGTCTTTACCATAAGGACTGTCCAAACAAGATTGCAATAAAATAGCAAGTAAAATTAATGTGTAAAAAGTTCTTTTCATACTTTTATTAAATGATTAAAAAATTAAAATTTGTACTTCATTAATAATAAGACGAATAAGCAGGAAAAATGTTACATAGAAAATGAATATTTAATAAACTTTAACTTTTAAGAGTGTTTTTTCTGAAAAAAAGACAGTAATTTTGCACAACTTATTAACTAAAAAAAATTAAAATGAAAAAGGTATTACTCTCATCGGCAGTTTTGGCTACTATGTTGGTTTCTTGCTGCCAAAATGCTAACAATCAAGAAGTTGTTGAACAAAAAAATGAAACAATGGAAAGTATTATGAATCGCCGCAGTATTCGTGCATACAAGCCCGATGCTGTTCCGCAAAGTGTTTTGGACACGCTTGCACTTGCGGCAATCAACGCACCAAGCGCGCGTAATTTGCAACCTTGGGAGATGCGAATTATTAAAAATCGTGAACTTATCGCCGAAATAGAAAACGGTTGGCTTGAAATGCGCAAAACCCAAAACCCACATTTGGAATTTAAGCACGTTTTTCACGGTGCGCCTGTGTTGCTTGTGGTGGCATTCGACAAAAACAACCCTTTCGGACAGGTTGATTGCGGTTGGTTTGGACAAAATATTTTGCTTGCAGCCCATTCGCTTGGTCTCGGCACTTGTGTAGTTGCCAATGCAAACGGCTTTTTTAATTCCGAAGCAGGAAAAGATGTAATGGCAAGACTAAATTTTTCTGAAAATTACGAGGTGATTTATGCCATTTCGCTCGGCTATCCAGCAGAAGAACCCGAAGCAAAACCACGCGATGCTGCAAAAGTGCAGATTGTTGAGTAAGAAATTTTAACGCAAAGACGCAAAGAACGCAAATTATTAATATTAATAATTTGCGTTCTTTGCGTCTTCCTTTGTGAACCTTGCGGTTAGAAAAAAACTAAAAATCTAATTTACAATATTTTACTTCATTGTAATTAAATTTTTCCGTTTCAATTTGCGGAACTTTCCGCTTTTTGCCTTCAATTTTTACAAGTTTTTCCATTTCCAAAGCAAAATATTCGGGGCAAACTTCGGTAAGTTTTCCGCGTAATTTTATGCCGGATTTTGAAAGAACCTCCACATTTTGTCCAATATTCTTCACATATTGGCGCAAAACGGCAAATGGTTTTGTAATGCCGTAAGAGCCGACTTCGAGCGAAAAATCCTCTGTGTCGCGGCTCAAGACCTCTTCAATGTGTCGGCTCAAATCAACGCAAAAATCCAAATCAACAGCCGTATCGGAGTCAATTTCTACAACAATTTCGTTTGACGGCGAAATTTGCACATCAATCAAAAAGCAGTCGCTTTCCGCCAACTTCTGCTCAATTGCCTGAATAATAATATCTTTTGAAATCATAATATTTAGTCTATAAGTTATTAAGTTTATAAGTTTGTAAGTCGTTATGTTAGCAAGTTATTTCAATTGACTTACAAACTTATAGACTTACGGACTTGCCGACTTTTTAAAGCCATTTCTTCTTTTTAAAGTAATACAAAATTCCGCCAACAACAACAACCATTGAAAGAAGTGAAAGCAGGTAACCATATTTCCAATGAAGTTCCGGCATTTCATCAAAGTTCATTCCGTAGATTGATGCAATCAAAGTTGGCGGCATAAAAATTACCGAAACGACCGTGAAAATCTTGATGGTTTTGTTCTGCTGAATGTTAATCAAACCGATAACTGCCTCTTGCAAATATTCCAAGCGGTCGAAACCGAAGCGTGTGTGCTCAAAAAGTGAATTTATGTCTTTGATAGTGATACTCAACTTGTTACGTGCTTCTGTCGGCAGAAGTTCGCTTTTCAACATATTAGAACAAACTCTATGTTTATCAACAATATTTTCGCGAATTAACATCGTTTTTTCCTGCAAATCCTTGATTTTTAACAAAACATCGTCCGAAGCATCGGCATCAGTTTTGATTTGTCTACTCAAAGCGGTAATTTCTTTGGTCATATCTTCAATCATATCTGCATCGTATTCAATTCGCGTTTCGAGCAAATCGACCAAAACGTGATAGCCCGTGTGGTAATTTCGCGGATTGGCAAAAATCTTTTTGACCGTTTCATTAAACGAGCGCAGATGCTGGTTGCGCACCGACACCAAAATACCGTTTTTTAGAATAAAAGATATGTTTTCCTCCTCATAATTGTCGAGCAAAAAAGTTGAGTTTGCCACAATAGAGTCGGGTGTTTCCATATAACGTGAAGAAAGCTCAATTTCCTCCAACTCTTCTTCTTCTTGAATGTAAATTTTGAGGAATTCTTCGAGTTCGCCTTCAATCTCGTCTGATACATCGTTTAGGTCTATCCACACGAAACTTCCCATTGGTACGGATTTTAAAATGTCCATTGAGCGAGACATTTTTATGCGGCTTTCTTCGTGATAAAAAAATCTGATTTCTGACATAACTTTTTTTAATGATTAATGATTAATTTTTTTCCTTGAAAATTATGTCAATTTTTTTCTTTTGTCATTGCGGGCTTGACCCGCAATCGCTATTTTTTTTAACCGATTGCGGCTTTTGCCGCAATGACATTCGTCAGTTCAACAAACTGCGAAAAGGTTAATTGTTCGGGACGAAGATTAAAAATTTCGTCTGAAAAATTATTTTTTTCATCAAATATTTTCAAGGAATTGCGCATTGTTTTGCGCCGTTGGTTGAAGGCTGTTTTCACTATTTTGGCAAAAAATTCTTCATTGCAATCAAGGTGCTGAATTTCGTTGCGCACAAGAGCGATAACAGCCGATTTGACCTTGGGTGGAGGCACAAAAACGTGCTCATCAACGCCAAAAAGGTAACTCGGTTTGTAGTACGCCTGCAAAAAAACACTTAAAATTCCGTAGGTTTTATTGCCCGCAGGCGCGCAAATTCGCTCGGCAACTTCTTTTTGCAACATTCCACCAACAAACTCAACTAAATCTCTGTTATCTAACGCTTTAAAGAAAATTTGCGAAGAAATATTATAAGGAAAATTTCCGATTATGGCAAATTTTTCGCCGTTGAAAATATCATTTAAATTCATTTTCAAAAAATCGCCTTCAATCAAATCAAGTTGCGGAAAATGTTTTTTTAAATATTCGATTGATTCGGTGTCAATTTCCACTGCTTTGAGGTTAATATTCTGATTTTGTAGCAAAAATTGAGTAAGCACACCCATTCCGGAACCAACTTCGAGCACATTTTTTGTACCTTCGGGAATGATTCCGGCAATGCGTTCAGCAATTTTCAAATCCTTTAAAAAATGCTGCCCAAGATGTTTTTTTGCTTTAACTAACACGATTTTTTTTATTCTTTAACCCCTCCGCTACACTTCGTTTCTCTCGTCCCCTTTAAGAAAGGGGACAATTGGGGGCTACCTGTTTAAAAGTTTTATCTCTCTCAAAAAGTATTTGTTTGTACCTCACTAATTCCCCCCTTTTTTAAAGGGGAGATGTCCGAAAGACAGAGGGGGTGCAATCTATTTTTTAAGGTGTGCAAAGGTACAACTTTTTTTTCAAAAAAGAATAAAAAAAGCCCTGAAACTTAGGGGCTTTTAATTTATAAATTATCTATGTGTTACAGCGCCTTACAAACACCTATTTCTGTATTATCACCTTATGCGTTGTCTGCTCTGACAGAGTTTTAATTTTTATAAAATAAACTCCATTGCTTAGCCAAGACAAATCCAATGTATTACCTGTAAAAGCCGTATTATTTTGTAATATTTTTCCCGAAATATCAAAC
>Ga0209737_10001139_pt1 | contig 19571 bp, 14 predicted proteins | sample TergutCu122P3_FD_187284 | JGI IMG/M metagenome (GOLD analysis project Ga0209737, IMG submission 187284) | Cubitermes ugandensis P3 segment gut microbial communities from Kakamega Forest, Kenya - Cu122 P3 (SPAdes) (version 2) | ecosystem: Host-associated > Arthropoda: Insects > Digestive system...
GATTTCTGACTGATTTTTTCTGGTTCTGCTCATTCTGAACGATTGTTCATATTGACATTCAGTATTTTACGCTTTTTCTGTCCACCACTTGCACCTAACTCTTATCTACCCGCAAAAAAACAAAATTATTTCGTATCATTCATGTTTTTAAAAAAAATATTCATTTACAAAACATTATTCATGGTTTTTCGTTGCGTATTTGTAATCTCATTTTTAAAACCTCAACAAAAAAGAATATACAAAATGCGTATGTCTGCAAAGACTCAAAAATTGTAGAAAAAAGGAAATGAACACTAAACCTATTTTATATGATTCATATTAAAGCACACCCTAGATTTATCAACCTCCTGAGGATATTCGACTGGGACGATAATTTACAAGTTGATTGGCACAACTTTTTGGATCATTGCGGGCACTCAAACATCGCAACAATTATTGTTGATGATATGACTATTATTTTCCTTAAAACAACTACCAGTACCGATGAGGGTTATGAATGGCGTATGACAAAACATTTTAAAGAAGCATTTCCTGATGAACTAATTTATGTAATGAATCTGCAAAAATATGACCTCGAATTTTTGACGAAAATACAAAAAGATAAATACACCGGAGCTATTTATGGAACATATTTCAAAATATTAAAACATTAACTCTTGAACCACTAATCACTAATCACTAATCACTAACCACTACTCATGCCCTTCAACCCCCAGAACTACAAATTCTCCGCCGGTGAACATCGCGACAAAAACGTAATCTTCATACATTTCTATTTCAACGAAATCCTTAAAAAAGAACTGAAAGAGAAATACCCAACCGCAAAGTACAGCGCGACTAAAAAATGCTGGTATATCCCCGATATCGTGTCCGTGAGAAAAGAGGTCGGACTGAAACCTAAAACAAAAGTCGGAAAAGCCGTCATCAGCAAGATTTATCCAGTTAACCTCGCCGAACTTAAGAGAATGCATGAAACACTCCTGCTGAAAGCGTATTCGCAAAATACTATCAAAACGTATTGCGTGGAGTTTGCACAATTGCTTTATATACTGAAAGATATGCCGGTGCATTCACTCACTCCCGAACGTCTGCGTTCCTATTTCCTCTATTGCGCCAAAACACTGAAACACTCTGAAAATAACATCCATAGCCGCATCAACGCCGTGAAGTTCTACTTTGAACAAGTGCTGCACCGCGGTAAAGTTACTTTTTCCGAAATCCCCCGACCTAAAAAGAAATCGCTGCTTCCTAAAGTAATCAGCAAAAAGGAGATAGCCAAACTTTTTGCGCAAGTGGATAACCTGAAACACTTGATGATGCTAAAACTGTGCTACGGAATGGGACTGCGCGTAAGCGAGATCGTGAATCTCAAAATCTCAAATATCGACAGCAGTCGAATGACAGTGCTTATTGAAGCCGCCAAAGGTAAAAAAGACCGGTATGTTACGCTCCCCTCCTCTATTCTCGAAGAACTAAGAATCTATTATTGCAATTATCGTCCAAAAATTTATCTTTTTGAAGGACATTACGGCGGTCAATATTCAATCCGTAGCGTACAAGCCGTCTTTAAAACCGCTATGCGAAAAGCTAAAATCAATAAATCTGTTGGGATCCACGGATTAAGACATAGCTACGCCACTCATTTACTAGAATGTGGAACCGATATGATTTTTATACAAAAACTACTGGGACACAAAGATATAAGAACAACAGAAATATATGCAAAAGTAAGCACACGGCAACTTAGTAAAGTAAAAAGTCCGCTCGACGACTTCTTGTTTGAAGAAAACTCTAAATAACGAAAATCTTTCAAGCAATTTCCCTATAAAAAAACTTTTTAAAATCTGTGCAAAACAAAATATTTTAATGTATATTTGCACTCGCCCTAATTTGAGCTAAATGAGCAAGCGCTGGATAGTTAAGAAACAACCCGAACAAACTGTTATTGAAGATTTTGCTAATCAATTAAATCTTGAAAAACCGCTTGCCGCTCTACTGATAAATAGAGGCATAAATTCAATTGAAGCTGCAACCAAATTTTTTAATCCCGACATTAATAAACTCCACGACCCATTTCTTATGAAAAATATGGATGTGGCAGTTGAACGCCTGTCGCAAGCAATTATCAATAATGAAAAAATTCTGGTTTATGGAGATTACGACGTGGATGGAACAACAGCAGTAGCACTCCTGTACTCTTTTTTAAGCGAAATAATCGGAACAGAACATAAACAATTTATCGAATACTATATTCCGGATAGATACACCGAAGGTTATGGAATATCTGATAAAGGAATTGAATATTGCAGAGATAATAATTTTAAACTTTTGATTTCATTAGATTGTGGCATTAAAGCAAACGATAAAGTTGACCTTGCTAATAGCTATGGAATTGATGTAATTATTTGCGACCACCACTTAGAAGGCGATACATTACCCAACGCAGTTGCAATTTTAGACCCCAAATGCGCTCAGTGTCATTATCCCTATAAAGAACTTTCCGGCTGCGGAGTCGGTTTAAAACTAATTCAAGGGTACTGCCAAAAATATGACCTCCCCGACCAACTCTGGCTATCTAAGTTAGACCTTGTTGCAATTAGTATCGCCTCCGACATCGTTGCCATTACAGGCGAAAACAGAATATTAGCATACTTCGGATTGATTATCATTAACCGATTCCCCCGCGTAGGCGTGAAATCTATCATAGAACAAGCCGGAATTAAAATCCAGTACCCCCCAAAAGAAAGCACTATTTTCTCCCGACAAATTCAAATTTCCGACTTGGTTTTCTTCGTTGGACCTCGAATTAACGCCGCAGGTCGAATCAACACCGGACGAGAATCAGTAAAATTGCTCATCTGCGAAGACGAAGACAAATCTTTTGATATTGGAAAAAATATTAATTCTCACAACGATACTCGAAGAGAATTAGACAAAAAAGCTACAGAAGAAGCTATTAATATTGTTTTATCAAACGAAGAATATAAACACCGAAAAAGCATTGTTTTATATAATCCGATTTGGAATAAAGGAATTATCGGAATCGTCGCTTCACGGTTAGTGGAAGAATTCTACAAACCTGTGATTGTTATTACCGACTCCCCAGAAGGATTAGTAACAGGCTCGGCACGCTCAATTAAAGAGTTTAATATCTACAACGGAATTGACCACTGCTCCGATTTGTTAGAACATTTTGGCGGACATAAATTTGCAGCAGGTTTGTCTCTGAAAAAAGAAAATTTAGAAGCCTTCTCCGAAAAATTTGAACAATACGTGTGCCTGCATATCGACGACGACGACTTTGTTCCCGAAATTGAAGCAGATATGGAGCTCGATTTAGGCGATATTACCAATAGCTTTGTGAATAATTTGAAACGGTTTGCCCCCTTTGGCCCTGAAAATATGTCTCCCCTATTTATGTCAAAATCTGTTGTAGAAGAAGGAAATGGAAAAATTGTAGGAGATAAGCACCTTAAAATGAGATTATTATATAGAAACAGGGCCAGTCAACCTATTGATACAATAGCCTTTAATCAAAAAAAACATTTTGAACATATTAGTACTCAAAAAGACTTCGACATTTTATACCACGTAGAGGAGAATACCTGGAACAATGTTACTAATATTCAATTAAATATTAAAGATATTCGGACAAATGAGTGAAGGAGTGAATAAGGGTTAGTTGGTAGTTTCTTCGCTTGCTGTGTCGTTAGTTTCATTGGTTACGTTTATTTCATCGTCTTCATCTTCTTCCCTTGGCACTTGAGTAACAGCGGCAATCGAGTCATCCCCTTTCAGGTTAATGAGGCGTACCCCCTGTGTTGCACGTCCCATTACACGCAAAGAATCCACGTGCATACGAATAGCGATTCCCGACTTGTTAATAATCATTAAGTCATCATTATCCATAACATTCTTAATGGTAATCAATCCACCCGTTTTTTCAGTTATATTAATGGTTCTAACTCCTTTTCCCCCGCGATTTGTAACTCTATATTCATCAATAGATGAACGTTTTCCGTAACCATTTTCAGAAACCACTAAAATATCATACTCCGAACTACTTACACTAATCATTCCCACAACAAAATCTTTTTCGTTTTTTAATGTAATTCCCTTTACTCCTGAGGCATTTCTACCCATAGGGCGCACAGTTTTTTCATTAAAACGTACTGCTTTCCCTGAATTTAATGCCATCATAATTTCACTGGTGCCATTCGTTAATCTTGCAATCAATAAATGGTCATCTTCGCGAATCGTTATGGCATTAATTCCGTTTACACGCGGGCGCGAATAAGCTTCTAAGGAAGTTTTCTTAATGACCCCTTTTTCAGTACAAAGAATAATAAAATTGTTGTTAATATACTCTTCGTCAGATAGATTTTTTACATTTATTACCGCTTTTACTTTATCGTCGGATTCAATATTCAACAAATTTTGAATAGCACGTCCTTTCGATGTTTTATTTCCTTCCGGCACTTCAAATACACGCAACCAGAAACATTTTCCTTTTTCTGTAAAGAAGAGCAAATAGTTGTGATTCGTTGCAATATATAAATCTTCTACAAAATCTTCGTCTCTTGTAGCGCTACCTCGCGAGCCTTTTCCCCCTCTATTTTGCGCTTTGTATTCTGATAGCAAAGTACGTTTTATATATCCTAAATGTGAAATTGTGATAACCACCTCATCATCGGCAATGGTATCTTCAATTTTAAAATCGGAAGCAGAAAATTCTATTTTTGAACGTCTTTCATCGCCATATTTTTCTTTCATTTCTGCCAATTCATCTTTAATAATTTTCATACGAAGTCCTTCGTCTGCCAATATTTGTCGGAGGTGTTCAATTTTCTTCAACAGTTCATCATATTCGTTTTGCAGTTTTTCCCGTTCTAACCCAACCAATTGGCGCAAACGCATATTCACAATTTCTTGTGCTTGAATCTCTGTAAATTGCCATTTTTCAATCAGTCCATTGCGAGCATCTTCTACCGTTTTTGAGTTTCGGATTAAGGCGATAATTTCATCAATTATATCTAATGCTTTAAGCAATCCTTCCAAGATATGGGCGCGCTCTAATGCCTTTTGTAAATCATATTGCGTTCGTCTAACCACCACTTCATGGCGATGCTTCACATATTCAACAATAATATCTTTTAAATTGAGCGACCTTGGCCGTCCATTCACTAAGGCTACATTGTTTACACTAAATGAAGATTGGAGCGCTGTATATTGGTATAATTTATTGAGTACCACATTGGGCACCGCTTCTCTTTTAAGTTCGTAGATAATTTTTGTGCCGTTCTTCTTATTCGACAGGTTTTCAATATTAGTGATGCCATCAATTTTATCTTCTTTAATTAACTCAACCGTACGTTTTATCATTTCCGACGGGTTAGTCAAATAAGGGAGTGAGGTAACTACGATGGTACTTCGTCCATTTTCTTCTTCAATAGAAGCTTCTCCTCTCATCACTACTCTTCCGCGTCCGGTTTCAAAGGCTTCACGCACACCTTCATAGCCGTAAATCACGCAGCCGGTGGGAAAGTCGGGGGCTTTTATATACTCCATCAACTCGGCAATAGTAATTTCGTTATTATCAATATATGCTGAAATACCATCACACACTTCACTTAAATTGTGAGGCGCCATATTTGTAGCCATTCCCACAGCAATTCCAGACGAGCCATTAATGAGCAATGCCGGTATTTTTGCAGGAAGCACTCTTGGCTCTTGCAATGAGTCGTCGAAATTATTTTCAAACTGTACAGTATCTTTCTGAATATCGTCGAGCATCTCTTCCGAAATTTTCCTCATTCTCGCTTCTGTGTAACGCATGGCAGCCGGCGAATCGCCATCAACAGAGCCAAAGTTACCTTGTCCGTCAATCATAGGGTATCTCAACGACCACTCCTGCGCCATACGCACCATAGCATCATAAACAGCAGTATCACCGTGAGGATGGTACTTACCAAGCACATCTCCAACAATTCTCGCCGATTTCTTATAAGGCTTGGTAGAATCAATTCCCATATCCCACATCGCATACAAAATTCTTCTATGCACCGGCTTAAGCCCGTCTCGCACATCAGGAAGCGCACGCGATACAATTACCGACATAGAATAATCTATGTACGCCTCTTTCATTTGGTTTTCAATATTTACTTGTACAATTTTTTCGCCATCTCTGATAAAATCTTCCATCTTATTATTCTAATTTCATTTAATTATTAAGCAATTACACCTTTCTTAAAAGGCGCACGAATATACACTTTTTTTTGAGATATAAAAAAGATATATTTTTGTACCCATGAAAAGATACGGAATTATAGGCAAGTCCCTATCACACAGCTATTCTCAACAATATTTTACGAAAAAAATTCAAAAAAATAATATTTTAAATGCCGAATATGCTCTTATACCAATTGATAATATAACAGAAGTAAAAGAAATACTCAATAATCCAACATTTTTTGGTTTCAACGTAACGAATCCTTTTAAAAAGGTAATTATTCCTTTTTTAGATGATATTACCGTTGCCGCTCAAGAAATTGGTGCAGTAAATTGTGTTATTAAAAATGAAAATAGATGGATTGGGCATAATACAGATGTCGTGGGATTTGAGCAGACAATGCAAAAAGTAGAATCTCTACTTCGCTCAACCTCCAAAAACAAGAAGCATAAAGCGCTCATTCTTGGTACCGGTGGTGCTTCAAAAGCAGTGGGTTACGTTTTAATGCAGAAAAATATACCCTTTCAACTTATTTCGCGTACAAAAACTGAAAATACCCTTACCTATTCTGAAATTTCTCATTTTATCATCAATCATCATACATTAATTATTAATACAACGCCGCTGGGTATGTTTCCAAATGTAAAACAGATGCCGCCTATCCCCTACTCTGCCCTAAACGGTAAACATATTTTAATAGATTTGATTTACAATCCTGCAGAAACTTTGTTTTTGAAAGAGGGAAAAAAAAGAGGGGCTCCCACTATTAATGGCATGGAAATGTTTACTGCCCAAGCTGAAAAAAGTTGGGAACTATTTAATATTGAATAGCTTTATCGAAATATCCCAAACATCGCACTGCCACTGCCACTCATAGATGCATACACCGCACCCCGCTCATAAAACATTTTTTTAATTTCTAATAATTGTGGATATTGTTTAAAGATTACTTCTTCAAAATCGTTAATAAGATGGTTTTTCCATGTTTCAATGGGTTGTTTAATAATATATTGCAATGAATTGTTGGGTTGTCTCGGCACAATCGCACTGTAAGCCTGTGCAGTAGATATAGGAATATTCGGACAAACAATTTCAATTCTATAATCAGATAAATCTATGGGCATGGGCAACAGTAACTCTCCTCTTCCCGTAGCATACATGGGTTCATTGTACAAGAAAAATGCAGTATCGCTGCCTAATTGTGCAGCATATTCATGAAGTTGTTTTGTAGAAAGTTGCAAAGCAAACAGAGCATTTAGCATTTTCAAGGTTAAAGCGGCATCGGCAGAGCCGCCTCCCAAGCCTGCGCCGGAAGGAATTTGCTTGGTTAATTTGATAGCAACAGGAGGCAATTGAAAGGATTTTTCCAATAATCGAAATGCCATCACACATAAATTCTGTTCATCATCACAAAAAAAATCTGCGTTTTTTAAAGTAAAAGAAAAACATGGAGCAGTGTTAATCTCAATAGTATCTTCATAATTACGGGTAGGATACAATAGTGTTTCCACCGAATGGTATCCGGAAGGCAACTTTTCAATTATATGCAATCCAAGATTGATTTTGTGATGAATGGTTGCTTTCATTATCAAAACTGGTAGTACACACTAAAAATAAACGATTGGTTGAGTTGTCCTCGTGTTAAAAACATCCAATCAGATTCTTTTGCTTTGCGCACCGGCAGCAAAGAAGTTTCATAACGCAGACTTACTCCCAAGTGGTTAAAAAAAAGGTATCCCACACCTATTATCCCTGAAATCTCATACTTTGCAAACGGTGGAGCGCCTATTTTTACATAGTCGTTAATTTTTTCTACATTTTCATTTTTGAACACAAGTCCAAAGGCAGGGCCAAACTCAACCTCAAATCCTTTCACAATTTTCCATTTAAAGATGAGCGGAATTTGCCCATACATAAGTTGTAGAAAATAGGCATCAGCCACCGGCCCTACAATCATTCCATCTTCGTCAAACTTTGGGGAATGCTTGCATCCTTTCATGATAAAGTTTAACTCGGGTTGAATAAGCCACTTTCCGCTCTTTGTAATTGGGAAATTAACAAATGCGCCGCCATACCCTCCAAATTTAGAATAGCCTTGAAACGGAAGCCCATCTCCGGTGATAAGCGAACCGGTAAATCCGGCTCTAATACCGCCGCGAAAATTGCTTTTCCCCTTCTTAGCGCCTTCCGGCTTAGTGGACGATAAACTGCTTTGTTGTGCGCAAATGGAAATCAGTAGGAAAAAAGTAAAAAATACTAATATCCCTTTTCTCATTTTATGCTACTGAAAAATTCGACTTATCCACGCCGCACAACGGGCAAGTCCAATCTTCCGGGAGCATTTCAAACGATGTTCCGGGTTCAATGCCGTTGTCAGGGTCGCCTTGAGCGGGGTCATATTCATACCCGCAAACATCACATACATAAATAGTTTGATTCATAATTTCCTCCTTTTTAATGGGTTGGTTAATATTGTTATTGTTAGGGTTTTGATACGTTGGTGCATTTTTCGGAGATTTACCTTTCAACACGCTGTGGAAGTAGTTATAGGTCATTGGCTCTATTTCAGCATCTACAATTTCAGAATCCGATACTCTGCAAATAAACAAATAATGGGTTCCTACATCTACAATATCCACAACATTACAAGACAACCACGCAATAGCATATTCTAAAACAGTGGGTTGGTTATCATTAGTATAAAAAACATCGCAATTAGAAAACTTTTCGGTATCGCGCCCCGACTGATAGCCGAATCTGCTAAAAAAAGCCATCGGGGCATGGATACCCAACACCGAAATGGTAAGTTTTTTCGATTGTAAGATTAATTCCGACGTAAAGTTATTTTTGTTGGAAGCCACGAGAATTTGTTTTGGCTCGGAAGTAATCTGTATTACAGCATTTCCAATGAAACCGCTTTGCTGTTCATTTGCTTTTGAACAAATGAGATAAATTCCGTACGTAATGGTTTGAAAGGGTGTTTTATTCATTCGAGTACAATTTCTAAATTAATTTTATAATGGGTTAAATTCTACCTGCACTTTTCGCAAAAAATCTTTCGTACCTCAGCGTTGTCGAAAATAGAGACTGAAAATTCATCCAACAATTTACATAAACGTTGCGGATTTCTTTGCATTGCGATTTGTACAGATTTTGTAAACAATGAACTTAAATACGTTTTAGGTTTGTGGGCTGCCAACTGAATAATGCTGAAAAGTTGCGTTTCACTTATCGTAGAATCAGATAGACTGGGCGAGAGACGATACAAAGCCTCTTCAAAATTATATTCTCGAATAAGAGAGTCGGCAACAAGGTCTGAAGATTTAATATCTCGTACATTCTTTTTGATAAGTGTTCTGCATACCACTTTTTTTCCATTGAGTAGAAGTATGTTAATATCAATGGCGTTGTTTAGCTCAATGGGAGGAGGAATAGCACCAATTTTTGCATGGAAATAGTTTGATTTAGGAGTAGAATCGTTAAGCGCAATTATTTTATCTATAGATTTTGGTTTTGAAACGATGCCTCTAAAAGGCTTGTTATTATCTACTTGAGGTACACGGGAATTGTATTGTTCTTTTTGAATAAAATCTAACACTATTGCATTTCCGGCTCTCTTAAATATTCTCTTTACCCATTTGGCATCATGGTGTTCTAAAAAAACTTCCCCATCTTCGTTCCAATAGAGCATATCGTGAATAAGTTCCAATGCCGGGTCTGCTTCACATTTCTTGCAAATATCTTCTTCATAAAACTTCAGTCCGGCCATCCCTTTGGAAATAGGCAAATTCTTTTGCTTAGAACCAACAGAGTTAAAAACTTGATTCGACAGGTCGTTTCCTAATACAAAAGAGATATACATCGAGCGTCGGTATTTATCTAAATCGCAAGCAAAACCAAATATTGTGTATTGCGGAGATAAAACGGAAGGATGTCCCGAAGAAGTTTTTAGCAAAGGCTTTAGCAATTCAATGCACAAGTCGTAGTATGAATACTCTTTATCGCCCAAATGAGCCTTAGCTTTAGAAACAAACTCTTGCCCCTGCACAGTAAACCCGAACTTTTTAAGTCGTTGTGAACTATTCTGAAAAGGCGCTTCATTCTTTACCGAAATTTTATCGTAAAGCGCTTGGTATTCTGCCTGCATCCAAGCTACAGAATCTAACATGGGAATATTTACCATTGGGGATACGCCATATAACTGCTGCCGCAGGTCGTTTACCATTTCCGCAAAGCATTTCTTTACAACCGCAGGGTCGTATTTATAAATGTTGAAGTTTTTTTGATACATTTTATATTTCTCACTGTTTTCCGTAATTTTATTTATGTAAAAATTAACAGATTGCGAAAAGCACAAAGTATTTGAAAACAAAAAAACCAAGAATAAAAAAAATGAAATTCTACCTTTAATCCTACACATAATAATGAGATAATATAACACCTGCAAAAGTAGATTTTATTTTGAATAGGTTATCTTTTTTGGCTAAATAAAAAATCTTTTTCCTCTCGTGTTAAAGAATCGTACCCGTTTTTAGAAATTTTATCTAAAATGCTATTGATTCTATCTTCTTTTTGTTTTTTTTGAAAATTATACTCCTCATCGCTCATGGGGCGTTCGTATTGATAGTTGGAAGAAATAGTATATTTATAGTTTCTTTTTTTTCTGAATGTTGGCGTTTTCAACTTGAAAAATCTGTTTCCTTTATTCCAATGCAGGATTAAGAAAAACCCGAACAACATACCGCCGAGATGTGCAAAGTGTGCAATTCCGTCGTTTGTGCCTGTTACTCCCAACACTAACTCTAAAGCGCCATAAATAATTACAAACCATTTGGCTTTAATAGGGAGGAGAAAGTAAATATATATCACAGAATTTGGATACATCATTCCAAAAGCAAGCAGCAAGCCGAAAACAGAGCCTGACGCGCCAACCGTAGTAGCGTTAATTGCTAAGTTTAGCGAGCCCATCTCGTTGAGATAGTTTTTCCCTTCACGCAGTAATTGCATTCCATTTTCGTGTATATGTTGAATGACATCGGGAGGGAGATTCTGAGACAAAAAATGAATTTGCAAACCAAGAACAACCATTTGAATCATCCCTGCACCGATACCACATATCATATAATAGAGTAAAAACCGTTTTTCTCCCCAAGTGTTCTCTAAATTTGAACCGAACATCCACAACGCAAACATATTGAAAAAAAGGTGTCCAAAATTTCCGTGCATAAACATGTAGGTAACGGGTTGCCAAATTCTAAAATCTTGTGCAGTAAAATAATGCAATCCGAACATCGCTACCATGTCAATGCCACGAGATTTAAAAACCCAAGTGGCAAAAAACATAATTCCATTGATAATCAATAAGTTTTTTACAATAGGGGGAAGTAAAGAATAGCTGTTTAATCTAATTTGACTCATTAGGTGTGTTTTTCTAAAAAATTAACAAGAAGAACGCTGAAAATAGTGTTTTATTGAATTTTGCTTTTCCCCAAAACCTCAATAGTAAAATTTCAGCGAGGAAACAAACCAATGCCAGAAAGATAAAGTATCGCCAAAGTGTTTTTCCGCTCAGGGTATCGGAAATGGTTTGTGTAAGATTTTTTGTAAGGGAAGAAAGTACGGTAATTCTTCCGCCTGAGTGGGCGGCTAATTTTTCCAACTCTTTTTCCGAATAGTACTCCAAATTCGACTCATCTCTTTGATAATTAAATGCCAAGGTAGCGTAATGTGTTTCGCCTTTCCTTACCTCGTAAAAGCCGGCTTCTTCTATTTGCGAATGGAGGAACAATTGCGTTTCATTGCCCATATTGCGCTGCTCCGGAATAAGTTCCATGCTGCCATTTCTTGCTTTGAGCATGAAAATATCTTCTGCGCCAACAGCTTTTTGAGGTATTGTAACCATTTCATTCCCCCCAACAAAATGATAAAGCGAACGCTTCAACTGCCCCATTAATCCTAAATTATGTAGCGGTACAAAGAAAACAGCATTTTTGTGTGCATTGCCATAAAAATCATTCAAAGCCACCGCAGATAAAATAACACGCCCTTTTCCAAAATTATAAGCGGTAAGAAAGGGAACGTTGTTTTCCAAACGCATGATATCTTCTGAAGAAACATTTTTATTTTCAAATGTATAGTAATGCGAAACAATAGGCATTTCCCAATTCTCTGTATTATTTTTTTGTAATGCACCTCGAAAATAGATGCTCTCTCTATTAATGGCGCCCACTTTTATTTCATGATTTTGCAGCTCTTTATAATTTGGAATATTAAGGGTATTGAAAAAAGAGCTCCAAAGCGATACCTCCATCTTTTCTGCAGGAAAAACTGCTAAAGTACCTCCATTTTGTACATATTTTTCCAACTCGGCAGCAAAACCGGTAGAAATAGACTCTAATTGGTCTAAAATAATGAGTTGTGCCGAAGCAAACGCTCCATAGTTTATTTGATTCACATTCATCACTTCGTAATGAAAAAGGGAATCGGAACCGTAAAGTGCCTGTAAATATCTGTTTTTATTCTTATTTTGAATAGCAATAATTGAGATACTTGGAGTTACTTCATATACAAAGTAAAAGCGGTCGTCGAAGGTAATGGGCGAATCGTAGATTTCAACCATACCTGCCTGTATTCCGGAATGTTGAATAGTATAATGTAGGGTGTAATCGGTAAAGCTGTTGGGTTTAATGTCTATGGCACCCAACGCCCGTTGCTCATTATTGATATATAATTTTACCGGCAGTTTCACTACTTCCTCTTTTCCATAATTACTAATGCGCACGGTTAGCCCCACATTGTACCCCACTTGAAACACCGGCATATCGAACCAGCAACTATCTATCGAAATATTATTCAGGCCTTTATTTTCAACAGGTATAAGAAACGATAATAATGTGGTATCTTTTAGTAACGGCGTAAAGTCGAATTGATTTTTTTGAAAATCAGAAATAATGTAGTTAATTTTTTGCGCTTTTTGTGATTTTGCTGTAATATTATTATTAAAACGGAGTAATTGTTCCAAGTTTTTAGAATTAGGTGTAATCTCAATCTCATCTATTCGGGTGAGCAGTTCTTCTTTGGTTATGATTTGTGCTTCTTGAGCAGAAAATTGATTTGTAATGAGCACAAATTCATCATTAAAAGAAAAAGCATCTGCAATTTTCTTTGCTGCCTCTGTTGCTTCCCTTAGTAGTGAGGTGTTTTGTGTGTGTGCTTCCATTGAAAATGAATTATCGGCAAAAACAGTAACCATAGCTCCCGATTGGGTTTCAAATTTTTCGTTGGGCAAATAGGGTTGAGCAAAAGCAAACGCCAACGCTGTTATTCCTAAAATCCTTAAAAATAAAACAATAAGATGTTGCAGTTGTGACTCTTTTTTTGTTTTAAGTAAAATATCCTGCAACAGTTTTACATTAGAGAAGTAGGTGGTTTTATATTTTCTAAAATTAAACAGATGAATAAGGATAGGAATGGCTATAGCAAAGATGCCGTAAAGAAAGAGTGGGTTTGAGAATTGCATTTTCCTTTTTTTGGGCGCAAAAATAGGGAAAATTGCGAAACAAACATCAAAACTAACGGTGCAAATCAGGGCAAAATCATGCATCATTTATTTGAACTTCGTGGGAAAAATATATTTTTGCAACCTCTAAATAATAATGTTATTATTATGGCATCACAACGTGCAAAATTTTTCCCAAATATTCCCAACGAACAATGGAATGATTGGAAGTGGCAACTCAAAAATCGCATTGAAACGTTAGAAGACTTAAAGAATTACATACAACTCACTCCCGAAGAGGAGAATGGAGTAAAAGAGTCGTTGAAGTACTTGCGTATGGCCATTACTCCCTATTATTTAAGTTTGATTAATTCTGATGACTACAACTGCCCCATCCGCAAACAAGCAATTCCAACTAAATTTGAAACGCATAAAGCTGTAGCAGACTTAGAAGACCCGCTCCACGAGGACGAAGATGCGCCTGTGCAAGGATTAACCCATCGCTATCCGGATAGAGTGCTATTCTTAATTACCGACCAGTGCGCCATGTACTGTCGTCATTGCACCCGAAGACGTTTTGCAGGGCAACACGATTGCGAGTCATCCAAAGAGCGTATTCAAAAGGGAATAGACTATATTGCCGCTACACCGCAAGTTCGCGATGTGGTTTTATCCGGTGGCGATGCCTTAATGGTTAGCGATGAAACCTTAGAATCCATTATTCAACGTTTAAGAGCAATTCCACATGTAGAGATTATCCGTATCGGTACACGCGCCCCTGTGGTTTGCCCACAACGTATTACAACTGAATTGGTGGATATGTTAAAAAAATACCATCCAATTTGGGTAAATACACATTTCAACCACTCGAATGAAATCACAGACGAAGCAAAAATAGCGTTAGAAAAATTAGCGAATGCCGGTATTCCGTTAGGAAATCAAAGCGTATTACTAAGAGGGGTTAACGACTGTACCTTCATTATGAAAAAGTTGGTGCATGAATTAGTGAAAAATCGAGTACGTCCATACTATATTTATCAATGTGATTTATCAGTAGGAATTGAACATTTCAGAACTACGGTGGCTAAAGGGATTGAGATAATTGAAGGTTTACGCGGACATACTTCGGGGTATGCTGTACCTACATTTGTGGTAGATGCACCGGCCGGAGGCGGAAAAATACCGGTAATGCCAAATTATTTGCTTACGCACGGAAATAACCGAGTAGTGCTACGTAATTACGAAGGCGCAATTACAACCTATACAGAACCCAATAATTATGTTTCAAACTGTGAATGTGAGGATTGTGTTGAAAAGTGTAATACCGAAGGAATTGCGGCACTTTTAACCGGCGAAAAATTGGCAATAGAACCCCAAAATTTAGCACGTAGAAGCAGACATGCAAAGAAATAATCCTTATTTTCTTTCATCTATCCTCCTGTTTTTGCTATCTGCTTTCACATTTTCATGCAAAAGAAAAACAACAGAAATTACTATTATTCCGGATGCGTTGAAAAACCATCTACAACGGGCACGCCTGCTTGGAAATATAAAACAAATTGAAACCAACACTTACTACTTCTCAGATAAAGACTCGTGCTTTCTCCTATTAAATAAGATGGTACAATTTTATAGTTCAGATGGTTTCCTAACCCAAGCCATCGTTTTCAACCCCAATGGCGATACCATTTCTAATAGAACTGTTTATTATTTACCGAATGCAAAAGAAAACTTCTGGAAAGAAGTAAATTTTAGTGAGCGCAGTATTACAACCGATACATTTTTATACGATAAAAATGGTTTTGTTTGTGAAAGACAAATCTTTTTAAATGATTCATTACTATACAAAATACAATTTAAAACTGATGCAATAGGCGGAATCATTGAAATGAAAAGGGTGCTTCACGATTATCATCTTACTAATTTAATCTACTATAACTCAAAGGGTTTAGTAGAACGTATTGAAGAGTTAACCCCCGACAATAAACAATACAAATTTTTCACCATTGATTATGATAATTATGGAGATGAAGTAAATAGACGTGCCTTTAAAAATGCCAACCAACTCATAGAATATACTTATACTCAATACAGTAGTGAAGGGTTATTGCAAAAAGTTATTGTGGAAGACCGCCTGCACAATTTACGTGAAGACCGGCTTTACACGCAACATGATAACATGAAGAACTGGTTGGAGGAGATAGTTTTATTTGGTAGTGATACTACACGAAAACGGATACGAAGTATTCTGTATTACTAACTATTACTGCACTAAATTATTGATTTATAAGATATAAGTGATGAAAAACATTAAGAAAGAGATTCCCGCCATAGTAGGATTGGTAGCTTCGGCTTCGTTAGCTTATATTTCGGGTGGGTTGGTAAATTCAACCACCATGAGTCTGCTTGGAAAGGTTGGAAGCAGTATTAGTACACGTCTCGCGGCCAACTATATCTGTGGGATGAATCCTGCCAATATAAAAGAATGGTTTTCAGGTACACATCCCAATGACCTAAACCACAGTATTAAAAAATTGTTTGTGGCTTCCATTAGTTTTGCCCTTAACAATATCTCGGTGTTGTTTGCCGAAACAAACGCAACAGAAGCCGAAAAAAAAGAAGCGAAAAAGTTAATAAAAGAATTGCAAAAGAAATTGCCTGAAATGCTTTTAGATGAAAATGTGATTCATCTCGAAGAACCTGAAATAAAGCAGTTTCTTTATGAAAACAAAAACGAAAATATTATTTGTAGTTTCATTGAAGGTCAGTTTGCCCAATATGGTATTACGGAGCCATTTCAATCGTTTTTGACCCAGCATTTATCACCGCAACTGCAACTCTGTTTTGGAGAAGGGTTGAAAGACCCTACGAATAGAAATGCATGGATTGCTTTCCAACGGATGCTATCGGAAGAGATTAGAAACGATATTAAACAAATTTCCGACACGCAGCAAAGCATTAAAGATGACCTCTCTGATTTAAAGTTTGAAAAATCGGGCTTCTCAAAAGAACAATTGGACGAGATTCGTGAACTTATCCATATTCTTAATAACAAGAAGTTAATTGAAGTTAAAATCAAAAACGGGATTGACATCAGTTTGCAATCTATTGAAAATAAAGCGAACGAAATTATTAAAATAACTACTCAAACCCAACTCTCGGTTGATGAGCTAAAGCGCATCAATGAAAAAACAATCAAACAAAACCGCATCAATCAAATGATCATGTATGCTTTGGCCGTTTTTTTGGTGGGTGCAGGAATATTTATAGGTTATAATTTTGTAAACCAACCGTTTACTGCTACAATTAACATTTATGGCTGGGAAGGCGAGCAGCACAACCCACTCAACGGAAAAGGTACCGTTGTGCTTACATTAGGAGAAAAAATTGAAAAAGCAGCAATTAGCCGGATGGGGGAAGCGGTTTTCAAAGGTATTTTGCCATCGTTTCACGGGCAATTAATCCCAATACATATTACTGATACCGAAGGAGAACCCTATTATTTTACTGATTCTCTTGTTAAAATAGAAAAAAACAATACCGCCAAAATCCAAGTCTTGCTACGTAGCTTGGAAAAATTGCAGGGAACTGTTTTTGACAATCTTTCGGGCGAAGGGGTGCCGGATGCAACCGTAACCGTCGCCGGACTAAGCGGGAAAACCGATGCCAACGGCTTTTTTACCATTAATATCCCCGCTGAAAAACAACAACACGAACAAAAAGTAGTGATTAGTAAAGAAGGCTACGAAACTAAACGCGAAACTGTTTCCATGACAGGAGAATACAATTCGGTATTAAAAACTATTAAGAATTAAAAATTATGAATTATGAGTTACAAACCTAAAAATCATCTTATCCCTGCCTTCTGCTTTCTGCTTTCTGCCTCCTGCTTTCTCCCACTTTCAGCGCAGCAAGTACCTTTAAAAGGGGTTGTTACGGTACAAAACAGCAAAACCAACACCGGCCATGTTCAGTTTGTGAAAAATGCTGAAATTGAGCATACTAATATCAATAATGCCAAAACAAAAGATGTTACCGGCGATGACGGAAAATTCACATTGAATATTAAAGGAGTGCAACCCAATACACAAACGCAAATCTCTGTAATGTTGCATGGAACATACGCTGATTATGTGGTGGTAAATGAGAGAGAATTGCGTGATATTACCTTGGGAAGACTTACCCCCATTAGCATTTATGTTTGCAAAAAAGGAGATTTGGAACAACGGCAGGCCGAAATGGTGGGAATAAATATGCGGAAATTAGAGGAACGCTTAGAAAAAGAGAAAAACCGCTTGCAAAAAGAGTTAAACGATTTAAGAGCGAAAAACGACTACATGAATATTCGCTACTCCGAAGTTAAAGATAGCCTGAATATTATAAGCCAGAGTATTGACAACGCTTTTGAACGCATAAAGGAATATGCTAAAACAATGACACTCGAAAACTTAGATGACAGAGAAGAGAACTATGTAAAAGCTTACGGTGCGTTTTCAAGAGGTGAATTAGACAGTGTTTCGATTTATTTATCTGATTATGAATTGGATATAAAATATCAAAAAATATTACAATGGCAAGAGGAGGCAAAAAGAGAGCGGGAGTTGGCTCAACTATTAACGGAGTCAGCACAGCAAAAAGAGGAGTATTCTGAAAACAAATTAAATGAACTAATCAAAGAATGGTTGTTATTAGCACGTACCTACGACCTCAAAAATGATTACGAGAAAACAATGCTTTACTATGAAAAGGTAGTAAATGCTGATTCATTGAATTTAGACGCTTTTTTTGAATATGCAGAGTACTTATATAAAATCAAAGAATTTGCCAAATCTGAAAAACATCTCCAATATTGTTTGAAAAAATACAGAGAGCTTGCGGCTACTAATCCCCATTATTTATTTGATATAGCTACCGTTTTAAGTGAATTGGCAAATTTACATAGAGATACCAAAGATTTTAATGTAGCCTTACAAAATTCTGAGGAGGCATTGAGCATTCGTAAAAAACTTGCCACAGAAGATCCTGATAAATATTTAAAATACGTTGCATCGAGTTTGCACAATTTAGGAAATTTGCATAATAGTATGAATAATCAGCAGGAAGCGTTCCGCCATTATGATAATTCTTTACAAATTCGCAGAGAGCTTGCAAAAGAAAACCCAAAAGCACATTTAAGCAACATTGCTTCAACATTGAGCAATATAGCTGTAACACATGTTGACCGCAACGAACTTGAGGAAGGTATGAAAAAACACCAAGAGGCTCTTGAAATGCGCTTGCTCCTTGCTGCTGAAAACCCTAAAGCATATTTGCCTTCTGTGGCTGCTTCTTTAAACAATTTAGCAATTTTACATAGAAAAAAAGGAGAGTATGATGAGGCGTTATTAAAATATGAAGAGGCGCTAAGAATACGCAAAGAACTTGCGCATGAAAATCCGAGAGTTCATATTTATGATGTGTCGCAAACATTGAATAATTTGGCAGTTTTACATTTTATGAACTATAAATACGAAGCCGCTAAGCAGGCGTTTGAAGAGTGTTTGGAAATAAGAAAGGTGCTTGCCATAGAAAATCCAAAAGTATATTCATCTTCTGTTGCATTACTTCTTAATAATTTAGCCATCTTGCATTTAGAACTCTTTGAATATTCACTTGCCGCAGAGAAACTTTTGGAAGCTCTTTCGATTCGCGAAAAACTCGCTGTTGACAATCCGAAAGTTTTTTTACCTTCGGTGATGGAAACAAGTACTGATATTGCGAGATGTTATCTTTTTACGAAGGAGATTATTCAAGCCGAGAAATATGCTCACAAAGCGTTAGAATTAGATCATAGTTTTTATAAAG
>Ga0209737_10001140_pt1 | contig 19559 bp, 12 predicted proteins | sample TergutCu122P3_FD_187284 | JGI IMG/M metagenome (GOLD analysis project Ga0209737, IMG submission 187284) | Cubitermes ugandensis P3 segment gut microbial communities from Kakamega Forest, Kenya - Cu122 P3 (SPAdes) (version 2) | ecosystem: Host-associated > Arthropoda: Insects > Digestive system...
GCACGACAATTACCGTGATGAACGCAGCAAGAATGTTAGAGCAAAGAGCAAAGAACAAGGAACAAAGACAGGTAAAATTGTTCATAACTTCGGGACTTGGCGGAATGTCTGGCGCACAGCCGAAAGCAGCAAATATTGCGGGCGTGGTGAGCATCACAGCCGAAATCAACCCAAAAGCAGCGTACAAACGACACGAGCAGGGTTGGGTTGATGAAGTGATTGATAATGTTGATGTTGCGGTAGAAACCGCGCTAAAATGGCAGCAAAAAAATACGCCTCATTCGATAGCGTATATCGGAAATATTGTAGATTTGTGGGAAAAACTTGCAGAAAAAAATATAAACGTAGATTTGGGTTCAGACCAAACTTCTTTACATAATCCTTGGGCTGGCGGCTATTACCCTGTTGGTTTAAGTTATGAAGAGGCAAACAAAATGATGGCGGAAAATCCTGAGGAATTTAAAGATAAAGTTCAAGAATCTTTGCGCCGTCAAGTTGAAGCAATCAAAAAACTTTCAGCAAAAGGAATGTATTTTTTTGACTACGGAAATGCCTTTTTGTTGGAAGCGGGGCGTGCAGATGCAGATGTATTTAGCCCCCCTTGCCCCCCACAGGGGGGGAATGAGGTGCTGCAAAACAATTTTGCAGGCAACAAAGTCCTCCGTGAGGGGGATTTAGGGGGCGGTCAATTTCGCTACCCATCCTACGTCCAAGACATTATGGGACCAATGTTTTTTGATTATGGCTTTGGACCTTTCCGTTGGGTTTGCACTTCGGGCAAGGCGGAGGACTTGGAAAAAACCGACAAAATTGCAACTGCTGTTTTGGAAGAAATTTTAAAAACAGCACCGCAAGAGATTGAAAATCAGATAAAAGATAATATTCAGTGGCTCAAAGAGGCGCAAAAAAATCGTTTGGTTGTCGGTTCGCAGGCACGAATTTTGTACGCTGACAGTGAAGGCAGAATAAAAATTGCCGAAGCGTTTAACAAAGCGATAAAAAGCGGTGAAATTTCCGCGCCGATTGTTCTTGGGCGCGACCACCACGATGTTTCGGGCACAGATTCGCCCTATCGTGAAACCTCAAATATTTATGACGGCTCATCATTTACTGCAGATATGGCGGTGCATAACGTGATTGGCGACTCGTTTCGAGGTGCAACTTGGGTGTCAATTCACAACGGCGGCGGCGTTGGCTGGGGTGAAGTTATCAACGGCGGTTTTGGGCTTGTGATTGACGGCTCGGACGACTCCGACAGACGACTTAAAAATATGCTGCTTTGGGACGTAAATAACGGCATCGCTCGCAGAAGTTGGGCACGCAATCCAAGCGCAATGTTTGCCATTCAGCGCGAAATGCAGCGCACTGAAAATCTTGAAGTTACGCTTCCGAACTTGGTTGATGAAGAGATAATTTGCGGTTTGATTTAAAAACACATTTTAAGTATCAATATTTTAAAAAGTATATACGTTTTAGATAAAATATATATACTTTTTTTGTATTTCAAAAATATTTTATACCTTTGCAAAAAAATATTAACAAAAAACATACTAATTATGAAGAAATTTTACAACATTTTTATCGCGCTCGCCTTTTTGGGCTTGAGCGCAGGTGCGAGCGCACAGATAGTAGATAGCGGCTCGTGTGGCGCAAACCTTACTTGGACTTTGACAGGTACAGGTAATAATTTAACCCTGACTATTAGCGGTACAGGGGAGATGACGAATTATACTTATCATTTTAGTAACGGCATTAATTCCCCTTGGTATTCTCAAAGAGCAAATATCAAGACATTGGTAATTCAAAATGGAGTTACTTCAATAGGCAATTATGCTTTTTCTGATTGCAGTGTTTTAACAGGAGTATTAACTATTCCTAATTCGGTTACTTCAATAGGAGAAAGGGCTTTTTATGATTGTAGAGGTTTAATAGGTGCATTAACCATTCCTGATTCGGTTGCCACAATAGGAGAGTGGGCTTTTAGTAGTTGCAGAAGTTTAACATCAGTAACTATTGGGAATTCGGTTACTTCAATAGGCTATTATGCTTTTGGTTTTTGCAGTAGTTTAACAGCAATTAATGTTGCAACAGACAACCCTAATTACAGTTCTGATAATGGTGTATTGTTTAACAAAAATAAAACTATATTAATTCAATATCCTGCTGTAAAATCGGGTGCTTATACAGTCCCAAATTCAGTTATTACAATAGAAGGAGGTGCGTTTAGTAATTGCAGTGGTTTAACAGAGATAATAATACCAAATTCGGTTATTACAATAGGAGGCGGTGCTTTTTCTAATTGCAGCAGTTTAACAACAGTAACCATTGGACATTCGGTTGTTACAATAGGGGGGAGTGCTTTTTATAATTGTAGTAGTTTAGCAACAATAAATTTCAATGCTACAAATTGCACAAGTATAGGATTTAATTGTTGGACAGGTGTTACTATTACAAATTTAACAACTTTAAATATCGGCAATAATGTTACAAATATTCCAGATTCTGCTTTTTGGGCTTTTAGCGGTTTGACTGGAGATATTACAATACCAAATTCAGTTACTTCAATAGGATATAATGCTTTTCAAAATTGCAGAGGTGTAACAGCAATTAATGTTGCAATAGACAATCCTAATTATAGTTCTGATAATGGTGTATTGTTTAACAAAAATAAAACTACATTAATTAAATATCCTGAGGGAAAAACAGGAACTTATTATACAATTCCAAACTCGGTTATTACAATTGGAAATTATGCTTTTTATAATTGTCGTCTTATTACATCAGTAACTATTCCAAATTACGTTATTACAATAGGCGAGTGGGCTTTTTCTAATTGCATAGGTTTAACATCAGTAATTATTCCAAATTACGTTACTATAATAAAAGAGAGCGCTTTTTTGGGTTGCCGTGGTTTAACATCAGTAATTATTCCAAATTCGGTTACTACAATAGAAGCAATGGCTTTTCGTAGTTGCTATAATTTAACATCAGTAACTATTCCGGACTCAGTCACTTCAATAGGGAATTATGCTTTTGCTGAATGCAGGAATTTAACATCAGTAACTATTGGTAATTCAGTCACTTCAATAGGAAATTTTGCCTTTTTTGGTTGCAGAGATTTGGAATCATTAACTATTGGCAGTTCGGTTGCTTCAATAGGAAGTTATGCTTTTCAGGATTGCAGTAGTTTAACAGAAATAACGGTTTATTCTGTAACACCGCCTGCAATTGGTAATATTTATTCGTTTAAAAATATTTCCAATACCATTCCTGTGTATATTCCCTGTGGCACTCTTAATGCTTATCAAAATTCCGCTTGGAGAAATTATTTTACAAATTTTCAAATGATTTTAACTAATTATACAATAACGGCACAAAGTAATGATAACATTGCAGGACAAGCAGTTATAATACAAGAGCCAATTTGCGATAACAGTTATCAGGCAATTATTCAAGCAACTGCAAATAATTGTTATCAATTTGTAAGATGGAATGATAATAATATAGACAATCCTCGTAGTGTAACAATAACAGAAGACACTGCTTTTATTGCTGAATTTGAACTGGTTAGTTATACAATAATTGCTCAAAGCAATAATAACTCTTTCGGTCAAGCAATTGTAACACAGGAACCAAATTGTGATAATGACTATAAGGCAGTTATGCAAGCAACAGCAAATAGTGGTTATCGTTTTGTAAGTTGGAATGACGGCAACACAGATAATCCACGAAATATAAATGTTACAAGTGATAGTACATTTACAGCAATCTTTGAATCTGTTTCAGGAATTGACGAAATTTTAGACAATTCAATATCAATTTATCCAAACCCTGTAAAAGAGGAATTGTTTATCACTTCTGAAAACAAAGTAGAAAAGATTGAAATTTGTGATTTGGCAGGGCGTGTTGTATCGGGCGTATTCAATACGCCCCTACAAAACGGCGGCGCAACAATCAACGTTTCATCATTACCGCAAGGCGTTTATTTTGTAAAAATCTACACCGACAAAGGTGTTGTAACAAAAAGGGTAATAAAAAACTAAAAGGTAGTAAATCACAAAAAATGATATATTGTTAATAATCAACAATATATCATTTTTTGTGTCTGTTTTAAATTATTTTTATCTTCTATTCAACCATCTTAAATAGTCATCTTTTGTTTGTTTAAACTTAAAAACATCTTGAATAAATGGCAGATTTTGAACATCTAAAACTTTGGGAGCAAGAAATTTAACACATTCAAGTTTGTCGGTATCATTTGTAAAAAGAGCAGCCAAACGCATAACTTGGTCGCTTGAAAAAAACTCGTGAAAATTGCTTGACGTTCTGAGCGTGCGCATTTTTGTATCAGAAAATTTTTCGTTTTTAACAGCATTATAAAGTTTGTTGAAATCGAGTTCAGACACAGGTTGAGGCATTGGTGGCACTTGCGGCATTGGCATTGGCTGCACTTGATGGTGACCGTCTCTTCTGTCAAAACCGCGTCTGTCATCGTGGAAATTGCCCACCAGAAGCGGCATAGAGTTTCGGTCAAATTCCCTTGCAAAACCCAGCACTGCACTTGCGTTCATACGGCAAACTGTACGTCTTTCACTCTCAATTTCAATGTTTTGTGAAAGCCGAGTCATTCCTCCGCCTCTGCCGCCGCTTTGGAACTCAACCATAAGCGAATAGCGACCGGGCAAAAGGTTTGCAATAACGATATTGTCCGAAATCGGAAACTCAAATTTTTGCATACCCGACTGCAAAACAAGAATTCCAGTACGTTTATTAACGGTCATAAACTCAAAACTGCCCGACATAACGGCGTTTTGTGCGTTTGTTGCAGTAACGCTAAACAGCGCAAGCATCAAACAAATAGAGAAAAATTTAAAGTTTTTCATTTTAAAATAGTGATTAATGGTTAGTGATTAATTTTTTTGCAAAGATACAAAAAAGTTAATCACTAAAAATTAAGAGTTAAGAGTTTTTTGTTTAAATTTTATATCTTAAATTTAACAGACCTGTCTTGGCTCTTGGTTCTTATTAAAATATCACCTCTTCCGACGTTAAAATTGTGTCGGTGCAAACACGTTTGTAGCCGTTTTTAGTTTTGCAGGTGCAACCCATACAGCCGCCAAAACCGCAACCCATTCGTTCTTCAAAAGAGAGTTGTCCGCTGGTTTTTAATGTGCTGTGAATTGCTTTTAACATCGGCAAAGGTCCGCAGGTAAAATAGTAGTCAAAACTCAAATTGTTTTGGCTGATTGCATCTGTTACAAAGCCCTTTGTGCCAAACGAACCATCTATTGTGGCGATAAAAACCTGCAAGCCGAGTTGTTCAAATTCGTTTTTAAGGAAAATTTCCTCTTTGGTGTTGAACCCCAAAACAATTTTTGACTGTAAATTTCTATTTATCAAACATTTAGCCAAATAATAAAGCGGCGGACAACCAACACCTCCGCCGATAATCAACGGCGATTTTGTTTCAATATTTATGTCAAAACCATTGCCCAAACCTGTGAGCAAATCAAGTTTTTGAGAGGGTTGCATTTGGCTCATTTGCAATGTTCCCGCACCTACAACCTTGTAGATGAGCGTGATAATGCTTTTTTCAAAGTCAATATCGCAAACGGAAATTGGGCGGCGCAAAAACTTATCGGGCAGTTCAATATTCACAAATTGCCCTGCTGTTGAAAACGCCGACACATCTCCCCGCAAAATCATTTTATAAACGTCTGCGGTAAGAGGTTGATTTTCAATTATTTCAAAAAGATTAGGCATTTTTTTAGTATCAAATAAATTCTTAACTATTAGTTTTTAACTCTTAACTTTTCCACCATTTCAGGATTCTCGTCTAAATATTTTTTTGTCGCATCGTAACCGTATTGGTAAATTTCATCAAAGGCGGCAAAGTCGAATTCATAGTATTTTTGATTGGCTTGAGGCGAAATCAACACATCGCACATAGCGCGTCCTTCGGCAGAATTTTGAATAATTATAACATTCAAACTTCTCATAAAAATGTCTTTTATTCGTTTTGCTTTGCTGAACTCGCAATCGGCTTTTACATCAATTCCAATCAGATATTTGCATTGATTGCGAATTGGCTGCGCAGGAAAATTGTTTAGTACGCCGCCATCAACATAAGTGTCGCCGTTGATTTTTACAGCATTAAAAATTGTTGGAATTGCCGCCGATGCAAGCACATAACAATGTAGCGAATCACCCGAATTGAAATACTCAGATTTGCTTGTCGACAAGTTTGTAACCGACACAAAAAACGGCATACGAAGCGAATCGAACGAGTCGTGCGGAATATATTTATCAAGAATTTTTAAAATATTTTTTTGCGAAAAAAGTCCCAATTTGTTCTTTTCTACCAACGGCGCAACGATTTTTGCAGGTTTGTAAAACTTTTCAAATTTCACAAATTCACGTATCTGTTTTGGTGAATATCCGTGTGCGTAAAACGCGCCTATAATGCTGCCCATACTCGCGCCCGACACAATTGTCGGAAAAATGCCGTACTCTTCCAATGCCTGCAGCGCACCGATATGCGCATAACCAAGCGCACCGCCGCCGCTCAGCACAATGCCGACTTCGTGCTCTTGCGCCGACAAATTTGATAAAATTGCTGTCATAAATAGTAGTAAAATAATTTTTTTCATATATTTTTAATTAAATAATCAATCGCTAATTTGTAACCATCTAATCCCAAGCCGACAATTGAACCTTGTACATACTTAGAAATCAATGAAATATGGCGTTCTTTTTCTCTTGCAAAAATGTTTGAAATATGCACTTCGATACAGATTTTTCCGCTTGCTTTTATTGCGTCCGCAATCACAACAGATGTGTGCGAATAGCCGCCTGCGTTGATGATAATTCCGTTCGAATTTTTGCTTGCCTGCTGAATAAAATTTACAATTTCACCCTCAATATTTGATTGAAAATAGGAAAATTCAACATTTGGAAACTCTTTTTTTAATTCCTCAAAATAGTTTTGAAACGAAATATTACCGTAGATTTCGGGTTCGCGTGTTCCAAGCAAATTAAGATTTGCGCCGTTTATAATTGTGATTTTCATTTTCAGTTCATTTTATCAATTGTCGAAACCCCCAGCGTTATTTCTTCCAAAACATCAAGCAAAACGGCGACCGTTTCAAGCGAAGTGAACATTGCCACATTGTTTTCTACAGCGCAACGGCGAATTTGAAAGCCGTCTTCGGTGGTGCGGTCTTTGCTGATGTCAATAGTGTTTATTACATACGAAACGTGCCCTTGACGAATGGTATCGAAAATTTCATTTGAGCCCTCAGACAATTTGTTTCGCGTGCGGGTTCTGATACCGTGATTTTTCAGAAAATCGGCAGTGCCTTTTGTTGCCTCGATATTGAAACCGAGATTGTAGAAACGGCGTATCAGCGGCAACGCTCTTTCCTTGTCGCAGTCGGCGATTGTAACGAGCAGCGTGCCGTAATTCGCAACGTTCATTCCGGACGATTGCAACGCTTTGTAGAGTGCGCGCGTGAGCGATTTGTCGTAGCCGATTGCCTCGCCTGTTGATTTCATTTCGGGCGAAAGGTAGGCGTCCATTCCGCGAATTTTGCTGAACGAAAACGCAGGTGCTTTAACATACCAACTTGTTTTTTCTTTCGGATAAATTTCGGTAATGCCCTGACTTTTAAGCGATTTCCCAAGCACAACATTTGTGGCAATATCTGCCATTGCAATGCCTGTCGCCTTGCTCAAAAACGGCACCGTGCGGCTCGAGCGCGGATTAACTTCAATCACAAAAACATCATCGTTTTTATCAACGATAAACTGAATATTATACAAGCCAATTATGCCGATTTCAAGCCCAAGTTTTACCGAATAATCAATAATTTTGTCCTTAACTGCTTGCGAAACGGAAAAGGTCGGATACACCGAAATTGAGTCGCCCGAATGTATGCCCGTGCGCTCAACGTGTTCCATAATGCCCGGTATAAAAACGTCCTTTCCATCGCAAATTGCATCAACTTCGAGTTCCTTGCCCGAAATATATTTATCAACCAAAACCGGCTGATTTACATTAATTTCCACTGCCGTTTGCAGATATTTTTTCAAACTTTGTTCGTTATTTACAATCTGCATCGCACGTCCGCCAAGCACAAAACTCGGTCGCACAAGCACAGGGTAACCGATTTCATTCGCCACGCGGCAGCCGTCTTCAATGTTAGTAACGGCTTGTCCTTTTGGCTGCGGAATTTCAAGTTTGGTCATAATTTTTTCAAAACTATCGCGGTTTTCGGCTTTGTCAATCGCCAAAACGTCCGTACCGATAATTTTCACGCCCAATTTTTCCAACGGTTCGGCAAGGTTAATCGCCGTCTGCCCGCCAAGCGTAACAATCACGCCGTCCGGCTTTTCCATTTCTATAATGTTCATCACATCTTCCACCGAAAGCGGCTCAAAATAGAGTTTATCGGACGTGGTGTAGTCGGTTGAAACGGTTTCGGGGTTGTTGTTGATAATAATTGCCTGATAGCCAGCCCTTTGAATAGTCCAAATAGCGTGAACGGTTGAATAATCAAACTCAACGCCTTGCCCAATTCTGATTGGTCCCGAGCCCAAAACGATTATTTTTTTCTTGTCCGAAATAATTGACTCGTTTTCGTCTTCGTAGGTTGAGTAAAAGTAAGGCACATACGAAGAAAACTCGCCTGCGCAAGAGTCAATCATTTTATAAATGGGAAAAATGTTGTACTTTTTCCGCAAATTGAAAATGTCGGTTTCGGTTAAATGAGGTTTTTGCATAAAATATTTTTAATTTTTTACTTTAATCATTTGGAAATAATTGTTTATATCCCAAATCTATTTTTATTTTATCTTCATTAAAACTAAAATTAAGAACTTTTACATTAATTTTGTCGCCAAGTTTTAATATGTCATTCGGGTTATTAATTTTGTTCCAACTTAAATTTGATATATATATCAATCCACTAATTCCACCCAAATCAACAAATACACCATAAGTAACAATACCTTTAACAATTCCTTCCAATATCTGACCAACTTCTAAGTTAGAAACAATTTGCTCTCTTTTTTCTTTAAGTTCAGATTGTAATATTACTATTCGTGATATTACAAAATTACCATATTTATTGAATTTTATAATTTTAAATTTCATTGTTTTGCCAACTAACACATCATAATCGGCAATAGGATTTACATCAATTTGATTATGAGGTAAAAAAGCGTCAATTCCTAAAATATCAACCATCATACCATTTTTGCTGTTAGATTTAATGCAACCATTTACAACTTCTTGTTTTTCAAATATTTCTTGAATTTTTTCCAAATTAGGATTTAATTTTCTATCAACAATAATTGCTTTTAATTTATCAATACCTGTAATTTTTAATTCAAATTGAACAAGTTGATTTATTCTGTTTTCATAAATTAAATCTTTATCTATTTCATTTTTTTTTATTTCAACAGGAATAAAAATATAAGTTGTTAAATGTTTAACAAAAAACTTATCTTCTATTTTTTTTAAATAACCACTCAATACATCGTTTTCTGCTGCTTCATTTAATAATAATGTTCTTTGAGCATTTCCCAAATATTCAATATCATACGCTTCAATTTTATCATTTGAAAGTTTTAATTTAAAATTTACTTCGTCGCCTATATTGTATTGTGCTTTTATTTTAGATTCAATTTTTTGTTTTCTAAATTCTCTATTTTCTGTTTTTATTTTTTTTACATCTAAAAAGAAATAATAAGAACTATTATCGCTCTCAATAAAACCAAAATGTTTTTTAGTATTAAAATATAAAACATTTCCATTATAAATTTTTGAAAAATCTTGATTTGTCATAATATTTGTCATTAAATTATCTTCCCTTTCCAAAGTTCTTTTAAAAATTCGGTCGCGGGAAAAACCTCTACACCATTGGTAATTCGAGGTCGTGCATCAAACGAAACGGCAATAAGGCGACAATCGGGATACTCTTCTTGAAACGCTTTCAGACCTTTGAGGTGTCGCGATTGTATCTCTTCGGTCGATTTTATTTCAATAGCCACACGCCCATTTCCAATAATGGCATCAACCTCGTAGCCCGAACTTGTGCGCCAATAAGATAACTGTTCCTCTTTTTCATTATAACCCAAATATGCAACGAGTTCTTGAATTATAAAATGTTCAAATGCCTGTCCAAAATCTGCCGAGCCAAGTTGAATATCGCGCCTGTTTCTCAAATAATTGGCAACTCCGACATCGAAATAATAAAATTTTGGTGCCTGTATGCTGCGGCGTTTTTTGGTGTGCGTAAAACTCGTAATGATGTAGCCAACAAGAGTATCAACCAATATTTCAAAATAATCTTTGACGGTGCGATAGTCAATGCCACAATCTTGCGCAATATTTTTATACACCACTATTTCGCCGTTGGAAAAGGCGGCTATTTCCATAAATCGCGAAAAAATTTTCAGTTGCCGCGACAACGCCTCTTCTCTGATTTCTTCGTTGAGATAAACGCCGATATACGCGCTCAAACGTTTCCAAGGGTCAGATATTAGATAGTGGCGAGGCAGCATACCATAGCGCACTGCTTTTATAATGTCAAAATCGGGAATTTCCGCACTTACCAACGGATACAAAACGGTTTTTAACGCTCTGCCGCCAAGCAAATTTGCGCCGTGCCGTTTGAGTTTTCGAGGGCTTGAACCACTCAAAATAAAACGAAGATTTTTACGAAAAATCAATGAATGAACCTCATCAAGCAACTGCGGTATTTTTTGCACTTCATCTATAACAACCGTTTCACCATCGTTCAAAGTTGCCAATTCTTCGCCGAGCAAAGAGGGATTGCGCTGCAAACGCTCAAAATCCTTTGCCAAAAGCAAATCATAATAAACGGCATTGGGATAGGTCTGATGAATCAAAGTTGTTTTGCCAACTTGACGTGCGCCCCATACAAAAGTGCTGTCGTTGTGTTCGTTATCTAAGTTTAATACTCTGTTTATCATAACTCGTAATGTATGTTTATCAAGATAAAACTACATCTATATGTTGTTTTATTCTGATAAAACAACATTAACACGCTGCAAAATTACAAAAAATATTATAAACTACAAAAAAATATAAAAAATATTTTCATTAGGGCGAATGCAATTCGCCCCTTTTAATCATAAAACTCCTCAAAAACTTCCACCACATCATCGTCTATTTCAATTTTTGCACCTTTATATTTTTTGCCATTAACAGAAAAATCAATTTTATTATCTTCTGCCAAATATTCCAACGTGCGCAAAAGTTCAGTGGAAAGTTGTACGCCTCTGTCCTTTTTTTGCAGATTGACAGCGCGATTTTCCTCTTTGTCGAAAATGGAAAAATTAACGTCAATTTTGCCGACATTTTGTTCAAAAATTGATAAAAGTTCTTCAATCAGAAGTTTATCAACTTTGTGCAAATCAGTTTCTATATTTAGATTATTAACCATATTTGCCGCCTCTTGCGCAAGGTGTTGAATTGAGGTAATATTGACATTCGCACGCTTGGTCTGCACGCCCTCTTTATTCACTCTTATCACCGACTCAACCCTCCCTTTTACCACAACAAAAAGGTCTTTTTGGAAAAACTCGCGATGTTTTGAAAAATGTTTTTCGTCATATTTAAAGCCGTCAAAAATACTGAATTCCATTTGGTCGGTGTAATCTTCTAAGGCGAGGCGACCAAAAGTGTTGCCCGTTTTTGATGTCAGAATATCGGCGCTCACAATCACGCCGCCAATAGTGAAATTGCAGAAAAAAGTTGGGTCGTTTTGCGGAATGCTATTGACTTTTTGGACTTCGGTGTTGGCATTGGCAACAAAATTTTTCAACTCTTGAATTGTGTGCGAACAGCCGTATTCTATTGCACTGCGATACTCGTCAAGCGGGTGTTCTGAAAGGTAGATACCGATTAATTCGCGCTCAAGATTGAGTTTGTGCAACCTGTCCCAAGCGGGAACTTTGCGAATTTCGGGCTTGGGAATGGTTATTTCGGTGTCGTCGTCTTCAAAAAGCGAATTTTTCAGCCCTGTTTTTGCCGTTTTGAGCCGTTTTCCGTAAGAAATTAAATCGTCAATGGTGGTTTCGGTAGAAAAATAATCTTCACGCGAAAGTTCCTTAAAGCAGTCGAAACCGCCCGATAAAACCAACGCCTCAATTGTTTTTTTGTTGCAGGATTTTAAATCAACTCTTTCAAGAAAATCGTAAATGCTTGTGTAATTTCCATTCTCTTTTCGCTCTTTGACAATACTTTCCACAGCCGCCTCGCCAACATTTTTCACGCCGCCAAGCCCAAAGCGAATTTCGCCCTGCTTGTTGGTGGTAAAAAGCAATTCCGACTCATTCACATCTGGTCCTTTGACAAGAATTTTCATCGCCTTGCACTCCTCCATAAATTTATTTACATCGGTGATATTGTCCTTGTTGCGCGTGAGGTTGGCAGCCATAAATTCGGCAGGGAAGTGTGCTTTCAGATACGCCGTTTGATACGAAAGCAGCGAATAACACGCCGAATGCGACTTGTTGAAAGCGTAAGATGCAAATTTTTCCCAGTCAGCCCAAATTTTTTCCAAAACATCTTTTGGGTGATTATTTTTCATTCCGCCGTCAATAAATTTCGGTTTCAATTCCTCCAGCATTGACCTGATTTTTTTACCCATAGCCTTACGCAACGAGTCGGCTTCGCCGGGGGTAAAATTCGCCAAAAGCCGCGACAGCAACATAACTTGCTCTTGATAAACGGTAACGCCGTAGGTGTCTTTCAGATATTTTTCCATAATCGGAATGTCATACTGAACTTTTGTTCTGCCGTGTTTGCGAGAAATAAAATCGGGAATATAGTCCATCGGACCGGGGCGATAGAGCGCATTCATTGCAATCAAATCGCCAATATCTGTGGGTTGCAATTCGCGCAAATATTTCTGCATACCGGGACTTTCAAACTGAAAAATGCCGATTGTTTTGCCTTGAGAATAAACCTCGTATGTCTCTTTATCGTTGAGCGGAATTTTATTAATATCTAAATCAATTCCTTTTGATTTTTTTATATTTGCGATTGTTTCTTTGATAATTGACAAAGTTTTCAGCCCCAAAAAGTCCATTTTTATTAACCCGACATTTTCCACAAAATGCCCATCGTATTGAGTTACAAGTAACTCCTTGTCGGGTTTGCCTTTCACTTTTTCCTTTGCAATGGCGAGCGGAACGTAGTTTGTGAGGTCGTTAGAGCCGATAATTACGCCGCAAGCGTGAATACCGACTTGCCGTATAGTGCCTTCGAGTTGCGAGGCATAATACATTATTTCCTTGTATGTCTGATTTTGTTCGCACGCTTTTTTGACCTCTTTGTTGTGTTTTAAACAATTTTTAATGGTAAATTTCGGCAACTCCTTTGTTTTTTGGTCTGCGGCATAATCAGGAATTTTGTCGCCAATAATTTTTTTGAGTTCATTGACCTCGTTCAAAGGTACGTCCTGCACACGCCCAACGTCCGCAACGGACGATTTTGCAGCCATCGCGCCAAAAGTGATAATGTGCGCCACCGCCTCTTTGCCGTATTTTTTCGTTACCCATTCGAGAACCAACGCTCTGCCGTCGTCGTCAAAATCAATGTCGATATCGGGCATCGAAATGCGGTCGGGGTTCATAAATCTTTCAAACAGCAAATCGTAGTCAAAAGGGTTTATGTTGGTGATTTCCAAGCAGTAAGCAGCCGCAGAGCCAGCAGCCGAGCCGCGCCCCGGACCAACCCAAACGCCCATCTCTTTTGCAGCAGCCACAAAGTCGGACACAATCAAGAAATAGCCCGGAAACCCCATTAATTTCATTGTATTTATCTCAAAATCAAGTCGTTGACGAATTTCGTCTGTGATTTCAGGGAAACGTTTTTCTGCGCCTTTGTAAGTTAAAAAATGCAGATAATCGGCTTCAAATTTTATGCGGTAAAGTTTTTCGTAGCCGCCCAAATCGGCAATTCTTTCCTTAGCCGTTTTTTCGTCAAGTTGCTTGCCGTCAGCGGTTTTGGAAAACTCTTCGTACAAATCATTTTCGGTAAATTTTTGGCGATATTCCTCTTCTGTTCCAAAACTTTGAGGAATTGAAAATTTTGGCATAATCGGCGCAGAATCAAGCGAATAGGTCTCAATTTTGTTTAAAACTTCAATCGTGTTGTCAATGGCTTCGGGAATATTTGCAAAAATTTCACGCATCTGCTCTTCGGTTTTCAGATACTCCTCTTTTGTGTAGTTCAGTCGGTCGGCTTCGGTAATTTTTTTGCCCGTACTCAGACAAACCAAACGCTCGTGCGCATCGGCGTGGTCGGCATCAACAAAATGTATGTCGTTGGTAGCGACCAATTTAACCGAATGTTTTTTTGCCAATTCAACCAAATGTTTATTGACTTCAAGTTGCCGCAAATATGTGTTATTGTCAATCTCAGGGCGTGTCGGCTCGAGCAGTTGCAGTTCGAGATAAAAATCATCGCCAAAAAGTTCCTTAAACCATTTTATGCTCTCTTCTGCTTCGTTAAGTTTCTCATTTAGAATATGTTGCGGAATTTCGCCACCCAAACACGCAGAAGAACAAATTATTCCCTCAGAGTATTTTTTTAACAAATCCTTGTCAATTCGCGGGTGGTAATAATGCCCATCAACCCAAGCGATAGAGCAAAGTTTGCACAGATTTTGATAGCCAATTTTGTTTTTCGCCAAAAGAATTAAGTGATACCCGCCCTCATCAACAATGCGCTCTTTGTTGCGTTTGGGGTCATAAACTTTGTGGTCTTTGTCCTTGTCTTTGTGCGTTCTGCGGGCGCAATACGCCTCAAAACCGATGATTGCCTTAAAATTTTTCGCTTTTTCAAGTTGCGTTTCCAACTCCTGAATTTGCTGCAAATTTTCCGTTTTTTCGATTTTTTCCTTAATCTTTTTCGGCACTTTTTTAACATAGTCCAAAAACTCCTTAACGCCGTACATTGAGCCGTGGTCTGTGAGCGCAATACCGGGCATATCATATTGCAAAGCCCTATCAACAAGGTCTTCGATTTTGGACATTCCGTCAAGCACGGAATAGTGAGAATGGACGTGAAGATGAACGAACATAATGAACTATGATTAAAATGATTTATTGATTGACTTTGACTTTTTTGACTTTTTTGATTACAAAATCATAGTTTTTCATCAAATCATTAAAATCAAAGTTCTAAATATTAAGTAGTTAAAATAATTTTTTTCGGACTATAAAATTACAAAAAAATGCTTGAAAAAAACACCTTTTTTTCAAGCAAAGTTATTAACAATGAAAAATTCTTTATTTTCTAACTGTTTTTATTCTTTTATAAATGTTCCTGAATTATCGTAAAATCCTATGGAAATATACATATTTCCCAAAACTACAGTGTCATTTTCAACTCTCATAATAGAATGATAAGTTTTGATATTTTCATTATTAGGAACGCTAATGATAAGAGTGTTATCTTCTATTCTATATAGATATTCTTCATATCTATAATAAAATCCTTTTCTTATTAATTCTGTTGAATTAACAAAATCTAAGGTGTCTCTTTTGTTTATGCTAACCCACAACCCTGTTCTATATTCAAGATTATAGAAATTAGTATCTTCTGGTTGGTCATTATCATTACTTAATAATGTTAAATCATTAAAAATAATGGGCTTATTAGAAACAGGAATTTTTACAATTTGAAATGGTTGTGTCATAACACAAGTCATACCTCCTGTTCTTACATTAGATACCGTAATAACAATTTTATCGGTATATTCTGTAACATCTGTTACATCAATACTCCAACCGCCGTTACCTTTAACTTTATCAATAATAAATATAACTTGATATAACGAAAAATCAATATTAGTTTCCGTAAAGTGCTGAGTTACATTATTTACTGAATTAAGTTGTGTTTTTAGATTTTCCCAATCTGTTTCCGTTGTTATCACAGAAAATTGCTTGGTAAAACCTTCTGCGCCATTGCCGTACAAATCACCTTGAGCGATTACGGTAAATGGAATTCCTGTTTGGTTATTTCCATTATGGCAATAAACCTGCACGCCATTGATAAAAATTACATTTACCTGATTCTGCGAAATTCCGTTTATTGTATATGACACATCAGTATAGCATATACATCTTGCCTCGCCATCACCCTGCTGGGTAATATTTAAAACACCATTCACAAAAGTGTGAGTTACATTTACGGTGGTAAAATCGCAACGAACCTCAAAATCATAATGCGTAATTTGTACGCCATTATTGATAAATTCTACACTTACCGCGTTGTTGGACGGGCTATTGCTTCTCATTATGCCGTCTTGCTGACACGGGGTAAAACTTACATCTGAAACTCGCGTTTCTTGCTCTATATTATCACAAGAAACAAGCAAAAATACGCCTGTTAAGCATATTGCTAATAAGAAAAAATATACCTTTTTCATTTTTTTATAAATTTAAAAGTTAAACATAAAAATTTTTGCAAAGTTATAAACAATTTTTATGAAAAACAAAACTTTTTTGTAATTTTGCAAATTATGGCAAAATATTACTTTATTTCTGACGTTCATCTCGGCACAGGCGTTGTAAAAGACAAAAAAAATCACGAAAAAAAATTTGTTGATTGGCTTTCTATGGCGCAAAAAGATGCAGACAAAATTTTTCTTGTCGGCGATATTTTTGATTTTTGGTTTGAGTATAAACGTGTTGTGCCACAGGGTTTTGCGCGTGTTTTTGGCAAACTTTGCGAAATCATAGACAGCGGAATTGAAGTGCATTTTTTCATCGGCAACCACGACCTTTGGACTTTCGGTTATCTCGAAAATGAAATCGGCTTAAAAGTTCATCGCGGACCCCAAGTTTTTGAGTTGAACGGCAAAAAAGTCTTCATCGCTCACGGCGATGGCTTGAACGAAAAAAGCAAGTTTTTTGCCTTTGTAAGAGGACTTTTTCATAACAGATTTTTGCAGCGTTGTTTTGGCGCTTTGCCAACAAATTTTGGTATGTGGCTCGGGCAATCTTTGAGCAACCGCAACCGCAGAAAACACGACCAAGAAAATGTACAATTTCTCGGTGAAGAGAACGAAAATCTTGTTCTTTTTGCAAAAAAAATGAACGAAGAACAACCAAACGACTACTATATTCTTGGGCATCGCCATATTTTGCTCAACCTGCAAATAGCCAAAAACTCGCAAATGGTAATTCTAGGCGACTTTATTCGTGAATTTTCTTATGCGGTTTTGGACGAAAATGGACTGCGGTTGGAAAATTTTTAGTTTGGTTGATAACAGATTTTTTTGTAATTTTGCAGGTTAAAATAATAACCACAAAGTCGCAAAAGTTACACAAAGTAATTTTTGTAAAAAATTAAAAAACTTAGTGAAACTTTGTGTCCTTTGTGGTAAAGTAAGATTATACATTTTTTTCTTAAAATAATAAGAACAAAAATCAACTTAAAAAATGACATTAAAACCAGCATAAATAAAGGGATTTAAACGATTTTATTTGTTGAAAAAATTAAAAAGTCAAGCATATTTTTTCCGATGGTTTGGCTTTTTTTTGTGGATTTTTGTTGTTGATTTGTTATTACAAGTGTTAAAATTTCGTTACTCGTGTGTTGCTGCTTGTGTTTAGTTGTTGGTTTTTGTTATCTTTTGTTGCTAAATAGTTGTTTGTCAGTGTAATAAATATTTTTTGTTCAAAGATAACTTTTTTGTTTTTTGCCCTGTTATATCGTTTTTTTGTTTTAATTTTGCAATCAGAAATTTGAATACAAAAATTACAAAAATATTATTAACCAACAAAAAAAACTAAAAATCTATGAGTAACAACAAAAAAACATCAGTTCCAAAAGCGAAAGAGCCGATTAAAGTACGGCTGAAACCGCTTGCAAATGGTAATCTGTCCATTTATTTGGACTATTATTACAACGGCAAACGTGAATACAACTTTCTGAAATTGTATTTAATTCCCGAAACAACGCCCGCTGCAAAAGAGGCAAATGTGAATACTTTGCGGCTTGCGAATGCTGTGAAAGCGCAAAAAATTGTGGAGTTACAAAACACCGAATTTGGTTTTAAAACTTCAAATGTCAAGCAAAAAGGGCGATTAGTCGATTATTTGAAGGCGATTTCGGCAGAAAAAGAGGGAAATTATCGCTACCACATTAACGCGCTGATTATGCACATTAAGCAGTATTGCGGCGAGCAGACGACCTTTAAGCAGGTAAATAAGGAATTTTGCAGCGGTTTTGTTGAGTATCTTAAAACGGCAAAAAACGCGATTTACAAAAAGGGCACTTCCGAGATTTTTACGAGTGGGTTGCTTGGTGTAAATACGCAGCATAATTACATTAAAAATCTGAATACGGTGTTGAACAAAGCGGTGCGGGACGGCATTTTGACTAATAATCCGCTTACATTGCTGCCGAAACAGGAACAGCCAAAACGCCAACTTAAAAACAGGGAATATTTGACCATTGACGAGGTTAAAATGTTGGTAAAAACGCCTTGTATAAAGCCGTTGCTGAAAAATGCGTTTCTGTTTAGTTGCTTTTGCGGGTTGCGGTTTTCTGATATTAAAAATTTGACTTGGGGGCAAATTCAGACCGACAATGAGGGCAAAAAACTTATTAAACATAAGTTACAAAAGACCGATAAATACGAGTATTTGCAGTTGTCGAATGAGGCGTTGAAGTTTTTGCCCGAAAGGAATGACGCAGATAGCAATGACGTAATTTTTCCGTTATCAACAAATGGTTTTACGAATGAAACGCTTAAAAGTTGGATTTTGGCAGCGGGAATAACAAAGCGTGTTACATTCCACGTTGGGCGACACACAAACGCAACTTTGCTATTGAGTTTGGGCGTTCCGATTGAAACGGTGAGCAAACTTTTGGGACACTCGAACATACATACAACTCAAATTTACGCCAAAGTGATTGACAAAAACAAGCGTGAGGCGGTAGATAAATTGGACGGACTGACGGATTAGACACAGGTTTTTAGACACAAGACACAAGTTTTTTTAGTGTCTTGTGTTTTTTATTTTGTGTTAATAACAAGTTTATAAACAGGGAAATATGTGTAATGTGTAAGAAAATGTTTATAATTAATTGATATTCAATGATTTAACCGCCTTACACATTTTTTTTATGTGTAAGAAGTATGTAAGGTTTTGAAAATATTTATAGATAACTTGTTGATTATTAGGTGTTTATTTGGAAAATTATGTGTAAGACATTGTGTCGTTTCAAGTTTTATCTATTTTTATTTAGTTTTAATCTCGGTTTTTCTCGGTTTTATTAGCGGACACCAAATCAACACCAAATCGCCACCGAATATTTACCGAATTGACACCGAATAAAATCAAGTTTCCACCAAATCGAAACTTAATATTTATCGAATAGACACCAAATAAATACAAGAAAAAACTGTCCCGTCCTAAAATAGGTTGACCGTAAACCTTAGTCAACTTATGTTAGTACAAACAAAAAAATCAAAGAATGAACGTACTCCCAAATCACTTCGTTTAGA